>C688J18823_10002410_pt1 | contig 11708 bp, 7 predicted proteins | sample HopSoiMetagenom1_FD_18823 | JGI IMG/M metagenome (IMG submission 18823) | reverse complement strand
CGAGTCTGTGGGACATTGCCTCGGCGCCGTTCTTCGGAATCAAGTTGAGCCCTGAAGAACCCACGAAGTCCTGCACGGCACGCTCGATGGCATTCCGTAAGGAATTGTGGAAACGCGTCGGTGGATTTCCTGAAACGGTGTTCCTCGGCGAAGACACAATATTCGACTTGCAGGCTCGCCGGATCACCACGCCAGCCTTTGCAGAGCGTGCAAAGGCTTTTTACCGGCCTCGACACACCCTGAAGTCTGCTTTCAGACAGCTTGCCAACTACGCGATTACTGACGGCGTTCTTGGTGTTCGGCCGGCACGTCTTGTGCGCAACACAGCTCGTCCGATAGTGGAAATGCTTGCGGTGCTGGCGCTGATTGTCACTCCCATTCCGTTGCTGTGCGTCCTTGCCTTGGAGACCTACTTCGCCTTCCGGCTGGATTGGCACAGCCTTCGCCGAGCGTCACTGCGAGTGCTGGGCGCCAGGTGGATATTTTCGCTGGTTGTACCCTGGGTCGTGGCCTGGAACCAGATTGCCGGCGCCATGAGGAAGACTTACCAGCCAAACCGGCAGAACGTCTCTTGAGAAAGCCAGATATAAAATAGGGGACTCGTTACCACCTCTATGTCTACTCCTCGCACAGCTCGTCCTCAGAGCGCCTCATTGCCCGAAGTGCCTCTCACCATCGAGGGCTACAGCGTGCTTCACCAGATGATGAGGTTTCGTTGGACCGCGTGGCGGCAATTGGCCGACGTGCAAAGAGGGGAGATCGTTGCCGAAGCCGGCGCTGTGCTCTCCAAAATGGAGCAGAACTCGAACGGCCAATCGACATTGTTTTCGCTGCTTGGGCACAAGGGCGATCTGATGCTCGTCCACTTTCGTGAGTCCTTCGAGGCATTGAACCAGGCTGAGCTCGATCTCGCCCGAATCCGTCTGAGCGATTTTCTTGAGCCCACTAGCTCGTATCTGTCGGTAATCGAGTTGGGGCTGTACGAGTCGAGCATCAAAACCTATAGCTCGCTATTAGAACGAGGAGTAGAACCGCATTCCGATGAGTGGAAGCTGGCCATCGAAGACACACTCGCGCGCCAGCGCGAGGCCATGCAGCCGCGGCTCTTTCCGCAAGTGCCCCCGAACCGCTACATCTGCTTCTATCCCATGGACCGCCGTCGCGGCGAGGACAAGAACTGGTACACACTCCCACTCGAAGAACGCCAGCGGCAGATGAATGAGCACGGCCTCATTGGCCGCCGCTACACGGGAGAAGTAAAGCAGATCATCTCCGGCTCCATCGGCTTTGACGATTGGGAATGGGGTGTCACCCTGTTCGCCGACGAGCCGATGGTCTTCAAGAAGCTGATCTACGAGATGCGGTTCGATGAAGTGAGCGCGGTGTACGCGCTCTTCGGGACGTTTTATGTAGGTCTGCGCTGTCCGGCGGAAAGCTTGGGGAAGCTGCTGAACGGATAGGCACATCTAGAAACGCAGCATGCTGCTTCTCTACCATGCTGGTGCAGTTGTCATTTAACAAAACTTAACCCCCACAAGCCCACTTTATTACTACTTTAGCGTTGCGGTGCTCGTCTAATCGGAAATACCAGAGGGCGCTACCTGGCCTATCCGGGGACGATGGGCGCCATCATCTGCCGCGGTTCCCCCGGGAGTTTCCGTAGATTTCAGCAGGCAAACTCAGGCGTTCAGATGCTGATACATTAATGGTTTCAGCGCCGGCCTGGGGCAAGACTTTTACGCATGGCACAACCTCTTATAACGCCGCCTCCACCAGAGTTCCACGAACGCGAGCTGCACACTGTGCCCCCACGTCGGTCGGCCCGTAAGACCGTTATTTGGGCCATCGTCATATTCTTCCTTCTCGTTGTCGGTTTGCTCGGTTTTCGCGCGTTACATAAACCGGCCGAGCAGCCTTCGCAGCAGGGTCAAGGCGCCCGCAGAGGTGGCCCAGGAACAGATCTCAATCGCGCCGTTCCAGTAGCAGTGGCTCCGGTCCAGCAGCGCGACATACCTGTGTATCTGGAGGGACTGGGTAACGTTCAGGCCTACTACACGGTAACGATTCACAGCCGTGTCGACGGCCAGCTAATGCAAGTCAACTTCCGCGAAGGACAGAAGGTCCACAAAGGTCAGGAGCTGGCGCTCATCGATCCTCGTCCTTATGAAGTGCAGGTTTCGCAAGCCGAGGCTACAAAGTATAAGGATCAGGCCAACCTCGAGAACGCACAGCGCGACCTGCAGCGCTACGCCGATCTCTACAAGCAGGGCGTCATTGCTCAGCAGCAGTACAACACCCAGCAATCGGTGGTCGCGCAGCAGGAAGGCTTGGTACGCGCCGACGACGCGCAGATCAACAGCGCCAAGTTGAACCTCACCTACTGCCACATTCGTGCGCCCATTGATGGAACCGTCGGCTTGCGGCTTGTGGATCCCGGCAACATGGTTCACTCCTCCGACCAGAGCGGCTTGCTGGTCATTACACAGCTGCAGCCCATTTCCGTGCTGTTCACGCTGCCTGAAGACAATCTGCAGCTAGTGGCGCAGCACATGAAGGGTGGACGGCTCGAAGTGCAGGCCTGGAATCGCGACGACACGCAGCAAATCGCCGCAGGGCGTCTGGAGACACTCGACAATCAGATCGATCCCAATACAGGAACATTTCGCCTGAAGTCGGTTTTCGACAACCGCGACAACGCTCTGTATCCCAATCAGTTCGTGAACGCCCGCTTGCAGGTGTACACGCGGAAGAATGCGATTACCATCCCTGCCGCTGCTATTCAGCGTGGCACTCAGGGAACCTACGTCTACGCTCTCAAGCAGGACGGTACGGTGGAGTCCCGGCCCGTGAAAGTAGCGCTTACCGAGGCCACCACTGCCGTGCTCGATTCCGGACTCACTCCCGGACAGCAGGTAGTCACCGACGGGCAGGAGAAATTGCAGCCTGGCAGCAAAGTTGATCCGCAACAGCCAGGCGGGCCAGGAGCGCCGGCAGGCCAGCCGGGAGCAACTCGCCCACCCGGGCAGCACAGAGGAGCAGGCAAAGGCGGCGCATGAACCCGTCTCGCATTTTCATTCTGCGACCGGTAGCCACGTCATTATTGATGGTTGGCATCCTGCTGGCGGGGATGGTCGCATACCGGCAGCTACCCGTATCCGCGCTGCCGCAGGTTGACTACCCAACGATCCAGATCCTGACCTTCTATCCGGGCGCGAGTCCGGACGTGATGACATCGTCCGTGACCGCCCCTATGGAACGGCAGTTCGGCGAAATTCCCGGATTGAACCAGATGACCTCCGTCAGCTCTTATGGCGGATCGCTTATCACGCTGCAGTTCGACTTACAACAGAACATCGACGTCGCCGAGCAGGAAGTGCAAGCCGCGATCAATGCCTCGGGCACTTATCTTCCGCGCGATTTGCCGAATCCTCCGATCTATAGCAAGGTGAATCCAGCCGATTCCCCGATCGTTACCCTGGCGCTCACTTCCGATCAACTCCCGCTGAGTAAGGTCGAGGACCTGGCCGACACGACCCTCGCGCAAAAAATCTCCCAGCTTCCCGGAGTGGGACTGGTGACCATCAGCGGCGGACAGAAGCCCGCTGTACGCATCCAGGCGAACCCTACCGCTCTGGCTTCCTATGGTCTGAGCCTCGAGGATCTGCGGAGCGGATTGGCCGCCGCCAACACCGATCAGGCCAAGGGCAACATTCAGGGTCCACAGCAGTCGTTCAGCATTGGGGCGAATGACCAAATATATTCCGGCGCCGACTACCGGCCGATCATCATCGCCTATCGCAATGGCGCGCCTGTGCGCGTGCAGGATGTTGCCAAGGTAGTCGATGGCGTAGAGAACCTGCAGCAGTCTGCCTGGATGAACACAACTCCGGCGGTGATCGTCAACGTTCAGCGCCAGCCTGGCGCAAACATCATCAATGTAGTCGACCGAATCCAGAAGCTGCTACCGCAGCTAAATGCCTCTCTGCCTCCGACCGTGAAGGTCACGGTATTAACCGATCGGACCGTAACGATCAGGGCCTCTGTTCGCGACGTTGAATTTGAGCTGCTGCTCACCATTGCGCTAGTGGTGATGGTGATCTTCGTCTTCCTGCGGCACGTTGCGGCGACCATCATTCCCAGCGTCGCGGTGCCGCTCTCGATTGTCGGCACTTTTGGGGTGATGTACCTGCTTGGCTACTCGCTCGACAACCTCTCGCTCATGGCGCTCACTATCTCCACTGGCTTCGTGGTGGACGATGCCATCGTCATGATCGAGAACATCGATCGCTTCATTGAAGAAGGTCATCCGCCCCTTGAGGCCGCGCTGATGGGATCGAAGCAGATCGGCTTCACCATCGTGTCGTTGACGGTTTCACTGATCGCGGTCCTCATCCCCCTATTGTTTATGGGGGACATTGTCGGACGCCTTTTCCGCGAGTTCGCAGTTACCTTGAGCGTCACCATTTTGGTGTCCGCGTTTGTCTCACTTACGCTCACGCCGATGATGTCCGCGCGCCTGCTGAAAAAGTCGGACAAACAGCACGAAAGCTGGTTCGCGCGTTTATCGGAACGCAGCTTCACCGGAGTACGCGATGCGTACGCCAGGACGCTGCGATTCGTGCTGCAGCATCAGCCGGCGACGTTGCTGGTCTTTGCGGCCACGCTCGCACTCACTGTCTTCCTCTTCATCGTGGTTCCCAAGGGCTTTTTCCCGGTTCAGGACACAGGAGTGATTCTTGGAATCACCGAAGCTCCTGAGAGCTCCTCGTTCCGCTCAGTGGCAGACCGGCAGCAGCAGGTTGCCGACGTAGTGCTGAAAGATCCTGACGTCGAGAGCCTGTCTTCGTTCATCGGCGTCGATGGTACGAATATGACTCCAAACGTTGGCCGCATCCAGATTAATCTCAAGCCGCGAGACCAGCGCAGCGCCACCGCCTCCGACATCATTCGTCGTCTTCAGCCCACGTAAGCCAAATCGCCGGAATGGTTTTATACATGCAGGCGGTGCAGGACATTACTGTCGAGAGCCGCGTAAGCCGCACGCAGTACCAGTACACGCTCGAAGACGCCAATGCTAAAGAGCTTGCGGATTACGTCCCGAAGCTTCTGCAGCGCCTACAACAAATTCCTGAACTGCGCGACGTTGCCAGTGACCAGGGCTCCGGTAGCCTCGAGGCGGACTTGGTAGTCGATCGCAACACTGCATCGCGTCTGGGTGTTACGCCGCAGATGATCGATGACACTCTGTATGACGCCTTTGGACAGCGCCTGATCTCAACCATCTTCACCCAGCTCAACCAGTATCACGTGGTACTCGAGGTCTCTCCGGATCATCAACTCACGCCCGATGATCTAAAAGACATTTACGTCCACGCTTCTCCTGGCGGCGCTCCAGCGGCAAGTGGGGGCGGCGTGGGGGGACCCTCGGTCGGCGCCGCCGCTGCTACCCAGAATGTGAGTGGATCATCTTCCTCAGGTTCGTCGCAGGCCACACCCGGCACAGGATCTGCTCCGGTGTCGAGCATTGCGAGCGGGAGATCGCAGATCATTCCGTTGAGCGCGCTTGCGCACATCGAGACCACAACTACTCCGGTAGCGATCTATCACCAGGGACAGTTTCCGGTGGCGACGATTTCATTCAACCTGGCTCCCGGCGCATCGTTGGGCGCGGCCACAAAACTCATCGACGCGGCGCGGGAAGAGATTGGCATGCCGGCGAGCATCCATCCCAGTTTCCAAGGCACGGCGGCGGTGTTCCAGAGCTCGCTGGCCAACGAGCCATATCTGGTTTTAGCGGCGCTCATCACCGTCTATATCGTGCTCGGCGTGCTGTACGAGAGTTATATTCATCCGCTCACGATCCTCTCGACTTTGCCGTCGGCTGCCGTCGGTGCGATCCTCGCGTTGTTGCTCTTCCGCATGGAATTCGGTGTCGTGGCTCTTATCGGCATCATCCTGCTCATCGGCATCGTGCAGAAGAACGCCATCATGATGATCGACTTTGCGCTCGAAGCTGAGCGCGACCAGGGCAAACTTCCTGATGAAGCTATTTATCAAGCTTCTCTGCTGCGCTTCCGTCCGATCCTGATGACGACCTTCGCCGCGATGTTCGGCGGACTTCCACTGGCCCTCGGTTCCGGAACGGGATCGGAGCTGCGCCGGCCATTGGGTGTAACGATTGTTGGTGGATTGCTCGTAAGCCAGGTACTGACTTTGTACACAACTCCCGTTGTCTATCTCTTTTTTGATCGCATGGCGCGCCGCTTCAGCCGCTTCCGCGTAGACAATGCAGTTGCAGAGCCGGTAGGCGCGGACTGAGAAGGAATCGGAAGATCAGGAATCGGGTGATCGGGTGATCGGGTCATCGGGTGAAGTACGAATCTAGATGCGGGCAGCATGGGACGACTAATCGGCAACGTAAGCGGACGGTGCGAAGCGAAAAGGCGAACGATGAAACTGAAAAAGTTCATTTCTTACTTCACCCGATCGCCCGATGACCCGACTTAACGATACGACCCGATCACCCGATTCAGCGAGATGAGCCGATCACCCGATTCCGAATGAGCCGATCACCCGATTTTCAAAGATGAGCATCTCCACTCCATTCATTCGCCGGCCGGTGGGCACTTCCTTGCTGAGTGTCGCCGTCTTGCTTGCGGGGGCTTTGGCTTATACCAAGCTGCCGGTTGCTCCGCTTCCCGAAGTGGAGTTTCCCACCATTTCCGTCGGTGCGAGTTTGCCCGGCGCGAGCCCTGAGACCATGGCGTCAGCTGTGGCAACGCCGTTGGAGCGGCAGTTTGGACGCATCGCCGGGGTTACTCAGATGACCTCTTCGAGTGGCCTTGGGCAAACCGGCATCACCTTACAATTTGACCTGAACCGCAATATCGACGCCGCCGGGCGTGACGTACAAGCGGCCATCAATGCTGCGCGGGGACAACTGCCGGCGAATCTTCCCAGCAATCCCAACTGGCGCAAAGTCAATCCCTCCGACGCTCCCATCATGATCGTCGCCCTGACCTCCGACATCCTCACGCAGCAGCAGATGTACGACATCGCCGATTCCGTGCTCGCGCAGAAAATTTCCCAAGTGCGCGGCGTCGGCAATGTCTTTGTCGGAGGAAGCTCGCGACCGGCGGTGCGCGCTGAAGTCAACCCGCTGCTGCTCAGCAAACTGAACGTCGGCATCGAAGCCGTGCGTTCGGCGATTAATTCCGCGAACGCGCACTCGGCTAAAGGTCAGATTAGCGGTCCGCATGATGCTTGGAGCATCGATACCAACGATCAGATATTCAAGGCGAGCGAGTACCAGAACCTGATCGTCACGTCGAAGAATGGCACTCCGGTATTTCTGCACGAGGTAGCCGACGTGATCGACTCGGTCGAAAACAGGCAGAACGCCGGCCTGGCCAATGGGAAGCCCGCAGTGCTGCTGGTAATCTCTCGCCAGCCGGGGGCGAACATCATCGGCGCAGTTGATCGTGTGCGTGCCCTGTTGCCGCAGTTGCAGGCATCGATTCCACCAACGGTGCACTTGCAGGTGGTAATGGACCGCACCACGACTATTCGAGCCTCGGTGCGTGACGTGCAGCGCACATTGATGATCTCCGTCGGTCTGGTGATCCTGGTGGTCTTCTTCTTCCTGCGCAGCGGATGGGCGACGGTGATTCCCAGTGTGGCGGTGCCACTGTCGCTGATCGGCACATTCGGGGTGATGTACCTCGCCGGCTACACCCTCGATAACTTGTCGCTGATGGCCTTGACCATCTCCACCGGATTCGTCGTAGACGATGCCATCGTGGTAATCGAGAACATCACCCGCCACCTCGAGGCCGGCATGAAGCCGCTAGCCGCAGCCTTACTAGGCGCCAAAGAGATCGGCTTCACTGTGCTCTCGATGAGCACCTCGCTCATTGCTGTGTTCATTCCCATTCTGGCAATGGGAGGGATCGTGGGCCGTCTGTTTCGCGAGTTCGCGGTCACACTCAGCGTGGCCGTTCTGCTGTCGCTGGTGTTTTCGCTCACGACCACTCCCATGATGTGCGCGAAATTTCTCCGCTCCGAGCACGACCGAAAACATGGACGTTTCTATATCGCAGGCGAACGTGCCTTCAACTGGATGCACAATGGCTACCGCCATTCACTCGACTGGGTGCTCGATCATCAGCCACTGGTACTCCTGATCACGTTTCTCACCATCAGCGTCAACATCTATCTCTACTACATCATCCCCAAAGGATTTTTCCCACAACAGGACACCGGACGGATTGGCGGCGGCATGTTGGGACAACAGGATGTCTCGTTTGAGGCGATGCGGGCCAAGCTGCAGACGTTGAACAGCATCGTGCTCAAGGATCCCGCCGTGGACACCGCCATCAGTTTTACTGGAGGCGGCGGACGTGGCGGAGGCACCAACTCGGCCAACATGTTCATCTCGCTCAAGCCGCTGGGGGAGGGGAGAAAGGAATCGGCTTTCGACGTCGTGAATCGCTTGCGTCCCAAGCTCTCGCGGATTCCGGGTGCACAGCTGTTCATGGTTCCGGTTCAGGATGTCAATATCGGAGGCCGCGGAAGCAATTCGCAATTCCAATACACGCTTCAAGGTGACAACCTGCAGGACCTGCTGCTATGGGCGCCGAAGCTTTACGAGGCGATGCGCAAACTGCCGGACCTGCGTGATGTCTCCAGCGACCAGCAGAACCATGGCCTCGAAGTGACGGTCGTAATCGATCGTGAAACTGCCTCGCGACTGGGAGTTACGCCAACCCAAATTGATAACACCCTGTACGACGCCTTTGGCCAGCGCCAGGTCTCAGTGATGTACAGCGGCATCAATCAGTATCACGTCGTAATGGAAGTGGATCCGAAGTTCAGCCAGGGTCCTGATGCGCTCAAGAACATCTATGTACATTCCCGCAATGGAAATGAGGTGCCGCTCAGCGCATTTGCCCATTTCCAGTCAACCGAGACGGCCATTGCCGTCGCACATCAAGGGCAATTTCCGGCGATAACGATTTCTTTCAATCTTGCTCCCAAGGTGTCGCTCGACAAAGCCGAAGCCACGGTTGAAGACACGGTGCGCAATATGGGCATGCCGTCAACCATCCATGGCGGATTCCAGGGCACGGCGCAGGCATTCCAGTCGTCATTGTCCAGCGAGCCGATTCTGATCCTGACCGCCCTGGCTGCCGTTTACATTGTTCTGGGCATGCTGTACGAGAGCGTGGTGCATCCCGTAACCATTCTCTCGACGCTGCCATCAGCTGGCGTGGGCGCGCTCATCTTCCTGCTGATGACCAATACCGAATTCACCATCATTGCCATGATTGGCATCATCCTGCTGATCGGAATCGTGAAGAAGAACGCGATCATGATGATCGACTTCGCTCTGCAAAGCGAACGCGAAGGCGGTAAGAGTCCCGAGGATGCAGTGCGCGAAGCCTGCCTGCTGCGCTTCCGTCCCATCATGATGACCACCATGGCCGCGCTCTTCGGCGCCCTACCGCTCGCGCTTGGTACCGGAACGGGAAGCGAAATGCGGCGTCCCCTGGGCATTGCCATCGTAGGCGGGCTGATCGTCAGTCAGATGTTGACGCTGTTCACCACGCCCGTGATCTATCTCTATCTAGATCGCTTCCGCTTGCGGTTCGCCCGCAAACCCAAGCTCGGCCCGCGCCGCGTGCTGCCCGCAGCTGGCGATTAGTTGTGAGGCTTTTCAGTTCGCGGCGACCGACGTAAAGCGACGATTATCATCAGATCGTCAACCTGCCGCTGCGCACGCCAATGCTCACTGCCTCAGTGCGCGAAGCGGCTCCCAGCTTTCCCAAGATAGAACTTATGTGAAACTTTACTGTGTGTGTCGAGATGGCGAGCCGCGACGAGATTTCCTTGTTTGACAGACCTTCCGCCATCATCGCTAGCACCTGTTGCTCGCGGTGCGTCAAATCTTCCAGCGATGGTTCTGGGTTGATTGAGAATTCCTGTCGAGTAAACGCTGGATCGATCACTTGCAGTCCTGCTCGGATTGCATGCAGAACCGCCTCAAACGCGGCAGTGAGGACATCCGGTGACACCATTCCTGCCACTCCCGCGTGAAGAAGCCGCGAAACCGTACTACGTGAAGGAGCGCCGCCGAACCAGATGATGCAGACATTTGCCCCAGACGGAGCTAGCAAGCTTAACGCCAGAATCGACGACGGCAAAGAAGTAGAGGAATCAAGCGCAAGCAACAAAACGTCACATTGCGCTCTTTCATCAACGACCCGTGCTCCAGGACGGCGTACTAGCGTCTCGAGTTTGCCGCGCAGCCCATCCGAGCTGGCGGAGATCGCAACCGAAATCGCCGTAAGAGTCCCAGGGCTCGTCGCTTTGCGCGGCGACTCCGTTTGCAATGTGGTCTGCATCTGCTCCAATTAGATGTATCAACGCCGCGGCCGGTCCGCTAATTTCACTTTTGCAGTTGCAAGCTGCCCACCGCGCGCATATCCCAACTCGACTGCATCGCCCCGCTTTGCATTGTTTAGCGCTTGCTGAATGTGCTCAATTCCATTCACCTGTTTCGCATTGATGCTGACGATGATGTCGCCGAGCATGAGTCCCGCTTCAGCACTCGGGCTCGCGGGCTCAACCTGCATGACCATCAACGCCGAGTCACCTTCGGGCTTAATCTTTCTTGCGAGTTCGTCCGGCACCGACACAGGCTGCATCGCTAATCCAAGATACGGACGGAAAACGCCGCCATGTTCCACGATCTCGTTGACGACACGTTCGACGGTCTCTGTCGGAACCGTGATAGTAGCCGCGCGGGCCAGCGCAGACGTGTTCATGCCGAGGACGCGTCCGCGCGAATCGACCAATGCGCTGCCCGACTGTCCGGGATAAAGCGTCACATCGGGCCGTAATAAGCTGTCGATTTTGCCGCCACGCCACGTCTGCCAAGCCCCTCCAAGGCGCGCGATAATCCCCGAACTGGCTGCCAAATCGCCCAGGGTAGAGCGTCCGATGGCCAAAATAAGCTGTCCGACACGTAATTTGCTGGCCTGAGAAAGCAGCTCTGGCGCCGCAAAACTGTGGTTCTCGAGCCGCAAAACCGCAACGTCAGTGCCCGGATCGCGTCCTGCAAGGCTCGCTTTGTGCCGCGATTTGTCGCCAAGAGTGACCTCAACGTCCTCTGGGCGCCGCAACATGTGGCTTGCAGTGATCACAATTCCCGGGCGCCAAACGATGCCACTGCCTGCAACGCGTCGTCCCCCGTGCACGGCGACTACAAATTTGCTGGCCTGTTCGGCCACTTCCGCGAATTGCCTGGAAAGGCCGTCCCACTCCTGGTGAACTGCACTTGTCATGTGATCCTCAACTTCTTCATTCGTAGTATCAAGCGCAGATGGAAGCAGGCGCATCCGCCAAATGGGCAGGTGTGGGATGTTTTCGGGTCTGTGATTTGGTACAGCCGCCTTCGGTCTGTATTCACGATCGGCGACATAGGCAACGAGCGTGTCTGCTACACAGAAGCCTGTTCCCAGAATAGGAATCAGACCAAGCGCGAATAGACCACTTCTAAAAGCACGAAGAAACGTTGTTCCAGAACCAACGCTTCAGTGGGGTGTCGATTGGATCAACACTCATCTGAAGTCCTGCAGTTGAGCCGTCGCTCAACTGACGGTGCCTCGAAGAATGTCTACTGAACCGGGAACAGGCGCTGCGCGGGC
>C688J18823_10002409_pt1 | contig 11709 bp, 11 predicted proteins | sample HopSoiMetagenom1_FD_18823 | JGI IMG/M metagenome (IMG submission 18823) | reverse complement strand
GGGGCCGCCGCGGCGGGAGCAGGCGCGGGCGCAGCAGCCGGCTTGGCGGGCGTCTTTGCGACGCCGGCCGTGCCCTCGGTGATCTGCCCGAGCAGCGCACCGACCGCAACGGTCGTGCCATCTGCCGCGATGATCTCGCTTAGCGTGCCCGCGGACGGCGCCGGGACCTCAATGGTGACCTTGTCGGTCTCGAGCTCCACCAGGGGCTCGTCAACGGCGACAGCATCGCCCGCCTTCTTGAACCAGCGGCCGATGGTGGCCTCGGTGACGGATTCGCCGAGGGTCGGCACACGAATTTCAGTCATGGTCTTTTCCTTAAGGAGATCGCCAATGCGGTCGGGAATTTCACAGGTGTCATGCCCCGCGAAGGCGGGGCATCCAGTACTCCGCGGCGTTCGTGGTCATCACGGCCGTCACGGCGTACTGGATCGCCCGCCTTCGCGGGCGATGACAGCGTCCTAAAAAACTTCTCAGCTCAATGCTTCGTCCAGGAACGCCTTCAACTGGGCCTGATGCTTCGACATCAGACCCGTCGCGGTCGCGGCGGAGGCGGCGCGGCCGACATAACGCGGACGCCGGCTCACACCGTTCACCTGGTTCAGCACCCATTCCAGATAGGGCTCGATGAAGTGCCAGGCACCCATGTTGCGGGGCTCTTCCTGGCACCACACCACTTCGGCCTTCTTGAAGCGCGACAGCTCGGCCACCAGCGCCTTCAGCGGCACCGGATAGAGCTGCTCGACGCGCATCAGATAGATGTCGTCCATCCCGCGCTTCTCGCGCTCCTCGTAGAGGTCGTAATAGACCTTGCCCGAGCAGAGCACGATGCGGCGGATCTTCTCGTCGGGGACGAGCTTGATCGCTTCGCTCGGCAGCATCTGGGCGTCGTCATAGAGGATGCGGTGGAAGGTCGTTCCCTTCGCGAGCTCCTCGAGACGCGACACCGCCCGCTTGTGACGCAGCAGCGACTTCGGCGTCATCACGATCAGCGGCTTGCGGATCTCGCGGTGGAGCTGCCGGCGCAGCACGTGGAAGTAGTTCGCCGGCGTGGTCGGATAGACCACCTGCATGTTGTCTTCCGCGCACATCTGGAGATAACGCTCCAGACGCGCCGAGGAGTGCTCCGGCCCCTGGCCTTCATAGCCATGCGGCAGGAGGCAGACGAGGCCGGACATGCGCAGCCATTTGCGCTCACCCGAGGAGATGAACTGGTCGAACACGACCTGCGCGCCGTTGGCGAAGTCGCCGAACTGCGCTTCCCACAGGGTCAACGTGTTCGGCTCGGCGAGCGAATAGCCGTATTCGAAGCCGAGCACGGCTTCTTCCGACAGCAGCGAGTTGATGACCTCGTAATGGCCCTGCTCGTGACCGAGATGGTTGAACGGCGTGTAGCGGCTCTCGTCTTCCTGGTCGATCAGGACCGAGTGGCGCTGCGAGAAGGTGCCGCGCTCCGAATCCTGTCCGGACAGGCGGACATGGTGGTTCTCGTTGAGCAGCGTGCAGAACGCCAGCGCCTCGCCGGTCGCCCAGTCGATGCCCGTGCCGCCGTCGATCGCCTTGGCGCGGTTTTCGAGGAAGCGCTGGATCGTGCGGTGGACGCGGAAACCATCCGGCACCTTGGTGATCTTGCGACCGATGTCCTTCAGTGCGGTGATGTCGACGCCGGTGACGCCACGCCGCGCATCTTCTTCCTGATCGGCGATCTTGAAGCCGGCCCATTTGCCGTCGAGCCAGTCGGCCTTGTTGGGCTTGTAGCCGGAGCCGGCTTCGAGCTCGGCATCGAGCCGCGCGCGCCAGTCGGCCTTGGCTTTCTCGACCTCGCCCTCGGTCAGCACACCTTCACTGATGAGACGGCGGGCGTAGAGCTCGAGCGTCGAGGGATGGGCCGCGATCTTCTTGTACATCACCGGCTGGGTGAAAGCCGGCTCGTCGCCCTCGTTATGGCCATGCCTGCGGTAGCAGAACATGTCGATGACGACGGGCTTGTGGAATTTCTGCCGGAACTCGGTCGCGACCTTGGCCGCGAACACGACGGCTTCCGGATCGTCGCCGTTGACGTGGAAGATCGGCGCGTCGATCATCTTCGCCACGTCGGACGGGTAAGGCGACGAACGGGAATAACGCGGATANGTGGTGAAGCCGATCTGGTTGTTGACGATGAAGTGCACGGAGCCGCCGGTGCGGTAGCCCTTCAGGTCCGACAGGCCGAAGCATTCCGCGACCACGCCTTGGCCGGCGAACGCTGCGTCGCCATGCATTAACAGCGGCATCACCGAGATGCGCATATCCGGCGGATCGCCGTGCTGGTCCTGCTTGGCGCGGACTTTGCCGAGCACGACGGGATCGACGATCTCGAGATGCGAGGGGTTGGCGGTCAGCGACAGATGGATGCGGTTGCCGTCGAACTCGCGGTCCGAGGACGCACCGAGGTGATATTTGACGTCGCCCGAGCCTTCGACCGCATCAGGATTGGCCGAACCGCCCTTGAACTCGTGGAACAGCGCGCGATGCGGCTTGCCCATCACCTGGGTCAGCACGTTGAGGCGGCCGCGATGCGGCATGCCCAGCACGACCTCCTTCACGCCGAGATTGCCGCCGCGCTTGATGATCTGCTCGAGCGCGGGGATCAGCGATTCAGCACCGTCCAGGCCGAAGCGCTTGGTGCCGGTGAACTTGGTGTCGCAGAACTTCTCGAAGCCTTCGGCTTCGACCAGCTTCATCAGGATGGCGCGGCGGCCTTCGCGGGTGAAGGAGATTTCCTTGTCCGGCCCCTCGATGCGCTCCTGGATCCACGCCTTCTGCGCCGCGTTCGTAATGTGCATGAACTCGACGCCGAGCGTCTGGCAGTAGGTACGCTCGCAGATCGCGGTGATTTCGCGCAAGCTGGCGTATTCGAGACCGAGCACATGGTCGAGGAAGATCTTGCGGTCGAAATCGGCTTCGCTGAAGCCGTAGGTCCGCGGGTCGAGCTCTTCGCGATTGCGCTGGGCTTCGATGCCGAGCGGATCGAGCTTGGCGTGGAAGTGNCCGCGCATGCGGTAGGAGCGGATCAGCATCAGNGCNCGGACCGAGTCGCGGGTGGCCTGGAGCAGGTCGGCGGAGGANAGGCCGCCGGCCTTGTCGCCACCCTTGGCCTGCGCCTTGGCNGCGATCTTGGCGCCGACCGTCTTCTCGACTTCCGCCCAATTGCCGTCGAGCGCGGAGGTCAGGTCGTCCTGCGGGGTCAGCGGCCAGTTGGCGCGCTCCCAGGACGGGCCTTGGGCGTTCTTGCTGATGTCACCCGGCTGGTCGTTGAGGCTCTTGAAGAAGTCCTGCCACTCGGCATCCACCGAGGACGGGTCCTTCTCGTAGCGGGCGTAGATTTCGTCGATGTAGGTGGCGTTGGTGCCCTGCAAAAAGGAGGAGAGGGCAAAGGCTGCGTTCGCGTCTTGGCGAGACATACTTGAGTTCCTGGCGATTTCGGTTCGCGCATAACAAACGGCGCTGGCGCTGGGCTCCCCGGCAGAGGACCAGCGCGACAGGCACCATTTACCCTATTTGCTGCGAAACTTCGCCCGGAAAATTACGAAGGTGTGAATCAGGCTTTCAATTTTTCGGCAAGCGTGTGGCCGAGGCGAGCGGGAGACGGCGACACTGTAATTCCAGCCGATTTCATCGCGTCGGTCTTGGAACCGGCGTCGCCCTTGCCGCCCGAAATGATCGCACCGGCGTGGCCCATGCGACGGCCGGGAGGGGCCGTGACACCGGCAATGAAACCGACCATCGGCTTCTTGCGGCCGCGCTTGGCCTCGTCCTTAAGGAACTGGGCGGCGTCCTCCTCGGCGGAACCGCCGATCTCGCCGATCATGATGATCGACTCGGTCTTGGGATCGCCGAGCAGCATTTCCAGCACGTCGATGAACTCGGTTCCCTTGACCGGGTCGCCGCCAATGCCGACCGCCGTGGTCTGGCCGAGGCCTTCCTGGGTGGTCTGGAACACGGCTTCGTAGGTCAGGGTGCCCGGAGCGGGAGACGATGCCGACGCTGCCGGTCTTGAAAATGTTGGCCGGCATGATGCCGATCTTGCACTCGCCGGCGGTCATGACACCCGGGCAGTTCGGCCCGATCAGGCGCGACTTGGAGCCGGCCAGCGAACGCTTCACCCTGACCATGTCGATGACCGGGATACCTTCCGTGATGCAGACGATCAGCGGGATCTCGGCGTCGATGGCTTCGCAGATCGCATCGGCCGCGCCCGGCGGCGGCACATAGATCACCGATGCATCGGCGCCGGTCTTCTCACGCGCCTCGCGCACGGTGTCGAACACCGGCAGGCCCAGATGCGTCGCGCCGCCTTTGCCGGGCGAGGTGCCGCCGACCATCTTGGTGCCATAGGCAATCGCGGCCTCCGAATGGAAGGTGCCGTTCTTGCCGGTAAAGCCCTGGCAGATGACCTTGGTGTTCTTGTCGATCAGGATGGACATGAGGTCTGCTTTCGCGAAACTAACGAGTGAGAGGTCAGTGGATGCGGCGGTAGACGCCGGTGAGCACGTCGGCCCAGCCTTCCGCGTCCGGCGAGAACTGGATCTTCAACGAATAGGAATCGTCGTCGATGATTTCATAGACGTGGCGCGCATTGCCGCGGAGCGAGCCGCGCACCAGCGTCAGGGTCTTGCCGACCCACCCGCCGGAGGCGGGCGAGGGCGGCGTGTAGCCGAGCGAGTCGTACCAGAACAATTTGTAGGTCCGGTCTTCGCGGTCGAAAGTGAAGATCCCGTGGGTGGCGAAGCTCTGCTTGCCGTCGCGGGTCTGGACCGAGTCCTGGATCAGATAGAAGCCATTGAGATCCATGTGGGCCACAACGCGAGAGGTCGCCGTCCCGCCCTCCGTCCAGCGCGACGCAAAGACCACCTCTTCGCCATTCCATTCACCGGCGAACGCGGCAAGACGCGCGTGCTCCGGCAGCGGGGATGATGCAGCGAGATGGTCCTGGGTCATGGCCTCAGCCTCCCTTGACGGCCTTCACGATCTTCTGCGCGGCGTCGTCGAGATTGTCGGCCGGCACCACGTTCAGGCCGGATTCACGGATGATCTTCTTGCCCAGCTCGACATTGGTGCCTTCGAGGCGAACCACCAGCGGCACGCTGAGGCCGACTTCACGGACGGCGGCGGTGACGCCCTCGGCGATCACGTCGCACTTCATGATGCCACCGAAGATGTTGACCAGAATGCCCTTCACGTTGGGATCCGCGGTGATGATCTTGAAGGCGGCCGCGACCTTTTCCTTGCTGGCGCTGCCGCCGACGTCGAGGAAGTTCGCCGGCGCCATGCCGTAGAGCTTGATGATGTCCATCGTCGCCATCGCGAGGCCGGCGCCGTTGACCATGCAGCCGATATTGCCGTCGAGGGTGACGTAGTTGAGGTCGTATTTCGACGCCTCGATTTCCTTGGCGTCTTCCTCGGTCTCGTCGCGCAGCGCGAGCACCTCGGGGTGACGGAACAGGGCGTTGTCGTCGAACGACACCTTGGCGTCGAGCACGCGGAGCTGGCCCTGCTTGGTCACGACCAGCGGGTTGATCTCCAGCATCGACATGTCCTTGGCGACGAAGGCCGCGTAGAGCTGCGCGGTGAGCTTCTCGGCCTGCTTGGCGAGATCGCCGGAGAGTTTCAGCGCGTTCGCGACGGTGCGGCCGTGATGGCCCATGATGCCGGTCGCGGGATCGATCGAGAAGGTCACGATCTTCTCAGGGCTGTTGTGCGCGACGTCCTCGATGTTGACGCCGCCCTCGGTCGACACCACGAAGGAGACGCGGGAGGTCTCGCGGTCGACCAGGATCGAGAGGTAGAATTCCTTGTCGATGTCGGAGCCGTCCTCGATGTAGAGGCGGTTGACCTGCTTGCCGGCGGGTCCGGTCTGGATGGTGACGAGCGTTGCGCCGAGCATCTGCTTGGCGAATTCGGAAACTTCCGCGGCCGACTTGGCGATGCGGACGCCGCCCTTGTCGCCGGCCGAGGCTTCCTTGAACTTGCCCTTGCCGCGGCCGCCGGCGTGGATCTGGCTCTTCACGACCCAGACCGGGCCCGGAAGTGCCTTTGCCGCCGCGTCCGCGTCGGCCGCCTTCAGGACCGGAACGCCCTTGGAGATCGCGACGCCGAACTCGTTCAGCAGCGCTTTGGCCTGATATTCATGGATATTCATATGGTCGCTCCCTGAACCCGCGGGCGGTGACCTCGTAGGCCCACCTCAGTCTTGTGGCTGGCATACCATATACCACAGGAACTGCAACCCGGATTCTCTGACATCGATCTCTGGACTTGCGGACCAGGACCCGCCCCAACCTTAAACAAGGTTTGGCGGAACCCCGGAAATGAAACCGCCGAAGACCGGGCTTCGGTCTTCGGCGGAATATTTGACCTTAGCGGCCCAGAAGATCCGGTGCGATCTTCTTGCAGGCGTCAACCAGACCCTGCACTGCGCCGACCGACTTGTCGAAGGCTTCGCGGTCCTTGCCGACGAGCTCGATCTCGACGACGCGCTCGACACCCTTGGAGCCGATCACGACGGGCACGCCGACATACATGTCCTTCACGCCGTATTCGCCGTTCAGGTAGGCGGCCGAGGCCAGCACGCGCTTCTTGTCACGCAGATAGCTCTCGGCCATCGCGATCGCGGAAGCCGCCGGCGCGTAGAAGGCCGAGCCGGTCTTGAGCAGATTGACGATCTCGGCGCCGCCGTTGCGGGTGCGGTCGACGATCTCGTCGAGGCGCGCCTGGGAGGTCCAGCCCATCTTGACGAGATCGGGCAGCGGGATGCCGGCGACGGTGGAGTATTTTACCAGCGGCACCATGGTGTCGCCATGGCCGCCCAGCACGAAGGCGGTGACGTCTTCGACCGAAACGTTGAACTCGTCGGCCAGGAAGTAGCGGAAGCGCGACGAATCCAGCACGCCGGCCATGCCGACGACCTTCTTGTGCGGCAGGCCGCTAGCCTTCTGCAGCGCCCAGACCATCGCGTCGAGCGGGTTNGTGATGCAGATGACGAANGCGTCGGGGGCGTANTTCTTGATGCCGGCGCCGACCTGTTCCATGACCTTGAGGTTGATNGAGAGGAGGTCGTCGCGGCTCATGCCGGGCTTGCGCGGCACGCCGGCGGTGACGATGCAGACCTTTGCGTTGTCGAGCGCCTCGTAGGAGTTGGCGCCGGTGTAGTGTGCGTCAAAGCCGTCGACCGGCGAGGACTGCGCGATGTCGAGCGCCTTGCCCTGCGGCACGCCCTCGGCGATGTCGAACATCACCACGTCGCCCAGCTCTTTCAGGCCGATGAGATGAGCCAGCGTTCCGCCGATCTGACCGGAGCCAATCAAAGCAATCTTGTCGCGCGCCATGTGAGCCTGTCCTTTAGACACGTAAGGAGGGGAAAACTGAGACGGGTGGTTATCCCTTTCGCCTCCCCCGTTCAAGTCACGGGTTGCCCAATTGTCGGGCTTGCCGCGTATTCGAGCGCAACCTCGTCATTCCGGGGCTTGGGAAGCGCCGAGCCCGGAATGACAGCGCTGGCAAATAGGACTTAAGTCTCGACCAAGCCCTTTAAGTCTCAACCAAACCTTTGGTCGAGCCGCTGGCGGTGGAATCCTTGCGGCCGTGGGGCAGCGCCAGATAGGATTCCGAGCTCATTTCGATCAGGCGCGAGGCGGTGCGCTTGAACTCGTTGGCCTCGTTGCCCTCGTTGGCAAGATAGAGCGAGATCGGGTTGGCATCGGCCGAGGCCATCAGCTTCACGGCATTGTCATAGAGCGTGTCGATCAGCGTGATGAAGCGCTTGGCGGCGTTGCGCTGGGAGAAATCCATCACTGGAATATGGTCGACCAGGATGGTGTGATAATCGTGCGCCAGCCTGAGATAGTCGGATGCCCCGAGCGGCTTCTCGCAGAGATCGGCGAACGCGAAGCGCGCCACGCCGTGGGCCGAGCACGGCACGTGCAGGATGCGGCCCTTGATCGAAATATCGCGCGACTTGCATTTGGCGCCGCCTGACATCTTCGACCAGGCGCGGTCGAGCGCGGCGTCCGCCTCAGTGTCCGCCGGCGTCAGCCACATCGGCACGCCCTGAAGCTTTTCCAGCCGGAAGTCGGTGCGCGCGTCGAGCCGCAGCACGTCCATGTGGTCGGTGATCTGCCTGATGAAGGGCAGGAACAGCGAACGATTCAGACCGCCCTTGTAGAGGTCGTCAGGCGCGACGTTGGAGGTCGCGACCACGACGGTGCCGAGCTCCAGCAGCTTTGCGAACAGGCGGCCGAGGATCATCGCGTCCGCGATGTCGGTGACGTGGAATTCGTCGAAACAGAGCAGCCAGCTCTCCTCGAAGATCGCATGCGCGGTCAGCGCGATGACGTCGCCATCGGCGATCTCGCCGCGCGCGATGCCCTGGCGAAAATCGTAGATGCGCTCGTGCACCTCGGCCATGAATTCGTGGAAATGCGCGCGCCGCTTGTGCTCGACGGTCGAGTGCTGGAAGAACAGATCCATCAGCATGGTCTTGCCGCGACCGACCTCGCCATGGACGTAGAGTCCGTGGGGCGCCTCGTCCTTGTCGCTGCTGAACAGGCGGCTGAGCAGGCCCTGCTTGCGCGCCGGCTTGTAATCGGCGAGCCGCTGGTCGAGCGCCGCATAGGCGTCGGCAATTTCGGCCTGCGCAGCATCGGGCTCGATCGCGCCGGACGCGATCTGGGCCTGATAGGCCTCGCGGAATGAGGAACTGGGGGTCGAGAGCATGCTCTTTACCGCCAGAGATGAGCGGAAATTGCAAGCCGTGAATTGGGGCGGGGCGCTATGCGTTCGGTGTCCCGGACGCGCTACAGCGTGCAACGCTGCTGCGCAGAGCCGGGACCCACCATTTGGTACATCGATCGTGGAGCGATGGGCCCCGGCTCTGCAGCGCACCGCTTCGCGCTGCGCAGCGTCCGGGGCACGAGAGCTTCGCTACTCACATAGCTCGTACGCGTCCTCGACCACATACGGGCCGCCCCCGGTTGAGGCGCGGGACGAGAACAAAACAAAACGTTCGGCCGTGAACGCCTTGCTGGGAAAATAGCCGCGCAGCGAGAGATAATCGGCGACATCCCGGTCGGTGGCGTCGTGCAGCCGGGCCAGCGTGACATGCGGGATGAACTTGCGGCCTTCCGGGTCGAGGCCGATCCGTTGCATCAGGCGCTCGAGCTCGGCCTGCAATTCCATCAGCGGCTTGCTCGGCACGATGGTGGCGACCACCGCGCGCGGCTTGCGTCCGCCGAAACTCTGCAAACCCTGCACCTTCACCTCGAACGGCTTGCGATCGACGCGAAACAGCATCGAGGCGATTTCGTTGGCGGACATGCCGTCGATATTGCCGATGAAGCGCAGGGTGACGTGGTAATTTTCGGGATCGATCCAGCGGGCGCCGGGAAGGCCGCCCCGCAAATTGGAAAGCGACTGGCCAATCTCGGCCGGAATTTCCAGACCAGTGAACAAACGCGGCATCGTTTCGCACTCCCGATGCTTGGGCATGATCCCAGGGCAAGATCATATCCAAATTTTAGAGCCGGCGACGAATCACCGGTACCTTAATTCCTATCGCAGTTGTGTGACTCTGCGAAGCATCGCGCGCCTCACCCCGGTAAAACCCTGGGAATTACGGTCGGCGCTGCCTGCTTTTCAACGCCGCTGCTCAGCTATCGTGCCAATGAATGCCTCAACCGTGGGCAAGATATTCTTGACGATGATGTCGACGCCGGCCGCGGTCGGATGAATGCCGTCGGCCTGGTTGAGCTTGGCATCGGCCGCGACACCGTCGAGAAAAAACGGATAGAGCGGCACGCCGAATTTTTTCGCCAGATCCGGATAAATCGAATTGAAGCGCGCAGCATAATCCGCGCCGTAATTCGGCGGCGCCAGCATGCCGCACAGCATCACCGCGATCTTGCGCGCCTTGAGGCGCTGGACGATCTCGGTCAGCGCGGTGCGGGTCAAATCGGGATCGATGCCGCGCAACGCATCATTGGCGCCGAGCTCGATGATCACACCGTCGGTTCCGTCNGGGACCGACCAGTCGAGCCGGTCACGGCCCCCCGAGGAGGTGTCGCCGGATACCCCGGCATTGGTCATGCCGACCTCTATGCCTTTGTCTTGTAAAGCTTTTTGAAGCTTTGTGGGGAACGCTTCCTGGGCCGGGAGGCCAAGACCCGCGCTCAGGGAATCGCCGAGAACCACCAGCTTGATCGGTTTCGCCGCCTCAGCCCATGCCGGATTTGCGACGGTCATCAAAGCGAACATCAACACGGCTATGTGCATGAACAATCCGTAACGCCTCTCGACCGCGCGGGCGGAGTTGCCATATGACCGGACCATGGACACTCGCATCTCTTCCTCTTCGCTCGCCGACAGTTCGGCCGACACCATCGCCATCTCCAACGTCAATCTGTCATTGGGTACGGGCGCGGCACGCGTTCACATTCTCAAGGATATCAGCTTGCGCGTGGGCCGGAGCGAGACGATCGGCCTGATCGGCCCGTCAGGCTCGGGCAAATCCACGCTGCTGATGGTGATGGCGGGGCTGGAGCGTCCTGATAGCGGAGAGGTGGTGGTCAGCGGCACGCCTTTCAATGCCCTCGACGAGGACGCGCTGGCCCGCTTCCGCGGCCGCCAGGTCGGCATCGTCTTCCAGTCCTTCCACCTGATCCCGACCATGACCGCGCTGGAGAACGTCGCCGTGCCGCTCGAGCTTGCGGGCAATCCCGACGCCGCAACGCGCGCGGCGCAGGAGCTGCAATCGGTCGGGCTCGGCGACCGTCTGCATCATTATCCGACGCAGCTCTCCGGCGGCGAGCAGCAGCGCGTCGCGCTGGCCCGCGCGCTGGCACCCGATCCCGCGATCCTCGTTGCCGACGAGCCGACCGGCAATCTCGACGAAGCCACGGGACAACAGATCGTCGACCTCCTGTTCAGCAAGCATGCCGAGCGCGGCATGACGCTGGTGCTGGTCACGCACGATTCGTCGCTCGCGCATCGCTGCGATCGCGTGATCCGCCTGCGCTCCGGGCGCATCGACACGCAGTCGGCGCCGGCATGAGCGCTGCTGCCGAACCGTTTGCGAAGCCCAACGGCGTCGCGCTGTCGCTGCGCTACGCGCTGCGCGAATTGCGCGGCGGCCTGCGCGGCTTCTACGTCTTCATCGCCTGCATCGCGCTCGGCGTGATGGCCATCGCCGGTGTCGGCTCGGTCTCGGCGAGCCTGAGCGACGGCCTCGCCCGCGAGGGCCGTACGCTGCTCGGCGGCGACGTGTCGTTCGTCCTGTTTCAGCGGAGGCGAAGCCGGAGGAAGTCGCCTTCCTGCGTTCGCGCGGCACCGTCTCGAGCGCCGCCACACTGCGCGGCATGGCGCGCTCGGCCGAGGGCAAGCTGGCGCTGGTCGAGATGAAGGCGGTCGACGACACCTATCCGATGCTCGGCCAGTTGACGCTGGCGCCGCCGCTGCCGATGTCCGACCTGCTCGCGGAGCGCGACGGCGCGTTCGGCGCGGCCGCCGATCCGACACTGCTGGCGCGGCTGTCGCTCAAGACCGGCGATCGCGTCACCGTCGGGGCTGCCACGTTCCAGATCCGCAGCGCCGTCGAAGCCGAGCCCGACAAGCTCGCCGGCGGCATCGGCTTCGGCCCGCGCTTCCTGATCAGCGAGGCGGGCCTGCGCGCCACGGGGC
>C688J18823_10002408_pt1 | contig 11715 bp, 8 predicted proteins | sample HopSoiMetagenom1_FD_18823 | JGI IMG/M metagenome (IMG submission 18823) | reverse complement strand
CATTGGTTCCGCGTTCCGCACCAAAACGGCGGGTTGCACTTCACTGCGCCGTCCTCCATTTTGTCGCGCCGTGGCAAAGACGTTTTTCGTTACAACTGCGATCGATTACACCAATTCGGCGCCGCACATCGGACATGCCTATGAAAAGGTGCTGGCCGATGTCCTCGCGCGTTATCACCGGTTGAAAGGCGAACACGTCTTTTTCCTAACCGGAGTCGATCAGCACGGCCAGAAGGTTCAACAATCCGCCGCGAAACAAGGTATCGCCCCGGCCGAATTTGTAGAAGGCATCACGGAAAAATTCGTCGATCTCTGGAAACAACTGGACGTGTGCTATGACGCCTGGGCTGCAACCATTGATCCGCTTCACAAGAAAGTGGTTCAGCAGATTCAGCAGCGACTCTATGACCAGGGTCAGATTTATAAGGACAAGCAATCTGGTTACTACTCGATTCGACAGGAACAATTTCTTACCGACAAAGAGAAAGGGGCGGATGGCGAGTTCGGACCAGAGTGGGGCCAGGTAGAGTTTCGCGAAGAAGAAAACTACTATTTCAAACTCTCGCAGCACAAAGATTGGCTTCTTGGTTACCTGGGAAGCCGCCGAGACGCGGTTGTTCCCGACTTCCGGCAAACGGAATTGCGCAATGCAGTCGAAAAATTGAGCGGCGATCTTTGCATTTCCCGGCCCAAATCGCGACTCGACTGGGGCATCGAACTGCCATTCGACAACAGCTATGTCACCTACGTGTGGTTCGACGCGTTAACGAACTACATCAGTTTTGCGGGTTATGAAGGTGAGCTTCCATTTGAGAAGCAGCCCGCCACCTTCCGCGATCGCTGGCCGGCTTTACAAATTATCGGTAAAGACATTCTTGTCCCGGCACACGGGATTTACTGGCTGATCATGCTGCACGCGCTCGGGTTCAGTGACGAGGCAATGCCACAGTTGCTGGTGCATGGATGGTGGAACCTGGGCGGCGCGAAGATGAGCAAAAGCGCCGGGAACGTCGTAGATCCCGCTGTTCTGGCACAGCAATACAGTCCGGACGCACTCAGATATTATCTGATGAGCGATATCGCGACCGGCAGTGATGCTGACTTCAGTGCGGAGCGCCTGATCGCCCGGTATAATGCGGACCTTGCCAATTCGTTAGGGAACCTGCTGAACCGAACGCTAAACATGGCCCATCGCTATCGGCACGGTGTGGTGACGCAGAAAGGTGGCGACTCGCCACTGGCAGCGCAGTCGGCAGACTTGCTGCGAGAATTCGGCGCCGCCTTCAGTTCGTTTCAGGTTCAGTCAGCCATCACTCATCTCGGCGATTTTGTTACCGCTTGTAACACCTACATCGAAATGACGGCGCCGTGGAAACTGGCAAAAGACCCGGAACGTGCCGACGCACTGGATCATACGTTGTACGCGCTCGCTGAATCGTTGCGCATTGCCGCAAGTTTGATTCTGCCGATTCTGCCGAAAGCAGCTCGAGACATCTTCTATCAATTGAATCAGGAGCCGATCTCGAGACTCAGCGATACAACCTGGGGAGGCTTGCCCAGCCCTCACCGGTTAGGCAAACCGGTGCCCGTGTTTCCGCGGATCGAAGAAGCTAAATCAGGTTAAGGCGTTCGCGATTCGAGCGAGCAGTGTGTCCGGGAGAATTCCCAGAATGAGGACAGCCGCTGCCAGGAATCCGATGACCCATCGCTCACCGCTGTGGTCCAGCTTCACGCCTGCCGACGTGGCGGAGGCCGCGACCTCCGCAGCCGGTAACGCTCGAGGTTCGTCAACGAACATCGCCTTGATGATCACGAGATAATAATAGAGTGAGATGAAACTGCCGAACAGCGCGACGCCGACCAGCCAGAGCAATCCGTTATTCTGGCCAGCGTCGAGGGCAGCGCTGAAGAGGTAGAACTTGCCAAAGAAACCGACCAGCGGAGGTAGTCCGGCCAGCGATAACATGAAAATCGTCATGTATACCGACAACAATGGGAAGCGCCGGCTTAACGCTGAGAAATGTGAAATGTTGTCGCCTCCGGTCTCGCGGCGAACCCAGCCAACCACCGCAAACGCGCCGAGAATCGTGATCGCGTAAACGGTCGCGTAAAACAAGGTGGCGCTGAAACCTTCGGGTGTGCCCGCAACAATTCCGAGAAGCGAGTAGCCGGCATGACCGACGGCCGAGTAGGCCAATAGGCGGCGAACGTTCGTCTGAACCAAAGCCACAAAATTGCCTAGCAGAATTGATAACGCCGCGATTGCCGCGACCACCGGAGACCAGCCACCGGCAGCCGCATGCCAACCGGCACTTCCGATGATCGGTCCGAATCCGAGAAGGAGCAGCTTCGCCACGACGACAAACGACGCGACCTTTGATGCCGAGGCGATGAGCGCCGCTGTGGAAACCGGAGCTGCCTCATAAACGTCCGGCGCCCAAAGATGGAACGGAGCGGCGGCAATCTTAAATCCGAAACCCACCAGGGTCATCACGATGCCCACCGCGAGGAGCGGTTGGAACGCGCCGCTAAGTCCCTCGACCATGCCGGCAAGCGAGGTCGACCCGCACATTCCGTAGATCAAACTCAGCCCAAACAGCGTGAACGCGCTGGCCGTGCTTCCAAATAGAAAATACTTCAGCCCAGCTTCGGGTGACCTTAGATCGGTACTATTGAACGCGGTTAGAATGTAGAGCGACAAACCGGTGAGTTCGAGGCCAATGAAAATCATCAGCAATTCTTCGCTACCGACCAGCAGAAGTAATCCTAAGGTCGCCAGTAGGATCATCGCGACATATTCACCCAGTTGCGACGTCACTGATGCGTTTTGACGTTCTTCCTGCGCAAGAAAGATGGCGAAGGCGGACAGGACGAGGCACACCAGTTTGACTAACGAGTTCAGCCGGTTCACCACCAGCATGCCGTTGAACAGCGACGCTGTCTTTGGCAACAACATGATGGCGACCGCCGATGCCGCGATGCCGATGATCGCTACAAAAGCCGGTAATCGCGAACCGCGGCTTGCCAGTCCGAGCGCAAGAACACACAGCACCGTGAGGGTTAGGATCCCCTCGGGTGACGATAGTTTTAGCAGCTCGAGATACACGGTTTAGAGAATTGTGCCGTTGAAGTGTGGCCAGGACATCAGACTACCCGTTAGGTTGAATGAATCGCATGGTTTCAATGGCCGGCATGATCCGGTCCAGCAACAGCTTTGGATACAGACCGGCGGCTAACGTGGTAACCAGCAACAGAGTTGCACCCGCTTTCTCGGCAAAGGTGATCGGGGAATACGCCACCGCTGCTTCGGGTGACGTGGCGATTTGGTCGCTGAAAAAAGCCCGCCTGAGAATTCGAAGTGTGAACGCGGCCACCAGGACCATTCCGGCGCCAGTTATCCAAACAGCCACGGGAAAGGTCTTCCACGCGCCGATCAAAATCGTTACCTCGGCCGCGAACCCGCTGAATCCCGGAATGCCCATTGAAGCTGCCGCAGCCAGCACAAAGGCGAATGTCGTAAACGGCAACATCCGGCGAAGATTCATTCCGGCGAGGCTGTCCAGGTCGCGGGTATGCGTTCGGTGATAAATCATCCCGACGAGCGCGAACAGGAGAGCGCCGATCACGCCGTGCGAAAACATCTGGAGCACCGCACCGGAAACGCCGAGGACATTGGCAGCGGCCAGGCCGAGAAGCACGAAGCCCATGTGACTGACGCTCGAGTAGCCGATCACGAACTTCAGGTCACGCTGGCGCAGAGCAACCGCCGCGGCGTAGACAATTCCGATCACGGCCACGACCGCAATCCATTTGCTCCAGACGTGGAATCCTTCTGGAAATAAGTTCATCGCCACCCGCAGACCGCCGTAGGCTCCGAGCTTCATCACGATTCCGGCCAGCAGCATCGAACCCGCGGTGGGGGCAGCAACGTGGCCCGTCGGTGCCCAGGTGTGAAACGGCCAGGCGCCGGCAAGGATTGCGAAGCCGAGAAACAGAACTGGAAAAGCCCACATTTGGAGGTGCGGATCGAATCCGAATCTGGCGAGCTCGTTGAAATCGAGAGATCCAGCGGCGACGTAGGCCGCAATGATGCCCAGAAAAACCAGTGCGCCTCCGAAGAAGGAGTACAACGTCAGTTTCATGGCGCCGTATTCCTTGTTAGTCGATCCCCAGATCGCGATGAGAAAATATTTCGGAACAATCACCAGTTCGTAAAACACGAAGAACAGGAACAGATCTGCGCTGAGAAATACGCCGAACGATCCGGCTACGACCAGAAGCAGCCAGAAGAAGAATTCGTTCCGTCGCTCCTGCACCTCCCACGAAAAAAGCACCGCGCTTACCGCAGTCAGACTGGTGACCAGGACCATGGTTAGGCTGACGCCATCAACCGCTAGTTGATAATTCATGCCCAATGTCGGAATCCATGGGACCCGCACCAAAGTAGTGTAGTGGGCCGGATCGGCTGCCGGTCTGAAAAAGGCGATCAAACTAATAAGCAAATCCGCAGCAGTCGCAGATAGCGCAGTCCATCGAGCAAACCGCGCCGGCGCGGCAATGACCAGGATTGCCGCGGCAAAGGTGATGTAAATTGTCCAGGCGATCATCGAACGGAGAATGATTCAGGAGAGCAACTGAGCCACGTTCGCGACCGTGCTGTTGAACACGTTGAAGATGAATTGCGGCGCCACGCCGATGGCAAACATCAGAAGCGTGACCGGAATGATCACCAGTTTCTCTCGTCGGTACAAATCCGGCAGCGAGGCAGAATTCGGAGTTAACGGACCACTGAACAATGCCTGCATCGCTCGGAGAAATGCGATCGCTGTAAAAAGCAATCCGAGCACGGCAACGGCGGTGAATGGCGCGGCGGTTGCGAATGATCCTTTGAAGATCAAAAATTCGCCGATGAATCCATTCAGACCGGGCAGCCCGAGCGATGAGAACATCGCTACGCTCATCCAGGCGCAGAACAGAGGCGCTCGTTGCATGAGACCGCCGAAATCGTTGATGCCGCGTGCTCCACGCCGCTCTTCCAGCAAGCCGACCCAATAAAACAACGCCGCTGCTGTTATGCCGTGGTTGAAGATCTGGACAAACACGCCAGCCAACGCTGCCTGACTATCAGGCGCAGCTGGAGCTACCGCGGATGACGTGATCGCGAAAAGTCCCAAGAGACAGTAGCCCAGATGATTAATCGACAGGTAAGCCACCATTCGTTTCAAATCGGTTTGCGCCCACGCCGCCAGCGAAGCGAATACGATTGAGCATACCGCGAGTCCGAGTAACCACGGGCCAGCCGCTCTGATCTCGTTCGGGAAAAGCGGAACGAGCAGGCGAATGAATCCGTAGACCCCCATCTTCGAAAGCACGCCGGTAAGCATCATCGATACGCCGGTCGGCGCGGTCTCATAAGCGTCCGGCAGCCAGGTGTGAAATGGAAACAGTGGCACTTTCACGGCAAGGCCGAGGAAGATTCCACCAAACGCAAACCAGCGAGCAGTTCCGCCTAACAATCCGCCTCGGGCCATTCCAGTTAGGGTCGCGAAATCGAACGTGCCGCGAACGAGATAGATGCCGAGAAACGCGAGCAGCATGGCTACGCTCCCGAGAAATGTGTAAACGAAGAATTTAGTGGCAGCGCGGTCCCGGTTCTTTCCTCCCCAAATCTTGATAAGAAGAAACGAGGGGATCAGGCTCATCTCATAGAACAGGAAAAACAGGACGAAATTTTGCGCGGTAAACGTCCCGTAAAGGGCTGATTGCGTGAACAACATTAGTGCGCACAATCCCCGGTCCGGTTTTCCAGACATCAACGCAAACGGGATGATTAACGAAGTGAGGAGAACGAGCAGCAAACTCAGTCCGTCGATGCCCAGGAGATACTCAGCGCCGATCGCGGGAATCCATTCGTGTCTCTCGAGCAGTTGCATTCCGCCGCTGTGAACGTCGAATCGCTGCCACAGCAGAAGCGCATAAAGCGCGCTTACCACATTGACGATCAAAGCAACGATGCGCGGATTGCCGAATCGTGCAGCGGAAACGACGATCGCCCCAACCAGTGGAATTAAAATCAGGAGCGTGATCATGCCAGCCAGACGTAAACAATGAGCAGAGCGACCATTCCAACTGCGATCGCCCCCAGATAGCTTTGGACCTGGCCGGAGTGGCGTCGCGACATGAGACCGGCGAAACCGCGGGCCCCGACCACACCTTCGTCTACGCCAGCGTTAATGCCGCGCTCATCCATTTGACGACTAACGAGTCCCATAAGCTGACCCAAGCCGCCCACCAGTCGAACCAACCCATCCCACACGTGGCGATCCATCCAGTCGCTGATTCTCGAGGCAGCCCTGGCCAACCCGATCACCGTCCAACCGTAGAACTCGTCCAGCCACATCCGGTTGGCCAGGAACGCGAACAGCGTCGGTTGCGAGCGTTGCAGCGGGTCGACGTCAGTAGCGCCACGATAAATCAGAACTCCAGCGCCGATGCCGCCCGCCACTAAGGCAAGCGAAACGAGGAGCAGGGGCTGGAACAGTTCGGAGGAGTCCCAATGTGGCGTTTTGCCCGCCAGGTAATCGTTAAGCCACGGCCAGGCGGGAGTCAGGATTGCGCTCAGTCCGATTGTGCAAACTGCGAGCACAATTAGCGGCACCGTCATATTCGCGCGATTCTCATGTGCATGTTCTGCCGCGCCGGCTCGTTTACCGAAGAAGACGTAGATTACCTGCCGGGTCATGTAGAAAGCGGTAAGGACCACGCCGAACAACATCAGATAATGTGGCAGGCTCGATTCCGGCCAATGTGCCGTAGCATCCAGGATCGCTTCCTTAGTCCACGCGCCGGAAAACAGTAGTGGAACCCCGCTGAGACTCAGCATGCCGACGCTATAGGTTAAGAAAGTGATCGGCATCGCACGCCGCAGCCCCCGCATTTTACGAATATCCTGTTCGTGATGACATGCGTGAATCAGAGAACCCGCGCCGAGAAAGAGCAGGGCTTTGAAAAATCCGTGAGCCAGAAGGTGTATCATTCCGGCGACGACGCCGCCCACGCCTAACGACACCATCATCAGACCAAGCTGCGATACGGTGGAATAGGCCAGGATGCGTTTAATATCGAATTGGGCGATGGCGATGAGAGCGGCCATGAGCGCGGTGATGACCCCGATCCAGACCACGGCGGTTAACGCAGGCGTTACGCCAGACACCGCATGGTAGGAGAACAGCGGATACATCCGAGCGACCAGAAACACGCCAGCCGCAACCATGGTCGCAGCGTGGATCAACGCGCTTACCGGCGTGGGGCCTTCCATCGCGTCCGGTAGCCAGACATGCAGCGGAAATTGACCTGACTTGCCGATGGCGCCGCAAAAAATCAAAAGCGCGATGGACGTCACCGCGCTGCCGAGGGTTACCAGTGTGGTTTTATCCAGGCAACCGTTGCCATTATCGTAAAGGAGCAAACTGCCGCTGCTGCCGTAGAGCCATAGTATCCCGAGGAAGAAAGCGAGGTCGCCGATACGCGTTGTGACGAACGCCTTTTTTGCCGCAGCAGCGGCGCTTGGTCGTTCAATCCAAAACCCGATCAATAGATAAGACGCGAGCCCGACCAGTTCCCAGGAAATGAACAGAAGAAGAAGGCTGTTCGAAATAACCACGCCAAGCATCGCCGCCGAGAAGAACGACAAGTAGGCGAAGAACCGCGAGAAATTGCGGTCTTCGGCCATGTAGCCGGTGGAAAAAACGAATATCCACAACCCGACGAAAGTGATCATCACCAGCATGCTTGCGGTCAGCGGATCCAGCAGCCAGCCTAACCGAAGGGCCTGATCGCCGAATGTCAGCCACGTGAAATTGTGGAAGGCGCGGAACCCCGGGGCATGCAGGGTGGTGATTAACGCTGCAACCGCAAGCACGAGAGCGGCAACCTGCCCGATGATCGCCAGTATCGCAGCGGGGGCCCTGCGTTTGCGGGCCAGACCAAGAATCATCAACGAGACCAGCAGCGGCATTGCCGGAATAACCCACAGATAATTTTCGATCCAGTTAGTCATTCAGTTCACGCATTGCTTGGATCAGCCCTTGAGTTGGTTGAGTCGATCCACATCAGTCGTGCGGTAATGGCGGTAGATCGCAATCACCAGCGCGAGTCCTACCGCAGCCTCCGCTGCCGCAATGGCGATCGCGAAAATGGCGAACATGATTCCGGTCGGATCGCGCGGCTCGGGGCTAAACCGCCAGAATGCGACGAAATTCAAATTAGCGGCGGCTAACATGATCTCGATGCCGATCAGGATAAAAATCGCGTGACGCCTACTGAGCGCCGCAAGCAATCCAATTGCGAACAGGATCGACGACACCGTCAGGATGAGTTGCAACGTTAACGACATGGACGGCGGGGTTGAAACGTTAGGCGAAGCAAATTGTTACAACCGAAGCGGCGGCAGCAAAGCTGTGGACGGCCCGGCGCTAACGATATGGTGCCTCTACCCATTTACGTCCTATCGCCAGTTACGAGCACGAGTGCTCCGATCAATGCCGCAGTTAACACGAGGCCGACGCATTGAAGGGGCCAGACGTAATCTGTCATCAGGGCTTCGCCGATCTGTTTGACGGTTATCATCGCAAACGGCGGAGGCGTAACCGCGACTTCCGGAGTTCGAAACACTGCCCACAGCAAACCTGCCAATACTGCGGCGGCGACGACCGCGCCGGTCCAGTTGAATCGCCCGGCGGGTGTTACTTCCCGTCGCGTCAGCAGGATCGTGAACACGATCAGAATGGCGACCGCGCCGACGTACACAAAAACCTGGACCAAGCCGACGAATTCGGCGCCGAGCAGAAAGTACAACGCCGCCAGGCCGCTGAAGGCAACCACCAGACTCAACGCGGCATGGATCAATTTCGGCATCAGCGCCGCGGCCAATCCCGCTGCGATCGTGACAACTCCAATAGCGATGAATGCGATTGCGATCATTCCGCGAACCGGTATGTCCGTTGGCCAAACTTCTTTTTGATTTCCAGTAGCCGCGAGAGCAGCAGGTAGACGGCGGCAATTACCGCCAGTGATGCGATCCAGCCGCGGAGGCCGTGTCCGGCATAATGCCAAACCGCCGCGGCCAGAATGCAGGTGAACGACATCGGCAACATGAATTTCCAGGCGAAGTTCATGACCTGATCAACGCGAGTCCGCGGCAAAGTGCCGCGTAACCAAATGAACACGAAGATCAGGCAACCAAGCTTCGCGAAAAACCAGAGGTATGAAGGAATGATCGCGAGGAACGAGAACGGAGCCTGCCAACCTCCGAGGAACAGTGTCACCGCCAGTCCGCTGACTGCGAACATCCCAAAATATTCAGCCAGGAAAAAGTTGGCGTATTTGAAGCCGGAATACTCGGTCATATGACCAGCCACGATCTCCGACTCGCCTTCGGGCACATCGAAAGGCGTGCGGTTCGATTCCACCAGGCTTGAAATGAAGAACAGGATAAAGGCTGCGGCACCCCACGGTTTGGTAACAAACCAGTGAGGCACAACGCCGAAACTATAGCCNCCCTGTGCGGCGACGATCGCATCCGGAGTTAACGATCCGACGACCATCACCACGGGTAGCGTGGTGACTAAGAGCGGCAGTTCGTAGCTAACCATCTGGGCGATGGCGCGCATCGCTCCAAGCATGGAGAACTTGTTGTTGCTGCCCCAGCCGGCCATGAACACACCAAGCTCTGTGGTCGAACCCGCAGCGAAGAAGAACAAGATTCCACCGTCAATACTGAAGGGGGTCATGTTGCGACCGTACGGAATGACTCCGAGCGTGAGAATAGCAGCGGCGGCGATGAAGATCGGCGCGATGAAATGAATCAACTTGTCGGCTCGTGCCGGAACGATGTCCTCTTTGATCAGGAGTTTGATTCCATCGGCGGCAGGTTGCAGCAGCCCGAATGGGCCCACCCGGTTTGGGCCGTAACGATTTTGCATGCGAGCGAGGATTTTGCGCTCGAGGACCGAGATCAGCGCAAACAGCGTCATAAATACTGCCATGACGGCGGCAATATTGATCAGCACGGATGCGAGCTGAACGACCAGATCCGGCATGCCGGTACGGCTTAGCCAGGTGAGCAGCTGTTGCTTTGAATTGACGAAAATTTGATCGACGAAGCCGCCCGCCATGCCGGTGGAAGAAAAGCGGTGGCGGATTGTTTTAGCAAGGATGATTTCAGGGCTGAACCGACGGGCCAAAATGGGCTGGAGGAGGCACGGACCGGGGGCACGCCTTTCGCGCCTTCGCCCGGAAGGAACCCGGCGCTTGCTGGATCATTGGCGAACCTCGACGGCTGCTCAACGTTCCAATCCCGATTAGGGTGTAAGTCTTACCAAATGAAGAAGCGCGTTCTCATTATTTCCACCAGTGCCGGGACCGGGCATGTCGCCGCCGGTACCGCGCTGGAGAAGGCTTTCCGCGCCGATCCGCGCGTGGGAGAGGTCCGGCACGAGGATGCGCTCGATTTTACCAACAAGCTGTTTCGGGATTTTTATTCGAAGCTTTATGAGACCTTGATCCATGCGGCGCCGGCCGTGCTTGGTTGGTTCTATAACAATAGCGACGAACCGTGGAAAACAGATGCGGTTAGGCTGCGCCTGGACCGGCTGAATACCGGGCCGTTGATCCGATTTATTCGCGATTACAATCCCGACATCACGGTTTGCACGCATTTCATGCCGGCGGGCATCATCTCGCATCTCATTCGAAACCAGAAACTGGATGCACACTTATCAATCGTAGTCACCGATTTCGCATTTCACGCGATGTGGTTGTCGCGCGCTTTTAACCGGTATTTCGTTGCGCTGGAAGAAACGAAGGCGCATCTGGAAGCGCTTGGCTTGCCCGCAGAACACATCACCGTGTCGGGAATTCCGATCGATCCTAGCTTCGGCCAGAGATTGGATCTAGCCGCCGTTCGTCGCCATTATGATCTCGATCCTGATCGGAAGACGCTACTGTTATCAGGTGGCGCGCTGGGAGTCGGGCCGACGGAAGAAGTGGTCACGCGGCTCAGCCAACTCGACGAGAAAGTTCAAACGATCGTGGTCTGCGGAAAAAGCGACGAGCTGCGGTCCAAGGTGCAGCGACTCGTCCGGCGGAAATCAAATTACAAAGTGATCGGGTTCACCGATCGGATGGCGGAGCTCATGCAGGTTGCCGACGTTTTCATTGGTAAGCCCGGAGGGCTGACGACGTCCGAAGCGCTGGCGTGCGGGTTACCCATGTTCATTGTCTCGCCGATTCCCGGCCAGGAAGAGCGGAACAGTGATTTTCTGTTGGAAACCGGCGTAGCGATAAAATGCAACGACCTGGTGTTGTTACCGTATAAGCTCGATGGATTGCTACATGATCGGCAGCGATTGAGGTCAATGCGTTCGGCTGCCAAATCGTTAGGGCGGCCAGATGCTGCAAAAACGGTGGTGAACACCTTGTTGCGTGATCAAGGAGCGCCGCCGGTGCGGTTGAATGCGCGGAAGCGGCAGAAGATCGCCGAGGTGGCAGCCGGCGCCGTGGTCTCGTGATATATAACGGATTACAGGCGGCGCGATCGATGCAGCCCCGACTAACGGAGGGACGAGCTTGTCTCGTCCCACTTTCTCCTGGCCCTCTGCTGGCATAATGAGACGAGACAAGCTCGTCCCTCCGATTGGTCAGCACATTTTGAGG
>C688J18823_10002407_pt1 | contig 11720 bp, 11 predicted proteins | sample HopSoiMetagenom1_FD_18823 | JGI IMG/M metagenome (IMG submission 18823) | reverse complement strand
TCGAAGGTTGGCCGCCAGACAGGACAGATCGTGCAGTGCGATGGTCACCGCGACCCCGAAACGCGTCGCGGCCACACGAATTTCATCGTCCGACGCCGCCATCTTGATCGCGATACGGATGATTTGCCACGGGGCTGTCAGCCGCTGCATAACGAGCGACAGCGCGAAAGGAAGCATCTGGGTGGTTTGCAGCGACGCACCGTTCAGCGCCGCGCTGACCGTTGCGATCTGGGAATCTCCGAACACCCGCAAATAGCTGGGCAGCTTGCCGTTGAAGGCGTCCAGCGCTTCGCGCGCGAGCAACACAGAGCCGATCGGCAGCAGGTCCTCGATCACGTTGGGCGGTCCGACGCGGGACAGCCCGGGCTGCTTGTCACCGGTCGGCACCGGCGTGCCGACCTTGACGATTGCGTTGGCGGCGGCGAGCTGGAACTTGCGCACAATGGCTTCGAGTTCGAACGTGCTTCCCGCCTGGCGCAATTTTGCCAGCGCAGCTTCGAATTCGCGGGTCTGGTCGGGGATACCGTCGCGCCCCAACCACTGCCAGATCGGCATCAGCGAGGAGCGGCGGATCTGGCCTGGACGTGGCGGAGCACTGCCTTCTAGAAGAAACGGCTCGAGCGGCCGGAACAGCAGGCGTGCCGGGTCTTCTACGCGAGCCCCCGCTTCCGCGCCGGTCGATCGGACGATGTTTCGCAATTGTTCCAGCACAAAGGTCGCAACCTTGGTGTCTTCGCCGGATTCGATGGCGCGCTCGAACTCCCGCATTAGCAGCGCCTGCGCTTGCGGCGGAAGCTGTGCGAGATAATCCCTCAGCCGCTCGATGGAAGTTTGGCTCATGCCCGGTACGGATGCTGTGTCGAAGAACGGCAAAACCGTCCGATGGTCATGTTAGAAGCCGCGGCGTTAAGAACACGTTTAGGAAGCGCCGGCAGCGCTCCCGCCACCGGCCCGATGGGCTTCTCAAGCGGCCGGGAGCACCAGTTCGGCGCGCAATCCTCCGATTGGCGCGTTGCCAAGCGTCAGGCTGCCGCCATACAGGGCGGCGAGATCGACCACGATCGACAGCCCCAGCCCCGAACCGGGCTTGGATTCATCCAGCCTCTGTCCCCGGCGCGAGACCTGCGCGCGCTCGGCCGCCGACAGTCCCCGGCCATCGTCATCTACAATGATCCGCAGCATCGGGCCGGCGCCCGGCTGGGCCGGCGGATCGTGCAGCACCTCGATGAACACCTGCGAGGTCGCCCATTTGCAGGCGTTGTCGACGAGGTTGCCGGCCATCTCCTCAAGGTCCTGCCGTTCGCCCCGAAACTTCGCGTGCGGATCGGCCACAGCGGTAATCGTGATGCCGCGGCCGCGGTGAATCTTTTCCATCGTGCGACGCAGCGCCTCGATCGTAGGCGCGACTTCGGTGACCGTACCCACGATCGTGAGCCGCGCCGCGATCCTGGCGCGCTCCAGGTGATGCGCGACCTGATCGCGCATCACATCTGCCTGCTCCCGGACCTTTGCCGCGAAAGGATCCTGGGCGTGGGCGGCAGCCTCGTTGAGGATCACCGAAAGCGGCGTCTTGATGGCATGCGCGAGATTGCCGACATGCGTGCGCGCCCGCTCGACGATTTCGCGGTTGGCGTCGATCAGCGCGTTGGTCTCTCTCGCCAGTGGAGCGATCTCGACCGGAAACTCGCCTTCAAGCCGCTCGGCGCGGCCGGAGCGGATATCGGCGATCGAATCTGAAATGCGTTTCAGCGGAGCCAGCCCGAACCGAACCTGGAATATCGTGGTCAGGACCAGCACGATCGAAAGCGCGGCGAACGTACCGCCGAGGTAGTAATCGAAGGTGCGCGTTTCGTCGAAAATCTCCGTGGCGTCTCCAGCCACGCTCACCAGAAATTTCCCGTCGGCGCCAAGATCGACCGGCCGTTCCACCATCCGCAGGCTTTGGCCTTCGGGACCTTCGACATAGCCGAGGCGAATGCCCGCCGTCGTCAAACCGGCGCCGCGTTCTTCCAGCTTGGGCAGTTTCTTGTCCCAAAGCGAACGCGAGGCGCGCAGTTCGGATTTCTCGGAGTCGATGCGTGTGATCTGCCAATACCAGCCGGACAGCGGCAACTCGAACAGCGGCTCGCCCAGTGACTGGAATTGATGGTCGGGCGGCTCGTCGGGAGTCGCGACTTCCGCGATCAGGGTTCGCAGATAGAGGTTGAGCCGCCGATCGAACGCGCGTTCGGTGGCCGCGCGGTATACCGACGACAACACGATTCCCGTGATGAGCAGGATTACCACTACCCAGGCGGTCGCAGAAAGAAACAGCCGGGTGGCAAGCGAGCTGGCGCGCATCAAATCGAGACCTTGATCGCATGTCCTGGGATCGAAATCCCGATGGACGAATGCCGATCAGCGCACAAGATCATGATCGCACAAAAGTGCAAGACCGCTCGCCGGATCACCGCTTTGGATCAGGTGCCGGGGGACGGCGGCGTGAGCAGATAGCCCAGGCCCCGCACCGTCTGGATGATGTCGACGTCCAGCTTCTTGCGGATCCGGCCGACGAAACACTTCGATCGTGTTCGAGTCGCGGTCGAAGTCCTGGTCATAGAGATGCTCGACCAGCTCGGTACGTGATACCACGCGTCCGGTGTGATGCATGAGATAGGCCAGCAACCGGTACTCGTGGGAGGTCATCTTGATCGGATTTCCCGATACGCTGACCCGCCCGGTGCGTGTATCCAGCGAGACCGGGCCGCAGGTCAGTTCGGACTGAGCATGGCCGGTCGATCGGCGCAGCAGCGCGCGCATCCGCGCCAGGATCTCCTCGAGATGAAAAGGTTTGGCGACATAGTCGTCGGCCCCGGCATCAAAGCCCTGCACCTTGTCGCTCCAGCGATCTCGCGCCGTAAGTATCAATACCGGCATCGTGCGGCCGTTGCGGCGCCATGCCTCCAGCACGGAAATGCCGTCCATCTTCGGCAAGCCGATGTCGAGCACGACTGCGTCGTAAGGCTCGCTATCACCCAGAAAATGGCCCTCTTCGCCGTCGAATGCGCGGTCGACCACGTAACCAGCGTCGCTCAGGGCTGTCGTCAACTGACGATTCAGATCCGGATCGTCTTCAACAACAAGCAGGCGCACCCCTGACCTCCGCGTTAGAACTCATGACATCCACCCCAAGTTGAGGCTCGGAGGCGTGAACGGGCTATGAACAGGGCAGACCCTGCCAGGTTACTTTTTCTTCATATCGGATTTTCCCGGCGCTTTGTCAGACCGCCGGGGGAGACCGCCAATGTCCCTAACACGACAAATCCGTAGCCCCAACGGCAGCGCACCGGCTATTGCCCGCCGGGTGGTCCCCTGACCACAATAAAATCGACCGGTCCGCCCGCTCGGTCGTCCTCAAAAATCCCAACCACCATTCGACCCGTCTTCCAGGCCAGCGTGTCCAGGTTGGTGCGGCCTGGATACAGCAACGGGCCGTCCGGGCAGTTGTCATGGCCGTGGACAACGTGGAGATTGTCGAACCCGTGCGGAAATCCTTTGGGATAGCGCTTGCTCAGCAAGGTGGCTACGCTCTGACGGCCCAACGATATTTCGGGATCGACGCCGGCNTGAACGTAAAGCCGATGCGCATCGATATGCATCAGGCCCAGTCGGTCNAGCCACAAGATGTGAGCTTGCGGCACGGCGGCNGGGTTGCCACCGTAAGATGCCAAAGCAGCATCGCCGCCCTTCTCGATCCATGGAGCCATTTTGGCTGGGTCTCGCAGCGCCTCCACCATGATCGCATCATGGTTTCCCTTCAGCGCGATCAAGCTCCACCCAGCGCTGACGCCAGGCAGCAGCCGCTCTATGACCGCTCTGCTGTCCGGACCCTTGTCGACATAATCGCCTATGGTCACAATAAGACCGGGCGGACGGGCCGCAATCTCGGCCAGAGCGTCATTGAGCAGATCGTAGCGGCCGTGAATGTCGGGGATGACGTAGGTCAGGCTCATCGGGACGCTGCGATGCCGCAGTGCATTCCGTTCGAGTCGCTAGGTACGGAAAAACACAAACCAGACCACGCCCAAAATGAGTATCGCAAGCCCGACCGAGACTGCGAGCAACGCGAGCACGGACGGTCCTGATTCCGCTTGGCGTGCTTCGGTCGGTGTTTCGACAATCTGGCGGCGCTCTCTCGTTGCCATGAGGCCTCGCTTCTTTGGTAATCGCAACGCCTTGCCCGCGGCTGCAACAAAAAGCCAACGCACAATCGGGGACGATGTTCCGGGCTCGATCGTTTGCCACCGGGCCACACCGGACAGATCACCCTTCCCCGTTAACTTGGTTGACAGATTCCCCGCCCGTTCGCTTTGAAACCGGGTATCCAGGTGATATCTACGGGTGGTCTGTTGCGTTTCGGAGTAACCCATGGCCCCCCGCGCCAACTGGAAAGGCTTCCTGCGCCTTTCGCTCGTGACCTGTCCGGTCGCCCTGTTTCCAGCGACATCGGATACCGAAAAGGTCAGCTTCAACCAGATCAATCGCAACACCGGCCATCGGATCAAATACGCCAAGGTCGATGCGGAAACCGGCGAGGAAGTCGCTCCGAGGACATCGTAAAAGGCTACAAGGTCGACACCGACACCTATATCGAAGTGTCAAAGGATGAACTCGAGGACATCGCCCTTGAGTCGACGCATACCATCGAGATCGACGAATTCGTACCCAAGACGGACATCGACAACCGCTATCTGATCCGTCCCTACTATCTCGTCCCCGACGGCAAGGTCGGCCACGACGCTTTCGCCGTGATCCGCGAAACGATTCGAAGCATGAACAAGGTCGCGATCGGGCGCGTGGTGCTGACAAATCGCGAACACATCATCTCCCTTGAGCCGCTCGGCAAGGGGCTGATGGGGACCTTGCTGCGATACCCCTATGAGGTGCGCAGCGAGAAAGATTATTTCGATGACATCCAGGACGTGAAAGTCACAAAGGACATGCTGGATCTCGCCAAGCACATCGTCGAAAAGAAATCCGGCGCGTTCGAGCCCGAACGATTTGAAGACCACTACGAGACTGCGCTGGTCGATCTCATCGACAAGAAGCGCAGCGGCGTTCGTTTGCCCGCCAAGGCGGCGCCGAAAACGGGCGGCAACGTCATCAACCTGATGGACGCCCTGAAGCGAAGCCTCGCCAGCGAACAGCCCTCTCCTGCCCCGGCCAAGGCAAAGGGCAAGAAGTCACGCAAAGCCGCGGCTGGCCAGCGCGAGATGCTGCTGCCGATCAGCGGTAAGCGGACAAAGGAAGAAACGAAGAAGGCAGGCAAGCCTGCCCGTGCCCCCGCTCGCTCCAGAAAGGCGGGATAGTGCCGCGCTTCCGCAGCCGCGCACGACAGTGATTGGCAGCGCAAACGTGATGTCACGGCCGGCGCAAGGCCTGCCCTGACATGCCATGGTCAACCCGTTTCGATGTGCCGATTGAGCTTCCAGGAGGTCGCAAGCTTGAAACGCTGCAGCACGCCGCCGATTACGTCATGAGCCTGCCGAAACAGTTGCAAGAAAAGGAGTGTTGGCAGGTCGCGGTCGAAAACCTGCTCAACGCCGCAGAGCTGGGCGGAGGCTGGATGATGTTCGCGCGGATCGGGGTCCTGCGCGCGCTGAACGCACCATAGCAGCGCTTACTTCAGCGACGTATTCACCGAAGTAAACGTGCCGTTGAGTGAAGTACCTACCCCGTTGACGGCGGTGATGATGGCAATGCTGATGCCAACCGCAATGAGACAGTATTCGATGGCGGTCGCGCCGGACTGGTCGGCCAGGAATGTTGAAAAAAGCTGGCGCATTCAAAACTCCCTTTGACGCCTTTCGGCGGGACGTCTCCCGCACGGACGATTGAGCCGGAATGTTAGATCGGACTGGTTGCCGGGTTGTTGAGAAAAGCCCTCAATGATTTCTTAAATAATGCGTGGCGTTTTGTGAGGTCCGAGAAAAGCTCGTCGAAACCGACGCGTTCGCCTTCCGGGCTGAAGAGGACGAAGATACGGGGGGCTCGGCTCCGGCCTTCGCGAACCAGCCCGCAATGAGCGGTAGCAACCAGCCGGGACGCATATCAGAACTTCCAGCACGGCACGTCGGGCACGCTTTACCGCGCGATTGATTCCTGTTCCAACTACGCATCGGCCGAGCCAACAACGGCCAGTTCCATGGGGAGGATCGGCATGAAACTCGGCACCGCTATCGCGGAAATCATGAAGCGCGAGGGAATTGAAATTCTCTGCGGCTATCCGGTCAATCACCTGATCGAACACGCGGCCAATGCAAACATCCGGCCCATAATGGTCAGGCAGGAACGCATCGGTCTTCACATGGCTGATGCGATCTCACGGGTCACTTCGGGGCGAACCATCGGGGCCTTCTGCATGCAGCACGGGCCCGGCGCCGAAAACGCCATGGGCGGCGTGGCGCAATGTTATGGCGAGTCGGTTCCGGTGCTGGTGCTTCCGATGGGGTATGCACGCAGGCTTGCCAATATCGACCCGAACTTCAATTCGAGCCAGGCAATGCGGGCTTTTGCCAAATCGGCTGAGCCGATCAATATCGCGGCCGAAGTCGGCAACATCTTCCGGCGTGCATTTACGAAGTTGAAGAATGGCCGCGGCGGCCCGGTGATCGTCGAAATCCCGGCTGATATGTGGAACGAGGAGGTGCCGGAGCCTCTCGATTACACTCCGGTGCTGCGCACCCGCTACGGCGCCGACCCCGCCCATATCAGCGAAGCGGCGGCGCTTTTGATCGCGGCCAAGCGGCCCGTGATCTACGCCGGCCAGGGCGTGCATTACGCACAGGCCTGGCCGCAGTTGAGGCGGCTGGCGGAACGACTGGCCATCCCCGTCACCACGAGTCTCGGCGGCAAGTCGTCCTTCCCGGAGACCCATCCGCTTTCTCTGGGCTCGGGCGGGCTCGCTGTGCCGCGCGCAGTGCCAAAATTCCTCAGCGAGGCCGACTTGATTTTCGGTATCGGCTGCTCGTTCACGGAAACGTCTTTCGGCATCGGCATGCCGAAAGGCAAGACCATCATCCATTCGACACTCGACCCTGCTCATTTGAACAAGGATGTCGAGGCCAGGATCGGACTCGTCGGTGATGCCGGGCTGGTGCTTGATGCGCTGCTGGAGCAGATTTGCAAAACCGTCAGGTCCGACCGCGATGCAACCGCCGTCGCCGCCGAGATAGCTGCTTCGCATAAGGAGTGGCTGGCGAAATGGATGCCGAAGCTGACCAGCAATGACGCGCCGCTCAATCCGTATCGGGTGCTCTGGGATTTGCAGCACACGGTCGACATCAAGAACACCATCATCACGCACGATGCCGGCAGCCCGCGCGACCAGCTTTCGCCGTTCTGGAAACCGGTCGAACCGCTCTCCTATATCGGCTGGGGCAAAACCACCCAGCTCGGCTATGGGCTCGGGCTCGCAATGGGCGCCAAACTGGCAAAACCAGACAAGCTTTGCATCAACGTCTGGGGCGACGCCGCTATCGGCTTCACCGGAATGGACTTCGAGACGGCGGTACGGGAGCGGATTCCGATCATGTCTATTCTCTTGAACAATTTCAGCATGGCTATCGAGCTGAAGGTGATGCCCATCTCGACGGAGAAATATCGATCGACCGATATCTCGGGTGACTATGCCGCCATGGCGCGGGCCTTCGGCGGCTACGGCGAGCGGGTTACAAAGCCCGAGGATATCGTCCCTGCAATCAGGCGCGGCATGGACAAGACCAAAGAAGGCATTCCCGTGCTGCTGGAGTTCATCACCTCCAAGGAGACGGAGGTCGCGAGGCCAGGGACCTGAAATCCGGGCGGTTATGCCTGAGTTAGCCCAAGACTGCGCTGGTCCGGAGGCGCTTGGGATGGGATAATCCCCTTGATGCGATGGGCATGTTGTTGCCGCCCGTCAGCACTCGACATATTGAGCCCGGCGCTCGCGGGCGCCGCGCGAGATGGATTTGTTCATGAGCGCGGTTTCCGGTGATGTGACAGTCGATCTCGAGGCCGAGAACGCCCGGCTTTCCGACGAGTTGCGGGCCGCCCATGACCGTCAGGCCGCCAGCGCCGAAATCCTCCGAACGATTGCCAACACCTCCGGTGACGCCGCGCATTCACTGCAACAGATCGCTGAAACCACCGCGCGCCTGTTCGGTTGCCAAAGCGTCGGGATCAGGATCGCCGAAAACAACGAATGGACGCTGACAATAGGCGTCGGGAAAAGCGCCGAGCGCATTGGCGCGGAAGTCACCGAAGCCCAGCTCCGCATCGGTGGCTCCAAAAACCTGCCGGGCACGGTGTTGCTCGAAAACCGGCAAGTGCATGTTCCCGACCTCGACGAGCTTGATCCCGAGATCGCCAAATGGCCTAGTTTGCTGGTCGCGCGTGCCGCCGGCACACGCACGGTTGCCGGAACGCCGCTTCGGCACGAGGGCAAGGCGATCGGCGCCCTCGTCGTGTACCGCGACAGGCTCGCGCCGTTCACCGATGACGAACTGTCGTTGCTGCAAAGCTTCGCCGATCACGCCGTCATTGCGATCGAGAACGCCTGGCTCTTCAACGAAACCCGGGAAGCTCTGGAGCGGCAGACAGCCACAGCTGACATTTTAAAGGTGATCGCCAGTTCGCCCAGCGACGTGCAGCCAGTGTTCGAGGTGATCGTCGAACGCGCCGTGCGCTTGTGCGGCGGACGGATGGGACGTGTCTATCGTTATGACGGCGGCGTTATCCAGATGGTGGCCGGGCACGCGCTGAGTGCGCCCGGGTTGGGCAAGGTACAACAGGTTTTCCCGAGGCCGGCGTCCGACGACACCATCGTCGGAGAGGTCATGCTCTCGCGTCGTCCTTACATCCTTGCCGACATCAGGGAAGCGCCCTCGGTTCCGGCCCTGTCGCGACAAATGATAGAGGCGCTAGGCACGCGCAGTCAGGTGACGATGCCGATGTTGCTCAGGGGCGAGCCGATCGGAGCGATTACGATCGGGTGGGCCGAGCCTCGCGCATACAAAGATCAGCAGATCACGTTGCTTCAGACCTTCGCCGATCAGGCGGTGATAGCGATCGAGAATGTCCGCCTGTTCAAGGAGACCCGGGACGCGCTTGAACGGCAGACTGCAACCGCCGAAATCCTGAAGGTCATCGCCAGCTCACCATCCGACATCCAGCCGGTATTTGCAGCCATCGCGACCAGCGCGAACAGGCTGATCGGCGGGTTCTCGACCGCGGTGCTTCGCTTCAATGGAGACGACCTTCATTTGGCGGCGTTTACGCCGACCAATCCGATGGCGGACGAAGCTTTGGTCGCCGCCTTCCCAAGGCCACTTGCCGAATTTCCGGCTTTTATGCTGGTCCGCAACGGCGAAACCGCAGCATTCGCGGACACCGAAGCGGAAGGTGTTCCGGCGCTGCTCAAGAACATGGCGCGTCTGCGCGGGTATCGCAGCATGCTGTTCACGCCGATGCTGAGCGGCGGCACGCCAATCGGCATTATCAGCGTCACGCGCAAGGAGCCCGGACCTTTCGCCGCCCACCACGTCCAGCTTGTCCGGACCTTCGCCGATCAGGCGGTGATCGCGATCGAGAATGTGCGGCTGTTCGATCAGGTGCAGGCGCGCACGCGCGATCTTTCGGAGTCCCTTCAGCAGCAAACCGCCACCGCCGACGTCCTCAAGGTCATCAGCCGCTCGGCGTTCGATCTGCAAACAGTGCTCGATACTCTGGTCGAATCGGCGGCGCGGCTTTGCGAAGCGGATATGGCGGCGATTACGCGACAAAAGGGTGACGAATATTTTCGCGCCGGCTCTTACGGCTTTAGTTCGGAGTTCATGGACTACGTAAGGGATATTCCGGTCAGACCGGAACGGAAGACCATCACCGGTCGGACCTTGCTCGAGGGAAAGGTGACCCATGTGCATGACGTGCATGCGGACCCTGACTATGGGTTTTCCGAAGCCCAGAAACTAAGCGGCGATCCCCGCACTTTCCTCGGTGTACCGCTATTGCGCGAGGGCAAACCGGTCGGCGCTCTTGTGCTGCTGCGGCGACACGTGCGGCCATTTACAGACAAACAGATCGAACTCGTCACGACGTTCGCGGATCAGGCAGTGATCGCCATCGAAAATGTCCGCCTGTTCGATGAGGTGCAGGCACGGACCAAAGAACTCGCCGCCTCGCTCGACGAACTTCGCACCGCACAGGACCGTCTGGTGCAGACCGAAAAGCTTGCCTCTCTCGGCCAGCTAACGGCGGGTATCGCGCACGAAATCAAAAATCCGCTGAACTTCGTCAATAACTTCTCCGCTGTATCGACGGAGTTGACCGACGAACTGCACGAACTGCTGAAGTCGGCTACGCTCAGCGGCAAGATGCGGGAGGAAGTCGCCGAACTGACGCGCATGCTGAAAGACAACCTGGAAAAGGTCGTTCAACATGGCAAGCGCGCCGACTCCATCGTCAAGAACATGCTTCTGCATTCGCGCGAAGGTTCCGGGGAGCATCGGCCCGCGGACATCAACGCGCTGCTGGATGAGAGTTTGAACCTTGCCTATCACGGCGCACGGGCCGAGAAGCCGCAGTTCAATGTCACCCTGCGGCGCGATTTCGAGGACATGGCCGGTACGCTCGAGGTGTTCCCTCAGGAGATCACGCGCGTATTCCTGAACCTGATTTCCAACGGCTTCTATGCCGTCAGCAAGCGCAGAAGCGAGAACGGCGAGGCATCGTTCGAGCCGATGCTCACCGCGAGTACGAGAAATCTCGGTGACGCCGTTGAAGTGCGCATTCGCGACAACGGCACGGGTATCCCGGCCGAGGTGAAGGCAAAGATGTTCAACCCGTTCTTCACAACGAAACCGGCGGGTGAAGGGACCGGGCTCGGTCTCTCAATGAGTTACGACATCATCGTAAAGCAGCACGGTGGAAGCATCGACGTCGAAACAGAGCCGGGACAATTCACCGAATTCAGGATCGTGCTACCGCGCAGGCGGCAGCTCACGGCTTGAAAAATGCGGGATCATTGAGGGCCTTGATCATGGTATCGACCATATCTGCGGCGCCGTGATCCTCACGTTCTTCCAGGAGCTCCCACATCTTTCGGAGGTTGGCGCGCATCGGCGCCTTCAAGGAGGGATCGCGTTCGATCAGCGTCCTCGCGATGCAGAATGCAATGCCTTCAGTGCCCATCCTAATTTGTTCGATTGATGGTTTGCTCATGCCGGGCTCCTGGTCGATTTGAAGATCTGACTTGCTGCCGCCGCTGTTAGATCAAATCCTTGCCCAGGGATAGGCGTGGGCTTTGGCCGAACCGGACACCTTGAGGCGAGCCATGCAAGCGTCTATTCCGCCGGCTCCACCGGAGTGACCGGGCCGGCCAGCGGCTTTTCTTCCATCACGATCAGGCAAACGGCTGCGCAGGCCAGCAGCGCTGCCGCGGCGCCGAACACGTAACGGAACGCCACCACCATGTCGGCCGGAGCAATTGAATTCACCGGACCCCGATGCTCTCCGACCAGCGAGATGTCCGCGCCCAGCGCCATCAACAAGATCGCCGTAAACGCCGCCACGGTGAACGATGCCATCAGCGCGCGGAAAAAGTTCATTGCCCCGGTCACGGTTCCGACCTGGGATCGCGATACCGAGTTCTGCAACGAGACCACGCTTACGGGGAACGTGGTGCCGAGTCCGAACGCGAGCAA
>C688J18823_10002406_pt1 | contig 11721 bp, 8 predicted proteins | sample HopSoiMetagenom1_FD_18823 | JGI IMG/M metagenome (IMG submission 18823) | reverse complement strand
CGAACACCAAGAACGCCGTCAGTAATCGCGTAGTTGGCAAGCTGTCTGAAAGCAGACTTCAGGGTGTGCCGAGGCCGGTAATAAGCCTTTGCACGCTCTGCAAAGGCTGGCGTGGTGATCCGGCGAGCCTGCAAGTCGAATATTGTGTCTTCTCCGAGGAACACCGTTTCAGGAAATCCGCCGACGCGTTTCCACAATTCTTTACGGAATGCCATCGAGCGTGCCGTGCAGGACTTCGTTGGCTCTTCAGGGCTCAACTTGATTCCGAAGAACGGCGCCGAGGCAATGTCCCACAAACTCGGACTCTCGGAATCGAGGCACGATCCTCCGAGCGCGTATTCGGCACCACCGTCCAGAATCGGCGCGGTGAGCCTCTCGAGCCAGTCTGGACGGTAGATGCAGCCGGCATCTGCGCATGCGACGACCTCTGAAGAGGCGGCACTGATGGCTACATTGCGTCCGCGCGCGATTGGTCCCGAAGACCGCTTCAAGTTACAACTCTCATCGCGAATAGGAACGAGGTTCGCGTAATTGTTCTTAGCGGCTAACAAGCGCTCCCAGGTGCCATCCGTCGAACCGCCATCGACGATGACTACCTCCGCAGGAGCAAGTGTCTGCTGCATGAGACTCGTCACGAGCGCATCAATGTCCTGCGATTCGTTCAGCACCGTAGCAGCAACGCTGACGTTGACCATCTTGCTCGACTATGACCGTTGTCGTCACTGAAGCGCAAGACGTTTTTGCAGCCTTGCCAAAGGCACTGCAAAGAAAAAGGCCGGCACTTGCATGCCGGCCCAAATGACCAAGCTGTGGGTTAGAAGCTGAAGCGGAATCCGAACTCACCTGCCAACGAGCGTGGAATGTTCGTGCTGGTTGGGTTGATGAACCCGGCAGGAGTCCCAAAATTGCTCTTAACCGGCACGCCAGCGCCGACATTCGTGTTCACGTCATTGCCGTAATTGGCTCGGTTGGTCAGGTTGAATGCCTGAGCGATGATCTGCACATTGGCTTTCTCACCGATCTTGAAGTTCTTGCTCAACCGTGCATCCAGCTGCAGGAACGGATCGCCGCGGAAAGACTGGAAGGGAATCAAATGACAATTCCCGGCAAAGTAGCAGGTTCGCCCCGCCGCTCCGGTCATGAAAGTGTTAGGACTGTTGTTCGGTACAACGACGGCGCGATTGTCGTCGCCAGATCCGAAACCAAGCGTATCGGTAGGTGCCGCCGCGTTATAAGGACGCGCAGAACCAACCTGGAGAATTGGCGCGAACTGGATCCGCCAAGGCAGATCGGCGACTGCGCTCAACGTGAGGTGGTGTCGTTCGTCGTTGAACGTAGGTCCGTACTCAAACGGAGAGAACGGATTGTGCGGGTCACGGGGATAGTGGCGGAATGAAGTCCCTGTATCGCCATAAGCCATCGCCCGCGAAAGCGTGTAATTGGCTCGTAACGAGAAGTGACGAACCATTTGCTGACGGTAGCTAAGGTTCATGCCGTCATAGCGGGAACGTCCGATTGATTGTTCGTCGCGAACGCTGCCAAGGACCGGAACGCCTGCCGCCGTAAACGCCGCATCCAGCGGACGAGTTGTAGTTCCAGGGATTTGCGGATTGATATTAATGGTCTTGTTCTGGTGCAAACCAAGTACGTGAACATACTCCGCTTCTATGACGGACGCATTCGATAGTTGCCAGCTATAACCGATGTTCGATTCTTCGGTCACGGGATTGCGATAGTTCGGATCCATGATGCGTCCGGTACTACCGGGAAGCAGCTGGCTCGAAGGCGCGCCAACCGTCGGAAGAGGATCGACTCCATATCGATAGTCCTTCAGAGCGATTCCCGTTCCAGGAACGATTTCGTCCGGAGTCCCAATTGAGAACTGCGTCTGGAAGATGGTAGCGTTGCTCATTTGCTCCATGAATAGCGGTATGTTCTGGAAGATGTTGCCGTAGTACAGGCCAAAGCCACCACGCAGAACGTGCTTTCCACCCCCGGTCAGATCGTAGGCAAATCCAACGCGAGGGCTGAAATTCTTGTTGTCGTCGCTCGGCACCTTGGAGGTGAACTGCTTTGCCAGTGGGCTAATACTCGAAATTGCGACGAGTTCCTGGAAGGTACGACTGTTGTGGATAGCCGAGCCGCCGATGAAGTTGAAGTCCTTATCCCAACGTAGCCCGAGATTTAACGTCAAGCGCCTGGAAACTTTCCAGTCGTCTTGAAAGTAAGTTCCGAACTGTTTCGTCCCGCCGGGGACGTTCGTCGCTGGATCGCCATTAGAGATCGACATTCCGACAACAGCGTTAGGCGATGCGAATCCTTGGGGGAAGTTGACCTTGTCCGTTGTAATTTGGCTTGGGTCAGCTGCGAAATCCACTTCAAGAGTGTCGTTGAATTCGAAGTATCCACCCAATGTGGGATTGTGGATGTAATCGACTCCGAACTTGAAGGTGTGATTGTTCCAACTCTTCGAGACATCGTCCTTGAACTGCCATTTGCGCTGGAACGACTGCTGAGGAACATTAGCGTTGGTACCGAAGCAAGAGCCGCCGTTGCCGCAGTTGGCGCTGCCACCACCCGGGAAGGTGATTAGAGGTGCGCGAACCTTGCTGTCGATTAGGTTGTTCCAATACTGGAAGCCGAAGGTGAAGCTGTTCACCGTTGTATTCGACAACGTCGAGTTCACGGTTAGATTCGCGAGCTGCAAATGGTTGACGGTAAAGTTGCCGGCGGTGGCGTCCTGAAAGCCGTCAGACTGATCGTTCTCGCTGTTGTTCGCCTGAGAGTTATAGCTCACATAGGCAGTGTTCCTGGAGTTGATGATGTAATCGGCCCGCCCGTTATAACGGGTCTCGAAGAAGGGCGTCGGGACAATCGAGATGGGCTTCGCACCCAGCGGCTGGGCAAGAGTCAACTCGTTGAAGGTATCGGCGAATTCTTGCAGACTCGTATGCTCGCGCTGCCGTTCGTAGCCAAAGAAACCGAAGAACTTGTCCTTCACGAATGGTCCGCCTACGCTGCCACCGAACTGCTGGCGCGTGTATGGCGGATTCGCTCTTTGATCCGGCTGCGGATGTTGGTCGGCATTAAACGTCTGATCGCGGAATAACCCGAAGAGCGAACCGTGATAATTGTTCGATCCCGATTTGGTAATCATGTTGATGGCAGCGCCTTCGGAGCGACCGTTGGCAGCCGAGAACCGCTGTGTCGATATTGCGAACTCTTGCACCGCTTCGAGAGGAAGCTGCATCACAGGTCCACCGACGGTGTTGTCCTTGTTGTCGACGCCGTTGACGGTGACGTTCACGTTGCGACCGCCGTCTCCATTCACGGAGAGAATCGCGTACCGGTTCTTTGTTGGATCGTAAGAGTCCGCAGCTTTTACACCGGGCGCGAGGTAAGCGAGGTTCGCGACATCGCGGCCGATCAGTGGCAGATCCTGTACTTCCTTGGGTGTGATGTTTTGACTTACGTCAGTCTTCAGGGCATCTAGTAAGGGAGCTTCTGCACTGACTTCAACGGTTTCGGTCGCGGAGCCTACGGTGAGAGTGAAATTTTGCATGGTGCTGGCGCCAACCAGGGTTTGCACTCGGTCCGCTCGCGCTTTGTCGAATCCAGTCATGCTGACAGCGACGCTGTAATAGCCAACGGATAAAGGATCGAAGCGGTAACTACCATCGGAACCGGTCTTCATTGACCGGCTCACTCCCGTTATGGCACTAGTTACTGTAACTTCAGCTCCTACGACTGCAGCACCGGTCTTGTCGGTGACGGTGCCTTGCAGGCTGGAACTGGCCGTCACTTGCGCGAAGGCGGAGTTTGCGACAATCAGCAACAAACTACACAGCCAGAGCGATAACTTCCTACCCATACTCTTCTCCTTAATATTTAGGTCGCAAGATGGTCGCAGCGGAGAGATGTTTAACGCCTGGGATAGCACCACTGAAACCTACGACTCACGATTCGGTGCTGAATTCTCTTGTACTTTCGTCACACAAATCCAGACCTTGGCAGTGGAAACCACTGTGTTCTTTCACATTGATGGGACAAGACGTTGACTGTCAGGGACGGCGACAGGGAAGGCTATCGTTCAGCGGGCGATCACAGTTGTGGATCAGCGCAAGCGGATGCGGTTAGTAAGTGCAGAACGTATCGCTCTTTGATAAGTAACAGCGCTTGGGCAAGGGTTTCATTCCTGTCTCAAGGCTTGTGAGGGGTCGATCATAGTGACGCGACGCGCGGGAACGAAACAGGAGATCGCTGCGACCAACAAGAAGACGAGAGAGACTGCGGCGTACGTGAGCACGTCAGTAGGACTGGTTTGATACAGAAGCGACGAAATTAACCGGCTCACGCCCAGCGCTCCGATGATTCCCAGAATGGTCCCTGCTAATGCGAGCGCGATGCCATGCTTTACAACCATTTGGAGCAGTGACATAACCGACTGTCCGAGAGCCAGACGAATGCCCAGCTCGTGTGTGCGCTGGCCAATCGAGAGCGCCATCACCCCGGCAATGCCAGTCGCGCTGATAATGACAGCTAACGCGGCGAAGACTCCCAGCAGGATGGTTGTGGTTCTCGGAGAGGCAAACGATTCCTGCTGTAAGCGCTCAATGGTGTCCACGCGATCAATAGCCACCTGCGGATCGACGCTGTGAACCGCGGAGCGAACCAGCGGAGCGATGTTCAAGGGATCCGCAGTAGTGCGCACCAACAAGGAAGAAAAGAATCCCTGCTGGGCGGTCGACAAATACAGTTCATCATCAGCTGCTTTCGCGAGACCATATTCTCTTACGTTGCCGACGATGCCAACGATTTTGATCCAGTTCTTCCCATCATCAAAGGTGATCCGCTTGCCAATGGGATCCTCTGAGGGCCAGCGATGGTGCGCCATGCGCTCGTTGATCACCGCCACCTGCTCTGAGTGTTGATCATCGTGATCGACAAACGTCCTGCCCTCTAGCAATGGCTGCCGAATAGTCTCGAAGTAGCCGGTTCCAACCAGCGTTACATCCACTGTGGGGGCCAGCTCTCCTTTGGAGACAGGCTTACCTTCGATTTGAAAATTATTGTTGCCTGGGCCGCTGATAATCCCCGATGGACTGAAAGGATAGTTCGTCGCCAGCGCAGCGGATTCAATCCCACCAATGGCTCGCACTCGCCGCAGGATTTCAGTGCCAAGACCGTTATATTGCTCTGTCGTTGTGTACTTGGTGAACCCGGTGCTGATGCGCATTGTGAGCAAGCGGTCAGGACGGAAGCCGGGATTGACGTTCTGCAGCGTGAGAATGCTGCGAATCATCAGGCCTGCTCCCACCAGGAGCATGAACGAAACTGTGACCTGCGCCACGACTAATAGAGCCCGCAGCCGCTGACGCTTACTGCCTGACGTGGTCTGGCCGCTCGCTTGTTTCAACGCGTCGCTAAGTTGACGGCTTGAAGAAATTGCCGGAGCCAATCCAAACAGCAGGCCGGTAACCACCGATACGACCAATGTAAATAGAAGGACAGGTAAATCGATCTTCACTTCGGCGGCGCGCGTGGTAAACCGGGCGGCAAAGCGGACGAGCAATTGCAACGCGGGTGGCGCGATCAGCAAGCCAAGAGCCCCACCCGCAACCGCTAACATCACCGATTCGGTCAGCAACTGCCGTATGAGCCGCATTTTTCCGGCTCCCAGTGCACTACGAACAGCCAACTCGCGCTCGCGCTTCATTAACCGAGCGAGCATCAGGTTGGCAACGTTGGCGCATGCGATGAGCAGAACAAAACCAGCCGCTCCGAGCAGGACCAATAGAGTCATGCGAGCGCGACGCGTGAGTTCCGCCTGCAATGGCGCAACCGCTACTCCGTATCCATATTCCTTCGGATAATCCTTTGGATAGGAGCTCTCAAGCTGCCGCGCGACAGTGGAGAGATCCGCTTGTGCGGCTTGCAGCGAGACTCCCGGTTTCAGTCTTCCGAACACCGCCGGCAACATGCGCGCTTGACGGTTTGCGACCGTCTTTGGATTTGAGCGGAAGGGACATTGCGACGTGGGCATGTACACGTCGTTCATCGCCGGGTACTGCGGAATCGGCGGGAGCACACCAATTACAGTGTGCGGCCTGTTGTTCATCTGGAAAACCTTGCCAACAATGTTGGGATCGGCTCCCTGGTGGTTCATCCAATACTCGTGGCTAAGCACGAGGACCGCGTCAGCATCCTTGTTCTCATCGGATGACACGAAGGTGCGGCCCAGCATCGGCTTGACTCCCAGCACATCGAAGAAGTTTGCCGATACGACCGCAGTCTGAACGCGCTCGGCAGTGTCTTTTCCCAAAAGGAGAAATGTCATGCTGTGGTATTCCACTACCGATTGCAACGTATGGTTGTAGTCGCGATAGTCGAATACTTCTTTGGGCGAGAATGCAATATTGTCCTGATTCGCCTTCGTCGCCTGCTGCTTCAGAACCACCAGATTGCCGCCTTGCAAGTAAGGTAGAGGACGCAGCAGCACTCCATACACAACACTGAAGATTGCAGTGTTTGCGCCGATGCCGAGCGCGAGGGTGCCGACTACAAGCGCGGAGAACCCGGGGTTCCGCACGATCATTCGCCATCCAAAACGCAGATCCTGGCGCAGGGTGTCGAGCCAAGCTCCTGAGCGTACGCTGCGCACCTCCTCCTTCACTTGGTCCGATCCGCCTAACTCGATCTTCGCAGCACGCAGCGCTTTGTCACGAGTCATGCCACTCTTGATCTTCTCGTCAACCAGCATCTCGATATAAGAGGAAACTTCCTCATCGAGCTGCTCGTCAACGGCTTCTTTGTTTATCAAGTTGCGGAATAGACTCCGCACGCGCGCGAAGGACATCACTCACCTCGGTTTCTAACAGGCTCTGCAGCATCACGCAGAGCTACGCCGCGCTCAAATACTTTTCAGGAGCCGCGTCGAATTGTTTTTTGTGATCTCCGCTACAGAAGTAGTAGGTTTTACCCTTGTACAGCGATTTCAGCGAGGTCGATTTGTCGACATCCATATCGCAGACTTGGCAGATCGGATGCTCGTCAGTCGAGATACGCACCTTCGCATAGAGCTCATTTGAGTCTGGATTGAGCCAGCCTTGTCCCTGATACTCCATATTGTAAGCAACGCTCTGCGCGACCTCACGACCGAAGTAACGCTCTACCACGTGAAGCGCGAGATCGATGCCGGAAGATAGTCCGCCTGCGCTCGCAATATTGCCCTGATCAACGAACCTGGCGCCGCGCTTCACAGTGATGTCGGGAAATGCGGCAGCTAATTCTCTGTAGGCGCTATGGTGAGTGGTCGCGGATTTGCCCGAGAGCAGACCCGTTTGCGCCAACACAAATGCGCCCGTGCAAACCGACATGGTGACGTCGGCTGTCTTAGCCGACTTGCGCAGCCATGCGAGTGTCGCCTGCGTGGGATCATTTTGCGCCGGTATCACGATGACTTTTGGAGCGGGAGCAGTGGCGAACGTGTAGTCCGGTACGATGTTGAGGCCTCCACTGGCTCGGACAGGGGCGCTGGTCTCCGCGACCGTGTAGACCTGGAATGGATGTTCCATACGCCCGGGGACCATGACCTCGTGAAAGACCTCCCAAGGTCCGGTGAAGTCGATCACCACCGCGCCCTTTGAAAGCAGAAAGGCAACAGGAATAGTGCCCGAGGCTGGAGGCTTCAGCGAACTCGCTGTATTGGTCCCTTTGTTCTCATCGCCGGGCACCGAAGCCGGCCCGGAACCCAGGGCGAAATCGCCGACTGTCGAAAACGGAATCGCAGCCATGCAACCGAATGCTGCTGCACTCTTTAACAATTCTCTTCTCTTCATGGAGTAATCTCCTCAATGCGGTCTTAAGAACTAGCCAAGGCTTGCGCGATCGCGAGCGAGATGCGACTCCAGCGCTGGCGTTCAGTTTCGAGTTGGCGTCGACCCGCCTTCCTAATGCGGTAGTACTTTGCGCGCCGATTGTTTTCCGACTCGCCCCAGACCGCGCTCACCCACCCTTCTTCTTCCATGCGGTGCAATGCAGGGAAAAGTGATCCGGGTTTCACTTGGAAAGTTCCTCCAGTAATCTGCTCTACTCGTCTTGCAATTCCCAGTCCATGCATCTGTTCGAGTGCGAGAGACTTCAATATCAGCAGGTCAAGCGTTCCTTGCAACAATGCGGTTTGTTCTGGGGCCACGCGCACGCTCCTATCGACGTTCTGTAGGAAGATAGGTTAGCTACATATAGAACGTCAATAGGAAAAAAGCCGGAGTGGGCGGGGCACGATCAGGTCGCAATCGGAGACCCACATGCGGGAAAGCATGTAAACTTCTGTTCGGTTTCGAACAGTTGCGTCTGAATGTGAACAGCCCAACGGGCTCGCAACTAAGAACAAGGATCCGAGTATGCGCAGGCGCGCAATCGCGATTTTCTCGATAGCTGCCGTGTCGATCAATTTTGCGGCTGGAGCGCTTCAAACCGCGACATCGCCGCGAGCGTTTCAAATTGTTACTCGAAACCTGCCTCTGCCGGAAGCGCGCAACAGATATGAAGTTGAATTGAAAGCTGTGGGTGGACAGCCGCCTTATCACTGGTCAATCTTGAGCAATCCTCTTCCTCCCGGCCTTGCCCTTGACAGTGAGAGAGGTGTGATCTTTGGCAGACCGCAGTCTAGCGGTGGGTTTTCGGTGCTGGTGCAGGTAGCGGATTCGTCCCAACCGCCACGAACGATTTCCAGATTGCTTGTGGCGGCTGCGGACGCGCCACTCACGGTCAAATGGACGGCTGCGCCTCAAGTGTCCGGTTCGAACATCAGTGGCGCAGCGCGAGTGAGCAACGGCACAAAAGATGACGTCAATTTAACGCTGATTGTGGTGGCTGTGAATGAGCTTGGCAAAGCCTTCACACTGCGCTACGAACACCTGATCTTGGCGAGAGGTACCGAGACGCCCGACTTGAAATTTGACGTGAGCCTTCCTATCGGCCGTTATATGCTGCATGCCGACGCGGTTGGTGAAGTGCCGGGAAAGAATGTCATCTATCGCGATCGCCGGGAGCTGGAAGGATTACTCGTGCAAGCTCAATGATCAGTACCTGCGTTCTCGACATCCCGCGATCATGAGCGCCAGACCTCCGACGATCATCGTTCCGCCGATCGCCGCGGGCATGGGCCGCTCCTCCGTAGGAGGGGATCCAAGGCCGACACCTCCCGATCGGAACGTTTGGCGCTGGGAGTACGGAACATTGATGACAAACGACAGCAGTCCCAACGCCACACAGGCCAGACCTAGCCAGAAGAACTTCATGTTTGCTGCACCACTGAGTTAGTCGGCTTCGCTATTGAGATGCACTTCTGCGCAGCTGTGCTTGCAATCTCAAGGTGGAGACGGCAGGATGCTGCGCCAGTACTGCACAAGACCAAGGGCACCGCTGAGTTGCACGCGCTTTCCTAAGCAACTATTCCGAAAATGCTGTCCTCACACCTGCGAGGACCTCATGACCCAAAAATCTTCGCTCGTCCTGATCCTGCTTGTTATTAGCACTACTATTGCCTGCTCGAACGATCCCGCTACCACTCGGCAGCAAGCAGCAAAGACGACAGAAGAACTGAAGCGTGAGAGCCGCGAGGCCGCCGGCAACGTTAAGAAGGGAGCGGAGGTCGCGCGCACCGAACTCACCGCTGCCGCTCAAGGCGTCAAGGAGGGACTCAACGACAAGAGCTCCTCACTGGTGGATCTCAACAGCGCCAATAAGGCCCAGCTAATGGGTCTTCCTGGAATTGACGAAGCGCGCGCCAATGCGATCATCGCGGATCGCCCGTATCAGCGCACCCATGACGTCGTACGCAAAGGTGCAATCAGTGCTGCGGAATTTCAAAAGATCCAAACTCACGTGACCACCGGCCCAAAAGCCGAGTAGGGTAAGGATTCGCGTCCGCTCTGTGAACCTATCGGCCATCTGATCCTTCGCGCTGCCGGACGGCGTCAAGGACGGGACTCCCCGGGGCCGACCGATCCGGGCCATCCAAACAACGAACGCCGTGACGCAATCCTTTAATTGCCCGAATCCAAAAGCTGTGAAGATTCATCTTCATTCCGAAGATCAAATGGCTGATTGGTACAATTCGAAACTTGAAAACTGCTGCCAAGAAACAGACTTCCGCGACTAAGACTCCGGCGGCCATTAGCCCGAGTCCAGAGTCTTCTTGCGAAGCGGCGCTGGCTCACCTGCGCGCTGCTGATCCGGTGCTCGGAGCTATCATTCAGCGCGTTGGCCCTTACGCCATGCAGTATCACGAGCCGACGTTCCGCGCGCTAGTCCGTTCGATTGTCTTTCAACAGTTGCACGGAAAGGCGGCACGGACGATTTTCGATCGGCTGGTGCAGAAAGCCGGAGGCGAGATCACTCCCGATTCAATTTTGAAACTTCGGCCGACGCAAATGCGTGCTGTGGGGCTCTCAAAACAGAAGCTGACCTATATTCGGGATCTCGCTCGCAAAACCCGCGACGGCATTGTGGAGTTCGATAAATTCCCAAACATGACTGACGAGGAGATCATTGCCGAGCTGACGCAGGTGAAGGGCATCGGCCAGTGGACGGCGCACATGTTCCTGATGTTTGCGTTGAAGCGTCAGAACATTCTGCCCACGGGCGACTATGGCGTGCGCAGCGCGATGCGCAAAGCTTACGGAATGAAAGTGATGCCAAAACCGCGAACGATGGAACGCCTCGCTAAGGGCTGGCATCCATATTGCTCAGTCGCGAGCTGGTACATGTGGCGCTCGCTGGATGTTCCGGTAGAACTCTGAATCTGCTGCTGCCGTGGTAGACGCGCAGCATGCTGCGACTCCCAGAAGCTGGCAGCGGCCATACTCGTGCCTTGGCTATAATTCCCTTTCACGCATGGTTCCTGAAAGCGACAGAAAAATCCGCGTCCTCGTAGCCAAACCTGGACTTGACGGCCANGATCGCGGCGCCAAGGTCATCGCGCGCGCCTTACGCGATGCCGGCATGGAGGTCATCTACACGGGCCTGCGCCAGACGCCGGAGATGATCGTGACCGCNGCATTGCAGGAAGATGTTGGCGTGATCGGNCTCTCCATTCTCTCTGGGGCCCANAATGCCATCGTTCCCAGAGTAGTTGCACTGATGAANGAAAAACAGATGGANGATGTCCTCATTGTTCTTGGCGGTACCATTCCGGAACAAGACATTCCTTTCCTCAATCAGCACGGAGTAACCGGCATCTTTGGCCCGGGGACCTCGATGGATCAGATCGTCAAGTTCATTCGCGCGAATGTGAAGCCGCGTGGCATCCCCGCCTAGTTTCGTAGGGTGCTGATTCACTCAACGTGATCTGGTGCACTGCATTGGATTACAAACACCTGGCGTGAACACGAAGAACACGACGGCCGCGAAGGGTCACACGTGTGTACCCCCCGCACTTGCAGTTATATCCTTCCATCGTGAGCCTTCGTGTCCTTCGTGTTAGCCTCGCCTTTGCTACTCTAGAGCGTTTCCTCTGAGTGCCAATGGCAGAAAGCCGCGTCACATCCACCCCTAAGAACGTAATCAGTTCCAGTATCGATCCCAATTCTCCCCGATTTCAGAAGAACGCGCGCGCCATGGCAGACCTAGTCACAACCATGGCTCGCGAGCAGGAGAAGATTCACGAAGGTGGAGGTGCGAAAGCAATAGAGTCTCAGCACGGAAAGGGGCGTCTAA
>C688J18823_10002405_pt1 | contig 11724 bp, 15 predicted proteins | sample HopSoiMetagenom1_FD_18823 | JGI IMG/M metagenome (IMG submission 18823) | reverse complement strand
CGGGCTCGAACGGGCGGTGCGCTACTCGCGTTTGGTGGGCGAACGCGGCATCACGGAGATCGAGGACACGCGGCAAGGCCTCACGGTGCGCTTCCGCGCGGAGCGCGGTGACCCGGCGGTCACGCCGGTGGCCGCCGTCTTCGTGGACATCGTCATGGCGCTCCTGTTCGATCTTTGTCGCATGAACGCCGGGGCGGCGCTGCGTCCGGTTGCCGCGACGCTGCGTCGACGCAAACCTGAGTCCGCGGAGGCCTACGAGCGCTTCTTCGGCTGCGCGGTCCGTTTCGGCGCCGAGGAGAACGCGTTCGTGCTTTCGGCCAAGGATGCCGACCGCCCGCTGCCGTCGGCCAACCGGCAGCTCGCCGCCGCCTTCGACAAGATGCTGATCGAGGAGCTCGCGCGCTCGGACAAATCCGACGTCGTCTCACGATGCCGGGCGGCCGTGCTGGAGCAATTGTCATCGGGCGAAGGGACGGCGGAAGACGCGGCGAAGCAGCTCCATATGAGCCCGCGCACGCTGCAGCGCAAGCTCGCCGACGCGAACCAGACCTACCTCCAGCTGGTCGACGACACGCGCAAGGACCTTGCGTTGCGCTACATAGAAGACCCCCGCCGTTCCGTCACCGACATCACCTTCTCGCTCGGATTCTCGCAGCCTAGCGCGTTCACTCGCGCGTTCAAGCGCTGGACGGGCTTCAGTCCGAGCGATTACAGAACGCAATCCCGAGGATGACGCGCCAAGGCTAGTAGCTGGCGCAAGCGGTCAAGTCGGTGTCGTGCGCTTCCCCGAACATCTCTCACATGGAATACAAACTGTTTCGTCTGCGTGACCGCGAACCGGTCGAGGCTTTGGAAGCCCACGTTCTGGTCCACGCCTATACCGCCGCATGGCGCAAGTTCTATCTGTCCGAGCCGTCGGGCGAGCACTTCATCGAAAGCCTGGGTCTGGCTATCGACTTCTGCTCCGGCGAACCCCGTCCTGCTCGGCTTCAATAGCGCACACTCGGCTGATAGGATCGCTGCATGCGCAGCATCCTCATCGTCGCCGGCCTGATCGTCGTGGGCGTGCTCGCGCTGCTTTTCTATCGCGACATCGAGACGCGCGATATCGCCGCGCAGGCCCTCGAGACGAGCGAGAAGCTGCAGCTCGAGCTCGCCAAGGCGCGCGCCACCGTCAACGTGGTGAGCGCGCAGCTCGACGGCCGCATCCTTCCGGTCCGTAAGACGCGGGTCACCATCTACTCGCACGCGTCCGGCCTCACCGACAACGACGCGATGCAGCTCGCCTCGGCGCTCAAGCCGCATGGCTTCGACGTCCGCATCACCCGCCAGAACGACGCGCGGCGCCCGGATGCCGTCTTCATCGGCGCGGTGGTGAGCGCCGAGGAGGCTCAGCTGGTGCTCTCCTCCGTGCCGTATGACGTCGAATACCTCTTCCGCCTCGATTTCCCGCGGCAGTTCGGCGGCGATCCGGAGGGCCGCTCGGTCGGCGTCGGCTACGTTTCGGCGCAGGCGGCGAAAAGCGACGACCCGCGCGCCAAGCCGGTGAAGATCTCGCGCCAGCAGCTCGCCTCCCTGCTGCAACCGAAGATCACCAACACCGAGTTTCAAACCCGGCTGCGCAAGATCGCCGGGCCGTGAGGACTGGATTCGCGCACCTGCCTTTGCATGGCGGCCATGCGCCACCGTGGCTCTTCCAGCGCATGGTGCCGCTCTCGCGCGAGATCGTGACCTTCATCGCCGGCGAGTTCGGCCGCGAGGAAGTTCTGAAGCGCCTGTCCGATCCCTTCTGGTTCCAGGCGTTCGGCTGCGTGCTGGGCTTCGACTGGCATTCGAGCGGCCTCACGACCACCGTCTGCGGCGCGCTGAAGGAGGGCCTGCGCGGCACGGAGCGCGAGCTGGGCATCTACGTCGCGGGCGGCAAAGGAGCGACCTCGCGCAAGACGCCGTCGGAGATCACTGCTGCGTGCGAGCACCTCGGCCGCGATCCCGAGCCGCTCGTATATGCGAGCCGTATCTCGGCCAAGGTCGACAACTCGGCGGTGCAGGACGGCTACCAGCTCTATCACCACTCCTTCGTCTTCACCGGCGAGGGCAAGTGGTGCATCGTGCAGCAAGGCATGAGCGACGAGACGTCGATGGCGCGCCGCTATCACTGGCTGTCCGATAACGTGCAGAGCTATGTGAACGAGCCGCATGCCGCGGTGTGCTGCGACTCGACCACCGAGACGCTCAACCTGGTCGCGGCGGAGAACGCACCTGTGCGGGACGCGTCTGCAGTCCTCGCGCGCGAAAAGCCCGAAGCCGTACTCCTCGAGATGCCGCGCCACCATGCGGTGACCGCGGCCGACGTCGACTCAAAATACCTGCGCAAAATCCTGCTGCGCACCTACGAGAATCCGCCGGCCGATTTCGAGGCGCTGCTCGCCACGCCCGGCGTCGGCGCCAAGACGCTGCGCGCTCTCGCGCTCACGTCGGAGCTCGTATATGGCACGCAGGCGAGCTTTCGCGATCCGGCGCGCTACTCCTTCGCGCACGGCGGAAAGGATGGGACCCCCTTCCCGGTGGACCGCGCGACTTACGATAAGACCATCGAGGTCATGCACAAGGCGCTCAACAAGGCGAACGTCGCGCGGACCGAGAAGGTGCACGCCTTCCGCCGCCTCGCCAAATTCGCCGATGCCTGAGCGCTGCGCCTGGGCGACCTCGCCTCTCGGCATCGCCTACCACGACAAGGAATGGGGCGTGCCGGTGCACGAGGACCGGGTGCTGTTCGAATTCCTGCTCCTCGAAGGCGCGCAGGCCGGATTGAGCTGGGAGACCATTCTCCGCAAGCGCGAGGCGTATCGCCGCGCCTTTGCCGGCTTCGATCCGGTGAAAGTGGCGCGCTTCACGGCTGCCAAAGTGAAATCGCTCATGAAGGACGAGGGCCTGGTGCGCAATCGCCTGAAGCTCGAGAGCGCCGTGACGAATGCGAAGGCGTTCCTCGCGGTGCAGAAGGAATTCGGCAGCTTCGACGCCTACGTCTGGCGCTTCGTCGGCGGAAGACCGCGGGTCAATCGCGGCGACCGGGTGCCGGCCACGACTGCACAGTCGGACGCGCTCAGCAAGGACCTGCTCGGACGGGGCTTCAAGTTCGTCGGCTCGACCATCTGCTACGCCTATATGCAGGCGGTGGGCATGGTTGACGACCACTCGCCGCGCTGCTTCCGGAAAAAGCGATGACCAAGGGGCGGCTCGAAGCCTTCACCGACGGCGTCATCGCCGTGATCATTACGATCATGGTGCTCGAGATGAAGGTGCCCCATGGCGCCGACACGACGGCCCTACGCCCGCTGCTGCCGATCTTCCTCACCTACGTGCTGAGCTTCGTGTACGTGGCGATCTACTGGAGCAACCACCATCACATGTTCCATGCTGTTCACCACGTTACCGGCGCTACGCTCTGGGCGAACCTGCATCTGCTTTTCTGGCTGTCGCTGGTTCCGTTCGTCACCGGCTGGATGAACGAGAACCACTATGCGCCGGTCACGGTCGCGGCTTACGGCGCAGTGCTGCTTTTCTCGGCGCTTTCCTACACGATTCTGGTGCGCGTGCTCTTGCGTCACCACGGGCCCGACTCCGTATTCGCCAGGGCCGTGGGCGGCGACCTGAAGGGCAACCTGTCCCTCGTGGCGTACGTGGCGGCTGTCCCGCTCGCCTTCGTCAACATCTGGATATCGCTGGCGCTGTACACCGGCGTCGCGCTGGCATGGCTAGTGCCCGACCGGCGCTTCGAGCGCCTGCTCCAGGAGCACAAGCCATGATCGTCGTCCATCACCTCAACAATTCGCGCTCGCAGCGCGTGCTGTGGCTCCTCGAGGAGCTCGGCCTGCCGTACGAGATCAAGCGCTACCAGCGCGACGCCAAGACCATGCTGGCGCCGCCGGCGCTTCGCGAGGTGCATCCGCTCGGCAAATCCCCGGTTATCACGGACGGCGACGTGACGATGGCGGAGTCCGGCGCGATCATCGAGTACCTCGTCGAGCGCTACGGGAAAGGCAGTCTCGCGCCTTCCACCGGCAGCCCCGAGAGACGGCGCTACCTCTACTGGATGCATTTCGCCGAAGGCTCGGCGATGCCGCCTCTCGTGATGAAGCTGGTGCTCGAGCGCATGGCAAGCGGGCCGATGCCGTTTTTCGCGCGCCCGATCGCCCGTGCCATCGCTGCCAAGGTGAAAGGTGGGTTCGTCGAGCCCAACATCGCGCGCCAGCTCGATTTCATGGAGGCCGAGCTCGGCAAAAGCGTCTGGTTCGCCGGTGCTGAATTCACTGCTGCCGATATCCAGATGAGCTTTCCGCTCGAGGCTGCCGTGGCGCGCGCCGGGCTGGATGCGACTCGGCCGCGCCTGATGGATTTCCTCGCGCGCATCCACGCGCGCGAAGCCTATCGGCGGGCGCTCGAGCGCGGTGGCGAGTTCAAGCTGCTGAGATAGTTAGGGCTCTGTCCCCGAATTGAGCTTCGGTTCCTGGTAGTTCGGCCGCGCCGGCTCGTCGGCGAAGCGCACCGGCGGCGCGAGGTGGCGGCGGCCGCTCGAGTCCTCGATCACCATGCCGCGCGCGAGCGCGTTCGGGTCGCGCAAGGCTTCGGGGAGCGTGTTGACTTCGCCGTAGCAGACATCGAGCTTCGACAGGAACGCCTTGCATTCCTCTAGCGTGCGCGCCTTGAACGAATGCTCGAGAAACTCCATGACCGGCTGCTGGTGCGGGCCGGGTTTTTCGCAAAGCGGCGCGAGCTCCGGACGGCCGAGCGCGCCGAGGAGGTTGCGCACGAACTTCATCTCCTGGCCGCCGAGCGAGAGGTGGCGGCCGTCGCGCGTCGCATATAGACGGTAAAAGGCCGAGCCGCCGGTCGTGCGCTCGTGCGTCGGCACGGGCTGGCGATTCTCGGCGAGCGTGGGACCGAGGACATTGGAAAGCGCGGCGACGGTCACGTCGTGCATGCCGATGTCGATGTAGTCGCCGCGGCCGGTCTTCTCGCGCCTCAGGAGAGCCATCAGGATACCGGCGAGGCCGTGCAGCGCGGCGAGCAAGTCCGACACCGGCAGCGGCGGAATGGTGACGTTGAGTGACAGCGCGCCGGCCAGCGCCTCGACCGCGAGGTCGTGCGCGGGTCGATCGCGATAAGGCCCCTCGGCGCCGAATGCGCTCATCGAGCAATAGACGAGGCGCGGGTTGCGCTCGCGGAGCCTCGCTTGACCGAAGCCGAGGCGCTCCATGACGCCGGGACGGAACGATTCGACGAACACGTCCGCCGCATCGGCGAGCCGGTACAGCTCCTGCTTGCCTTCCTCGCTCTTGAGATCCAGCACCACGCTCTTCTTGCCGCGATTGAGCAGGCGGAAATACACCGTGCTCGGCCCGTCCGAAAGTCCAAGGTGGCGCGTCGGATCGCCTTCGCCGGGCGGCTCCACTTTGATCACTTCGGCGCCGTGGTCGGCGAGCTGCAGCGTGAGGTACGGACCCGGAAGGAACAGCGTCAAATCGATGACGCGCAGGCCGGCGAGCTTCATGGGACCATCTTAGCGGACATGAGAATCGCGATTGCGATCCACGGCGGCGCGGGCGCCATGCCGAAGAGCGAGATGACGAAGGCGGCGGAGGCGCGCTATCGCGCCGGGCTCGAGCGATCGCTCGAAGCGGGCTACGCCGTCTTGAAAGCAGGCGGCACGAGCCTCGACGCCGTCTGCGCGGCGGTGGTGGTGATGGAGGATTCGCCGCTCTTCAACGCCGGACGTGGCGCCTGCTACAACTCCGATGGCAAGCACGAGCTCGACGCCTCGGTGATGGAGGGAGCAACGCTGCGCGCCGGCGCGGTGGCCGCCGCGACTCGCATCCGCAATCCGGTGCTCGCCGCTCGCGCCGTGATGGAGAAATGCCGGCACGTGCTCCTGGTCGGCCGCGCCGCCGATCGCTATGCGGGGAAGCAGGGCCTCAAGCTCGAGCCGCCGGAATACTTCCATACGGCGAGCCGTCTTGCCGCCTTGCGCCAAGGCCGCGCGGGGCACCATGGCACGGTCGGCGCCGTGGCGCTCGACGAGCACGGCAATCTGGCCGCGGCGACCTCGACCGGCGGCTACACGGGCAAGATGCCCGGCCGCGTCGGCGATTCGCCGATCATCGGCGCCGGCACTTATGCGGACAATGGCTCGTGCGCGGTGTCGGGCACCGGCCTCGGCGAAGCATTCATGCGCGGCGTGCTGGCGCACGAGGTGGCAGCTCGCGTGCGTTATCTGAAGGAACCTCTGGAAACGGCAGCGAGGTTCGCCATCGCGAAACTGTCAGATTTGAAAGGCGACGGCGGCCTCATCGCGCTCGATCACGACGGTAACATCGCCATGCCATTCAGCAGCGAAGGCATGTACCGCGCGTCCATCGACCGCAAAGGCCGTCGCACTCTGGGCATTTATCGATAAAGGGAGAATCGCATGAGCCGCATCATCGTTGCGTTGCTGTTTGCCTTGCCGCTCGCCGCCGGCGCCGCCGAATACATGGAGAAGACGCCGTTCCAGCTCTCGCGCGCCTTCTCCCCCGGCGTGATCACCGAGGGCGGCAAGATCGTGTGGGTCGCCGGCCAGACCGCGACGCGCGACAACGCCGGCAACGACATCGCGAACAACTTCGAGGCGCAGGTGAAGCAGGTGTTCTCGCAGATCGACCAGGTGCTCAAGCGCGCCGGCGGCAGCCTCGCCAACGTGGTGAGCATGACGGTGTTCATCAAGGAATCGCGCTATGGCGACCGCTTCGTCGAGATGAGGAAGGACATGTTCCACAACGGCAACTATCCCGGTAGCGCGCTCATCACGGTGACCAACTTCGCCCGGCCGGGAATCGAGATCGAGATCCAGGCGATCGGCGTCATCGGCGACAACTGCTCGACCGAGAAGCCCTGCTCCGCGGAAGGCCAAGCCAAGAAGAAATGAACATGGGAAAGATCGCCGCCGCCGCGCTTGGTGTGAGCCTCGCGCTCCTGCTCGCGGCCTGCGTCACGGCGGACGTCGCGCCCTCCAGCGTGGTGCGCGAGCTCGCGCCGACCGGCAAGCTGCGTGCCGCCATCAACTTCGGCAACGGCGTACTCGCGCAGCGCGAGCCGTTCGGCGGCGTGTCGGTGGATCTCACGCGCGAGCTCGCCAAGCGCCTGCGCGTGCCGATCGAGTTCGTCACCTACGACGCCGCCGGCCGCGTCACCGACGACGCGGCCAAGAATGTCTGGGACATCGCTTTCGTCGCGCGCGATCCCCAGCGGGCGAAGGACATCGAATTCACCGACGCCTACGTGATCATCGAAGGCGCATACATGGTGCCGGCGAGCTCGCCGTTGCAGAAGAACGAGGACGTCGACCGCGAAGGCGTGCGGATCGCCGTCAGCCGCGGCAGCGCCTATGACCTTTGGCTCAGCCGCAACATCAAGCGCGCCACCCTCATGCGTGCGCCGACCCCGCCCGCGGCGATCGAGCTTTTCGCCAAGGACAAGCTGGATGTCGCCGCCGGCGTGAAGCAGCCGCTCGTCGACTACGTCTCGAAGCACCCCGATGCGCGCATGCTCCCCGGGCGCTTCATGGTGATCGAGCAAGCGATGGCCACACCGCGCGGCCGCACCGCCGCCGCCAAGTACCTTGCCGAGTTCGTCGACGAGATGAAGGCTTCCGGCTTCGTCGCCCTGTCGCTCGAGCGCAGCGGCCAGAAGGACGCCGCAGTCGCTCCGTAAATGGGGACAGACCCCATTTTTCTCAACTGAGATTTATTCGACTCTTACGTTCGCCGCCTTTACGACGTCGCCCCAGCGCGCGAGGTCGGCGCGCACCTGCTCGGTGAACTCTGCCGGGGAGTTGCCGACGGGCTCGATGCCGAGCACGGCATAGCGGTCCTTCACGAAGCTCGACTGCAGCACGACGGCGAGCTCCTTATGCAGGCGCTCAACGATCGACTTCGGCGTGCGCGCCGGGACGAAGATGCCGACCCACGACGAGACGTCGAAAGGCGCGAGGCCGCTCTCTTCGAAGGTCGGCACGTCGGGCAGCGCGTTCGAGCGCTTGGCGCTCGGCACTCCAAGGGCGAGGAGCCGGCCGTTGTGCACGTATTGCTGCGCGGTGGCGATGGCGGTGAAGACCAGCGGAATCTGGCCGCCGACGACGTCGACGATCGCTTGCCCGCCGCCTTTATAAGGCACGTGCTCGAGCTGTGTCCCGGTGCGCTGCTTGAGAAGCTCCGCGACGAGGTGCGTGGTATTGCCGGTGCCGGAAGTGCCGTACGAGAAAGGCTTCGTCTTCGCCGCTTGGATGAGCTCCTTGAGCGAATGGACGCCCGCACCCGGATTGGCGACCAGGAGGAGCGTGGCGTCGCCGAGCTTCGTCACCGCCGCGAAGTCGCGCAGCGTGTCGAACGCAATCGAGGAATAGACATGCGGGTTGATCACCAGCGTGCCGTCGTAGCCGAGGAGGAGCGTGTGGCCGTCGGGCTCCGCCTGCGCCGCCGACTGGGAGCCGACATTGCCGCCGGCACCGGGGCGGTTTTCCACCACCACCTGCTGGCGCAGGCGCGTGCCGAGCGGCTCGGCGATCACGCGCGCCGCGTTGTCCGTCACGCCGCCGGGCGCGAAAGGCACGATCAGGCGCAGCGGCTTGGTGGGCCATTCCTGCGCGGCCGCGAAACTCGCGGCCGCGCAGAGGACGAGGCTCAGCATCGCTTTCATGGCTGGAATTTACAGCGAAGGCGCCCGCTTGAGCTCGAGCACCGGCCGGAACTGTCCCATCTGGTCCTTGCGCACGCCGCCGACCATCTTCATCACCCCGTCCTTCACCTCGACGCTGGAAGGGAACGAAGCGCCCACGCGCGCTGACCAGGAGGCCGCCTCGATGTTCACGGCGAGGGTCTTCTTCGCTTCGTCCACGGTGTAGGTGCCGTAGTAGGCCACCACGGGCGCGTCCGGCTTGCGCGGATCCGCCGTNTTCAGGGCCGGTTGGGCGTCGCCGATGATGATCTGGCTGAAGCGCCCGCCGGCGTCGAAAGTCATGTTGCCCTTGGCGCTGCCCCAGTTGTTCACTTTCTCGCCGCTGTCGTACTGGTCCACGACCGAGATCAGCTGCCAAGAGCCGACGATCTCGCTCTTCATCGACTGGCCAAGGACAATGCCGGGAACCGCGGTTGCTACGGTAACCATTGCAAACGTCCGAAGCAGGTTGCCTGGTTTCATCGCTATCTTCCCTTTTGGGCCCGGGACCGTTCCCGAGCCGGGACAGGGTACTCCCGGAGCGGACCGCACTTGAAAGTCGAGCTTCGATACGCGCCGCTGCCGTTCATTGGCGCGATCGCCGTGCACTACTGGTTCGTCGTCTACGACGACGCCGGCGCCTGCCATCGCTGGGAAGTATGGCAAAGGCCCGACGTCGGCGGCACGAGCTACGGCCATGTGCATTGCGACCTTAAGGCGCCGCTGGCGGACGTCGGCGGCGGGCGCACTCGACTCGCCATCGCATGGCAAGGCGCCGAAGCCGAGCGCATCGCCGCGGTCCTGAAAGACGCGGCGAAGTACCCCTGGCGCAATCTCTACCGCTATTGGCCGGGCCCCAACAGCAACAGTTTCGTTGCCTGGGTGCTCCAGCGCGCGGGCATCCAGTACGCTTTGCACTGGAGGGGCATCGGGCAATGGTGGAGGCGAAAGCGCTGACAGTGCGCGCGGCGCGGGCGGAAGACGCGCCGGCAATCGCTCGCATCCACGTCGACGCCTGGCTCGCGGCCTATCGCGGGCAGATCCCGGACGCTTATCTCGATTCACTCAATGTCGATGAGCGTGCGCGCATGTGGTCGGGAGTGCTCGCGCGACCCGCGCCCGCGCGCCTGGTGCTCACCGAGCCGCTTACGGGGTTCTGCTTCTTCGGCGCCTCGCGCGACGCTGAAGACGGGGTGGCGGAGATTTTTGCGGTCTACGTGCGGCCCGATGCCTGGAAGCAGGGCGCTGGCCGTGCATTGTGCGCGCACGCCGAGCAGGATGCGCGCAGCCGCGAATGCGCAAGCATCGCGCTGTGGACGCTGCGATCGAATGACGATGCCCGGCGCTTCTATGAGCGCATCGGCTACGCGCCTGACGGCGCGGAGCGCGAGAACACGCGGCTCACCAGTTTCCCACTGCACGAAATGCGATACCGAAAGGCCCTTGGATGAAAGCGCTAACCGTTTTGCTGCTCGGCGTTCTCTTCGCGAGCGTCGTGCAGGCGCAGGAGCCGTATCCCTCGCGGCCAGTGAAGCTCATCCTGCCCTTCCCGCCCGGCGGCCCTACGGACATCCTCGGCCGCTTGATCGCCGAGAATTTGTCCGCCCGGCTCGGCCAGCCGGTGATCACCGAGAATCGCGGCGGCGCCGGCGGCAACGTCGGCGCGGAGGCGGCGGCGCGCTCGGCGCCCGACGGCTACACGATGGTGCTGGTCGCGCCTTCGCTCGCCATCAGCCCTACGCTTTACGCGAAGCTGAACTACGACCCGGTAAAGGACTTCTCGCCGGTGAGCCTCGTCGCCACCGTGCCGAACGTCATCGTGACGCAGCCCGGGCTCGCCTCCACGATGGCGGAGTTCATCTCCGTGGTGAAGCAGAAGCCCGGCGGCTACAACTTCGGCTCGGGCGGCAGCGGCACCTCGAACCATCTCGCCGGCGAGCTCTTCAACCTCGTCGCCGGCACGAAGCTCGTGCATGTTCCCTATAAAGGAGTGAACCTGGCGATGCAGGACGTGCTCGCCGGGTCGATCCATCTCGTGGTGATCGGCGTCCCCGCCGCCGGGCCGCTCATCAAGAGCGGACGGCTGCGCGCGCTCGCCGTCGTGGCGCCGCAGCGGCTGCCCGCGCTGCCGGATGTGCCGACGGCCGCCGAGGCGGGGCTGCAGAACTACGAGGTGACCACCTGGTACGGCGTCCTCGCGCCGGCCGGCACGCCTCGACCGATCGTCGCGAGGCTGAATGGCGAGCTGGTGAAAATCATGCACGCGCCGGAGGTGAAGGAGCGCCTCGCGGGCCTCGGCACCGACCCGCTCACCAGCACCCCGGACGAATTCGCCGCCTTCATCCAGAAGGAAATCGCGAAATGGGCGGACGTCATCCGCAAGGCCGGCTTGAAAGCGGAGTGACCTTTAATTCGGGGACAGAGCCCTAACTAATTAGGGCTCTGTCCCCGAATTCACTGCTCGAGCACGCTCGGCGCGAAGATTTCTTCTAGCTTCACGCGCCGCGGCGTGAGGCTCTGTTCCATCGAGTATTGAGCGGCAGTGTCGAGGACGAGGCGGTTCGCCTTCACGCCGTGGCGCACGAGCGATGTGCGCAGCGCGTCCTCGGCGACAAGACCGGTAGCGACGTGGTACTGCGCATGCTCCATGCGCTCGCGCTCGGCGATGGCGTTGGCCTCGTCGAAGGCTTTCAGCAAGTTGAGCAGCACCCAGGGATGGCGCTCGGCGATCTCGCGCTTCACCACCATGCCGTGGTTGATGGGCAGGAGGCCGGTCTTCTTCCAATAGCGCACGCCTTCGGCAACCGGATCCGGGAAGATTGGCCGCACGTCGGGATGATTGGCGAGGTCGACGCGGCTTCGATCGACGAGGTTGCGGTTGGAGATGTAGTGCACGATGGCTTCGATCTCGCCGGAGACGATCATCGAGCCGAGGCTCTTCTCGGCCGGCACCTGGTGGATGGTGACGCCCGCCGG
>C688J18823_10002404_pt1 | contig 11727 bp, 10 predicted proteins | sample HopSoiMetagenom1_FD_18823 | JGI IMG/M metagenome (IMG submission 18823) | reverse complement strand
ACGGCGCGTCCACCAGTGGGACGTCTTACCGCATCAAGACCCAGTTGGCTGATCCGCTCCACATCATAGCGGCGTGAGGCTGGCTCGTGACGGCCAAACGACAGGCAGCCCGGCTCCCACTGGTACAATCGGAGCCAGCTTTCGTCCTCCTGCTCGGCCCGATCCAGGAGCGCCATGTCGATGGACATGTTGGCCCATCCCGGACGAGCCGTCTCATCAACCCACAGCCGCCAGCTAGGCTCCATAGGCTTCGATTGGAGGACAGCTGCAAACCAGATTCCGGTCTCCGTAGGCGCTGTCGATCCGCCCCACCGTGGGCCAGACCTTGTGCTGGCGTACCTCCGGGGATGGATAGGCCGCTCGCTCCCGGGGATACGGCCGGTCCCAGCTGTCGGAGATCACCTGCTCCAGGGTGTGAGGGGCGTTGGTAAGCAGGTTGTTCTCCCGGTCAGCCCGTCCCTCCTCGATCTCTCGAATCTCCTCCCGAATGGAAATAAGTGCGTCGCAGAAGCGATCGAGCTCTTCCTTGGATTCGCTTTCCGTAGGCTCGACCATGAGGGTTCCGGGAACCGGGAAGGAGACGGTCGGTGGATGGAAGCCGTAATCGATGATGCGCTTCGCAATGTCTTCCACATCCACCCCTGCCGAAGCCTTGTAGGGCCGGGTGTCGATAATGCACTCGTGGGCCACGAGGCCATTCTGTCCGGTGTAGAGCAGGGGATAGTGGTCGGCGAGTCGGCGAGCCACGTAGTTGGCGTTGAGGATGGCGATCTGGGTGGCCTCGCTGAGGCCATCATACCCCATTAGGGCAATGTAAGCCCAGGAGATCGGCAGGATGGCCGCGCTTCCCCATGGAGCTGCCGAGACGGTGCCGCAGGCGGCCGAGTGGTCCAGATCGACGATCGGGTGCCCGGGCAGAAACGGCACCAGGTGCGCCGCGACGCCGATGGGCCCCATGCCGGGTCCCCCGCCGCCATGAGGAATGCAGAAGGTTTTGTGGAGGTTGAGGTGACACACGTCGGCTCCGATGTCGCCAGGACGGCAGAGACCCACCTGCGCATTCATGTTGGCGCCATCCATGTATACCTGCCCTCCATGCTCGTGGATCACCCGGCAGATCTCCCGCACTGTTCCCTCGAACACCCCGTGCGTCGAGGGATAGGTGATCATCAGCGCCGCCAGGGTCTCCCGATGTTTGGTGGCCTTGGCTCGGAGATCCTCCAGGTCGATGTTGCCCCGGGCGTCGCTCTTCACGGCCACTACCTGCATGCCGGCCATCACGGCGCTGGCGGGATTGGTCCCATGGGCCGACTGCGGAATGAGGCAGGTGGTTCGGTGCGATTCGCCCCGGGAGCGGTGGTAGGCCCGGATGACGAGAAGGCCGGCGTATTCGCCCTGAGACCCGGCGTTGGGCTGCAGCGACACCGAGGCGAATCCGGTGATCTCCGCCAGCTGATACTCCAGCTGGTTGAACAGCAGCTGGTACCCGGCGGCTTGATCGCGCGGGGCAAACGGGTGCAGCCGGTTGAACTCTCTCCAACTGACCGGCATCATCTCGGTGGTGGCGTTCAGCTTCATGGTGCAGGACCCCAACGGAATCATCGCCGAGGTCAATGACAGGTCCCTGGCTTCCAGCCGCTTGATGTAGCGGAGCATCTCGGTTTCCGAATGGTGCCGGTGGAACACCGGGTGCTCGAGATAGGAGCTGGTCCTGGTGAGAGACTTGGGAATGGCGCGTTCCCGCTTGGTACCAATGTCCTCCAGCATGAACGGAAGCGCTTCATTGAGCGAGAAGATGGTGATCAGGTCCGCGACGTCGCCCAGGGTGACGGTCTCGTCCAGCGCTACGCAGAGCCGAGTGGCCGAGAGCTGCCGCAGGTTGATGTTGCGGACCCGGGCGGCATCCAGCAGCCGCGGCAGAGCCCAGCCTTCCGCCTCCACGCATATCGTATCGAAGAAATCTTCGTGAACCACGCGATACCCCAGGCGGCGAAGAGCGTTGGCCAGGATCACCGTCCGCGCGTGTACCCGCTCGGCGATGCGACGAAGCCCGGCGGGCCCGTGGTAGACCGCATACATGCTGGCCATCACGGCCAGGAGCACTTGAGCCGTGCAGACGTTGCTGGTGGCCTTGTCCCGCCGGATGTGCTGCTCCCGTGTCTGGAGCGCCATTCGAAGAGCTGGACGACCATCGCGGTCCTTCGACACCCCGATAATGCGTCCGGGCAGGTATCGCTTGTAGGCCTCTCTGGTAGCAAAGAAGGCGGCGTGCGGCCCGCCATATCCCATGGGAACGCCGAACCGCTGACTGTTGCCCACCGCCACATCGGCGCCCCACTCGCCGGGGGGTGTCAGGATGGTGAGGCTGAGGAGGTCCGTGGCGGCCGTAACCAGCGCGCCGGCCGAGTGGGCCCGCTCGCAGATGGCGCGAAAGTCACGTATCTCGCCGTCGGTCGCCGGATACTGCACCAGCGAGCCGATCACGTCCGGGTCGAAGGTGAAGGTCGCAGGGTCGGCCACGCGCACCTTTATGCCGCGCGCCTCTGCCCGTGTGCGGACCACGGCGATGGTCTGAGGATGACAGCGGTCATCCACGAGATAAACCGGCTCGCCTTTGACCCCGCGCACCGCCAGGCTCAGGTTCATCGCCTCGGCAGCGGCGGTGGCCTCATCGAGCAACGACGCGTTCGCGACTTCAAGGCCGGTGAGGTCGGAGACCACGGTCTGAAAGTTGAGCAGCGCCTCCAACCGGCCCTGGGCGATCTCCGCCTGGTAGGGGGTGTAGGCGGTATACCAGCCGGGGTTTTCCAGCACGTTGCGTTGAATAACCTGCGGAGTGAAGCAGCCGGCGTATCCCATGCCGATGTAGGACCGAAAGACCCGGTTCATCCCGGCCAGACCCCGCAGGGCCTGGAGCACCTCTCGCTCGCTTCGGCCAGGTGGCAGGGCCAGCGGCCTCCGAAGCCGGATTTCCTCAGGAACCACCGCATCGATGAAGCTTTCCAGCGAGGAATAGCCGAGCAGGTCCAGCATCTCTTCGACGTCGGCGCGGCGGGGTCCGATGTGCCGATACGCGAAGTGAGAGGGGTGCAGAACGTCCAGCGTGGGAGTACTCAGCTTCCGACCAAGGATGCTGGTCACCTTGATATCATCCTGAGAAAGTCTGTAAGCCATCCTCGCTCCTCAACGACATAGCAAAATGCCTCGAGAACCACGTTCTCGAGGCATCATGTGTCATGAATCGTCCGTGTCCTGGACGTAACCGTATCTGGTGGCATTGACCCTATCGTCACTCGCCGATATGAGACCGATAGGCCTTGGCGGTCAGAAGGTTCTGGAGATCGCCGGGGCTGGCGATCCGAAGCTTGATCATCCATCCGTCACCATACGGATCCCGGTTCACCACTCCTGAGTCACCATCCAGCGTCTCGTTGATCTCGACCACTTCACCTGACATCGGGCTGTAGAGCTCGGAGACGGCTTTCACGGCCTCGATCTCACCAAAGGTCTGGTGGACGTCCAACCGCTCACCCGTTTTGGGCAAGCGAACGAACACCACATCGCCCAGCTCACCCTGGGCATAGTCGGTAATGCCGATCTTGACCACGGCGGGATCGTCGGTGCGTGCGACGTACTCGTGCTCAGCGGTGTACCCCAGGTCGTCCGGCACGTTGGACACGTGCATCTCTCCAATGTGGTGTCGCGACGGAGGATAGGCGGGCCGAAGGAGGAGGTCAAGCGCGCGCGAGCAAGGCCTCCCACACCGATGCCACCGAACGTTCCAGCGCCTGCTGGTCGCCCGCGTTTTCAATCACATAATCGCTGCGGACACGCTTCTGGGCCGATGGAAGCTGGGCGGCGATGAGCTGGTCGAGCTCGTGCTCCGGGAGGGCGCGCGACTGCCGCAATCGTTCCCGGCGAATTGACTCCGGAGCGTCGACCAGTACCACCGCGTCGAACTCCGATGGATCGGCCGCTTCGAACAACAGAGGGATGTCGCTGATGACAATCCGATCTCCCCGCTCTTGCGCTTCCGCCAGGAGCTCCCGTCTGCGGCGGTGCACCTCGGGATGCATGATGGCGTTGAGTGCTTCCAGGGCTTGCCGATCGGCCAGCACGACCGCGCGGAGCTTGGCGCGATCGAGGGTGCCGTCGGGACGAATCATCTGTTGGCCGAACCGGCCGGCGATCTGCGGGAGAGCTGGACCTCCGGGCCTCTGGGCCTCTCGGACGAGCTGGTCGGAGTCGATGATGGTGCCACCCCAGCGGCGGAACAGCTCCGCCACAGTCGACTTGCCTGCGCCGATGTTTCCTGTCAGAGCCACGGAAAGCATGGTGGAAGGTCTAGAGTCAAGGGTCCAGAGTCTAGAGTCGGGCACCGCGAGTAGAGGCTCTAGACCCTTGACCTCCAACCCTGCATCTTGCCCTCTTCTCGGCAACCATTCGAACAAAACGTCCAGGACGGCAATGAACTACGGGGCACATCCGGGGTGGATCGAGATCATCAGCGGGGTGATGTTCAGCGGCAAGAGCGAGGAGCTCATTCGCCGGATCCGGCGGGCCACTATCGCGCGACGCAGGGTCCAGGTCTTCAAGTCTCATCTGGACAGCCGCTACACCGGGCTATACAGCGTCTCCAGTCACGACGGCACCGAGCTGGAGGCGAGCCCGGTGGACTCGGCGGCCGAGATTTTCCGGCTGGTGCGGCAGGACACACAAATCATCGCCATCGATGAGGCGCAGTTTCTGGACCCCCAGATCGTGCCGGTGGCTACGGAGCTTGCCGCCCGCGGTGTGCGGGTGATCCTTGCCGGGACCGACACCGATTTCCGGGGGCAGCCCTTTGGCTCGATGGGAGACCTCATGGCCGTGGCTGAGATGGTGGACAAACTTCAAGCCATTTGTGTGCTTTGTGGTGATCCCGCCTGCCGCAATCAGCGGCTGATCGATGGCAACCCGGCCCGGTACGACTCACCCACAATTATGATCGGCGGCCGGGAGAGCTATCAGGCGCGCTGCCGCCACTGTCACAAGGTGCCTCGCCGGGACGAAGATCAGACCGCGTTGTTGTAGGTTGTCTGGCAACTCCAGACCGACTTCTTAGCAAGCGCTTTCAAAGGACTCCCGTGAATAAGCAGGACCTCGTCGCCGCGGTTGCCAAGCAGCTGGGCGTCAGCAAGGCCAAGGCAACCGAGATCGCCGAGCTCTTTTTCTCGCCTAGCGGCATTCTCGCGACGGAGCTGAAGCGGGGAGGAAAGGTTGCCATCTCGGGGTTTGGTACCTTTGAGACCAGGAAGCGGGCCGCCCGGGAGTGGCGAGATCCTCGCACCGGCAAGGCGAGTGATATCAAAGCCGGAACCGTGCCGGCGTTCCGGGCCAGCCGGTCGTTGCGCGATCTGGTGAACCGGAAGCGTTAGCGCGAGTTGGTTCGGCGCGGGGGCCTGGTGCGGGCGTCGCTGTTTTCTCGCGCTGGACGAGTGGGACCTCGGTCGACTCGGGCGCTGACCCGCTTTCGCCGGATGGTCACCCCGTTAAGCAGCCCGGCAAGCCGTTCCGCTTCCTGGGCCGGCAGCTCGATGAGTGAGTACCCGTCGCGGAGCTCGATTCTGCCGATCTGAGTCCGGTCAAACCGCAACTCCTTGGTGAGCACTGCCACCAGATCGTTGGCTGTCACTCCATCCTTCTTGCCGGCCCCAACATACACTTTGGCTGTTTCCGAAGTCTGCGGCTTCGGTAGTGGTGGCGCAGCGTTGGCCGAACCGCGCCAGAGCTCGTAGAGCGCCGCAGCCACCGTCGGACCATCGTACCGCTCGAACAGAGGAGCCAGCGTGAGAAGAGCCCGGGACACCTGGCCGGTTTCGATGATGCTCTGGATCTCCTGTCGTTGGAGCGACTCGGCGGATCGCGCGGTGTCGAGTGGTCCCGGCAGCTGTAGCGGGCGCCGGGGACTGGCCACACGGGCCGCGTAGCTCTCGGTTCCGGTGGGAACCAGCAGAATCACCTCGCCGGCTCCGAGCAGTTGTTCGAGCCGATCCCTGGTCGGCAGATCAAAGGCGATTATCGTATTCGCCGCAGGGGCGTCGCCCGCGATCAGCTGGAGGTCTGATTGATTGCCGGCGATCAGACGCCGGATGGACTGGTGGTATGCCCGGTCCGCAGTCCAAACCACCAACGAAGCCGGATCGACCACCTCGACCACATCAGCGAGGGCCTGAACTCGCCTGTTCCATGCGGTAGCCACCGTGCGGACCGGCCCGAGCGGACCCGCTTCCACCTGGTCGGCGCCAACCGTGAGCGCCTTTCGAGCGTAGCGATCGACCCAGGCGCTGACCCGAGCGGGCTCCGCCGTGTAGACGATCCGTTGTGCCTCACGGGGCAGATCCTGCATCAGCGGCATCAGGCTGTCGTCATCCGGCAGGGATTCGGGCCACGCCAGGAAGAGCCCACCCACGGTCTCCATCCTGAGCGCGGAGCGGGCAACCAGCTGCAGGGCGGTCTCCAGCGTTGTCACCAGTACATCCAACGACTCCCCGCGCAGCCGTCGCATGGCCCGGCTGGGGCCCCGGCCTACCTGAACCGACAGCGAAGCGTCCTGCGCCAGGTCTGATATCAGCGCTCCCCACTCCTCCAGCTGCACCGGCGGAACCAGGATCAGGGCCGGCTTTCCCGCCTCCACTCGGCTCAGCATTCCGGCGATTGCCGGGGCCGCATAGACCGGGATCGGAGGAGCCGNATGCTACCAGATTGTGGCCCCGAGCCGCTGTNGGGGCCACCTCTCGTGCCCTCAGTGTGTCTNGTGTCCACCCGCGCTGGTCGAGAACTCGGGCGATCGATGCTAGGATGTGAAGTTCTTCGAAGGCGGGCACGGGTACTCCGGCAGGAGAGCAGGATATTGCTGGAGCACCAAGCTAAGTGCGCAGCGGTTGACATCGCCAGCCCGTGCGCCAAAGTTTTCCCGGTCTCTTCCGCACATCACTCCATCGTGGAACCGCTGGATGCCCGATCCATTATCGATCAACGTGCAGCATCTCAAGGCGTCGGAGACGGTCGCCATCAGCAATGAGGCCAAACGCCGCAAAGCCGCTGGCGAAGATGTGTTGGACCTCGGCGTGGGTGAGCCCGATTTCGACACGCCCGCGCCAGCCTCTCAGGCCGGCATTCAGGCCATCCAGAAGGGTTTCACCCGATATCCACCGAACGTGGGGATTGTGGAGCTCCGGCGGGGGATAGCCCAGCAGCTGTCGCAGATGTCGGGCGGCCGCCGGGTAGATCCCGAGCAGATCATGGTCAGCTCCGGCTCCAAGCAGTCCATTTTTAACGCGTGCTTTACCCTGTTCGGTCCCAAGGACCGGGTGCTCATCCCGTCACCCGCATGGGTCTCCTACCCCCAGATCGTGCACCTCACCCGGGCGGAGCCGGTCCTGGTGCCGGGCGATCCGGAGTGGGGACTGAAGGTGAGTGTCCGGGATCTTGACCGGATGAGTCACAAGCTCACTCGCGGCCTCATTCTCTGCTCGCCCTGCAACCCCACAGGAGCGGTGTACACCCAGGCCGAGCTCAAGGCCATTGCCGAATGGGCCAAGAAGAACGACATCTGGATCATCTCCGATGAGATCTACCGGCGGATCAACTACGGTCCCGGCCCCGCGCCGTCCCTCCTGGATCTGCCGGACGAATTCCTCGAGCGCACGGTAATCATTTACGGAGCCAGTAAGGCTTACGCGATGACCGGGTGGCGTATCGGGGCGGCATTGGCGCCGCCGCACGTTACCAAAGCCATGGCTGCGCTTCAGTCGCACACAACCACGGGAGCCAACCATCCTGCCCAGTGGGCCGCCGCCGCCGCTTTCACGGATGAGCGGGTAGACGCCGAGGTGACTCGGATGGTCGCGGCATTCCGCCGTCGCCGGGATTACCTGGTGGACCGGTTCCGCAACGAAGTCCCGGGCATCGAGTTCGTGGAGCCCCATGGCGCCTTCTACTTCTTCTTCCGGGTGGACGGGATTCGCGAGCGGGACCCCGTTACCGGTCAGGGGTTCTGCGAGCAGCTGATGAAGCAGGAGGGTGTGGCCCTGGTGCCCGGGGCTGCCTTCGCCGATGATCGCTGGGTCCGGTTGAGCTATGCGGTATCCGATGCCGAGCTGGAGAAAGGTCTCGATCGTACCCTGCGGCTGATCAGACGCCTGGCGTCTGCCCGTGCAGCCTGAGATCGGCGGCGTGAGCATCGAAGCCAGGATCGAGCCACTTAGCGGAGCGTTGCCCAACATCTCCTGGCGCTGGGACTCCGAGACGGACATCCTGTCGGGAGCATTCAAGGGGAACCGCAAGAGCGGCGGGCTAACCGGGACGGTCGAGCTGACCGATGCGGAGGGCTCCGTCGCCGTTCTGGACGTGAACAACGGAGTGATCTGCGGTCTCGACGTGGTCGTCTGGCCGGAGGTGACCACTGGTGCGGACCTGCGCGTCCCAGCCAAGCTGACTGATGGTCGCGTGGTGCTGCCCTCCCGGCCGTCCCGTCCCGGGGTCGCATCTCTCGAGGTGGACACCACGCTCTCGGTGCAAACCAACAGCGCGGAAAGTGTGTTTCACCTGCAGATCGGTCCCCGTCGTTCCGTTGAGTGCGTCCGGGTGGCCGATAATTTTTATGTCGAGGTGGATCCGCAGGGAGGGTTGGCGGGTTTCTGGCTGACCAATGTCCCGCCATTCACCGCACTGGAAGACGAGTAGCTCAAGCAGCCCGTTCGGCTTCCTCCAGAAAACCTTGAGTCTGCCGCGTTACCAGGGACGCGTAGTAGCCGCCGGCCACAATCAGCTCCGAGTGACGTCCCACTTCGGAGATCACCCCATCCTTTATGACCACGATCCGGTCGGCGTCGCGCACGGTTGACAGCCGGTGGGCGATCACGAACGCGGTGCGTCCCTGCAGCAGGGTCTTGAGCGCCTGCTGGATCAGCTGCTCGGACTCACTGTCGAGCGCTGAAGTGGCCTCGTCCAGAATCAGGATGGGCGGATTCTTCAGCAGGGCTCGGGCGATGGCAATGCGCTGACGCTGACCCCCGGAGAGCCGGGTCCCCCGCTCCCGCACGATGGTTTCGTATCCGGTTGGCAGGTTTGTGATGAATTCATGCGCGTGGGCCGCTTTGGCCGCTGCCTCAATCTCCGCCTGGGTGGCCTGCGGGCGGCCATAGGCGATGTTGGCCCGCACGGTGTCGTTGAACAGATGGGCGTCCTGGAAGACCACGCCGATCTGGTTCCGCAGCGAATGCTGAGTCATGTGCCGGATGTCGACGCCATCGATGGTGATCGCGCCATCGGTCACACTGTAGAATCGCTGCAGGAGCGTTGCCAGGGTTGTCTTGCCACTGCCGCTCGGCCCTACCAGCGCAATGGTCTCTCCCGGACGGGCAATCAGGTTGATTCCGCGCAGCACGGCGGAGCCCGGTTGATACCCAAAGCTCACGTTGCGGAACTCCACCTCGCCCCTGAGGTGGCGAACCTCGGAGGCGCCGGGCGTATCGCCCACCAGATCGTCGGCGTCGAGGATACCAAAGATCGTTTCCAGGGAGACGCTGACTCGGCGGAAGGTTTGATAAGCGTTAGTAAGACCCTGCACTGGACCGAAGAGCCCGCCGATGTACCCCAGAAACGCCACCAGAGTACCTACCGTGATCTGCCCCTGGAGGGCGAGGTAGCCTCCCAGAGCCAGGGCGGCCAGACGCGCCGTAGTGGAGGCCATGGTGCGCAGCGTGCCCGTGAGGTTGTCGGTGCGTACGCCCCGGCGCACGATCTTGTTGCCCTGCCGCACTCCCTTGAGAAACCTGCGCTTCTCCTCCTCCTCCATCACGTAACCTTTGACCGTCATGATGCCGGCCAACACCTCGTTGAATCGAGAGTAAATCGAGCTCCACCGCTCGACCAGCCGTCTTTCCCGGCGCATCTGCTCCGGGGCAGCCCGGGCACCGATCAGGGCGGGCAAAGGCGTGAAGACGATGACCGCCACCGCGAGCCTCCATTCCATGCGAAGCATCGCCGCTACGGACAGAATCAGGTAAAGCAGGGTAGGTAGGAGGTTGAACGCCACGTCGCTGAACGCTCCGACGTAGCCGCTGATGCCCTGATTGACCCGGTTCATCGTGCCACCCACGCCTTCGCGCTGGTGAAACGAGATGGGCAGAGCGTTGAGCTTGCTGACCAGTTGCTCCCGAAGGGTATACTCGACCCCCAGCCGAACATCCCAGCTCAGGATGCCTAGCCAGGCCTGCAGGCCGGCCCGAGTCAGCTCCAGGATGACCAGCCCGCCCATGATGGTCATCAGGCTGTGCAGGCCGGTTCGACTCTGCAGCTCGTCGAAGAGGTACTTCATCACCAAGGGATCGACGGCGCTGAGGGCCGCGAGAATGAGGGCCAGGGTGATGACCCCGGACAGCGGACGGCGATATGGGCGGACGAACTGGAGCGACCGCCGAGCGAGCTGAAGACCGTTACGGGGCATCGAAGCAGGGCTGGAGTTGCGGACCGAACGAGCAAGTTCGGTGCCCTGGCTGTCTTTACCGCGAAGGAAGGTTAGTACCGGTTTTTCGCTACCCAGAGCTGAGGGAGCAGCAGCAGGCCGGCTGCGATCTGCCCACCCGAGCTGTTACAGCACAACTGGTTAGCGGCTACTTACGAGGTGCCGCCCGGTCCCTTGCCGCTTCGCCGACTGTTCCCTGTTTTCAGGGCTGTTTCTACCCACCCGTGAATTCCTCCCGGGAAACCGCATCCTGCAGCAGGTTCAATTATTTGTCTTCCGCATTTCGACCGGCCCCACGCCGGTTTCATTGAGCAGAAGGAGTCGCGGACCGTAGTCCTCTACCTCGAGAACGGTGACCGATGCCGGACTCAGCTCGATCCGGTGAATAAAGTCTGCGGGCATCCCCAGAGCGTGGGTAACCAGCATCCGCAGCACGTCGCCGTGGCTCACGACAGCTACCAGGGTGCCGGGCTGCTCATGCCGTTGCCGCAACTCCTCCAGCTCTCCCAGGCACCGGCTCAACACCTCGGCCATATTCTCCCCACCCGGAATTCTGCTCGCACTGCGAAACTCGTTGAACCTGCGCCACTCTGGCAGGGGTTCCAGCTCGGCAATGGTTTTACCGGTCCACTGCCCGAAATCCACTTCGTTGAACCCCGGGGCGGGCAGTATCTCCAGTCCCTTCCGCGAAGCAATCGGCTGAGCTGTTTCGATCGCGCGCTCGAGCGGGCTGCTGTAGAGCGCTGCCAGAGGTACCCGGCTGAGCCGCTCGGCCAGTGCCAAGGCCTGCTGTTTTCCGGCTTCATTGAGGTGCACGCCAGGCCCGCGCCCTGCTATCGACTTCCCAACAGGATCGCACAACGCATGGCGTATCAGCAGGAAAGTGGTCATTTCGAGGGGCCTTTTTCCCGGTCAAACAGCACAGCCCAGATGTGACCTGACTCATCCCTTCCCCTCTACCAGCCATACAGCTTGGGGTAAGTACGTTCTGGTTCACATTGTATCAAGTGGCAGGGATGAAGCTAGTCGTCTTTGGTTTGTCAGTCAGTTCGTCGTGGGGTAATGGGCACGCTACGCTGTGGCGGGGACTCATCCGGGCACTCTCGCGCCTTGGTCACGCCGTGGTCTTCTACGAGCGTGACGTTCCCTACTACGCTGAGCACCGTGACCTGCCGCGGCTCTCCGATGGCGAGCTACGCCTCTACTCCAGCTGGCCC
>C688J18823_10002403_pt1 | contig 11729 bp, 12 predicted proteins | sample HopSoiMetagenom1_FD_18823 | JGI IMG/M metagenome (IMG submission 18823) | reverse complement strand
GTCCGGCGACGCGCCCGCCCGCGAGGCCATGCTGGGCCGGGCCGACCAGGTGCTGAGCGAGCTCGATCGGGGTCGCGCGTGACGCTGCTTCTGGCGCTGCTGCTCGCCGCNTCGGACGCGCAGGGGATGCAGCTCTTCGCCGACGCGAACGCCGCCTACCTGTCCGGCGACGTGGCCCGCGCCATCGCCTCCTACGAGGCGCTCGCGTCGGAGGGGGTGCTCTCTCCGCAGCTGGAGACGAACCTCGGCTCGGCGTACGCGCGCCAGGGCAAGCGCGGGCTGGCGGCGCTCCACTTCGAGCGGGCCCTCTTCCTCGATCCTGGAGACGACGATGCCCGCAGCGACCTGGTCGAGCTGCGCCGGGGCAACGTCGATCGCCTCGAAGGCGAGCTGGAGGAGGGGGGCGCCGAGACGGTGGCGCGCCTGTTGGCGCCGCTTCCGGGCGCGGTGGCGGCGATCGCGCTCCTCGTACTCTGGAGCGCGTGCTGGGTCCTGCTCGGCGTGCGCATTGCCCGCGGCGGGTCGCGCTGGGCCAGCATCGCCGCAACGGGCTGCTTCGCCGCCCTGCTCCTCTCGGCGCTGGTCACCTGGGGCGCGGCCGCCAGCCGGCGCATGGCCCTGCAGCGCGCAGTCGTGATCGCGGCTGCCGCGCCGGCCCGCGAAGGCCCTTCCGACAAGAGCTCCAGCCGCTTCGAAGTGCACGAAGGGACCACCGCCCGCGTGGAGGACGAGGACGGCGGGTTCCGCCGGCTCAAGCTCGCCAACGGCCTGGTGGGCTGGGTGCCCAAGGCGGCGGTGGAGCTGGTGGTCCCGCCGGGCTGGGCCGGCCGCGGCAGGCCCGAATCCTGATCACCACCTGGCCCGGGATCGCACATGAACCTGCTCCCCTTCTTTCTCCTGCTCGCCGCTCCCAAAGATCCCGGGGTCCGGGCCCGCGAAGTGGCGGCGAAGCTGCCCTTTGCGCACCGCGCCTACCTCGAGCTGCGACGTGAGGCTGCCGCCATTCCCGATCCGGCGCTTCGCGCGGCGGTGGAGGCGCAGATGCTGACGCCGTCGCTGCCGCCCGAGGCCTGGGCCTACGCACACCTCGAGGAGGCGCGAAGGCTACTGGGAGAGCCGGAGCTGAAGCTCCCGCCGCCCCGCAAGGGCGACTTCCTCGCCGCGCCCGGCGGGCCCTGCGAAGACGGCCATCACGGCTACCCCGGCGGGCTCTCGGTGCACTCGCTCACGAACCTGCTCCATGCCCGCGGCCTGGCGGCGACCTACAAGCACGTCTACGGGATCGAGGTCCACGACGACCAGCTCACCGCCGCCGTCATCTGGCACGACTCGCTGAAGGCCGCGACGCTCCCCTTTCGCGCCGACGGATCCTGCGGTCCGGAGCCGAGGATCGCAGGCACGGCGGCCCACCACGTCCTCGGGCTGGCCGCCGGAATCCTGCGCCACCTGCCCTCCGATCTGCTCTATGTGATCGCGGCGGCGCACAGCCCGGATCCAAAGCTCATCTGCGATTGGCTCGCCGCCGCTTCCGTCATCGCCAACGGCGAGAAGATGACCTGCCCTGCGCGACAGACGGTGGAGGCGTTCATCGACCACTTCGCCGACGCCGACTACGCGCTCACCGGCCTCTCCTGGACGCGATACACCAGCCAGGCGCCCAAGGGCTGGGCCCGCTACGAGGCGCTGGTCCAGGACGGCAACGACCTGCTGCTCTTCAGTCGCTCGCCTTGACGCCGCGGCGGGGGCACAGCTCCCGCACCACGCAGCGCGAGCAGTGCGGCATGCGCGCCTCGCAGGTCCTGCGGCCGTGCCAGATGAGGAGCTGGTGCGCGCGGCCCCAGCGCTCCTCGGGCAAGAGCTGGGTCAGCTGGTCCTCCACCTTGCGCGGGTCCTCTTCTCGGGTCAGCCCGAGCCGCCGCGAGACGCGGCCCACGTGCGTGTCCACCGGCAGCGCGGGCGTGCCGAAGGCGTGGTTCGCCACCACGCCGGCGGTCTTCCATCCCACGCCGGGCAGCTCGCAAAGCTCCTCGCGCTTGCGGGGGATGTGCCCGCCGTGGTCGCGGGCGATGCGCGTCATCGTCTCGTGGAGGTTCCTGGCCTTGCCCCGCCAGAGACCCACGCGCTTGATCTGCTCGCCGAGGATCTCGGGCGTGCTCTTGGCGTACTGGGCGGCGGTCGGGTAGCGGGCGAACAGGGCCGGCGTGACCGTGTTCACCACCGCGTCGGTGCACTGGGCCGAGAGCATCACCGAGACCAGCAATTCCAAATCTGTGCGGTAGTCCAGGGCGATCTTCGCCTCCGGCATCGCCTTCTCCAGCCTGTCCACGATCCGCCCGAACCGCTTCGAGCGCTCAGCTTTCGATTCGCGCGCCACGGCTGCGGGATTATCATGCGCGGCCACCATGAACGTCATCGACCTGAGGAGCGATACCGTCACCCGCCCCACCCCCGGCATGCGCAAGGCCATGGCCGCGGCCGAGGTGGGCGACGACGTGTACGGCGAGGATCCCACCGTCAACGCGCTGGAGGCGCGCATTGCCGCCATGCTGGGCAAGGAAGCGGCCGTCTGGGTGCCTACCGGCACGATGGCGAACCAGATCGCCATCGGCTCGCTCTGCGGCATGGGCGACGAGATCATCTGCGACCGCAACTGCCACGTGGTCAACTACGAGGGCGGGGCCATCTCGGCGCTGTGGGGCGCGCAGAGCCTGGTCGTGGACGGCCCGCGGGGCATCTTCACGCCCGAGGCAGTCAAGGCGGCGCTGCGCACAGGCCAGGGCGACCACGACCCGCGGCAGAGAATCGTCGCCTTGGAGAACACGCACAACCGCGGCGGCGGCAGCATCTGGCCCCTGGCACAGCTGCGGGCGGTGGCCGACGTGGCCCACGCCGCGGGGCTCAGCGTTCATCTCGACGGCGCGCGCATCTGGAACGCGCAGGTGGCGACCTCTGTCTCGCTTCTCGACTGGTGCGAGAAGGCCGACAGCGTGAGCGTGTGCCTCTCCAAGGGACTGGGCGCGCCGGCGGGCTCGGTCGTCGCCACCTCGCGCGAGAGGTCCAAGGTCGTCCGCCGGCTGCGCAAGCGCGTCGGGGGTGGGCTCCGGCAGGCAGGGGTGCTCGCGGCGGCGGGGATGTATGCCCTGGATCATCACGTCGAGCGGCTGGCCGAGGACCATGAAAGCGCCAAGCGCCTGGCCGCCGCCGTGCCGATCTCCTGGCACGCGCCGGAGACCAACATCCTGCTCGCCGACGTGGCCAACGCGCCCGCGCTGGTGGAGAGCGCGAAGAAGGAGGGTGTGCTGATCAACGCGGTCAGCGCCAGCCGCATCCGCGCCGTCACCCACCTCGACTTCCCCCTGGCGCAGGTGGAAGACGCGGCCGCGCGCCTGCGCCGGGCTGCCTCGCGGCTCTGATACACTGCGCGCGCAGATGGAGACCCTGGACACCCTCCCGCCCGCGGGCACTCCCAAGTTCGTCTCCGATCTGGACACGCTGATCCGGGCCCGCTACCCGCTCATCTATCTGGTGACCTGGGAGGAACAGCGGCTCGACGCAGTGCTCACAGACGTGGCGCAGAGCCACGGCAAGGCACTGTTGCAATGGTCCGTGACGCGTGGGCTGCGACGCGTCTCCGGGTCGCGTAGCCTTACCATCAGCGATCAGTCGCGCGATCCGGCCGAAGTGCTGGCCGCCATCGCCAAGCTCAACGAGCCCGCGCTGGTGGTGCTCAAGGACTTCCACGCGTACCTCGACAACCCGGCGGTGGTGCGCGCGCTCCGTGAGCTGGCCCAGGATCTCAAGTCCACCTACACCACGGTGATGCTGCTCTCGCCGGTGCTCACCATCCCGGTGGAGCTGGAGAAGGAGATCTCGGTCCTCGACGTGCCCTTGCCGTCCTTCCAGGACCTCTACCAGCTGCTCAAGGAGATCGTCGGGGTGGTGCGGCAGGGCAACAAGGCCCGCGTCAATCTCTCCCGCGAGCAGGCCGAGCAGCTGATCAAGGCCGCCCAGGGCTCACCCTCTCGGAGGCGGAGAACGCCTTCGCCAAGGCCATCGCCAACGACGGCGTGCTCGACAAGGACGACATCCGCCTGGTGCTGGACGAGAAGCGGCAGGTGATCCGCAAGAGCGGCCTGCTGGAGTTCGTCAACGTGGACGACGGGCTCGGGCAGGTGGGCGGCCTCGACGAGCTCAAGGGCTGGCTCAACGGGCGGACCGGCGCCTTCGGCGAGGCGGCGCGCAGGTTCGGACTGCCGCATCCCAAGGGCCTTTTGCTCCTCGGAGTGCAGGGCTGCGGCAAGAGCCTCACCGCCAAGGCCATCGCCACGCAGTGGGCGCTGCCGCTCTTGCGGCTGGATCTGGGGCGCATCTTCTCCTCGCTGATCGGTTCGTCGGAGGAAAACCTGCGTCGTGCCATCCGCGTGGCCGAAAGCGTCTCGCCGGCGGTGCTGTGGATCGACGAGATCGAGAAGGCGCTGGCGGGCAGCGCCGGCGCGGCCGTCACCGACAGCGGCGTCTCCGCGCGCGTCTTCGGCTCGCTGCTCACCTGGCTGCAGGAAAAGACCGCGCCCGTCTTCGTCGTGGCGACTGCCAACCGCATCGAGGCGCTGCCGCCCGAGCTGCTGCGCAAGGGCCGGTTCGACGAGATCTTCTTCATCGACCTGCCCAGCAGCGCCGAGCGACACGAGATCTTCCGCATCCACTTGCAGAGGCGAAAGCGCGATCCGCAGGCCTTCGATCTGGACGCCCTCTCCACCGCCGCGGAAGGCTTCTCCGGCTCGGAGATCGAGCAGGCGGTGATCGCCGGCATGTACTACGCGTTCGCCGAGGGCTGCGATCTGCGGCAGGCCCACGTGATGAAGTGCCTTCAGGAAACGTTCCCCATCTCCGCCACCATGGGGGAGGAGATCGGGCGACTGCGCGAGTGGTCCAGGAGCCGCACGCGCCCCGCCTCGGCGGCGCAGCGGCTCGCGATGGTGCGCTGATGGCCGGGCGCCTGACGCGCTTCCTCAAGCTGGAGCGGCGGCGCGCGCCGGCCCCGGGTCCGGCCGCCGAGGTCGCGACTCGCTCGCGCTTCAGGGGCGAGCCTTCGGGGCTTGCGCTCGAGGTGGACGTCGGCGAGCAGCCGTTCCTGCGCTGCCCGGGCTGCGAGGCCGACAACACGCGCTTCTCGGAGCGCTGCATCAACTGCCAGGCGTCCCTGACCGGCGAAGACGTGCGGGCATGGAACGCGGAGCTGTGGGCGCGCAGACAGGCGGAGCAAAGGGCGCCTCCCGCCGAGGACGCGCAGCGCGCCCTCGGCGAGGCCATCGCGCAACAAGTGGCCGAGCGCGAGCTAGCGAGGCTGTCCTGGTGGAAAGGGCGGGGGTTGAATCGGACGCCGCTGGGCCTGCAACTGCTTGCGCTCTTGCCGACAGTGCGGGCGCGCGTAGTGGCTGGAGCCGCGGCGGCCGCCGTCTTCCTCGGATCGATCGCCACGGCCATCGCCGCCGCGGGCCATCCGCTGCTGCGCGCCGGGGCGTTCGGGGTGGCGATGCTTCTGCTTGGCTTCTTCACGCCCAACGTCTCACGCCGCAGCCGGCTGTCGCGCTGGGACTGAGACCACCCGGCCCCCCTTCGGCCCGGTTCGAAAAAAATAAAAAAATTTTTTTCTGGCGCGATCTGGACAGGGGTGTCCGGAATGGGAGCCTCGATTTGGGACTCCGCCGCGCCCGCTCCCTCTGCGCCGGCGCCGGCACGCGGCTCGCAAGGAGCGGTCGCGTGCACTCGTCACTCCACAGCGCCGCAATCGCAGGCGCCGGCGCGCTCCCGGTGGAGGTGCAGGTCGATCTCTCGCTCGGCCTGCCCGGCTTCCACCTGGTCGGCCTGCCCGACCTCGCCTGCAACGACGCGCGGGTGCGTGTGCTCACCGCCATCCGCAACAGTGGCTACCAGCTCCCGCAGAAGAAGATCACCGTCAATCTCGCCCCTGGCGATCTTCCGAAGCACGGGTCCGGCTTCGACCTGGCCATCGCGCTCGGGGTGCTGGGCGCCTCCGGCGTGTTGCCGCCCGAGCAGCCGCCCTCGGCGTTGGCGGTAGGCGAGCTGACGCTCTCCGGCAACGTGTTGCCGGTGCGCGGAGTGCTGCCCATCGCCCTCGAGGCGCGCCGCCTGGGCTTCACCACACTGATCGTGCCCGAGGACAACGCCTGCGAGGGCGCGCTCGTCCAGGGGCTCCGGGTCCATGGCGCGAGGAGCCTTGCAGAGGCGGCGGAGGTCTGGTGCGGCACCAGCTCCAGCCGCCCGGCGGTTCCAAGCGCCTCAGAGGCGACGCCGTCGCCGCTAGACCTCACGGAGGTGCGCGGCCAGCAAACCGCCAAGTGGGCGCTGGAAATCGCCGCTGCCGGAGGACACAACGCGCTGTTCATCGGTCCTCCGGGAGCGGGGAAGACCATGCTGGCGCGCCGGCTGCCGGGGCTCCTGCCCGCCATGTCCTTCGAAGAAGCGGTGGAGGCCACCTCCATCTGGTCGGTGGCTGGCCGCCTGAAGGCCAACGCGGGTCTGCTCACGGCGCGGCCCTTCCGCGCGCCCCACCACACCATTTCGGTCGCAGGCCTGATCGGCGGCGGTTCGCCGCTCCGCCCCGGGGAGATCTCGCTCGCGCACCGCGGCGTTCTCTTCCTCGACGAGCTGCCTGAGTTCGGGCGCGCCGCGCTGGAGGCCCTCCGCCAGCCTCTGGAGGACGGCGAGGTTTCGCTCGTGCGCGCCAGGGACCGCGCTTCGATGCCCGCGCGCTTCATGCTGCTGGGCGCCATGAATCCCTGCCCCTGCGGCCATGCCGCCGATGGGGTACCGGGGCGCTGCCGCTGCACGCTGCCGGCGCAGGAGAGCTACCGCAGGCGCATCTCGGGCCCCATCCTCGATCGATTCGACTTGCACGTCGAAGTCCGGCAGCTCTCCTCCGCCGACCTGCTCGCGTCGCCGGAAGGAGAGTCGTCGGCCGCGGTTCGCGCCCGGGTGGAGCGGGCGCGCGGCATCCAGCGGGAGCGCTTCCGCGGCCTTGCCGGCGTCTACTGCAACGCGCAGCTCGGCGGCCGCTCCCTTCGGCGCTTGTGCGACGCCACTCGCGAGGCGACGGCGAAGCTGGGCGAGCTGATCGACGGCATGAAGCTCTCGGCCCGCGCTCACGACCGCATCCTCAAGCTGGCGCGCACCATCGCCGATCTCCAGGGGGCGGGTCCGGTGACGGATGAGCACGTCGGCGAGGCGGCGGCACTGCGCGCGTTGGATCGCCCCGTGGCGGAGGCGCCGCCCGCGCGGGAGTCGGCGCTGGTCATCGCCCGCAAGGTGGCGGCGCGAAAATCTCCGGGCGCATCGCCCGGAGAGGTTCCCAGGGAGGGAGCATGAGCAAGGTGTCGGAGAAGCTGAAGGCAGTGGCTGCGGCCATCGGGGCCATCGAGAAGCAGTTCGGCAAGGGCGCGGTGATGCGGCTCGGCGAGGAGGAGATGGCGCAACCGGTGGCCACCATTCCCACCGGGTCGCTGGGCCTCGACATCGCGCTCGGCTGCGGCGGCTACCCGCGAGGCCGGGTGATCGAGATCTTCGGACCGGAGAGCTCCGGCAAGACCACGCTCACCCTGCACGCCATCGCGCAGGTGCAGGCGCAGGGAGGCTGCGCGGCCTTCATCGACGCCGAGCACGCGCTCGACGTCACCTACGCCCGCAAGCTGGGCGTCAAGGTGGAAGAGCTGCTCATTTCCCAGCCCGACACCGGCGAGCAGGCGCTGGAGATCACCGAGACGCTGGTGCGCTCCGGCGCGGTGGATCTGGTGGTCATCGACTCGGTGGCGGCGCTGGTGCCCAAGGCGGAGATCGAGGGGGAGATGGGAGATTCGCACATGGGCCTGCAGGCCCGTCTCATGTCGCAGGCGCTGCGCAAGCTGACGGCGGTGGTCAGCCGCAACAGCGCCACGGTGGTCTTCATCAACCAGATCCGCATGAAGATCGGCGTGGTCTTCGGGTCGCCCGAGACCACCACCGGCGGCAACGCGCTCAAGTTCTATTCCTCGGTCCGCCTGGACATCCGCCGCATCGGCGCGGTCAAGGACGGCGAGCAGATGGTGGGCAACCGCACCCGCGTCAAGGTGGTGAAGAACAAGATGGCGCCGCCCTTCCGCGAAGCCGAGTTCGACATCCTCTACGGCGTCGGCATCTCGCGACCACACGAGCTGCTCGACCTGGGCGCCGAGCGCGGGCTGGTGGAGAAGAGTGGCGCGTGGTTCGAGATCGGAGGCGAGCGGCTCGGGCCGGGGCGCGAGAAGGCAGCCGAAGTGGTGCGGACCAGCCCCAAGCTGGCGGAAGAGCTGGAGCAGAGGCTGCGGGAGGCCGGCGCGGACGACAAGCGGGCCCCCCAGGCCACCCAATCGGAGGCGGTGGCGTGAGCTCGCTGCTCGAGATCGCGGCGCTCGAGGCGCAGCGCACGGCCCGCACGCAGCGCGGCTTCTCGCTCCTGCGTGTAGCGCCGGCCGGCTACTGCGCGCTGGAGCTGGAGATCGAGCTGCTGGCCGAGGTGCTGCAAGCGCATCTGCGCAAGACCGACTTCGTGATCCCGATGCGCAGCAGGGAAGTGGCAGTGGTGCTGATCGAATCCGTGGGAGAGGAGGTGCAGGCCCCGCTGGCGCGCGTGCGCGAGGTGGTCGGGAGGCACATGGAGCACCTCGACGTGCGCATCGGCTGGGCGTCGGTGGGGCCGCGCGACCTGCAGACCTGGCAGGAGGCGTGGCGGTGGGCGGGGCAGCTGCTGGTGGCGCACGCGGCGGCGCCGGCGGCGGCATGAGGGCGGAGCGGAGCGGAGGCGCGGATGCGGCGCCTCCGCTCCGGTCAGTAGAACCGGTTGAACGCAGCGGCGCCCCAGGCGTTGACCGCCACGCCGGCCAAGGCGGCGAGCCAGAAGAGACGCGCGAACGGACGCCGCCCGAGCGCCAGCAGCACGATCAGGTAGGGCGTGTAGTCGAGCGAGAAGCGGAACCCGAACTGGTAGTACCCGCTGTTCTGGTAGAAGAACCCGGGCAGCGCCACCACCGCGACGGTGAGCCAGAGGGCGCGGTGCAGGCGCGGTCGCTCCTTCGGCCAGAGGAGCCAGAAGAAGAGCGGCGTGGTGACGAACAGGCTCATGCCCTCGCCGTTGAAGCCGATGCGCAGCGGGTGGAGCTGGATCTCGGGCAGGCGGGTGAAGGCGTCGTGCAGGTTCCGCTCGAGGAACGCGTAATGGAACAGGCCGTAGCGCTGGATCTGCGCGTTGACGCGGTTGGCGTACAGGTGGGAGTGGCCGAATTCGGTGAGGCTGCCGAAGCGGGCGTAGTTCATGTACGCCATGGGGATGGCGACGGCGACGATGGCGATCACGTAGGGCAGCAGTCGTGGAATGGCCGCGCGCCAGCGAGCCGGATCTCGCAACCGCCTCCATTCCAGCGGGCCGTCGGGGCTGATCGCCTCGAAGACGAAGAAGACCGCCGAGAAGGCCAGCGGCGTCCGCGTGATGGCGGCGCAGCCCACCGCCAGGCCCGCCAATACCGGAGAACCGGCCTGCAGCGCGGCGTGCAGGTACAAGAGCGTGAGCGTGACGCCGATCGTCTCGGCGCTGAACCAGACCTCTCCGCGGATGGCGCAGGACCAGGCCAGCGTGCCAAATCCGTAGATCAGCGCGAAGACGGCGTGGTGCCACTCCTGCCGCTCTGGCTGGAGCCGGCGCAGCAGGCGATAGAGCAGCGAAACGTTCGCCGCCGCGAACACCAGCGTGAAGGCAACGTCGTTGAACGACACGCCCCAGATGGCCACGAAGGGCGTCATCAGCAGGGCCGGGAAGGGCGGGAACGAGACGTACCAACGGTGGTCCAGCAGCACCCAGTCGTTGAGGTTGGGCGGCTGCGGCACCGCCAGCGCCAGCTGCCCGTGCAGGAACGCGTCGGCCTGGTAGACGAAGTGCGGCGCCAGCGACTGGTGCGACAGCAATCCGGCGCTGGAGAGCGCGTAGGCGGCCAAGGAGGCGGCGAAGAGGATCAGGTCGACGCGGTAGCGCGCGGCGAGCTGACGCCAGGCCATGGTCAGGCGGGCCTCGCCTTGCCGAGCGCCTCGCGCAGGAGCTGCAGCGCCCCGTACGCCGACTGCGTGCGCACCTGCCCGCGATCCCCGCGGAAGCGGGCCAGGCGCGCGCGGGTCCCGCCTGGTCCGGACAACCCGAGCCACACCGCCCCCACCGGCTTGTCGGGCGTGCCGCCATCCGGGCCTGCAACCCCCGTAATCGCCAGCGACCATGTCGACCGCGAGCGCCGCAGCGCCCCCTCCGCCATGGCGCGGACCACGGGCTCGCTCACCGCCCCGTGGTCGCGCAGCACCTCGGCCGGAACGCCGAGCGCCATCTGCTTCATCTCGTTGGAATAGGTGACGAACGCGCCTACCGTCCACTTCGAGCTGCCCGACACCTCGGTCAGCATCTGCGTGAGCAGGCCGCCGGTGCAGCTCTCGGCGCACGACACGGTCTCGCCGCGGCGGGCCAGCTCCTCGCCTGCCGCCTGGGCGAAGGTGACGCCGTCCTGGCCGTAGACCAGCTCGCCCAGGATCTCCCGGCAGAGCCGCTCGACGCGGGCGAGGTTGCCCTCCGCGGTGGCCGCGTCCTGCGCCAGGGCGGCGAGCGAGAGGTGGTTCTCGGGAAACTTCGTCCGGAACCCGAACCTCACCTCGGGGTGCCCCTCGCGCACCGGGGTCACCATCTCGTCCAGCCGGCTCTCGGTGACGCCGAAGCATTGCAAGATGCGCGAGCGCAGCACCGCGTTCCCGGTGGCCGCCACCAGGCGGGGCAGGACCAACTCCTCCACGATGCGGTGGTACTCGCGCGGCACGCCCGGCAGGAAGAAGAACAGGCATCGGTCGATCTGCAGCGCGAAGGCCGGAGCGCTGCCGTCCGGGTTGCCCAGCACCTCGGCCGTCTCCGGCACGTCCGCCTGGCGGAGGTTGTTGGCCGGCAGCGGCTCGTTGGGCCGGATGCGCGCCCAGCGGGCGTGGAGGTGCGCGATCCAGGGTTGGTGCGTGCGCATCGGCACGCCGGCCGCCTGCGCGGCACAGGCCGCGGTGAGGTCGTCAGCGGTGGGACCCAGCCCTCCGCTGACGATGCAGAAGTCGGCGCGTACAGAGGTTTCCAAGAGAGCGCGGCGGATGTCCTCACCCCGATCGCCCACCACCGTGGTGCGGCGCAGCCGCAGCCCCAGCGGATAGAGGCGCGCGGCGGTGATCTGCGTGTTGGTGTCGGCGATGAGGCCGCGCATGACCTCGTCGCCAGTGACCACGAACTCGACGATGGGCGCGCTCATCCCGGGAAGAACCGCCCCTTCAGCACCACCGCCCCCCAGGTCAGCGCGCACGCCCAGACCCCGGCAAACACGTCGTCCAGCACCACGCCGGCGCCGTTCTTCCAGCGCGGATCGCGGTCGAAGAACCGGGCCGGCCACGGCTTGAGCACGTCGCAGGCGCGGAAGAAGAAGAACCCGGCCAGCGCCGCGAACGCGTCGCGGGGCAGCAGGGCCATGGTGACGAGATATCCCGCCACCTCGTCGATGACGATGTGGCCCGAGTCCGCGACGCCATAGTAGCGGCCTGCCCGCTGCGCCGCGGCGATGCCCGTGAGCGTGATCGCGACGGTCGCGGCGAAGTAGGCCCAGAGGGGAACGGAATCGAGGCGGAGCAGCCACCAGAGC
>C688J18823_10002402_pt1 | contig 11732 bp, 7 predicted proteins | sample HopSoiMetagenom1_FD_18823 | JGI IMG/M metagenome (IMG submission 18823) | reverse complement strand
CCAACATATGATTTAAATTCCTGTTTATAAAAGGAAGACTTCGATCCACCCATCAAATGAAGTTCAAGGTATGAAGGTCTTCTGCCAAGTTCTTGTTTTAGAGAAAAATAATCATCGTATAGCTTCTGTCTTCGTGGATGTTTTTTACGCGCCATTTCTTCAAGTAAGTTAATAACCTGAACATCTAGTTCAAAGGAACATAGCTGTGGAACAGCGGGTTCAGCAATTACATTTTTCTTCTTATCTTCATGATTTGTATCAAATACACTTAGCTTAATATCAGCATTGCGATAGTTTCCGATCAGATCAATAATGACAAGCTTCCTTGTCCGGATGAAGTCGAAGACCACGCCCCACTTGCTGGGTAAAGACGGTTAACGACTCCGTTGGTCGAACAAAAAGCAATGTATCAACCACAGGAATATCGACCCCTTCATTAAAAAGATCCACCGTGAAAATAGCATCCAGCTCGCCTTTTTTGAGCATAGAAATCGCTTTGGTTCGACTAATATCTACTTGCTTCGAATGCAAACTCACTGTCTTATATCCCTCTTTATTAAAATAACCCGATAAAAACACGGCTTGTCGGATGGAGGAGCCGAATACGAGAGTTCTAGTCTGTTTATGTTCCTTCCAGGCCTGTAAAATATTTTCTGCCATCTCTTCACGTAATTGAACCTTTAATAAATCCTCTTCCGCATATCTCGTTCCAAGCCAGGTTAATTTTGAGTAGTCTGTATCATCATAAACGCCAACATATTTAAATGGAACGAGCCACTGCCGTTGAATGGCTTCCAAAAAATCAATCCGGTAAGCCACATTCCCGTTACAAATCGCATACACATCTTTATTGTCATTTCGATCGGGTGTAGCCGTAATGCCAAGCAGAAACTTTGGTTTAAAATAATCCAGCACTCGCTGATAAGTAGTGGCAGCTGCATGATGAAACTCATCAATAATAATTAAGTCAAAAGTGTCTGGCTCAAAGACTTCTAAATGTTGCTTCATACTTAAAGTATAAACAGATGCAAAAATATTTTCGGCCTCGGCATCCTTCATTTTTCCGTTATAAATGCCACCACTTCGATCAGGCATAATTTGCCCGAACGAGCGCTTTGCTTGATTCAAAATTTCCTCACGATGAGCAATGAAAAGAATTCGTTTAAACCTTCCCGCAAAGAATCCAGCCAAATACGTTTTACCTAAGCCCGTTGCCATCACAACAAGGGCGCTATTATAGCCTTCCTCTAAAGCAGTCTCTAATTGTTCCAGTGCCTCTGGTTGGGCAAATCTCGGTTTGATTTCTCCATATGTTGTGGTTGGATCCATCACTACTTCGGCCTCAGAGTGATCCTCAGATGGAAGCATTAATTCAATTTCTTCCAACTCCGTCCAAGTCTTCACCAAGTTATCATGTCTTTGGTGATATTTTTCATACTGATCCCGATAATTCTTGATCGTCTCCTCATTAACAGGTACTGTTTGATCACTATGGAAAATATCTTCTATGTATGTTTTAACTGCCAAATCGTAAGCTTCTGGTCCCACCGTTTTATCAAGCGAAAGATTCCATTCAATCCCTGAAGTTAATGCGGATCGAGAGAGATTGGAAGAACCGACAATTAAAGTGCCACTATCATCATATTGGAAAATATAGGCCTTTGGATGAAAAGAAACACCATTACTCTGCCATAGACGAACTTCGATGCTAGGATGAATATCGATCAAGGCCTTTAGCGCTTCTGGCTGCGTGATGAACAGATAATCACCTGTACATATTTTGATATCGGCTCCACGCTCGGTTGCTCGTTTTAATGCATCACCAATAACACCAACCCCAGATTTCATCGCAAAGGAAGTCAAAATATAAATACTTTTCGCACGGTCCATTTCTAGAACCAGATGATTAATCAATCTTTCTGTTATAAGTTGTACTTTAGGCATCTGTCACCTCAATTAAAAACACTTTATCCGAGAATCCACCCCTTTTCTCCGCCTTCTTCACACGAATCTTTTGGACTTCTTCAATAGAAGCATCATGGATTATTGCGAGTGCATGTATAACTTCAAGCAGATCCGCTAGTTCTTCCAATGCCTCTTCGTTTGTTTCAGCCGTTAAGTATTCTTGTAACTCTTCATTACTTTTTTTGCGGAGTTCGGTTATGTAGTCTTCTTGATTTAATATTTTGGTAATTGGCTTTCTTCCAGCTTCTAAGATGATTTGTTGCATGTTATTTCGGACTAATTTGTTGTGGACCGCCATTGAGAAACCTCCATGTTTAATGATTCATTTGTTTTTATTATAACAAAAAACAAAGATCTTCTTGCTCCCATTAAAAAGTTGTTCAACCATAAAGAAGACTGGATTTAAAACGTGATCACTAGAAGCTTTTCCATGGGGATTATCGACTACGACCATACGATGACGTTTCATGATTGGATGGATAAAACAAACAGGGGGGACGGTTCTTCCAATGTTCATTGGAAAACTATGACTAAAGAATTATAAAATATTAGTGATTTAAAAAAACATAATTCAATAGTCTCTTATTATGTTATTCTGATGGAAAGAAATATAGCTAAAAGGAGGGACTTACGAATGGGTTCTTATTTATTTTTAGCTATCATGCTAGTGATTACATGGTGGCTTAAGAGAAATTTTGCAACTATTAAAGGAGAATACGGAGAAAAGCAAGTTTCTAAACAATTAAAAAAGCTTGATCCTAAAAATTATATTCTTCTCAATGATTTATACATACCGAAAAAAAATGGCTCCACTACACAAATCGATCATATCTTAATTTCCCATAAAGGACTCTTTATCATTGAAACAAAAAATTATAATGGTTGGATCATGGGTTCAGAGAACAGCCAGTATTGGACACAGGTCATTTATAAACGAAAAGAGAAATTCTATAATCCTATTTGGCAAAACTCTGGTCATATTAAAGCGTTACAAGAATACCTAGGAGTTACTTTAAATGATGTTCCCATTTACTCTGTCATTGTTTTTGGAAAACAAGCTACCTTGAAGTTTAATAAGCCTTTTACTAAAGCAAAAGTGATCAAGAGCGAGAAGCTACTGTCCATTATCGAAGATGCATCTGAAACACACCTTATTTCCCATTCTAAAAGACAGGGAATAAAACAACTTCTTTCTTTTCTCTATATAAATGATAAGAAGGAACAAAAAAGGATAAGCAAAAAACACATCTCTGACATCAAACAAAATGTGTCTAATTTAAACAATAAAATACAGATGAATGTATGCCCCCGATGTGGAGGTAAACTCGTTACAAGAAAAGGGAAAAATGGAGAATTCAAGGGGTGTAGTAATTTTCCAAAGTGCAGATTTACTGCTTAGAAATGCATTTTGAAAAAATCTTTCTATACAAGACAGTCATATAATCTTGTTAATAAATCCTAATTTGAATAAAAGTAGCAAAAAGGAAACGGTAGAACCCTCCCCTATTATAGAAATAATACTTTACTCATTTCAGAAATGGTAAAAATTACGCAGTTCAATATGACTATTCTCTTATCCTTTCTGAGTAAATGATGTTATCATTTATTAATGAAATATTAATAAGGATTCATTAGTGAACACGTTCAAATGATTAAATGGTGTGTTTACTTTTACACTCATATGTATATATAGATTGTTTTCTATTATAGAGAAAATTAAACAGAATACTCAAAAGAATGGAATGTTTGAAATAGTCTATGAAGGGAAGTATGCATTATTATGAATCTTAAAGAAACATTGGAAATGTTAAATAAGGTTATTAATGACGATCGGGAACTTATTAAAAATGAGGAATCAACAAAACAGTTTTTAATTTTACCATTACTAAGAGGACTTGGGTATGACACCTACAGTCCCAAAGAAGTTACACCAGAATTTACAGCGGATTTCCATAAAAAGAATGAGAAAGTAGACTACGCTATTTCTATAAACGGTGATCCTAAAATTTTTGTCGAAGCTAAATCCATGAATAGTAAAATCGTAAAAAATGCTCCGCAATTAAGTAGATATTTTAGTACATTTCCGAGTGTTCGATTAGGGATTTTAACAAATGGAATAGAATATCACTTTTTTACTGATTTAACTGATGCAAATATTATGGATTCCAAACCTTTTTTTATTTTTAATATNACCAACTATAATGACGAGGATTTCAACCACTTAGTTAAATTTTCTAAAAATCTTTACGACTATGAAGACGTAAAAAGCATGGCAGAATCTCTAATGTATTCTTACTCCTTTAAATCAGTAATAAAAGAGATCTTTGAAAATCCAAATGATGACTTTATTAANTTTGTAATAAAAGAACGNTTTAAATTTAAGGTAACTCAACAATTTATCAACACCGCTCGNCCTTTAGTCCAAAAATGCATTCAGGAATCTATAGCTGAAATGATTAGTGAAAAATTTGACGNTCCAATTCAGAATCAACCAACACAAGAGTCTTCTACCGGAATTGACGACATACAACAAGAAGAAAAAAAGACTTATTATTCTACAGAAGAAATCGNGTCATTAGGTACTTTTGAAGAATTTGAAGGTGTTAAAGTAGTTCTTCCACATTCAGAATCCTATCAAAAATTATATAAAATCCCTATGGAAGAATACTCTGTTGAAAGAGGGAATCCCTTAAGTGACTTTTTTGTTGCATCTGTTCTTACTCAAGGCACTGCAATCGTAGGATATTTAATAGGTCAATATTACAATCAACAACAAGATACTACATTATATTCAGTAAAATCAAACGAAATTGCTGGTTTCTTGAGGGAAAATCCTATCGTTGAAAAATTAGGCTTGATTAATGCAAGACTTGGATATCGTTCAAACAAAAATACAGGTGAAAAAACCTACTTTCTAAAAAGTTCCTTAACCAATCTTTCATTTAGAGACATCCCAAATCTTGTATCAAAAGTTGATAATATTGATGAGTTTTTTAAAAGTATTCAATGAAAATGATAAGCAAACAGGGGGAAGGTTCTTGCGTTTCCAAACGCAAGAACCTTCCCCCTCCCTGTCACTATTTCATTACCAACACTGGTATTGACGATTGTTGCGTAATCGAATGACTAACACTGCCAAGATATTCTTTAAAACCACTTAATCCCCGACTACCCATAATAATTAAGTCGCAGTTCAACTCTTCCGCTTGTTGTAAAATGACTTTAGCTGGAGAACCTACTTTTACTATTACTTCAAAAGAATTTGGAATTTCTGCTAATTTTAATTTTACTGGTTTAACCGCTTCGTTTGCATCCTCTAAAACGGCTTGTTTATATTGATTATAAACAGAATTAGAAACATGCATGGTCTGAGGTGAAATCGCCCCTACATGAATAACCGAAATTTTAATCGCTGGATCTATTTTTGCAAATTCAATCGCCTTATCTAACGATTCCAAAGCTAATTTAGAACCATCATAAGGAACTACTATATTTGAAAACAACATGTCAAACATCTCCTTATCCTATCTAATTATAATTTTATAATAGAGAATTGTAAAAAAAATACGCATGAATTACTTTAAACAGTTTTAACCTCCCTGTTGACTAGTAATGTTTACAAAAGAACGAAAGAACCTAAGCCCGCATTCAAACAATTCATATAAACGCGCAGCACCTCTTGGTACGATACTTGTAACAAACAAAGGAGATGCTTTTCTTATGCCACAACAAATAAATAATTAAGTTTCAATCATATACAAATTATGACAAAGTTCACACTATAAAGTCTAGTAAACTATTAGTAACAGGATAAAATTATTAAAAGGATTGAAAAAAACATATTGTTTAGGCGGATGGAGGGATTTTAATGGAAAATACCGTAAAAGAATTAGTTAAAGAAGATGACAATCAACATGTAATACCAATTAAATGGTATAAAAACTGGAAGTTTATTACGACAGGTATAATCATTATGATCGCACTTATAATTGGGGGAATAAGCTATTATCAGGCAGCCCACTTTAATGCACATATCACGATTAATGGCATAAAAGTCGGTGGACTGACTGCTGATCAAGTACTTGAAGAATTAAAAACATCTGTTTTAAAAAACGAAGTCTATGTCGGAGAAAAACAAATTTTGGATGAAAAAGATACGAAGATGGGATTTACAGACGAAGACCTGCCTGGTGTCAATAAATTATTAAGAAGCCAACAAACGTTTTTACCTTCTTCTAAGGAAAAAAATTACACGTTACTACCAAGCATCCTAAATCAGGATCGTAGCCAGGAGATGAAAAAACAAGTCGAAGAAAACCTTACAAATATGAACAAAAGTTTAAAAGCATCACTAGATGCGGAGGTTCATTTGGAAAACGGGAAAATTGTCATTTCTAAAAGCGTTAACGGTGAGCAGTATGATGTAGCTAGTCTATTAAAAGACTATGAAAAGCAGGAATATACCAGTGAAATCCATCTGAATCCTGTATACATACAACCAATCAAAGAAGACAGTGAAATATTAAAAAATGAAGAGACAAAGCTGCAAGCACTCCTTCAACAAACCGTTGATTATAAGGTGCAAGACCAAGTTTATTCTTTAAAAGCGAGTGATTTAATTAAAAATGCCTCTGTGACAAAAGATATGAAGGTTACTATTGATACTGAAGGTATTAAAAATAAAATCTCAGAAATTAATCATTCACAATCCACGTTAAATAAGGATTTCACATTTAAGGCTCATTCTGGTTCAACCATTCCGGTAAAAGGACAAGGCTATGGCTGGGCTTTAGATATAGAGAAAGAAACACGAATGATTCAGGAAGCTTTTGAAAATGGAGAGACTTCCGTTTCCGCTTCTCATATTTACGGGAATGGCTGGAGCAATGAAGGCTATGGCTATGACACTTTAACGAACCATGGTATTGGTGATACGTACGCAGAAATTTCAATTGCAGAACAACGTGTTTGGATATACAAAGACGGAAAAGAAGTTTTTACATCGAATGTTGTGACAGGCAACAATCGTACAGGAGAGGATACATCGAAAGGAGTGTGGTATGTCCTCTATAAACGATCACCATACGTGCTTGAAGGCCAGAGAATAGGCAGTATTTCAGGTTATGCCATAGAAGTAGATTATTGGGTTCCTTTTACGAACCCCGGACAAGGATTCCACGATGCCGGCTGGCGGACAAACTGGTCAAGTGATGCCTATCTTACGGATGGATCAGGTGGCTGCGTCAACGTATCGCCTAGTGTAATGAAAAACCTATATGATAATCTCAATGTATACGATCCAGTTGTCGTATATTAAGAACTAGCAACCTATTTTGACAAAAAGGTGGACGGTTCTTGCGTTTCCAAACGCAAGAACCGTCCACCTTTCATTATCAGTATGCTTTCGCTTTTCGTAGCAATTGATCCCATTGTTGAAGGAAATCCTCGGGTGCTAAGGGAGGACTATAGAGATATCCCTGTACTTGGGTACACTGTTTCTTTCGTAAAACATTCTTTTGCTCCTGCGTTTCTACACCTTCTGCAATCACCTCAAGCTTCAAATGCTGCGCCATTGATATAATAGTGGATACAATCGTATCATCCTGTTCATTTTCTGTGAGATCCCGGATAAACGATTGGTCAATTTTCAAGCGATCGATGGGAAGGTGTTTTAAGTAATGAAGGGAAGAATATCCTGTCCCAAAATCATCAATGGCAATTTTGCATCCTAACTTTTTGAGGTCTTGCAATGTCTTTGTTGCATCTTCCATGTTCATCATCATGCTTTCAGTAATCTCAAGTTCCAAATCCTTAGGGGGTATTCCTGTCTCAAGCAGAGTTTCTTTCACCGTATCGATTAAGTCCTGCGAAATAAACTGGCGAGAGGACAGATTTACGGCGATGCTAAGGAATGAAAGCCCGAGATCGTGCCACTCTTTTAATTGTTTGCATGCGGTCCGAAGCACCCATTCACCAATTGGGATAATAAGCCCCGTGTTTTCGGCCATGGGTATAAATTGGGCTGGAGAAATGGGGCCAAATCTTGAATGATTCCAACGAAGCAACGCCTCCAACCCTTTAATTTGGCCAGTTACAATATCGATCTGCGGCTGATAGACAAGATGGAGCTCATCTTTTTGCAAAGCATAATGCAAATCGTTCTCCAGAACCAGGCGATCAAGTGCTTTGTCATCCATGCATGGCTTATACATTTTAAAAGAAACCTGTTGTTGTACGGCTTCCATAAGCGCCACGTTCGCATGTTTCAAAAGCTCGTCTCCCTCATTTCCATGATTGGGATATATAGAACTACCGATCGTTACCGATACATTTAGAAGAAGATGATTTACTTGCATAGGTTCGTTGAGATNATCTTGAATCCGCTNGCAAAATTCAATCAGCTCGTCTTCTTGATCCAGATAGGGATAAATAATGATAAATTCATCCCCCGTTAGACGTCCGACAAACACATGGGATGGAACCTGTTCTTTCAGCCTGCTTGCAACCGATTGTAGAATTAAATCACCAAAGGCGTGACCAAGGGCTTCATTAATATGTTTAAACCGATCGATATCAAGTATTAGAACGGCCAATGATTGATGTTTGAGCCTGTCCTTTGTCAGTTTTTCTTTTATGTAACGAAGATTGGGTAACTTGGTTAAATCATCATGGAATGCCATGTATTCAATTCTTTCTTTATCCGCTTTCTGTTTTGAAATGTCGCGAAATACAATAATTGCTCCCGTCACGAAGTCGTTCTCAAATATAGGGCTTGCAACATAGGAAACTGGGAATAATTCGCCACTTTTCTTCATGAACCAATCCTCTGCTACTCTGTATACCTTCTCTTTTTCAATGGTTTTTGTGTTCAGGTATTCTTCATATGGAAAATAGGTTCCATCTTCACTGCGATGAATGATGTCATAAAGGTTTTGGTTGAGACACTCTTCTTCTACCCAACCGAGTAACTTTTCCGCTTCTGGATTCATAAAGGTCAACCTGTCTTCTCGATCCATGACAATGATCCCTTCACCCATATAGGTGGTTACTGACTGAAGAAACTCCTCATTTTTCCGGATCAGATCCTCTGCCTTTTTTTGGTTTTTTTTCATGATATTGAAATTCGTAACCAGTTCACCAATTTCATCCTTGCTTGTTATTTCAATCGACCCTTCTGTGTAGTTACCTTGGGCAATCAACTTTGCCTGATCTGCTACTTGTAGTATGGGTTTCGTCAATTTCCTTGAAAACCATAGGATGACAATCACACCAGCGAGTAGCGAGATTCCAAGGGTAATTAATAAGACATAAAGTAAACGATTTGCTCCTGCGTTAAAGTCAGGCAAATACGCCCCAGCACATACGATCCAATTCCAATATGGGTCTTGTTCTGCATAAGTTATTTTTGGTACATTTACACTTGGATTACTAGGTAATGGCCATTCATAGATGGCAAATCCTCCACCCTTGTTGGCAGCTTTCACGACTTCTTGTGTAGAATAAACTCCATCAGTTGTTTTAATATTCCATACATTTTGCCCTTCAAAGTTCGGATGTGCGAGTTCAACCCCTGCTGAGTTGATAATAAAAATAAAGCCGTTTTCTCCTAAGTTCAGGCGTGGATTGATGGGACGTTTCCCATTCGCATCTTTTTTTCCCAATATCGCCTCTTTGACTTCTTCTTGTGCATCTACCAATGAAACCTTCCCCGCCTTTACCTGCTTATCTAATACTCCAATCATTTCAATGGTCAATCGTACATTGGTCTGCAGCCCTTCAGATCCAAGTTTATTTAAACTCTTCGTGGAAGATTGATAACCAATGATTCCAATTAATAGACTCGGTACAGCAAGAAATAGCAAGGACATCATAATTAGTTTTATGCGTATGGACATTCTAACTCTCCCCTTAATTGCCTAATTGTTCATACTAATTAAATTGTACCTTTCAATTAGAATAGTACAATAGATCCATGAACAATGACACAAAAAATCCAAAAAATTCCCCTTTTATCTTTGTTATCTAAAATAAGCAGTCATGGAAAAAAATGATTTAGAATTATCAAAATGCAAACAGGGGGACGGTTCTTGCGTTTGGAAATGCAAGAACCGTCCCCCTGTTTAAAAACTGCGCAATATTTAAATATTGCGCAACTTCATCTGAGTTTCACAGTAACAAAGAGATTTTAATTTTTCTATTTTTAAATTTAATTTTGCAAGTATTTCTGGCCATGCTTTAATACTTTCTATGATATGATTCTGATAATGTTTATCTAAACTGTCCCAGGAAACAAGCATTGGATCTGTCTTTTTATCTTCATCATACTCTATTCCAAACTTCCATCCAGCTTCCTTTTTCTCAAGAGAAAACCTCTTGTGTTCATATTCTGCTAGAATCTCTACTTCCTTATCAGAAAATTTTATACTTTCTGGTTGTTCGTTAACAGAAATTAATTCATAACCAATTTTATTAAGAGCTCCCGGAATATACTTTACCTGATTATGGATATATTTTTTTACTTCTACACTGATATGATCCCACGTTTTTCCAGAAACTAGTTTCGTTTTACGATCGCTTTCACATAGTAATGCACGATTATTATAAAGAGCAGCAGCAATACTTTCTATTTTCTCGCTAAAAAATGAATCACTCATTAAATAATGATAAAATTGTTCTTCATCTACATGAAGCCTTAACTGTTCCTTAGAAGGTAAAAGAGCTTGTTCCCATTTGCTCGCATTTGTTAGTCTGCTCATCTCAAGTATGGCTTCCATTGACCTTGATTCATGCTTATATCTCGGTACTTTAAGTAATGCTCTTAATACACCATTATCTATCCCCGCTTCACCACTACCATCGATCAAATAGGGTGTTTTTCTTTCTATAAAAGAACGTAATAACATGGCCCTTCGAACGATAAATAATTGATCCCACTTTTCATCTGTCTGATTGGGTCCTAAAATATTTACATATCCCCTCAAACGACTTATAAAATCTGGACCTTTAGCGTCTTTAAATTCATGTAAAAACTGTTTGTATTCAGTCTCATCTTCTTTTGTCTCACCACAAAATTGCTGATATGTACTACTTGTTCCTCCAGCAAATACAAAAATAGCTTTTCCTATCGGATGAACCGAATCTCCTACTCTAAATACCCCATCCTGCATGGGAGCTAGAAAATATTTTAACCAGCCAAGTTTCCCCTGAAAGGCTGAATCAAATTCATCAAAAAACACAAGTGGTATTTTGCCCATTAAGGAAATATCTCTTACTCTATGCAAGGCATTCGTTAAATCCGTTAAGGACTGAAATTGAGATAAATTAAAATCCAATTTTTCAATAAGTTCAGGTGCAATACTTGAAGCTACTTCTGTCACACCAAAGGACTTACCTGATCCAGGCGTACCAAAAACAGCTATAGAAAGGGGTCTCATTACACTTTTTGTCGAAACATACTCATTGAAAAGATTTTTAATGCTTCTGTAAGCCTCAATCTCCGTTCTATCTACCGTTTTTAATTTTCCAAATTGAGCAATTGGAATATATTTAAGTGCACTTTTTTCTCCGTACTTCACGATATTGTATGAAATATCCGCTAAATTAATAGAAGTTTTGTCTTTTATGATATACCAGCAGCTGCGGCAATCTGGAGTAGTAGAACGTATATTTACATCCTGTACAATTTCTTTAAAAATAAAATCATTTTCCTCTTCAATAAATATATTAGCACTAGGAAATTCACATTCCTGAATATTTTCACCGAAACC
>C688J18823_10002401_pt1 | contig 11734 bp, 8 predicted proteins | sample HopSoiMetagenom1_FD_18823 | JGI IMG/M metagenome (IMG submission 18823) | reverse complement strand
TACTTCGAAACCCTGGGCATTCCAGTCATCGGCGGCCGGTCGATCGGCTCGGACGATCGGCCAACCGCGCCGGGCGTCGCCGTTGTCAATGAACAAATGGCGAAGCACCTCTGGCCTAACGAGTCGGCGATCGGCAGGCGCGTCAGCATCGAGGGGCCCACGGGCCCATGGCTCACCATCGTCGGCGTCGTGCGCAACACGCGCTACAACTCCCTCGGCGAACGAGCGCCCGACTTCATGTACCTCCCGTTCGCGCAGCACTATCGATCGGAGATGATTCTGCAGGTGCGTACCGCCGGCGCGACACCGGCACTCGCGACGACGCTGCGCGACCTCGTCCATACGCTCGACCCGCGGCTCCCGCCGTCGCCCGTCACCTCCCTCGGTGAGGATATGCGCATCGTGCTCCTTCCATCGGAGCTCGGCGCGGGACTGCTCGGCGCGTTCGGCCTCCTCGCGCTCCTACTCGCGAGCGTCGGGATCTATGGAGTTACCTCATACTCGGTCGCGCAGCGCACACGCGAGATGGGCATCCGTTCGGCGCTCGGCGCCACCGCCCGCGATCTCGTCCTGCTCATGGCACGCCAGTCGATGCGTGTCGTCCTCATCGGCGCGGGCATCGGGCTGCTTGTGGCGCTTGTGACGGCCCGACTGCTGACGTCACAGCTCTACGGCGTCACGGCGACCGATCCCCTCACCTTCCTCGTCATGCCGGCGCTCCTGCTTTCGATCGCGCTACTCGCGACCCTTGTTCCGGCCCGCCGAGCGACCCGCGTCGACCCCTCGGACGCGCTCCGCACCGAGTGAGGAACTGGTATCCGTCCCTTCGACTGGCATTCATCCTGCCTTTTTGAGCCAGAACGGCCTCGGGCGCGTCCGCGCGGGGCGTTCGCAGTTCTCGTCGAGGAGAATGGGCAGTGCAGATTCTGGTCACGGGTGGTACGGGCGTCGTCGGCGCGTCGACCGTTTCGGCTTTGCTCGAGCGGGGCCATCAGGTTCGCCTCCTGTCCCGGCACGCCGAGCACGATGCGCGCGCTTGGCCGAACAGTGTCACGGCCATCGAGGGTGATGTCTCGGATCCCGCGTCGATCACCGGGGCTGCCGATGGCTGCGAGGCAGTCGTCCATCTTGTTGCCATCGTCGACGAGTCGCCGCCGGACGTCACGTTTCAGCGCGTCAACGTCGAGGGGACGCGGAACATCGTTGCCGAGGCGGAGCGCGCTGGCGCCGGCAAACTCGTCTACGTCTCCTCGTTAGGCTGCGAGCACGGTCAATCGCCCTACCATCGGTCGAAGCTCGCCGCTGAGGAGATCGTGCGCGGCTTTGCGGGTGAGTGGGTCGTCCTTCGGCCTGGCGCCGTATACGGCCCCGGCGACGAGCACCTCTCCGTCCTGCTGCGAATGGTCCGCACCCTTCCCGCGGTTCCGATAATCGGAGATGGGAACCAGCCCGTGCAGCCTCTCTGGCATGAGGACGCGGCAGCGGCGATCGCGATCGCTGTGGAGCGCGACGATGTGAACGGCGGAGTGTACGACCTCGCGGGCGAGGAGCTCACCTCGCAACGCGATCTCGTTGATCGCTTCAGACGCCTGACGAATCGCGCGAGCGTGGACATTCCCGTACCGGAGCTGCTCGCGCAGTTCGGCATCCGGGCCGCGGGCGCTATGGGCCTCGACCTTGGTTTCAGCGATAGTCAGCTGCAGATGCTGAAAGAAGGGAGCGCATTGCCGCCCGATGCCAACAACGCGTTGACGCGGGTCTTCGGCATCGCTCCGCTCCCGCTCGACGAAGGCTTGCGTCGTCTCGCCGACGCGCAACCGGAACAGCTGCCTAACGATGGAGTCGGACCGCTCACGCGAAAGCGATTCTGGGCCGACATCGCCGGCAGCCGCTTTGATCCCGACCGCCTACTCGACTACGTGCGGCTCAACTTTTCCACGCTCGCTCCGGCGATCATGTCGGCGTCTGCCGAACCGGGCACGCCGCAACTCGTCGAAGAGGGTGTCACGCTCACGCTTGACCTCCCTATGCGTGGCCACGTCCAGGTACGAGTGGCCGAGGTGGACGAGCGGCGATTTACCCTCATGACGCTCGAAGGCCACCCTCTGGCGGGCGCGGTGCGCATTCAGTCCGAGCCCGTCGATGGCACCGTTCGGTTCGAGGTGCAGGTCTACGACCGCGCGGCTTCGGTTCCCGATCTCGTGATCATGCGCACGTTAGGCGACACGCTTCAGGATCGCGCTTGGATCCAGCTCATCGAGAATGTCGTGAAGGCATCGGGTGGCCGCACCCTGGATATCCGTCAAAGCACGGAATCTCTTTCGGAGAGCGAAGCGGCGGTGGTGCAGCGCTGGGCGGAGGAGCTCGTGCTCCTTCGGAAGCAGCACGACGCCGGCGTGTAGCCGCGGCGGCGGCGTCAGCCGCCTTCCGCCTCGCGGAACATCACGTCCGGCGGTCGCGTCATGCAGTGCTCGCCGCAACCGAGCTTGTAGCGGTTCCGCGCGAACCAGCGATAGAACTTGTCGGCGAGCCGCCGCGCGAATGGGATCTTGAAGAGCCACGAGATGAGACGCCCCTTGGGCAGAACGTCGAGCAAATGCTCAATTGCGGCTGCGCCGGACCAGGTCGTTCCGTCACGAGCGACCATCTGCAGCGCTTCGGCGAACGCGCGCGGTGGTATCCACGGAAAGCGCGCCATCACGCCAGGCATCTGCGAGGAGACTACCTCGAGCTTGTCCGGACGATCCCACTTTCTCAACAGATTCGCGAGTCGCGTGCAGACCTTGCACATCCCGTCGTAGACCACCGTGTACTCGCAGGTCTCGCACTCCTGCTCGGCGCGCTGGCCACGAACGGTGAAGACGACGACGGGGTGCGTGTGCGCGAGTGCCGCGGACGTCACAGCGTGCTCTCCGAGTGGATCGCCTCCGACGGAACGCCCGTCACCTCGTCGACATGCGAGTGGTCGCTGGTTGCGCCCGGTCCCTCGGCCAACCCGACCGTGATCGTCGGCGGATTAAGCAGCGTCGCGTGGATCGTGCACATCTCGGCGACGCGTCTCGCCGCCGCATGACGCTTCGCCGGTAGCGACGGCCACTCGAAAGCGACGTGCATGGTATCGACACGATGCGGGTCCTCGGCGAACGTCCATCGGACCTCGACCGCGAGATCGTCGATGGCGAGACTCGCGTGCGTCGCCCAGGCGTGCATCACCGAGAACGTGCACGTCGCCAGTCCACTCGCGAGCATGTGGAAGGGGGAATAGCTCTGCTCGGCAGACACCGCCTCGATCGTCATAGGCCCTGGTATCGGCTCGAGGCGAATTGCGTCGTCGGACAGTAGGATGATCTTCATCGCGAGGCACCTCCGACACCGCGAGGGTGCAAAGACTACGCCCGAATCGACTTTCGCGACCGCCAGCGAGCGAGCCTCCGCAACGGAGTGCGCCGGCTCCGGCCCCTGTCCGCGACAGACTGGAGCGAGCGCAAAGCGCGAGCGACTTCAAATAAGCTTTCGCGAAGCGCCAGCGAGCGAGCTTCCAGTCGTGGCGCTCGTCCTTGGCGTCGCGAAGCCACGCGTACAGCGCGTCGTACATAACGAGCCCGTGCGCCAGTTGCTCGTGATCATCGGCGAAGAGACGCGACAGGCCGAGCGATACTGCGAGCAGCCCGGCACACTGCGGCGCCAGGTCGAGCCGGTCCGTATCCGCGCCTCTGACGATCCGCGCCAGCTCAACGAGCGCTGGTTCACGCAGCTCGTACTTGTCGAGAAAGGCGTCGAAGCTGCACCGAGCACCGACGTGTGAGAGCTCCACTCCGTCGACGTCGAACGGCATTGCTCCCGATTCAGCCACGACGCGCGCCACCTCGTTAGGCGCGACGAAAAGAAACTCCGCGTCCGCGTCGATGAACCTGGCAATCAGCCACGGACACGCCACGCGGTCGATCTTGGGCCGCGCTCTCGTCACCCATTTAATGATCGCTCCTCGCGTTGCTCGTCGGCTCAGCCGCGGCGCTTACGGAAGTAAGTGTAGAGATCGTCCAGCACCGCGGCGCCGCGATCGATTCGCGTCCGGTCGGCCTCGTGCGCGTCGACGAGCCCGCGAATGAGCGCGGCCAAGCCCGCTGTCTCGGGACGACCATAGCGGTCATCCTTGCAGTCGATGTCGTGAACGACCTCTCCGAGCGCCACCAGCGCCCGATCACGAAGACCGAAGCGCCTGACGAGCGTCTGGAACGTGCAGTCCTCGCCGACGTGCGTGTACTCGGCCTCGAACATGTCGAAGCGAAGCTCGCCCGACTTTTGTGCGTAGCCGCGCGGCGCCACGAACTTGAATCGCGCGTCGGGGTCGATGAAGCGCCGTATGAGCCACGCGCTCGCGATCCGGTCGACGTGCACCCCTGTTCGCGTCACCCATGTGCGACCGCGTTCCACCCGATCGATTGCCGCCGTTACAGCGTCGTCGCCTTCACCGGCCCCCTTGCCGCGCTCGGCCTCGAGCATCGCGTCCAGCTCCTCGTCGGTGACTCCTTCGACCAGATGGCCTTCAACGATCACGGCACTCCCGCCCTCGGCCTCGATCTCCTGCCTCAGCCACTGCAGATCCTCGAGCGCCTCATCGCTGCTCGCGAGAGCGTAGACGGTCTGCTTGATCGCGACGGCGCCGATGCGCCGCAGTCGCCGCCGTGTCTTCACCCGCAGGTAGTCTGGCTTAGGCGGCAGCTGATGAATGAAGAGCAGCCAGCGCCGGCCGCCGAGCGAGCCTTGCGCAGTCGCTTCTGCTGGATCATTCATTGATTCAACTGTATCATCGCGGCGTTCGCGCGTCAAGACATTCTCCGGTGAGGCTCCATGCGCATGCTCGATGCAGACTCGGTTATCCGGCTCCTCGACATGCCATCGTGTATTCGTGGCGTCGAGCAGGCCTTCCGCGCCCGTGGCGAGGGAAGGCCAGTGCCGTCCACGATGTCCGGCCTCGAGTTCGCGCGCGGAAGCCTGCACGCGAAAATGGCGAGCCTGGAGTTGTCGCGCTCATACGCGGTCGCGAAAGTCAATGCAAACTTCCCACGCAATCCGCTCGAGTACGGTCTCCCCACGATTCAGGGCGTGGTCGTGCTGTTCGACGGCGCGAACGGAGTTCCTCTCGCGATCATGGACTCGGCGGTTCTGACGACGATTCGCACGGCCGCGGCGAGCGCGGTCGGCGCATCGCTGCTCGCGCGTACCGATGCGTCGACGGTGACCTTCATCGGCTGCGGCGTGCAGGCGCGGGCGCACCTCGATGCGCTTTGCCACGTGCGAAAGCTGACTCGGATCTTCGCCCTCGACACGCGACCTGCCATCGCCGAGGAGTTCAGCGTTTTCGCACGCTCCGCTTGCGACGCCGACGCGTCGGTCGCGTCGTCACTCGCCGCGGCCGCGCGCGCGAGCGACATCATCGTGACGACGACTCCGTCGAGGAGCGCGCTGCTCGACGTCGGCGACGTCTCTCCCGGCGGCTTCATCGCTGCTGTCGGCGCGGACAATGAGCACAAGCAGGAGATCGCACCCGCGCTCCTCCGCACCGCGGCGGTCGTGGTCGACGATCTCGAGCAGTGCGCCCGCTTCGGCGATCTCCATCACGCGCTCGCGGCTGGTATCATGCGGCGCGAGGATGTCCGTGCCTCCCTCGATCAGATCGTCGCCGGGACGAAGCCCGGACGACTCGACGACGACGAGATCATCGTCTTCGACAGCACCGGCCTTGCCATCGAGGACGTCGCCGCCGCGGCGCTGGTCTACGAGCGCGCGGCGGCGACGAATGTTGATAAGATGCTGAACTCCTAGAAGGTCAGCTTCTTGAGGTACGAGCAATTCTGCTTCGCGCTCGCCAGCTCGTCCTTCGGCTGTTCCTGCTCGACATAGCACGGCTTCGACGAGAGATTCGGCACGGCGGCGAGTAGCTTTTTGAGATTGACCGTTCCGGCGCCAAGCTCCGTGTCCGCCGACTTGTCGGGAACGACGTCTTTCAAATGGAAGGTCCAGTACCAGTTCGGGTGCTTGGTGAGATAGGCCATCGGATCGCCGCCACCCATCACCATGTTGCCGACGTCGAGCTGCAGCCGGACCACCTTCGGATCGAGCCGCTGGATGAAGACGTCGTACGGGATTTGACCCTCGATCGGCTTCATGTGATCTGGCTCGTTGTGAAATGCGACCCAGAGATGCGCCTTCCGCGCCGCCGCGCCGGCGGTGTTGAGGGTGTCCGCCCACCGCTTCCAATCATCGATCGTGCGCGCCGAATCCGGCAGGCTCGGCACGATGAGATAGGTCATCCCGAGTAGATGTGCCTCGGCGAGATGCTTGTCCCAGTTGTCGGTGAGGATCTCGGGATTGATGTGAGCGGACGGCGCGCGCAGGCCTTCGTGCTTGAGAATGGCGAGCACCTGCTGTGGCGTGCGCCCGAAGTTGTTCATCGACCAGAGGAGCTCGACGTCGTCGTAGCCCGCCGCACGGACGGCGGCCATGGTACGATCCGGGTCGTCGCGCATCGCATGCCGCACCGAGTAGAGCTCGAGACCAACGCGATGGAGCCGCTTGGCCGCGAGCAGGTCGCGTCGCGCCACGAGCGCGCCAGCAGCCGCCGTGCCAAGGGCCTGGACGAACGTTCGTCGTTTCATGTCGTCACCAGAGGGTGTGAATGGGTGTGATCGGCGACCGGCCGACTCTGCCGCGACAGGAGAGATACACATTGCGGCGGCCTCGCGGAAGAAACGCCGCCGGGAGTAAACCCCATAAAAGAAAAAACGACGCGCAGAGGCGTCGCTTCTTCTCAAGGCGAGCTCGATGGCCAGGGACGGAATCGAACCGCCGACACGCGGATTTTCAGTCCGCTGCTCTACCAACTGAGCTACCTGGCCTGACCAACCAACCCTCGACCGGCCCGATCTCGGAACACCGTGCCGGGCCGGCAGATCGGCTACCTAATGTAGCCCGAGAGCATGGGACGGTGTAGCCCCGCCCACGCTCCCGATCGTGACGGCGCGAAGGAACCAGGAGTTGAGTCAGCGGGGCACGCGAACCGCACGGGCGGCTCCTCGCCTTGGGCCATTCCGCGCCCTACATTTCCGGCGCGCCGCCAGCCTTCGAGTGGCGACGTCTTCGCACCACGGCACCACCCATTGGTCGTTCGTCGAGCTCGTGACGCAGCCGTTACCGCGCCCGCACGCAAGGTGGCCGCACGCTCGACATACTGCCGGAGCTCCGCCCGAAAGATCCCGCAGCCACCATGCTCGCGGACGATGTTGTTAGGCGTCTCGACGCCAATTCCTTTCACCCGGATCACCTGACATGAAGAGTCCTCGTTGGGTTGTGAACGCGGCGACGATGCTGTCGCTCGCGCTACTCCTACCTCTGTCTCTTTCCAGCCCCGTCGCCGCACAGGGCGTCACCACCGGCGCCATCTCCGGCACCGTGACCGACGCGGCTGGTAAGCCGGTCGAGAACGCGCAGGTCCAGATCACGAACCGGAACAGCGGCTTTCGCAGCGGCTCCATCACGCGCGCGAACGGCTACTACTACGTGCAGGGCCTCGAGGTCGGCGGCCCGTACACCGTGAGCGTTCGGCGCATCGGCTATGAGCCGGCGGAGCGCAATGGTGTCACGGTCTCGCTCTCCTCGACGACGCGCGTCGATCTGCAGCTCGCGCAGAGCGCCGTCACGCTTGGTGCGGTCACCGTGAGCGGCCAGGCCGAAGCATCCACCTTCAGCCCCGCGCACCAGGGCGTTTCGACGGAAGTTACGGATACGCTCATCAGGCGCATTCCGACGCTCAACCGGAATCTCACCGACCTCGTCAAGCTGACACCGCAGGTGATCATCCCCACCTCCGGCGGGCCGAGCGCCGGTGGACAGTACAATCGCTACAACAACTTCACGATCGACGGCGCGAACCAGAACGATCGCTTCAACCTCAACAGTTCGGGTGGTCTTCCCGGCGGTGCCGGCAACGGACGAATCATCTCCCAGGAAGCAGTGAAGGAGTTCCGCGTCCTCATGTCGCCGAGCGACGTGCGTCAGGCCAACTTCACCGGCATGCTCGTCAATGCCGTCACGAAGAGCGGCACAAACGACTGGCATGGCGGGGCGCTTTACAACTTCCGAAACGAAGATTTCAGCTCCGTCGTGCCGTTCCGGTCGACGACGCTGGATGTGAAGCAGTACGGCTTTCAGCTCGGTGGCCCGATCATTCGCAACCGGCTGCAATTCTACATTGCCCCCGAATGGCAGCAGCGCACAACCGCGGCAGCGGGCCCGTACGTAGGCCAGCCGTCAGGCAGCGCTACACCCCTTAACATCAGTCCCGACTCCATCGCGCTCATTCAACAGATCGTGAGCTCCAATCCCGCGTTTGGCTTCAATCCCGGCGCGTCGGGCTTCGTGCCAGTTGACAATCCCCTCACGAACCTCTTTGGCCGCATCGATTTCGAGATCAACCAGACGCACCGCCTCGTGCTGCGTCAGTTGATCAACCGAACGGAGAGCTTCGCCTTCTCGCGCGGCACCCAGGCATTCCAGACGAACCCAGCCAACCAGAACACCGGATTCCGGCTCACATCGAATTCCTTCAACGGCGTCAACACGAACAATTCGACGGTCGCGCAGCTCTATTCGAATTTCTCACAGGGCACGTCGAACGAGCTCATCGCGGGTTTCAATCAGATTCGCGACAAGCGCGTCGTTCCGCAGGTCACGCCCGAGATTGGCGTCGGCGTTGTGCCGTTAGGTGCGACCGGCACTGCGACAACGACGCCCAGCGCGGCAGTTACGTTCGGAACGGAACAGTTCTCGATCAACAACCGCGCCGATCAGGACATTCTCGAGTTGCAGGACAATGTCAGCATCCCGTGGCGAACGCACACCTTCACCGTCGGCGGCCGCTACGAACACCTGAAGGTTTATAACAACTTCGCCCAAGCCCTCGGTGGCGTTTGGGTCTTCCCGAGCATCCAGGCGCTCCAGAATCTGCAACCGAGTGGGTATCGCCTCGGCTATCCGAATTCCGGCGACGTCGCTGACATCCCGGCGTCGTTCAACACCAACATGTTGAGCTTTTACGGCCAGGATCAGTGGGCCGTAACGCCGAACCTGACGATCACCGGCGGCCTTCGCGCCGACGTACCGAGTTTCGCCGACAAGCCACCGGAGAACACCACCATCGAGAGTCTCTTCGCCGCGCGCGGCGTGACGATCAACACGTCTTGGGTACCGAAGACGCAGGTTCTCTGGTCACCACGAATCGGCATGAACTGGGATGTGACCGGTGACCAGAAGAATCAGGTGAGAGCGACGGTTGGTGTCTTCACCGCGCCGCCTCCATACATCCTCGTCGCAAACGGATATCAGAACACCGGCCTTGGTCTCGTCACGTTGCTCTGCACGGGAGCAGCGCAGACACCGGCATTCACGACCGACCTGAGCAAATTGCCCAAGGCATGCGCCGGACAGACGGCACCGCTTCCGGGCGCAGCCGGCACCGCCGGCATCAACCTCACCGACCCGAACTTCAAGTATCCACAGTCGCTGGTCACGTCGTTCGGCGCCGACCGCCAGCTTCCGTTCGGCGTCGTCGGTACCTTCGAGGCGCTCTACCGCAAAGCGATCAACGGCGTCTTCATCCGCGACCTGAACACGCTGGGTCCGCGCGTCGTGAACGGTCAGGTGTACACGGACCGCAATGGGCGCGTGCTCTACGCCGACACCATTACGGCCGCGGGTGCTGCGCAGTACTTCGGCGCCGCCGCCAACACGTCGGCGCAGAAGGCCGTGACGACGTATAACAACGTCAGCTTCTCCGAGGGCGCCATCTACGTCACCAACCAGTCCAAGGATTACAACTACACACTCACCGGTCAGCTGCGGAAGCAGTTCGCCGCCGGGCTCGACGCGACGTTTGCATACACGTACAACCGCGCGTACGACGTGCAGAGCCTAACGTCCGATCGCGCCATCTCGAACTGGCGGAACGGTCGTGAGTACGCCGGCCTCGAGTCGGAGCCGACGCTTACCACGTCTGCCTTCGAGCGACGTCACCGCGTGCTCGCCTACGGCACATACACCCTTCCATGGTGGAAGAAGTGGGGCGCGACCGACGTGACGCTCTATTACGAGGGCGCAGCCGGCTTCCCGATCGACTACACCGTGCAGAGCGGTGATTTGAACGGCGACGGCTACAACGGCAATGACCTCATCTATGTTCCGAAGAACGCCACCGACCCGAACGAAATCAAAATCGGTGCACAGGCTGCGAACGGAACCTTCACGCAGGACGTCGCCTCCGCCCAGGCATTCGAAAAATTCATCAGCGACAATCCGTGCCTGAATGAGCAGCGCGGAACGATCATGAAGCGCAACAGCTGCCGCACTCCCTGGCAGAACCGCATGGATCTGTCCGTTCGTCAGTCGCTGCCGCAGTATCGCGGTCAGGCATTCACCGTCCAACTCGACGTCATCAACTTCGCCAACGCACTGGGCGAGGTCCTGCAGCACGTCGATGGACACGAGCGCGAGTGGGGCAAGATCTACGTCCCAACCATCAGCAATGCGTTCCCGCAGCAGTCCGTGCTTCAGCAGACCGCACGCACGCCTGGACCGCTCAACCAGTCGATGCCGGTTTTGAACTTCAACACGAACGTGAGAAACCGCGGCGCATTCTCGAACATCAGCAACCTCGGCTACCAGATGGCGCTGACGTTCCGCTATGAGTTCTGATTCCCGTTAGGCACGACAGTCAAAAACACCGCCCGGTGACGTCCACCGGGCGGTGTTTTTGTACTCTCTACTCTCTCGGCCCAATCGCGCACCGCCGCTCGAGTTGAAACCCTGGATCGAGCGCCGGCCGCTCCGCCGCGTTGGCCACCACCCAACCCGTCGCGTACATCCACCGCGTCATCCGCGCTAGCTTCGCGATATCGATTCGTTGCGGCTCGTCACGTGGCGTGTGATAGTCCGGATGCAAGAGTGTACTGAAGAACAATGCCGGCACGCGCATGCACGCATATGGCAGGTGATCGCTGCGGAAGTACCACCCTTCCCGATGCGTCGGCCGATCCCAGCTGCTGTCGATACCGAACCGCGTCACACGATCGTTGGCCTCGAGCGCCATCCCCGCGAGCGCTGCCGAGTTCCGGTGCGGTGGCTGCGTGCCTAACAACGCCGCGCTGTCCGGATTGTTCCGGCCGATCATGTCCCCGTTCAGCACCGCGACGATGCTCTGGAGCGGCACCACCGGATGCAGCGCGTGCCAGTACGAGCCGAGGAGCCCACGCTCCTCGGCGCCGTGCCAGACGAAGAGCGCCGACCGCGCGCCCGGCTGCTTCGCCCACGCTCGCCCAATCGCGAGCAACGCCACGCTCACGGACGCGTTGTCATCGGCGCCGTTCCAGATCGAGTCGCCGTCGATCGGATAGCGCACGCCGTCGTGATCCTGGTGACCACTGAACAGCACGTACTCGCCTCGCCGCGCTGGATCCGTGCCCGGCATCTTCGCGACGATGTTCACCGACGGATACGAGAAGCTCTCCGTGAAGAGCTGCGCCGTGAGACGCTGGTTCGGCGCGCGAAGAGCGTCGAGCATGCTCCGGCGCACCCAGAGAACGGGAACACTCGCGTTAGGCAGCACCGGGGCGGCCGCGGCTCGTGCCGTATCCAAGCCGTAGCGACCACGCGCCAGCGCGACGCCGCCGAAACCGAACGC
>C688J18823_10002400_pt1 | contig 11737 bp, 8 predicted proteins | sample HopSoiMetagenom1_FD_18823 | JGI IMG/M metagenome (IMG submission 18823) | reverse complement strand
CGGTCATACGCCTCGGCCAGAATCTCCCGCACGAACTCGCCGTATTCGAGCTCGCCGAGCCTCTCGAATCCCGCAACGCTGTCGGTCAGTGCGTCGATGCAGGCGCCCCATCGCGATTCGGCAAAGTAAACCAGCCCGAGCTCCCATTGCAGCTGCGCGCGATGCGCGATGAAGATGGTCGGCCGAGCTCCGGCGAGCAATGCCTCGAGCTTCTTGCGTGCGTCCGCACGATGCCCTTGCGAATACGCGGCGTTCGCGACGAAGTATCGGGCGAGGAGTGCTCCCGGGCTTTTGCCGCGATCGAACTCAGTTGCTGCATTCGTGAGCATTCGTTCCGCATCGAGCACGCGATCGTTCTGGAATGCCTTCTGGCCATCGCGGAACAGGATATGCGCGGCGACGAGATGCGTTCGTTGTTCATCGTTCGTGTGGTCGATCGTCTGCACCAGCTGCGTGAGCATCTGATCGCCGTGAAAGCGCACGAGCTCCGCGCCAAGCTCGCGCGCGATGCAAAGATGCTTCGCTGCTAGCGCGTGATCGTTCGCTCGTTCCGCGATCGCCCAGCGGCCGAGGATCTCAGTCTCGCCCCACGTGCGCGCTTCCTGCGGGTACTCGCGCGCGAATGCATGTGCGGCCGGAGGATCGGCAGCCAGCCGGTCGTAGTTGCGCGCGAGCTCGTCGCCGAAAGGCCGCAACGACTGGAGAGTCTGCAGATGCGCACGCCCCTCATCGGCCCATCGACTCTGCGGGTCGAGCTGCAGATAGGACTTCCACTCGTCGCGCGCCTGGTCTCGCAGCCCGAGCTGCTCGATGATCAGCGCGCGATTGAACTGCGCTTCGACCAGATCACGATCGAGCTGCAGCGCGGCGTCGGCAGCCGCAAGTGCCTGTGCAAGCTCCGCGGCGTCATCGTTCCGCACGCCGATCGTCAGACGAGCTGCCGCGAGATCGCTCCAGAGACGCGGATCGTTCGCTCTCGGTGCGAGCTGACTGAGTCGCGATTCGGCGTCGGCCGCATCACCGCGCAGGAGCTGCGCAAGTGCAGCGGCATGATGGATGCGCGGCGACGCATCAGCGTTTGCATCGCGCAGCAGAGCCGCGGCGACGTCGTTCAGGGCCGCGCTCTGCCGCGATGGGTCGGCCGGACTCCATTCGATCCCGCTGAGCCGCGCCGGAAACGCGCGCGTACGCCCGGGAGCCGCATCTGCGACGCGCCGCAACGGATCCGGCGGACGACGTGTGATATTCACCGCCGCTGCTGCAGCTGCCGCAACGAAGGCGATCCATATCAGGCGACCGGCTGCCCTTCTGGAATTCATAAATTAATGAGATCGCTGTCTAGAATACACGCCCCGGCGGTTCGCTATAATCGCCGTCCTTTATGGCAACGATCGCTCGTATCAAAGATCTCCCCGGCCTGATCGGCGAAAAGGTCACGATCGACGGCTGGCTGTACAACAAGCGCACCTCGGGCAAACTGCAGTTTCCGATCATCCGCGACGGCAGCGGCTACCTGCAGTGCGTCGTCTTCAAGAAAGAAGTCTCCGAGGAGACGTGGAACGCCGCGGATGCAGTCACGCAGGAATCATCGATCCGCGTGACCGGCACCGTTCGCGCGGAAGAGCGCGCCGGCGGCGTGGAGCTCGGCGTCGAGACCTTCGAGATCCTTGGCGAAGCGCGCGATTATCCGATCACGCCGAAAGAGCACGGCACCGCGTTTCTGATGGACCTGCGCCATCTCTGGCTTCGTTCCAAAAATCAGCACGCCATCCTGCGCATCCGCAACGAAGTCGAGAAATCGATCCGCGACTTTTTTTACGATCGCGACTTCGTCCTCATCGACTCGCCGATCCTCACCGCGAATGCGGCCGAGGGGACGTCGACGCTGTTCGAGACCGACTACTTCGGCGAGAAAGCGTTCCTGTCGCAGTCGGGTCAGCTCTACCTCGAGCCTGCGGCCGCATCGTTCGGGAAGGTCTACTGTTTCGGTCCGACATTCCGCGCGGAGAAGTCGAAGACGCGCCGCCATCTGATGGAGTTCTGGATGGTCGAGCCCGAGGTTGCGTTCCTCGAGTTCGACGGCCTGCAGGAGCTCGCGGAGGAATTCGTCGAGTATCTCGTGCATCGCGCGATGGATCGCTGCAAGGAAGAACTGAAGACGCTCGAGCGCGATCTGTCGAAGCTCGAGAACGTGAAGCGTCCGTTTCCGCGCATCACCTATCGCGATGCGATCGAGCTGCTGAAGTCGAAGGGCATGCCGGCCAACTTCGGCGACGACATCGGCGGCGACGAAGAGACGGTGATCGCCAACTCGTTCAACTCGCCGGTGATCATCACGCGCTATCCGGCGGCGATCAAAGCGTTCTACATGCAGCCCGCGCCCGAGGATCCGACGCTCGCTCTCGGCATGGACATGATCGCGCCCGAGGGATACGGCGAGATCATCGGCGGCTCACAGCGCATCCACGATCACGATCTCCTCCTCCAGCGCATCCAGGAGCACGGCCTTCCCCTCGACAAGTTCCAGTGGTACCTCGACACGCGCAAGTACGGCACGTTCCCCCATTCCGGTTTCGGTATGGGCATTGAAAGATGTGTGGCGTGGATCAGTGGCGTACCGCATCTGAGAGAGACGATTCCGTATCCGCGAATGCTGAATCGGATTTACCCGTAGACAGGTTGTTGGGTTGTTAGGTTGTTGAGGTGGCGATGAGCGAGATTGACTTCTCTACGCAACAACTCAATGACCCGACAACTCAACAACCATCGATCCGCATCATCCCCCTCGGCGGTCTCGGCGAGATCGGGATGAATCTGATGGTCTACGAGTACGGCGCGGAGACCATCCTCGTCGACTGCGGCATGATGTTCCCCGATGCCGCCACGCTCGGCGTCGACGTCATCATCCCCGACATGTCGTATCTCTTCGATCGCGCCGAATCGGTGCGCGCGATCTTCCTGACGCACGGCCACGAGGATCACATCGGCGCGGTGCCGTTCCTCGTCGAGCGCCTGAAGATTCCGGTCTACGGAATGCCGCTCGCCCTCGGCTTCGTCCACGACAAGCTCGAAGAATTCGGCATCGATGCGGAGCTGCGCGAGATCCAGCCGCGCGATGTGATCGAGGTCGGACCGTTCCGAGTCGAAGCGATCCGCGTCACGCACTCCATCATCGACGCGCTCGGATTCGCAATCACCACGCCCGCCGGCACCATCATCCACACCGGCGACTTCAAGATCGATCACACGCCGGTCGATGCGAAGACGACCGACCTCGCAAAATTCGCGGAGTATGGCGAGCGCGGCGTGCTCGCGCTGCTGTCCGATTCGACGAACGCGCTCGTGCCGGGACATTGTCCGAGCGAGAAAAGCGTCGGCGCAGGACTCGATCGCATCTTCAGCACCGCGCGCGGACGGATCATCGTCACCACCTTCGCCTCGCACATCCATCGCGTGCAGCAGGTGATCGATCTTGCCCGCCGGCACCATCGCAAAGTCATGATGATCGGACGCTCGCTCGTCGACAACGTCGAGACCGCCGAGCGTCTCGGCTACCTGCGCTTCCCGCGCGAGCAACGCGGCGCGAATCGCGAGCTCGCGCCTGCGGAGACTGTGATCCTCACCACCGGCACACAAGGCGAGCCTGCATCCGCGCTCGCACGCATGGCCATCGGCACGCACAAACAGATCGACATCACCCGCGGCGACATCGTCGTCATCTCCGCGCGCACGATTCCGGGCAACGAGCGCGCGGTGAATCACGTCATCGACAATCTCTATCGCCGCGGCGCCGACGTGATCTCGCACGAACAGCCGGATGTGCACGTGTCGGGGCACGCGTGCCAGGAAGAGCTGAAGCTGATGCTCAACCTGACGCGGCCGAAGTTCTTCATTCCGATTCACGGCACGTTGCGGCATCTGATTCATCACGCGCGGCTCGCGGAGGAGGTCGGCGTGCCGCACGGCGCGGTGATCACGAACGGCCAGGTCGTCGAGATCGACGGCGACGGCCTGCGCATCCATCCGGAGCGCGTGCCGAACGGCAAGGTGTTCATCGACGCGGAGGCGGAGGAGGTGCCGGAGGTCGTGGTACGCGACCGGCAGCATCTCGCCGAGGATGGATTCGTGATTGTCGTCGTGGCGATCGACTCGAACGGGCGATTGATCCGCGAGCCGGAGATCATCACGCGCGGACTGGTGCACGTCGATGAAAGCCAGGACGTGCTCGACGACGTGCGCGCGCAGCTGTCCGACATCTTCACGAACAGTCCGCCCGACGAGCTGCGCGACTCCGATCTGCTGCAAGAAAAAATGCGCGCCGCGCTCAAACGCTATTTCAGAAAGAACATGGGCCGCCGTCCGCTGATCCTGCCCGTGATTTGGGAAATGTAAATGTCGATCATCGAAGCGATCGTGCTCGGCCTCGTGCAGGGCCTCACGGAATTCATCCCCATCTCCTCGACCGCGCACCTCGAAATCGTTCCCGTGCTCCTCGGGTGGGGCGATCCCGGCGCGGCGGCGAGCGCGGTCATTCAGTTCGGCACGTGGATCGCGGCCGTGCTCTATTTCTTCAAAGACATCGTGCGATTGATCGCCGGCTTCTTCCGCGGATTGATCACGCGTCATCCGCTCGCCGACGTCGATTCGCGTGAATCGTGGCTGGTGATCATCGGCACCATTCCGATCGTCGTCCTCGGACTCGTGCTCAAGAAGCACATCGAGTCGACGTTCCGCGGACTCTGGGTGATCACGACGATGGTGATCGTCGTGGCGATCCTGATGGATGTCGCGGAGCGCTGGGCGAAACGGCAACAGCTCCGCACGTTCGATCAGATGAATGTCGGCGACGCCATCTCGATCGGCCTCGGACAATGCCTCGCGCTGATCCCCGGCTCGTCGCGCAGCGGCTCGACGATCATGACCGCGCTCTTTCGCAAGATCGACCGGCCGACCGCCGCGCGCTACTCATTCCTGCTGTCGATTCCCGCTGTCGGCGGCGCGGGCTTCCTCGAGCTGTTCAAGGAGCGCCACCACCTCGGCGAGCTCGGATGGACATCGATCATCGTCTCGATCGTCATCGCATTCATCAGCGGCTACGCATCGATCTGGTTTTTGCTGCGATACCTGAAGACGCACACTACGCACGTTTTCATCTACTACCGCTTCGCACTCGGCGCCGCGATGATCGTCCTGCTGCTCACCGGGCGCCTGCATTAATGGAGCGCGGACGTCTCGTCCGCAGTCGGCGAGCGTCTCGCTCGGCGACCAATTCGTGCAGGCCGGGACGCCCGTGATCGTGCTGCCTGTATTAGTGGAGCGCGGACGTCTCGTCCGCAGTCGGCGAGCGTCTCGCTCGACGACTAATCCGTGCAGGGCGAGACGCCCGTGATCGTGCTGCCTGCATTAATGGAGCGCGGGCGTCTCGCTCGGCGACCCATCCGTGTCGGGCGAGACGCCCGACACGTGCGGGCGGGACGCCCGCGCTCCTCACCGGGTATTGACATACGCGATCGCGCGCTCGAGCACTTCATCGCGACCGGCGCGGATGCCGGCGATCGTCGGCTTCACCTCGACGACCGGGACGAGGCCGATGCGTTGCAACTGGCGTCCGTCCGCATGCCGCACGTCATGACCGGTGAACGGGACGACGAGGCCTCCGGGCAGGACCATCGTCGTGACGTCGCCGTTCGTTCCGGCGGTCTGACTGCCGATGAATTGCGTGCCGTTCGCCGCTTCGAAGAAGAGTCCCGTGTGCTCCGCCTGGCTGATCGCGCGCTCGTCGACGAGCATCACGGTCGGATTGCGGTAGAGCGGGTTGTCCGTTTTCGGCAGCTCCTGCTTGAAGCTGATGTCGAGCGGATAGTAAGACTCGCCGTTGAGCTCGGGGCGATGAAACTCCGCGGCGTACCGCGCTCCGCGGGTGTTGATGCGCGGCGCGATCGTCCACGCCGTGCCGCGCGGATAGCCGCGCATGTCGAAGATGATCGCTTTCGTGTTGGCCAGCGCGTCGAACATCGCATCGACTTGCGCTCGCTCCAGCCGCCGCAGATCGGCGTATCCGATGTTGCCGTCGAGCACGCGGTAGGGCGGATCGCTCTTCGCCGGCTGATCGAACGTCGTCGTTCGCGCGATGTCGGCGTCGCGTGTCGTTCCGCCTGCGCCTTCGATCGTGAGGTGCGCCGTCGACTTGTCCGGTCCGCGCACCGCGAGCTGTGCAACCCGCAACGCTTTGCCCGCCGGCGTGGCCGCGGGAGCGATCGATCCGAGCTTCGCCAAACGTGATGCGACGCTTTCTCCGTCGATCGACGTGATCACGTCGCCCGGCTCGAGGCCCTGGCTCTCCCCCGTCACCACCAGCTTTCCTTCGATGATGCGCGTCTCGATCGGCAGCCAGGCCACACCGCTGACCTGAAACGCGGCCGGCGTGCCGAACACGCCGACGTGCTGATCCTCGACGTGCGTCATCATCTCCAGGATCGTGCGCGCGTACTCGCCGGCGTTCGAGACTTTCTCCATGCGCTCGAGGTATTCGGGCAGCACGGAATCCCAGTCGCCGATGAGGTGGTGGTACGGGTAGAAGTAGTGGATCACCGCCCAGGCGCGGATCACCGCGAGCCAGCGCCATTCGAGCGATGGAAAGGTCATCTCGCGATGTGGGTCGTCGTTGCGTGCGACCGACTTCGTGTCGCCGCCGATCTCGATCGTGCGGATCGCCGCCTCGCGATCGCCGCGCAGCGGCAGCGTCATCGGCGCGTCGCCGGTGAGGATCGTGCCTTCGATCGTGGCGATGCCGGCGTCGCGCAACGCGATTGCGGCGACCGGCGTGACGGTCGTCTCGTTGACCAGAAAGCGGATCGTTTTCGCCGGCGCATCCGCTGCTTCCGGCTTGATCGGATTCGACGGCATGACGCCGACCGCGTTGTAATAACCGCCCGATGAGCTGCCGGTTTGCGGCGGATAGCCGGAGCGGATCACGAACCGCTGCGGCGGCGGTGCGATCTCCTTGTTCGTCAGCATCGGCGCGAGCGAGTCGAACAGCGGATCGAAGACCGTGGGCCCCTCTTCATCGAGCGGCGCGCGCAGATCGAACGTGATGTCGCTCGCTTTCGCGATCTCGTCATGCAGTTTTTTCAGCGATGCGCGAGCGGCCATGAATCCGGGGTAACCGCCGAACGCACGCAGATCGATCGTCAGTTTCCCGCCCTCGCTCTGCATCGGCACCTCGGCCGGAGGTTGCGCCCGCGGCGTGCTCGCTTTCGAGTGCGAGCGCACCGTCGTCATCGGATCGCCGAGGCGCGCCAGCATCGCCCGGATCGCCGCGATCTCCGCATCGTCGGAGTCCGTCTTCTGCTCCGCTTTCAACGCATCGACGAGCATCGCGTCCCAATCGAGATCGCGAGTCAGGCTGTAAGGATGGTAGTAGCGCGCCGCGGCCCACACCCGGCCGGTTTCCGCAACGCGATCGATGTGCGGCGGCGCGGCGAGTGCCGCGGCGAGGAGAAGGGTGATGAACATGCGTACAAAAGTACGCTAGTCCGACAGCACTTGCACTTCCGGAATGTTCCGGTATTTCTCCGCGAAATCGAGTCCGTATCCGATGACGAATTTCGGATCGATGGAGAAGCCGACGTAGTCCGCATTGAACGGCACTTTGCGCGCCGCCGGTTTGTCCAGGAACGTCGCCGTCTTCACCATCGCGGCGCCGCGGCTTTCGATGTAGCGGAACACTTCGCGCATCGACAGGCCGCTGTCGATGATGTCCTCGACGATCAGCACCGACTTGCCATGCATGTCGAGCTGCGGCTCCTTGAGGATCGTCACCACGCCCGACGAATACTTCTGATTTCCGTAGCTCGACACCTGGATGAAATCGAGCGCGACATCGAGATTGATGTTGCGCACCAGATCGGTGCAGAAGAAGACCGCGCCTTTGAGGACGCAGAGCGCGATGAGCTCCGTGCCGGCGAAATCGGTGGCGATCTGCCGCCCCATTTCGGCCACACGCTCGTCGATCTGTTCGCGCGTAAATAACGTCGTCTGTGCCATCTGTGCCAGAATCATATCTCGACGTGTCAGTCACTGAAATTGGAGTTCTCCATGGGCGTTGGCTGCGCCTGTCGGACCGCTTCAAATCGCTCTGGACCTTCCACCAGTTCGCGACCGGCGTGTATCGCAATCTGCTGCGCGAAGAGGTTCCGTACCACTTCGATTTTCAGCGTACGTACGAACAGATCAAAGGCGTCACCGGCAAGCTGAACGCGACCGAGATCGCCGACGCCGCGACCGTCATCACGCGCTCCGAATCGATCCTCGATCGCGCCACCGAATCGCTATTGAGCGCCGATGACGGCATCACGCCGTCGATCGTCCGCCGCTTCTTCGAGAAGCTGAAACGGCAGGACGACAACATCATCCAGTACCTCATCAAGTTCTACTTCTACGCCGACGCGGTGGAAGGCGATCGCCGCGACAAGCTCGACTTCCTTTTCACGCGCATCGGCGAGGACTACCACGCGCAGCGTGCCGAGTTCTCTCCGCGCGACTCACTCGATTTCCGCGAACGGATCCTCGCGCTCGTGTCGACGCTGCGCGTTGCCGATCCGCCGCACGAGGAAGTGGTGCGCATGATCCGCGCCGTGCGCTCGATGCGCGATGACATCCTCGCCGCCGAAACATTCGACGAGCTCACCGAGCGCAACCTGCTCAAGAACGCACGCACGTTCAAGCATCGCATCGGCGACCTCTACTTCCATCCCGACATCCTCGTGGCCATCATCGAGCTGAACGTCGCGGCGAAGAATCGCTTCCTGCGCCTTTACCACTCCGAGGAGCACCGGCTGCTGGAGGAGGCGGACAAGCTGATGCAGCACGGGCAGGCGATCGAGCGCAATTTCGGCGACTCGAACCCGCAGCTCGTCGACGAGCTCGCGCGCTTCCGCGATTTCAAGGAGCGTTTCGATCAGCTTCGCGCCGAATCGAACGTGAAGCACGACGTGATCGCGCAGCTGAAGGCGAGCATGAGCGCGATCCTCATGCAGCTCGAAGGAGGCGTGGAGGCGCCGGAAGAAGTGCTGGAGATCCCGGCGGATTTTCTCGTCGAAACGGAACAGCACGAGAACGTCACGGCGCGATTCGGTTCCGATGAAGTGCTGCTGCGATTCCTGATGCGCATCGCCGCTGCGCTCGATCCGATCCCGGCCGATCTGCCGGAGGAGGAGATCGTCGAGCGCGCGCGCGACTTGCGCCTCGAGACGTGGGAGGCGGCTGCGTATCACAAGCTGTTCGAGCGGCGTGCGGCCGAGGCGGAAGAGGACAACGACGATCTGTGGATGCTGTTCCTCCGTGCGGCCGCGCTGCGGATCAAAGTGGACGAAGAGGCGACGATTCTTGCCACGACGTTAGCCGCGGGTGTGCGTCCCGACGCGGAGCTGCTGGCGAAAGCGAAGCAGAGTCTCGACACCGCCAAGGAGCTCGACGAAGACTTCGGCGACTTCCTGCACGAAGCGGTCTACTACTCCAACGCGAAGTTCCTCCACCAGCTCTACCGCTCCCGTTTCCGCCTGCTGCGCGGGTTCTCGGGGTTGTGGTTGATTTACGATCGTCAAAATTAGTCATGAAAATCTTTCGCTATCTCGACCGCGGCACGATCCGCGAATCGTCCAATCCGCCCGCCGACGCCGTCCTCCTCGCGCCGTGTGTTCCGAGCAAGATCGTCTGCATCGGACGCAACTACGCCGAGCACGCGAAAGAGCTCGGGAACGAGGCGCCGTCGGAGCCGGTGATCTTTCTCAAGCCGCCGAGCGCGGTGCTCGCTCCGTTCGGGACGATCGTCCGTCCGGCCATCTCGCAGCGCGTCGATCACGAAGGGGAGCTGGCGATCGTCATCGGCCGCCGCGCGAAAGATGTGAAGGCGGCGCAGTGGCGCGATTACGTCCGCGGCTTCGCCTGTGCGAACGATGTCACCGCGCGCGACCTGCAGAAGAAAGACGTCCAGTTCACCCGCGGCAAGTCGTTCGACACCTTCGCGCCGATCGGTCCATGCATCGAGACCGACCTCGACGTTTCCGCGCTCGCGCTGAGGACGCGCGTGAACGGCGAGATCCGCCAGAACGGCAACACGCGCGACATGATCTTCGCCTGCGACGTTCTGCTCGAGTTCATCACCGCGGTGATGACGCTCGAGCCGGGCGATGTGATCTTCACCGGCACGCCGGCCGGAGTGGGGCCGCTCAACGCCCGCGATCGCGTCGAAGTGGAGATCGAAGGAATCGGCGTGTTGTGCAATGCCGTTGCGTGACGATCTCTTCGCGTTGTTCCCCGATCTGGCGAAGCTGCCGGGCGACGCGTTCATCGTCGGCGGCGCGATCCGCGATCTCCTCCTCGGCGGCGATCCGGCGGACGTCGACGTCGCGTGTCACGATCCGCTCGCATGCGCGCGTGCGATTTCACCGCGCGTGATCCGCCTCGGCAAGGCCGAGCACCTCACCGCGTACCGCATCGTTCTCGGCGAGCACGTCTACGACTTCGCGCCGCTGCTCGATCACTCCATCGATCGCGATCTGCGCCGCCGCGACTTCACCGTCAACGCGATGGCCGTTCCGCTCGATCGCGGCACGCTGCTCGATCCGCACGGAGGGCAGCGCGACGTCGAGACGCGCACGGTGCGCATGGTCGATCCGACAAACTTCGATGACGATCTGCTGCGGACGCTGAAGGGCATCCGCCTTGCGGTGCGTCATCGATTCACCGTCGACGGCGAAACGATGCACGCGATTCGCGAGCGGGCGTCGCTGATCAGGACCGTTGCCGCGGAGCGCGTCGCGTACGAGCTCACCGCGATCTTCTCCGCGAACGAGTTCCGAAAAGCGATCGCGCTGCTGCGCGAGAGCGGGCTCGACGTGCCGATCTTCGGCCGCGAGCTGGACGTGACCCGCTATCAGACAGACGACGTGCCACTCGCCGCGGCGCTGGCCCTGATTGTCGAAAAACCTAATGAATTCGCGGAAAAATGGCGATTTCCGGATGCGCTCGCGCGCGACATGCAGGTCCTGCATCGGCTCATCGAGCAGCATTCGCTCGTCGCGCTGTACGACGCCGGCTCGTCGACGGCGCGTCAGTTGCCGCCGCTGCTGCGCGCGGTCGGACGCGACGCGGAGATCGAGATGCCGGAGTTCGCCACGGTCCCGCTGCTCACCGGCAACGACATCGCCGCCGCCACCGGTCTTCCGCCCGGCCCCGAGCTCGGACGCGTCAAGCGCGCGCTGCTCGAAGCGCAGATCCGCCGCGAGGTGAAGACGCACGACGACGCGCTGCGCTTCATCGCGTCAGCCGTCACTTCGTCAGAGTGACGTGCACCTCGCCGACGGTGGTGTGCAGGTTGAGCACGGAGCGTCCGCCGTCGGGATTCACGAAATGGGTGGTGCCGGGGAAGACGCCTTCGCGCTCGATCGTGCGATCGCCGAGGGAGGCGTGCACTTCGCCGATGCGGGTTGAGGCGTTCAGCTCCTTCACGTTCGCGCGCGGAGTGCGGACGCGGATCTCGCCGGCGCGCAGATCGGTGTCGATGTTGCCGAACGTCCCTTCGATCTCGATCTCGCCCGCTTTCGTTTCGAAGGCCACGTCGACGCCGGCCGGCACGGAGAGGTCGAGGTCGACGTTCGTCGTCTTCGTCACGCGCCAGCCGTGCGAGTGCGTGCCGAAGTGGCGGCGCACGATCGCCTCCTTGCCGTTCGTGTAG
>C688J18823_10002399_pt1 | contig 11740 bp, 12 predicted proteins | sample HopSoiMetagenom1_FD_18823 | JGI IMG/M metagenome (IMG submission 18823) | reverse complement strand
TCGTCGTGTATCAGCCCCGGGGGGTCGGGCTGATGCACACCCGGCATAAGCCGAGTAATGCTCACTATACACACGCCACTGCGTGTGGGCGCAAGTGCTGCTTGCCAGAGAAAGCACCCGATACCAGGAAAGATTGCAGTCACCGGCACCTGTCGTGAACTGCCAATTTGTACACTCTGTCGACTCTTGTCACGTACCCCGCCCTATGCTGGGCGCTGTGACCGCATCCGAGCCTGCGCCCGGCGGGTCGATCGCGCCGCAACCACCAACGCCGTCCGGCAAACCCGTTCCGACCGCTGCTTTCTTCGATCTTGATAAGACCGTCATCGCGAAGTCGAGCACGTTGGCGTTCAGCAAACCTTTCTTCGATCAAGGGCTAATCAATCGGCGCGCGGTTCTCAAGTCGACCTACGCGCAGTTCCTGTTCCTGATGTCGGGTGCCGATCACGACCAAATGGACCGGATGCGGTCGTACATCACGAACATGTGCACCGGGTGGGACGTCGAGCAGGTGAAGTCGATCGTCGGCGAGACGCTGCACGACATCGTCGACCCGCTCGTGTTCGCCGAAGCCGCCGAGTTGATCGCCGACCACAAGATCTGCGGGCGCGACGTCGTCGTGGTCTCGGCGTCTGGCGAGGAGATCGTCGCGCCGATCGCCCGTGCACTTGGCGCCACGCACGCGATGGCCACCAGGATGGTCGTCGAGGACGGGCGCTACACCGGCGAGATTGCCTTCTACTGCTACGGCGAGGGAAAAGTCGAGGCGATCCGTCAGCTCGCCGCCCGGGAGGGGTACGCCCTCGAATATTGCTACGCCTACTCCGACTCGGTCACCGACCTGCCGATGCTCGCGGCCGTCGGGCATCCCACCGTGGTGAACCCGGATCGCGCACTGCGCAAAGAAGCCGCGGCACGGGGTTGGCCTGTGCTCACGTTCTCCAGGCCGGTGTCGCTGCGCGACCGCATTCCCGCCCCGTCGGGCGCTGCCGTTGCAACCACCGCGGCGGTCGGGGTGAGCGCCCTGGCCGCGGGCGCGCTGACGTACTCGCTCTTGCGGCGTTTCGCTTTCTGAGCGCTACTTCGTGTAGTAGCTAGCACCGCCGTGTAACGATCACGAGTCGCCCGCAATTGGGCCTTGATGTGACCGTGGTCACGGAGTACAAAGGAAGCACGGAAGCCTGGGGCGGCCAAGATCGAGCCGGAAGAGAAGGTTCGATCTCCCTAGCCAGGCTACCTAGCACGGATCCCGGCACCCACGCGGAGCACATGCCGCGGAATAGGCAAAAGTGTTGCGGGCCTGCGTAATTGCGAAGAGCGGACGGCCACGACGGCCCTTTGGGTGGGGTTGCAGTCGAAGCGCATCGCAAGGACGCCGAGGTCACCCACGCAACCCAAAACAGCACGCTTGGTAACCGGAGTCCGTGCTAGCGGGCGGCGAGCCGAATCAGTTCGGAGCGTCGCCCGCTTCACGTTGCTGGGGACAGTTACGACGACGCCGCCTGCGCGATGGACAACGCCTCTCGGGCGCCGCCGTGTAAAGCCCGGGCGCTCAACACAAGCCACGCCGCAAGACCATCCGGTGTGCCCGACGAGAAGCCGCGCGCCGCCGCCCGGTAGTCGCCCGAGTGCCGCATCCAATACACCTCCGGCACGCCCAGGCCGTGCGGGTCCAGACCGCTGGCGATGGTCACCAGCCGCGAGACCGCTCTTGCCACCACACCGTCGGCGGTGCCGAACGGCTCCAGCGCCAGCAGCTCGCCGTGGACCACCGCGGCCAGAACGGGTGCGGGCACCCGAGTACCGCCGGTGACGATGTCGGCCAGGAGTGCGAGCCGCCTGCCGACTTCCGCGTCGCGCCGCGGACGGCCCAACCGGTCGTCGTCGGCGAGGTCGGCTGCCGCCAATGCGTGCAGCCGGGCGATCGCTTGAAGCGGCGCCCGCTGCCATACGCCGACCAACGTCGTCGCTCCACCTTCCAAGGCCTCCGAGACCCGCAGCGCACCGGCCAGCACCGGGTCGGGGTCACCGTCATCCGACAACTGCAATGAACCGCCGTCGAGCACCGAGGACGCACGCGCCGCCCGCAGCGAGGCCTCGGCCGCTGTGGTCGGCCAACCCCGCAGATTGGTGCGGTGGCGATGCGCCCGGCCCAACGCCTCGCGGGCTTGCTCGCCGGCCTCGGCAACACCCGGCAACGCGGCCAGCGGGGCCAACGGGTCGGCTGAGGCGGTCACGGCAGCACAGGCTACTGCGTGCCCTCGTAGAACACGACGAGGCTGTCGATCCGCCACAGTTGGGCCAGCATGATCAGGCTGGCCAGACGATCACACTCCACGCGTTGGCGTGCCGCTTCCACGCGCCGGCTGTGAGATGCCAACGTCGATGCAACGTTCGGTGACTACGCTCACATATATGTCCGACGCGCACACCGACGTTCAGTCCGCCTACCCGCCGCCGCCCGAATTCGCCGCGCAGGCCAACGCGACCGAGGAGCTGTACCACGAGGCCGAAGAGGATCGGCTGGCGTTCTGGGCGACACAGGCCAACCGGTTGTCCTGGGACACACCGTTCGACGAGGTGCTGGACTGGTCGGGTGCCCCGTTCGCCAAATGGTTCGGCGGCGGCAAGCTCAACGTCGCCTATAACTGCGTGGACCGGCACGTCGAGGCCGGCAACGGCGACCGGGTGGCGATCCGCTGGGAGGGCGAGCCCGGCGACAGTCGCGAGTTGACCTACTCGGATCTGCTGGCCCAGGTGAGCAAGGCCGCCAATACGCTGATCGACCTCGGGCTGGTGGCGGGCGATCGGGTGGCCATCTACATGCCGATGGTGCCCGAGGCGATCGTTTCAATGTTGGCGTGCGCGCGATTGGGCATTTTGCATTCCGTGGTGTTCGCCGGCTTCTCGACGTCGGCTCTGGCGGCTCGCATCGAAGACGCCGAGGCCAAGCTCGTCATCACCACCGACGGACAATACCGGCGAGGTCAGGCGGTGTCGCTGAAGGAGGCGGTGGACGAGGCTGTCGACGGCCAGAAATCCGTCGAACACGTTGTTGTGGTGCGCCGCACCGGAATTGACACGCCGTGGACTGAGGGCCGCGACCTGTGGTGGCACGAGACGGTCGACAAGGCATCCCCCGAGCACACGCCGGAGGCGTTCGACTCCGAGCATCCGCTGTTTCTGCTGTACACGTCGGGAACCACCGGCAAGCCGAAGGGCATCGTGCACACGTCGGGTGGATTCTTGACGCAGGCGTCGTACACGCATTACCACGTCTTCGACATCAAGCCGGAGACCGACGTGTATTGGTGCACAGCCGATATCGGCTGGGTCACCGGCCACACATATATCGTCTACGGCCCCCTGTCGAACGGCGCTACTCAAGTTGTCTACGAGGGCACCCCGAATTCGCCGAATGAGCATCGGCATTTCGAGGTGATCGAAAAGTACGGCGTCACGATCTATTACACCGCTCCGACGTTGATCCGGATGTTCATGAAGTGGGGCCGTGAGATTCCCGATGCCCATGACCTGTCCAGCCTGCGCCTGCTGGGCAGTGTCGGCGAGCCGATCAACCCGGAGGCATGGCGTTGGTACCGGGATGCCTTCGGCGGCAATCGGACTCCGGTCGTCGACACCTGGTGGCAGACCGAAACCGGCGCAATCATGATCTCCCCGCTGCCCGGCGTCACCGAGTGCAAACCCGGTTCGGCGATGAAACCGCTACCGGGCATCTCCGCGATCATCGTCGACGAGGAGGGCAACGAACTGCAGCCTGGCGCCGACGAGGCCGAGCACGTCACCGGCTATCTGGTGCTTGATCAACCGTGGCCGGCGATGCTGCGCGGCATCTGGGGAGACCCGGAGCGGTACAAGGAGACGTACTGGTCGCGCTACGCCGACAAGGGTTGGTATTTCGCCGGCGACGGGGCCCGCGTCGACTCCGACGGATCGATCTGGCTGCTGGGCCGCATCGACGACGTGATGAACGTGTCGGGCCACCGGATCTCCACTACGGAAGTCGAATCGGCGTTGGTCGGGCACTCCGGCGTGGCCGAGGCGGCGGTCGTGGGCGCCAGTGACGAGACCACCGGCCAGGGCATCTGCGCGTTCGTCATTCTCGAGGCGCACGCCAAGGACAACGACAACATGGTCGACGAGCTACGCAACCAAGTCGCCAAGGAGATCGGAAAGATCGCCCGTCCCCGCGAGATTCACGTCGTGCCGGAGCTTCCGAAGACACGCAGCGGCAAGATCATGCGCCGGCTGCTTCGTGATGTCGCCGAAGGCCGCGAACTCGGCGACACCTCAACGTTGGTGGATCCCAGCGTGTTTGAGGCGATCAGGGCCAGCAAGTAATCAAGCAGCGACGAGCGCTCGCGCGAGGAGCATCAAGCAGCGACCGCACCGACCGGGACGAAGCCCGAGCCCGGTCGGTTCTTGGCGGTGATGTCGGCCAGTTGGGTGTTGAACGACATCGTCACCGCCGGGGTGTGCAGCGGGATGTACTTGACCACGCAGGTCGGCAGCTCCTCGCTGAACGCGCCGTGGATCATTCCCACCAGCCGGTTGTTGACCGTGACGGGTGCACCGGAATCGCCCGGCTGCCCGCAGACCTGATTGACGATGGTGCCGGGTTGCTCGCCCGGGCCCCAGGTGACGCCGCACGAATAGCCGGTGGTGCGTCCGAGTTTGCAGGCGACGTCACCGAAAACCGGATCCGGGCCGAGGCCGTCGATCTCAAATCCCTTGATGTTGTTGACCGGCCGCACCTTCTGCGGATCGAACTGGATCACCGCGTAGTCGAGGGCGTCGTTGCCTGCGACCATCGTGCCGAGCACGCCTGCGGCCTCTGCACCTTCGGCTTCCACCCGCTCGCCCGGGCCGCCGCAGTGCGCCGAGGTGAAGCCGATGAGATTGCCGCTGCTGTCATTGCCGATCGCGGTGAGCGTGCAAAAGGTGTCGCCCTCGACCACGATGCCCGAACCACCGCCGAGTGGGATCAGCCCGTCGGCACGGGCAGAAGGGAGTATCAGCACGGACAGGGCCACGATCACCGCCGAAATCGTCAGGCAGCGGGCGCTGATCCTCAAGTATCTGACCCCCTCGACGTGCTGCCCGACCATCCAACCGCGCCAGTCTATCGTCGGCCCGGATCGTTTCCGTGGACGCCACGTGGCAACATGAACGCGACTGACACCGGAGGCGGGGAGGAAGTGTTCCGTGAGTGATCGCAGGGATGGCGTGCCGACGACCGTGACGTCGATACCGCTGGTCGACCCGCACGCCCCCAAGGCCGACCCGTCCATCGGTGACCTCGTCAAAGACGCGACGACCCAGGTGTCGACGCTGGTGCGGGCCGAGGTCGAACTGGCCAAGGCCGAGATCACCCGCGACGTCAAGAAGGGCCTCACCGGCAGTGTCTTCTTCATCCTGGCGCTGGTGGTGCTGTTCTACTCCACGTTCTTCTTCTTCCTTTTCCTCGCCGAATTGCTCGACACCTGGCTGTGGCGGTGGGTGGCCTTCCTGATCGTGTTCGGGATCATGGTGCTCGTCACCGCGGTGCTGGCGCTGTTCGGCTATCTCAAGGTGCGCCGCATCCGCGGGCCGCAGAAGACCATCGAGTCGGTGAAGGAAACCCGCGAGGCGCTCACCCCGGGACACGACAAGGACAAGGCACTCACGTCACCGAACGGTGAAGGACCCGGCGCGCAAACCGATCCGTCAGGCTGGTAATGGCCCCACCCGACCCGTCGGTCGTGCGCATCGACGGTCCCTGGCGCCATCTCGAGGTGCACGCCAACGGGATTCGCTTCCACGTCGTGGAGGCGGAGTCGACAGAAACATCGAACACTCCGGTCACCGATCGCCCGCTGGTCATCCTTCTTCACGGCTTCGGCTCGTTCTGGTGGTCCTGGCGCCACCAATTGCGCGGCGTGACCGGTGCCAGGGTGGTCGCCGTCGACCTGCGTGGCTACGGCGGCAGCGACAAGCCGCCCCGCGGCTATGACGGCTGGACGCTGGCGGGCGACACCGCGGGGCTGGTGCGCGCGCTCGGCCACCAGGCGGCGACGCTGGTGGGGCACGCCGACGGGGGTTTGGTGTGTTGGGCGACCTCTGTGCTGCATCCGCGGATGGTGCGGGCGATCGCCGTGGTCAGCTCGCCGCATCCCGTCGCACTGCGGGCCTCCGCGCTGACCCGGCGTGATCAGGGCCTGGCGCTGCTGCCGTGGATGCTGCGCTATCAACTGCCGATGTGGCCGGAGCGGTCGCTGACCCGCAACGACGCCGAAGAGCTGGAGCAACTGGTACGTGGCCGCGCCAGTGACAAATGGCTTGCCTCAGAAGACTTTTCCGAGACGATTCGATATATGCGACGGGCCATCCAGATTCCGTCGGCCGCGCATTCGGCACTGGAGTATCAGCGCTGGGCGGTGCGCAGCCAGCTGCGCGGCGAGGGCAGGCGGTTCATGCGCTCGATGAAGCGGCCACTTGCGGTGCCGGTGTTGCACCTACGCGGCGACGCCGACCCGTACGTGCTGGCCGATCCGGTGTACCGCACACAGCACTACGCCCCCCACGGCCGCTACGTATCTCTCGCCGGCGCAGGCCATTTCGGTCACGAGGAAGCACCCGAGGTGGTCAACGAGCACCTGTCGCGGTTCGTGGCGCAGGTGTACGGCTAGGCGCCGACGCAGGCGCCCGTCGCGACGCGCTGCGTGTTGCCGAGCTTCGCAAGCTGGCGCGAGACTTCCTTCGCGGTCAGCACGAAGCCGGTGTCGGCATCGTCGACGGCGGCGCCGAACACCACACCCAGCACCTTGCCCGTCCGGTCGATCATCGGGCCACCCGAATTTCCTTGCCGCACAGTGCCTCTGATCGTGTACACCTCACGGGTCACGGTGGTGGCGCGGTAGATGTCGGGGCCGTTGAGCTCGATGATTTCACGGACGCGCGCTGGTGTCGCGACGAAGTCGCCGCCGCCGGGGTAGCCCATCACCACGGCGTCGGTGCCGGTCGGCGCGGCACCCTCCGAAAATGTTAGGGGCTGCGACGACAGGTTCGGCACGTCGAGGATCGAAATATCGGCCTCGGGGTCATAGGACACCACGCCGGCGTCGTAGGTTTGGCCGTCCACTTCGACCGTGACGGTGTCGGAGCCCGCGACCACGTGTGCGTTCGACATCACCTCGGTTCGGCGCGACGACGAAACCCGTGCCCTCCAACACTTTTTGGCACCCGGGTGCGACACCGCGGATCTTGACGACGCTCGGCCGGGTGGCGGCGACGACGGCGTCATTGGCCAGCGCGGCATCCGGGGCGTCGACCGCAATTATCGGGGTACGGCCGTATTCCGAGAGCACGTCGGGCAGCCCGGAGGTGTCGAGCAGCGCCGAGAGCCGCGTCGGGACGGACTTCAGCCAGCTGGGGGCCACCTCGTCCACCTGGGCCAGCACCTTCGAGCCGCGCACGGCGGCGGCCAGGTTCGGCTGGTCCGACGAGGTCAGCGGGGTAGCCAACATCCACGCGGCGACCAGCACCGCGACCAGCTGCAGTCCCACGCCGATGATCGAGTCGAATGTGCGCAGCGCGCGGTTGCGGAGGGCGCCGCGCACCGCGCGGCCCAGCACCACGCCGGCGATCTCACCGATTACCACCAGCGCGAGGATCAGGAACAGCGTGACGAACAGCTTGCTGCGGGGGCCGCTGATGTAGGAGACGATGTGCGGCGCCAGCAGCACGCCCGCGACCGCGCCGAGCACCACCCCGACGAACGACAGCAGGGAGCCCAGTGCGCCGGAACGCCATCCGGAGATGGCAGCGACGAACGCGATCGCGAGGACGGCAAGGTCAAGCCACTGTGACGATGTCATTGTTGAGCATCACCGTAGCTGTCCTCGTGCCCAACGAGGGCCATTGCGTCGTCGAGTTCGCGAACGTCGTCGGTGTTCCATGGCTTGGCCCAGCCCGCCACATCGAGCATCGCCGAGACCACCTGACCGGTGAAACCCCACACCAGCATCTCGTTCAGCAAGAACGCGGGACCGGCGAAGCGGCGGGNATTCTCCTTGCGGTACACCATAATTCGGTTCTCGGGGTTGATGAACGCGCGCACCGGTACCCGCGCGACGATGGCGGTTTCTGATTCGTTGACGACGGCCACCGGCCCTGGATCCGGCGTGTAGGCCAGCACGGGCACGACATGGAACCCGGACGGCGGTATGAACATCCGCTCCAGTGTGCACAGCGGCTGCAGCCGACTGGTGTCGATTCCGGTCTCCTCGTTGGCTTCGCGTAGCGCAGTGTGGACCGGTCCGTCGTCGCCCGGGTCGGCCGCTCCGCCGGGGAACGCAGCCTGGCCGGCGTGGTGGCGCAGCGTGGACGCCCGCACGGTGACCAGCAGGTCCGCCTCGTCGGGCAGACCCCCCGAGGGCGAGCCCTGCGGGCCCGAGAACAGCACCAACACCGCCGCATCGCGCGTCGCCCCGGTGATCGCGGCTTTGGTGTTCGCCGCGGTGATGAACGCCAGCATCTCGGGGGGCACGCGCCTGCGATAAGCCCGCTTCACGTGATGGCAGTTGTCGGTCAGCGGCTTGAGCCAGGGCGGGGCGGCGTCGGGGACAAGCTCGCCCACTGCACTGCCCCAGCTCACCCAGACTCTCCAATCTTGGGGTCCACCGCCGCGGCGATCTCGTCGGCGCTGGCGAAGGACCTCGGCAGGACCTCGGCAACGCTACCGTCCGCGCGCAGCACCACCGTCGCGGGCATGACGTTGGGCACCTGCAATGCGGCCGCGATCAGCCTGCGCCCGTCCTGCAGTGTCGGCAGCCGCACACCCAGTTCGGCCAGCCGCAGCAACGCCGCTTCCTCGTTCTCGTCCTGGTGCACGGTCAGCACCGTGACACCGGGTCCGGCCCGGCGCTGATACTCGGCCATCGCCGGCAGTTCCTCGGCGCACGGCGCACACCAGTAGGCCCAGAGGTTCAGGACAGTCATTCGGCCGGCGAGCGTCCCGGCGACATCGACACGTGAGCCGTCGCCGGCGCATTCCAGCGTGATCCCGCTCAGCCGCTCGGGTTCTGTCCCTGTCCCTGCGGGTGGACACGGAGGAAGGTCGGCGCGGGCACGGGGACCTGCGAGCGCTTCGGCGGTATCGGCGTCGCGGCGGTCGCGGGCTTGCCCCGCTCCGATCGACCCGGTCGGCGAGGTGTTGTCCCCCAACTGTGTCCACAACGCCACGCCCAGCGCGACCACCACGGCCATCACCGCGACAGTCCACCGGGTCGACGTGCTCATCTGTTGGTGGTCGGTTAGAGGCCGGCNAGCGCCAGCAGGTGCTCGGTCTCGGGCCCCTTGACCAGTGGCGCGGCGACCAGCGGATCGGTCGGCCCTGCGCCGAATGACGGGCAGTCCTTGGCCAGCACGCACACGCCGCAGGCGGGTTTACGGGCATGGCACACGCGGCGGCCGTGGAAGATCACCCGGTGGCTCAGCAGCGTCCACTCGCTGCGCTCGATAAGCTCGCCGACCGCGTGCTCGACCTTCACCGCGTCCTCTTCGGCGGTCCAGCGCCATCGTCGCACCAGCCGGCCGAAATGGGTGTCGACGGTGATTCCAGGGATGTCGAACGCGTTGCCGAGGATGACGTTGGCGGTCTTGCGGCCGACACCGGGCAGCGTCACCAGGTCGTCCATCGTGTTGGGCACCTTGCCGTCGAACCGCTCCACCAGTTCCTGGCCCAGCCGGATCAGCGAATTGGTCTTGTTGCGGTAGAAGCCGGTGGGCCGGATGAGCTCTTCGAGTTCGGTGCGGTCCGCCTGCGCATAGTCCAGCGCCGTGCGGTAGCGCTTGAACAGCGCCGGCGTGGTGAGATTGACGCGCTTGTCGGTGCTCTGCGCCGACAGAATGGTCGCTACCGTCAGCTCCAGCGGATTGGTGAAGTCCAGCTCGCAGTAAACATGCGGAAACGCTTGTGCCAGTGTGCGATTCATCCGGCGGGCGCGGCGAACCAGGCCGACGCGGGTTTCGTTGTCCCACTTCCGCGGCGACGCGCGCCGAGCCGGCTTGGCGGCTGCCCCCTTGTCGGCTGAAGTCTCACCCACGGTCACGGATGCCAGCGTACTGAGGGGGTCTGACTGTCGGCGGAGCGGACCGGTGCGGACCGAGGACAATTCGTGATCCCGCTGAGACCTTGGGCGTGTTTACTTCACCCTTGTGTCTTGGTTGCTCGCTGCTTTTATTCCCGCGTTGCTGATGTTGGCAACATTCGGGTTGCAGCGGCTCGAATCGAGCCTCGACGACGACGCCGTGTCGGCCTCCGATGTTGCTGAGTTTCTCGAGCAAGCCGAGGCCGGTGATGTCAACACGCTGGCGCGAGAAGGCATGGGCCGCGCGCTGGACGGCCTGCATCGGCGGTTGGGCGAACGGGATTGGCCGCCGGACACCGGAACCGCTCACCGTGATATGACAAGTTTGCCAAATCGGCTGGTCGTGCATCACCGAGCCAATCCTGAATTTCAGCCGACTCGACATGCCAATCGTGTGTAGCGTGGGCTAGTCGCACTGGAGGCTGAATGCCGACAATGTCGGCGTGGCGTACCTCTAGACTGATCTCGCTAACCAGTAAGAGGTTGGCTTGCGCATGTCATATCACCCAACAGCTTAAGAGGGGCAACGTGGACGAGATCCTGGCGAGGGCCGGAATCTTCCAGGGGGTCGAACCCAGCGCCGTATCCGCGCTGACAAAGCAATTGCAGCCCGTCGATTTCCCACGCGGACACACCGTGTTCGCGGAGGGTGAGCCCGGCGATCGGCTGTTCATCATCATTTCGGGGAAAGTCAAGATTGGCCGCCGTTCGCCGGATGGCCGCGAGAATCTGCTCACCATCATGGGCCCGTCGGACATGTTCGGTGAACTCTCGATCTTCGACCCGGGCCCGCGGACGTCGAGCGCCACGACCATCACCGAGGTGCGGGCGGTGTCCATGGACCGCGACGCGCTGCGCGCGTGGATCGCTGATCGCCCCGAGATCGCCGAACAATTGCTTCGTGTGTTGGCCCGCCGGCTGCGTCGAACCAACAACAACCTGGCCGACCTGATCTTCACCGACGTGCCCGGCCGGGTCGCCAAGCAGCTCCTGCAATTGGCGCAGCGGTTCGGCACGCAGGAAGGCGGCGCGCTGCGCGTGACGCACGACCTGACGCAGGAGGAGATCGCCCAGTTGGTCGGCGCATCCCGCGAGACGGTCAACAAGGCGCTCGCCGATTTCGCCCATCGCGGCTGGATTCGGTTGGAGGGCAAAAGCGTGTTGATCTCCGACTCCGAACGGCTGGCCCGCCGCGCCCGCTAGCTCGTTGCGATTTGGGCGCGCATACGGTCGCTCAGCGAGCGTTAGCGCGCCGAAAACGCTCAGGTACGCAGGTAATTCAACTGGGCTTGCACGCTCCACTCCGCTGCGTCCCATAGCTTTTCGTCGACGTCGGTGTAGACATGCTCGACGATCTGTCGCGCGCTGGCGTCGTCACCCAGCACCCGGAGCGCACCGCGGACCTGGTCGAGCCGCTCCTCGCGGTGCGCCAGGTACATGGCGCTGACGGCCTCTAGGTCGTCGAGGTCGGGGCCGTGGCCGGGCAGCACCGTCCGCTGCCCCAGGCCGTGCAGGCGGCGCAGCGACTCCATGTAGTCGCCGAGGCTGCCGTCTTCATTGTCGATGACGGTCGTGCCGCGGCCCAGGAC
>C688J18823_10002398_pt1 | contig 11742 bp, 13 predicted proteins | sample HopSoiMetagenom1_FD_18823 | JGI IMG/M metagenome (IMG submission 18823) | reverse complement strand
TAAACTTGCGACCCGCAGTATCTTTACAGTTAGGCATATGTGGAATTTCAGAAATCAATATCTAGTCGAAGAGATCTGTAAAATTTGAATATGCCTAAGATTGCATTATTATAGTTACATTGAATATCTCAACAAATGCAGTAATCGTATTACGATTTCATCGACTATACCACACTCTAGGTGATAAAACAAGGTATTATAGTACTTACGATATGAATGCCACTCTCATTTTGTGGTAGTAACGTTAGAGAGATGATTTATGCTGCATTAGCATGCAACTCGAATTTCTTATCTAGGCCTTTCTAATTAATTTTTTAACTGTAGAACACATTATTTGGTGCACCTCGATAATAGAAATTAGTTTTATAACATACCTGGTATCGGTCAGATTTCTAGTTAAATGTTGATGGTAACGATGATAAGAATACACCTATGGCTTCTTTGCCATAGTTGTAACAGGATGTATCTCTGCCCATTCACCATGCTCCTTATCCAATACATATGATCCTGTAATTTGAACGTGGCTACCAACTGGTGGAATATCAATATCTTGATGGAAATTCTGACAAGCTGAAATTGCAGTTGCCTGGGTTACTTTTCCTATACAAATAGGCTCTAGGACTAGATCTCCGAATTGGTTTTCTTGATTAGCCTGATTTACTAAATGTGCATGGGAAGGATCAGGCTTTAATCGTATATGCAGGTCACCATCTCTTTCGGTTCTGATGCTATCAATAATACCTGTTATGGTTATGCATTTATCAACTATCTGCAACCTACTTGGATTATATACGTGATTCCAAAGTGAATCGTCACATTTTCCTGGTGTTGATTCTGGGGCTGTTACAATTGATGGTGACAATGGCGTAGCAGCTGTGGTACCAGCTGATGAGGAGGAGAAACCATTGCTGCTTGCATCCTCGTCATTTTCGGACGGAATACCACTTTGGTCTTTGTTATTATTGTTGCGGCCACCATTATTATTATCATCTGCGACCCTTTCACAGTCACCATCGGGGCTCCGGTGAAAACCATTTGGACATCTAGGCAGATTTCCTTCATGAGGAACCACTTGTTCACAATCTCCACTCGAACTTTTATGATAACCATTTGGACATCTTGCATCAGCTTGTTGAGGAAGTAAAATATAGGGAATAGTAGTAAGAATAATGGTTAAAGAGGTAAACCAAAATGAGATGGTTATGTACATTGTCATGGTCGTCATGAATTTACTCTATTCTATTTTCGTTTTGGTTACCTTTTGCCAAGCGTTCTTAATTTCATCTGGCACGAATTCCAATAATATTTTGTCAGCTCTCTCATGCGCATCTGATAATTCCTTATTATTTGCTAGTTCTTGAAAATTTTTAATCAGACGAGTGACAAAATCATCAGATAACTGAATTATCGTTTCATTGTCCTTATGTAAAGAATATGTCATTTGGGACTGCTGTTTACTATCAGATAGTTATATTAAAGCTGATTGAGTCAGAAAATAATAATAGCTGAATGTGACTATTTAACAGCCAACTTCACCAATTACTACTGCCTGCCAGGAAAGAAATTATCTACATCTTCGTCTATATTATCGGGTATTTGTTTTCTTCATGGACTTCCATGGTTTAATATCATATGGTCGCAATACCGTGTGGCACCCACACAATCTAGAATAAATAAATCGAGATAGAATCCAATCAAATGAATGAAGTGATGGTCTGTAGATGCAACCATTCCAAACTCTATCATATGTTTTCAACAATTACGAATGTAAGAACTAGAAAAATCATGCCAATTGAATTTTGTCTAGAATGTGAGTGTCATAAATTTATAGAGAAAGAACAGGAACGATTGAATGAATAAGTAATAGTATTACCAATTTCCGAAAATACAGACCTAGACGATGAGAATCATCTAACCAAATCAAAAACAAAAACTATCAAGATATGCGCTAACAGGCTTGCTAATGTCAAAGTCTGGAATTGGAGATGATTCTTCGATGCCCTTATCTATATATGAATATGTAGCTGATGAAGATATTTTGCGGGCTTAAAGAACTTTAGGAATTGATTCATATTATAGAATTAAATGCAATAAATAATCTGCTTAGTGATGGATATCATAAATATCGCGTACTTGAACAAATGAATGAGGATGGTTTGATTCAAAGAAATAGGATCATATCCTGAAATATTCGGCCTTTAATTAGTAATCAGCCGAACAAAGGCGGGCGGGCTTTCTAAAGAATTGTTATCTTTACAACATTTATTTGGCTCACCTCGACAGAAACACGTGGGGCTCCCCTAGCTGGAAATCATATTATTGAGATGAATATGTGGACATCATTCTATTTCAGCTGCCCTATCTTTTAATATACAGGTCCTTGGTCTTGTCATCATATCCTAGATCCGGTACTCTAATTATATTAAACCATTATCATACAGATACTTCATTTCCTATGCAAACAGAGCTAAATCAGTACTATCTGATGCTATGTTACCTATTTCCATTATCATACGCCTTGTATACATTGTCCAAATTCTTCTCTAGGATTGGAAACAACCCGGGTATCTCGGGTGCAATTATAGATGATATCGAAATAGTTTGATGCGCTACCTATGGCAGGGCATCTGACCAACTTTCCTTAGGTTAGACCTAAGTGCTAATCCAGACCCTAGGTGTACCCTCTCGTTTCCAGTACCCATGCGTTTATCCTGCACACTATGTTTAGATAACTCTTTACCTAGTGATTTATTTTCCAGTCGATTCAACCTCTTATTTCATCAATAATTAATAAAGTCTGAATGTGCTTCCTGTTTATCTGTCTCATATTGCACGCCAAGTACACACCTATCATCAAGCCACGTCTTAACAGGATCTGACAATCTCTGATACCTCTCTCTAACCTCTTTTGTCGTAGGAGACTTTACAAATTACGTTTTGCTACAAGTCTCCTTGGGGAAATTAACGCCAGATTTAGTAAGCCAGATAATTCTTACTCATTAGTTAACTTTTCTAATTGTGCTCCACATTTGTTACATTTGAGAATCTGTCTATGCATAATGAAGTGATGAGGGTGTGCTATTCCCTTGTTCTTGTACTTTCGGCAGTGCTCAGCAATAAAACTATATAACATCATTTATCTACAATGTATATCTATTCTTATCTCTCTTCTTTTTCCAGTTTAATCTCTTATAAAGGTAATGTGAAGGTGAATGTATGTAATTAAATATCTTATAGCTCATTTACTGTTGTTTTCAAGCAGATGATAGATAATAATGACGGTCATAAATATATAGAAGAATCAGTTATTGCCAAGTCTACAGGAAAGCAAGAAGAAGAGGACATAGCAGTAAAAGATGCTGCATTATACAATGTCCTAAATTCAAAGAAAAAGATGACAAAGCAAGAGGCAGGCTACAGGGAACAAGATGGAAGGAAAGCCAACAACAGTAATCATCACAACAACTACAACAATCATGCTTGTATAAAATGCAAATTCAATTTACCTGACGAAAAAAATTGTCATATTGTAGAAGGTGAAATAAATAACCAATATGGCATTTCAAACTTCTTTTCTCCAAAAGGCGATGGTATGTTGCCGGGAGATATTGTATGGGATTTCATTAAGAAAAGAGGCAGAAAACTCGAATATGAAGAGGGTCATGTTATTGGCAAAGGTGCAGAGGAATTCCAATGCAAAGATTGTAAATATTATATGTATGCTAACAGATGTCTATTGATAAAAGGAGCGGCTTTTATGCCTGAGATGAGCTGCGCTTTTGTTGTAAAAATTGATAATGGGACCGAGGTTTAGAACTAACTGCATTCCCAAAATGTTTAATGGTATGTCTAATCATGCCTTGGATGACAAAGAATTTGGATACCTTCAACAAGAATCTAGGTATTATGAATGAAATCAAAGACAAGCACCCAGAGGATTTTAAGGTAGAAGTACTATCTGATTCCATTAAGTTCTATTTACCCAGAGTTGAAGGATACCTTGAGGTAGTCAGAGATATGGCTTCCAAATATAGAGGAATGTCACTAATCGAGTTTGACGGTTATTTTGAAGGCAAATTTGAACCTGTCAAGTATATCCGTGCTGAAATACACACATCGGATATAGATGAGCAAAATATGATAAACTTTGCAAACGATATTCGTTTGAGACTAAGACAAAAAAGCCTTGCTATCGAATTTAATAATAGACTAATCCTAATTAGCGAAAATTGACTTGTGGTGTTATAATGACAACTTAAAGCATCTCTATTGTAATGTGAGTCAGCTCAATTCCTGCTGCTGACGGAAAGTGCAAAACCAAAGTCTAGTTACCTTAAGTTACGACATATGTCAAACCGGTTTCTAATACATTAGAAGTCTCATCAGCAAAACATTTTCTATAGTAATAAGATAAAGTGCCAGGATACGCCACACTACCAATTTACTATAATCACCTAAGGGAGTTTGTAGTAACTTTTCAATCCACCAGATTGTATTTGAACGTGCAGTCTTAATGCGCGCCTTCCTATCACTTGCTGGTCTTTGCGCGATCTTTTCATTAATTAGCCATCTTCTGAAATCGCGCAACAGATAAGTTATCACCGGTCTTTGACCGTCCCAGCGTTGTAATACTTTAACTTCCTGCGCTCATTTTAAATTCTTGGTCCCTGGAACTCTTACAAGACACAGGCTCACTGTGGGATTATGTTGAGTATCTCCTTTTTTACTGGTTAGAAATTCTTCTGCAAACCGCATGAATTTACTGGTCATTTACTTAGCGTATCTTGATAGCCTTGTTGGATCAGTTTGCTTATAGTTTCGGATGTAAAGTCAGCGAGCTTTCCTGAAATAGTATCATCGTCGTCTTTACGATATACCTGAATTACTTTAACTATCTTAAATGTATTCTTAAGTATATCAATATTTTTCTTATACTCTTCTGTATAGAACCGTCTGGGTGTATATTCATCTAATATTCTGTTTATTTTCTCCTTTAATGACTCATCACTATCTCCAAGACTAATCAATCTTTCAATTAAATTTACATAATCTGAAAGAAGACCATCTGTTTTTGCATCATACCCATCGCTAAGATTTATGTCCAACTGTCTATCGTTAATTCTATCAACATCTATACTTACAGTATCAAAGCAAGTATCAATATCGCTATCCCTCGGATCGAATAGATTTACTATGTACAGTTCTAAATCCGGAATTTTTTGCATGTTCACTTTTCCGTTGTCATCAGACGAACTACTCTCCTTACTTCCTTTTCCTTTTTTAAAGGAATTTTCAAGGGTTTGAGGTCCTATCTTTCTCTGCCAAAACTTTTGGTGTGCATCAAACAACTCCCTAATTGGAGTATTACTTAAGATCCCGCCGTCCCAAAACTTACGCCCGTCTAAATCTTCGTAAACATAGAATCCCGGAAGACATGAGCTTGCGATCAGATGTTTGACGTCAATACCTTCGTTATATTTGATAACTATGGGTTTTTCCAGTAGGGGATCTCCATATTCTGTTTCTCGTCTTCCTTGTTCCGTTTCATAGCTATCAAACGTTACAGTCGTTCCTTCCGCCGCATCAGTGCTGACTACAAGTAATCTTGGCTCACCTCTCTCAAAGCTAGTAGCAATAGGTAATCTAGCAAATCTTTCTATACTTTTTCTTAAGGGCTCATTGCTATAGGTAAGCCATTTATTTTGGGAGTCATAAAATCTGTTATCATCTTTTATTGGATAGATAGGCGTGAAAACTCTTTCGATGCCTGATTTGAGGAATTCTTTTACTGAATAATATCTTCTAGCGGCTTCTTCAGACGCAATTGAAGGATTTCCTTTCTCCTTTTCTGCCTTCCATTGTTTTAGTGCTTCCGATATTTGCGGGGTAGGTGTTGATAAATACTTCCAAAATTCTTCTAACCTTTTTGCTGAGCCATTCCAGGTTTTGTTCTCAAGGAAATAGCTAACAAGAATTGCCGCGTTTATGGCCCCTATAGAAGTACCTGCAATGATATCAAATAAGGGCGCATTATCATTATCGCCGTTTCTATCTTTATCATTTATTATTTTTTCATATAGAGCTTTGAAAGCACCAGCCTGATATGCACCAAGCGCGCCACCACCTTGAAGAAGTAGTGCTCTTTGAATACGTGGAAATGGATCTACCATGATTGAACATATCTACTATCGACCTACATGGTATTTTTCAATTTGTAGTAAATGACGATAGCTCCTTACGGCTAACGAGTTTTCTAGGCATCTTTAGCCGCCGCGCGCATTTCTACTGCATTGGTTAGTCTCTCATTTAATAGAAATCAAACTATCCCGGGTATCTCGTACAACAGTAGACCAATTAATATTGTTCAGTTCAGTCAGTTCAGCTTTTCTCGTAGTAGGCTGCCTGTACAATTCCTCTTAGTGCAGTTCCTAATATTAGCCTTACCCTAGTCAGTATGATGTTTACTGAAGCTATTTTGAATCAAGTGGTCGTCAAAGGGCTGGAGGGGAAGAGAATATATTATAATAGTCATGGAAATATTTTAATTCATTTAATACAGAAAGCAAATAGGGTATATGTCCAATGATGACACAGATGAAGAAAGACTTTTCAGAGAAAGGTATGCACAGGAGTTGCAAAAGAAAATGAATCAGCCAGACGCTCGCAGCTACTCTCAAGATGATGAAATGGCCGAAGAAAGAAGAAAGGTAAGTCATCAACAAGGGAAAACACCAGGACGTAGAGGAGAAGAAATAAAACAGGAAGAAATTGACAAGGAAATTGTCAGACGTAATAGATTACAGCAGAAGAGGAAGAAGAGCTGAACTTGACAATAGAAAAGTTGGGTTTGGATATTTTATGTCGCGAGGCTCGTTTATCGGATAGTTTTATTCAGTTCGAAGGTAGATGAAGTCAGCACTTGATATTAGAATTATAAGCTGGCGAAACCTTGGCGAAAAGTACCGTGTAGATACTAAGAACATTCTAGTAAATCATGCGCATCATGACAGATACGCACATATTTTTTTATAAACATATCCAGGCGTCAATCTATACATTTGATGTCTCAATTCAGCAAAGGTTCGTAATATGACACACCCGCGTATCGTTATTAGAAGACTCTATTTCCGATATACGCCAGATCCGATAACAAAATCGGATTTTCTCTGACATGGGTCAGTTGTTGAATTAAGATAAATCTCCTGTGAGTACAGATGAAAGTATTATGGAATGAACGCGCTCCTTCTAACCTCGCGAATATCGATAGAGATTTGTATTTGGGAAAGGAGAAATCTCCCCTCTACTTTATATTTACTTATGCCTACTACTCTAATTAAATAGTTATTGCAAACTGCACAGACAAACGGAGTACAGCATTTTAAGTCCATAGTGTTTTTAAGCGATATCGGTCAGCTACTAGCCTCTGAAAATATGAATGCTGAGGAAGCCAAGGAATTTCTGAAGGATAGAGGAATATCCATTATGAATTATCCTCACGGTCACCTACTAAAGGTATCTAGAAGGGAAGGCAGTCCATCACGCCGTATAGAGATGGATGAGCTGGATACGATCCTAACATTAGGCAAAGTTAAACTGATTGCAGTTGAGGACACTGTGGGAGACATCCTTATCGAAGTAGAACGACCTAATCCAAGACTGATGCCAAAACATCAACGATAATGTGAAAGCATCCAGCAGATCGTCATGACTAGTTGCTTCTTTATCTAAGACATCTTCACTGTTCTTTGCAGCAGTCCTTAGTAACGTTATAAATTTAGCGAACCTACACGAATTTTATCACCATCCTGGGACGTCATCTACACCTAACACGCAGCACTTTCAATAATATTTATAACCTGGCATCATTTATATCCAGTATTATAACGTTATTTCCGAGATAGTTATGCCGGAAGTGTTGAAAAGTCCGATGTGTTAAACCCATTGCATATTAACGGAATCAGTATGTTGATTCGCATCGACTAGCTGCTACTAGCTATAGATATCCTCAATTGGGAGTTGACAGATATTAAGTCCATCACCAGTCATGATAGTTTTACCAATCAAAGGATCTGCTAGTTATAAGTAAGGTTGGACAATTTCAATAGCTCTGATTTATTCGCCGCCGGATCTTTATACTTTATATGATGTTTTATTGAATCCAAATGAGCATTCTTTATTTCAGGATGTAATCTACAATAATTGTATCCTTGTGTTTAGCAATTATTGAATGCCTGGGTTCGGGTTAATGTTCACCTGTTATCTAACTTGTGACTGTGCAGTGAAAATACCTCCGGATGCGCAGTTACATACTCTCGAATGCTCATACTTGGTTTTCCGGTTAACTTCTGCACGTCCGAAGTCAACCGATCGTAGCGATTTTCCGCGATGAGATTAGCCATAGTGGAAACGTGGTGAAAAACGTATTGAGGTAAATTGAGTGGCAATAATTCTTCCTTCAGCCACTTTTCGTATGGCGTGTCCACATATTTCACTGGACGATTTAGTGCGATTGCGTATTCTTTTGCGATCTCATTCATATCTTCTGATCGAGGACCAGTCAGTTCATAGACCTTCCCTCGGTGACCTGTGGGATCTTCCAAGATTATGGAAACGACTCTTGCTACATCGCTAGCTGAAATTGGTGAAGCTCGCGCTGAGCCAAATGGCAATCTAATTGTTCCATCTTTGGCGATTGATGAGGTCGCCAGTCTAGAAAAGAAAGGTTCTAGGAAGATCGTCGACCTCACATGTGCTACAGGTATTCCAGACCAGTTAAGGACTTGTTCGCCGAGCCAATGTTGTTGCTGCTGTGGTGATTCGGTCATTTCAGTTAGACTCATCTGCGAAACTGTCATTTGTGAGATGTTCACGAGAATCTCAAAGTCAGGGATTTCTTTTGCTGCGGCTGCTGCAATAGCCGTGGCTTGAAGGTATGGTGGCGGGATACTCATACCAAAATACATCCGCTTGTAACCGCGCACTGCTCTTACTACGTCAGCACCATTTGTGAGGTCGGCGACGACAAGTTCAGCTCCCATTTCGCTCAACACTTGAGATCGTTCGTCGAGGCGGTGTACAAGCGCTCTGACTTGAAGATCGTGCTTTCGAAGAAGTTTGACGACACCTTGCCCTACGGAACCAACATTTCCGGCGGCTCCAGTAACAAGTATGGGTGTGTCGTTTGACATTGCTATTCCTGTAATGTAATTGGATATAAATTTGAACGCCACATATAGAGAGAGATGTTTGTTCTGACAAGACTGGTCATGCAGAAGAAGTACAAGTAGATATTGATCCTAATGAAGTATACTATGAGAACCTTGTTGATGTGTTTTGGTCAATACATAATCCTATAACTAAATAAACAAGGTTGTGATATAGGCTCTCAATATCGTTGCTTAATTGCAGATCATACCTTCGTGTTATCTATGGAACAGTGGCAGAACCCCCTTATATGTACAAAGGGGAGAAACGTATCGCCACCTAACTATCTAACAGTCACTAGACATTGATCTATATACTGATCTATCTGTTGGTCCTGACCTCTCTGCATATTATTAGTCCAGGCCATTTTGATAACACTCATACAATCTGGGCTTAATCCTGCTGCTGCCGCTGCTGTTGCTGTTGCTACATTATTGTTAATTATTGTTTTTGAATTTGTATTTCCATCACTTTTATGCATCGCTATTTTTATCTTGATTATTTCTGGAGTTAGCTATGGTACTGGCTTTCTGAATCCAAGGTTAGCGTTAGGAGCTTTATAGTCTCTGCATTCTGCTGATCGAGGATGATCACGACATACTGATTGTTTGCTCTGGCATTCCGGAAAGCTAGGATTTCTAATAAAGCCTGAATCACATTTCACTTTATCAGATATACATTGACCTGATTCATCGTCTTCACGTGAATGAAAGCCCTTAGGACATTTTTTATGGTTAGGAACGCAACTTTCTTGACCATTCTGGAAAATGCACTTAGGACATTTACCATCATCTGACTTACATTTACTTAATTCTGGATGGAATAAACAATTCTTATCTGGTCCTCCATTTACTGCTGTTTTCTCTAGGGCTGGACTCTTAGGACAGTCGCTCATACGGTCAGAACATTCACATTTATCCTCTGTCGAACCAGCCTTGCAGACATCACCCTTCTTAGTTTCACAGTCTTGAAACGAACCATTACATTTGGGAAGATCTTGCTTTGGTGGTTCTGTCGGTGTTATTGATGATGATGTATCTGGATTTGATTTTTATCTTCTGGCGTCTGTGGTTGTTGATCTGGTCGTTGTTGATCTGGTTGGTCTTGTGTATTTACGTCGTTGTTATTATCGCTTCCAGTATCACTATTAGAATTATCACTGTTACTATCATCAGAACCTGAATCTGAGCCGGAGTCTGACCCCTAATCACTCGCGCCGCCACTATCGCTGCTGCCGCCACTATCTCCACCACTATCTGAATCCTTAGCCTCGACCCAGACTCACACTAAAACCACTGGCCGAAACCATACAAGCTGCCAAGCCAACAATCAAAAATAAAATTATAAATTTATTCATTATTTACTTTCAGCCCTTGGTGGTAACCCCTTTTTTGGTTCCTCCACGAAATCTGTTCCGAGCTTATATCCTACATTTCTTAACTCTACAACCAGCGAATCTAACACTATTGCCATCATCACTGTTGGCATTACGATAATTGGTTTGACCGTACTCAACATGTAACAATTGTAGTTAGAGATATTATCGAACGTTTTGCTTATTCCTTATAGAAGAAGATTCTAATAGCAGTTGATTAGAAACGAAGTGCCAGTTTCGTTGTCAAGGCCTGTAACTATTATGTGAAACATTGTTAGATAATGTAGGACAATATGATCCCAATGTCAATAGACATATGTTGGTAAAGAATAGTGAAAATAGGTTAAAGGCGTCTGAAGATTAGATGACCTTCGGTTCTGTAAGGATGGGTTATCGGAAACTGCCGAATTTAACTGCCTGATCAAGCGACCCCTTCAAAACACTCATCGAGTTTCGGCGTCCCCTGTTTAAAATGATAGTCTTCCACACACCCTAACTGTAATTATATCTTGATACTTCAGATCCATATTCATAACCATATAGTTCCATTTAGACACTATACACCGAATCTCCCATTATAAAGAATACATGATTCTTCATATTTAACCTCTTTAATGCGGGTTATGTTTTTTACATTTTGATATCAGATTGTCAAGAGTTTGGTTCCTGGATTATTATTATCATGTTTCCCTGCCTCATCATATTTAGGTGCAATTTCAGCAGGATATTATTTGGTGCGCCCCCGATAGAAATGCATTTAAGTTTATCCTCACACCTAGGCGTCATCCTATACATCAAATCTGCTATCTAAGATAATGTTTATAATCTGGCGTGCTGCACATCTGTATTAGAAACACTTTTTCCGATATAATTATACTGGACGTGTCAAAATCCGATATTGTCTGTTGTGTTAAAACTTGGCTATAGATTGAATTAAAGGACAGATTAGGTTGACGCTCTGCTAAAACTCCCCATGAATTCGGATTATCAAGAAGTATTCTGATAAGCTCTATACCAAACTCCTCAGAAGGCTGCTCGCAAGGATAACCATGGGCTGAAGAAATGGTCTTGTGCGCTTCGTACCCGATCATGCCGCAGGATTCTACATCATTCTGTTCAATGGGCCGTATAGTTAAACTCAATTACAAATTACTAGCAATTGA
>C688J18823_10002397_pt1 | contig 11744 bp, 12 predicted proteins | sample HopSoiMetagenom1_FD_18823 | JGI IMG/M metagenome (IMG submission 18823) | reverse complement strand
TTGATTCTAGAAAGATTCAACGACGCGGCGAAGCGCGGGGTCTATTCCCTCCAGGAATTCTTCGTCCTGGCGGGGAAGGCGATCGGCTTCATTTTCGTCAAGCCATTCTACGCGTCGGATCTCTTCCAGCAGATGGATGCCATCGGCGTCGGCTCCATCGGTATCGTGCTCCTCACCGGATTCTTCACCGGTATGGTGCTCGCCCTGCAATCCGCGGTGCAGCTCGCCACATTCGGAGCCACTGACTACATCGGCCGCCTCATTGCGGGATCGATGGTCCGGGAGCTGGGTCCCGTCCTCGCCGGACTGATGGTCGCTGGACGCGTCGGCTCCGGCATCGCCGCCCAGCTGGGATCGATGCGCGTCACTGAACAGATCGACGCGCTCAACACTCTCGGCACCGACCCAATCAAGAAGCTGGTGACGCCACGCGTTCTGGCGTCCCTGATCATGGTGCCGGTCCTCACCGTCATCAATGACTTCGTCGGCATCCTCGGCGGGAACGTCATCGCCAAGTTCTACCTTGGCAAACCGTCGGCATTGTACTGGAAAACCGTCTTCGAGCAGCTCCTCTCCAGCGGTTTCACCCTCCACTTCATTCCCAACGATTTCATCCAGGGCCTCTCCAAACCATTCGTCTTCGGCGGAATCATCTCTCTCGTCGGCTGCTATTACGGCCTCAAGACGAGCGGCGGTACGGAAGGAGTGGGCATCGCCACGACGCGCACCGTCGTCACCGCCAGCATCCTCATTCTCGTCGTCGATTATTTCCTTACCCAGATTCTCCTCGCGGTCTTCCAGCCATGACGGACGAAGAAGATCGCCGCAGACAGCAGGGTGAGCGACGTCACCCGAGCGAGAAGGATGAAACGTCGATGCCAAGGCGCGCCCGCGACTCGAGTCGCGTTCGAGCCGCGATTCGCGACGAGCTCGAGGAGCTGGCCGAGGAGGCTCCAGGATCCAAGACAGAGGCGCGGCCGATCCAAAAGGTTATCGCCGTCGAGAACGTGTATCTGGCCTTTGAAGAGCCGATCCTCGAGAACGTCTCTTTCACGGCGCGCGCGGGTGAAACGATCGTCGTCGTCGGTGAATCAGGCACCGGCAAGTCGACGATACTCAAGCTGTTGCTTCGCCTGCTGATTCCCGATCAGGGCAGGGTTGTAATAGATGGAGAAGACATCACTCATCTCACCTTCGACGATGCACTCAAGGTCCGGCAGAAGATGGGAATGGTATTTCAGGGTGCGGCGCTCTTCGACTCGATGACCGTGTACGAGAACGTTGCCTATCCGCTGCGCGAGCACACGACGCTGCCCGAGGACGAGATCGAGCAGCGGGTGCGCGAAAAGCTCTCGTTCGTCGACCTGGAGCCGGACAGAGTGATGGAGCAGCTGCCGTCCGAGCTCTCGGGCGGAATGAAGAAGCGGGTCGGAATCGCCCGCGGCCTCGCCAACAATCCCGAGATAATGCTCTACGACGAGCCCACCTCGGGCCTCGACCCGCTCACGACTGCTACCATTACTTACCTGATTCTCAAGCTGCAGCGCGAGCTCGGCGTCACCAGCGTCGTCGTCTCGCACGACATCAGGTCGGCCTTTCGCATGGCGAGCAAAATTGCCCTGCTGGCCAATCGCCGCATCGGATTTTTTGGCAGTCCAGAGGAAATGACGGCGAGCGATGACCCTTACATTCGAGAATTCCTTGGCGGATTTTGATTAGCCGATGAGACGATCTTCGTTCATAACATGGGACCAATTGAAGGTGGGCGCGCTTATACTCGTCGCGCTCATCATCCTCGGTTTTGCCGCCCTGAAACTCGGACAGGCGGGAAACCTTTTCGGTAAGCGCTATCAACTGGTCAGCTTCGTCGGAAACGCCAGCGGGCTCCGCATTGGCGGCCCGGTCACCGTCGCCGGTCAGCTCGCCGGAAGCATCAAGGACATCCAGTTCCTGCCGCCGGACGCCGACACCACCCGAAACCTGAAGCTGATAGTGGAAGTGAACTACGATCTTCGCGATCAGGTGCGTCAGGATTCGCGCGCGAAGATCAAGACACTCGGGCTCCTCGGCGACAAGGTGTACGATATTTCGGTCGGCACACCGCGCCATCGCACCCTGGTGAATGGAGACACGCTGGTCGTCGTCCCCGCGCTCGACTACGAGGCGGTGGTGGTCCAGGCGGGCGACGCGATCAACCAGGTCGTCGATCTCACCCGCGATCTGAAGAAGGTCGTCACCGGCGTCAGCCGCGGCGAGGGAACCCTCGGCCAGCTCGTAACGAACCGGCAGCTATACGATCAGCTCAACTCGACCCTCACCGGCACAAGCCGTCTCATGGCCCGGCTCGAGAACCCGCGCGGTACCATCGGCCGGCTTCTCGACGATCCGTCTCTCTACAACAGTCTGAACCGCACCGTCGCTTCGGCGGACACGGTGATCTCTCAGATCAACCGGTCGAACGGCACGGTCGGCAAGCTGTTGCGCGATGACACCCTTTACGTTCATCTCGTCAGCGTCGTGGCACGCGCCGACTCCCTGGTTGGTTCGATGTCGAACGGACAGGGGACGATGCAGAAGCTGTTCACCGACCAGCAGCTCTATGACCAGCTCGTGAAAACGGTGACGGAGTTGAACAACGTGCTGGTGGATGTGCGACGCGATCCAAGGCGGTACACAAAGGACATGATACAGGTTAAGCTATTCTAGACTGGTAACGGAGTAGCGTACGGTCGTCGAGTGCAGGAAAAAATGAATACCTACGACCTCGATGTCTCGGTCACCCGCGGCGACTTCACCGAGTCGATCCATCGCGTCCACGCGGCGATAGTAGGTGAAGGCGAAGAGCTTGTTGGAGCCGCGCGCGATGCCGATTCAGCCACCTTCTGGCGGTCGTGCGCCAAGCCATTTCAAATAATTCCATTTCTCAGCTCGGGCGGGTTCGACGCTCTGGGCTGGGGCGAGGAACAGCTTGCCGTTTCGTGCGCTTCGCACGGCGGCGAGCCTGAGCATGTCGCCATCGTCGGTCAAATGCTCCACGACATCGGGCTCGAAGGAGGAGACCTCGCCTGCGGCCCCCACGACCCGTCCTCCCAGCGCGGAGCCAAGATCGTTCGCGAGTCGGGTGAACGTCCCACCCGTCTGCACAACAACTGCTCCGGCAAGCACACGGCGATGCTCGCGCTGGCTCGCAAAAAGGGCTGGGCTACCCGCGGCTACGAGCGGCGCGATCACAACGTACAACGCGCAATCCTTCACGAGATTTCGCTTTGGACCGGTGTCCCCTGCGGGAAGATTGTTCAGGCAGTCGACGGCTGTGGTGTCGTCGTTTTCGGCATGACGCTCGAGCAGATGGCGCGCGCTTATTCGCGGTTTGCGGTCGCGGCAGCACGTGGTGAGGAATATCCACGGCGCGTGGTCAACGCCATGAGCAAGCATCCATTTCTGGTCGGTGGATCCGACAGGTTTGACTCGGCCCTCATCGCTGAGACCGAAGGCAAAGTGATCTCGAAGGTCGGTGCGGAGGGAGTGCACTGCGCGCTGCTGCCTGATCGCGGGATCGGAATCGCCCTCAAGGTCGAAGACGGAAATCAGCGGGCGCAGTGGCCGGCGCTGCTGCGGTTGCTCCAGGAGCTCGAAGCCCTTCCCGATCCGGTGCCTGCGCGCCTCCGCGAATGGATGCACAAGCCAGTCAAGAACACGCGCGGCGAGTGCGTGGGCGAAATCGCAATGCGGGTAGACGTCGCCTGATTGCACCCGCGACAGGTCGATGACGATCGGACCTTCCGCGCGCGATACAGTTCCTCCACTCGCCGCCGGCCTCAGACACCTCGTGAGGATCGCCGGCGCGATCGCTGGCTCGCCGGAGGGACAGATGAGAGCGACGATGTCCGACGCAATCGACGAAGTGGATCATGAGGCTGTCGAGGAGATAATTCTCCAGTCGTACCTGTTTGCGGGCTTCCCCCGCGCTTTGAACGCAGCACGAGCCTGGCGCGCTGTCTCGGGACCTGCTCCGGAGTCAGACCCGGATGACGCCGCCCCTAACGTGGACACCTGGCGAGAGCGGGGAGAGGAAACCTGCGCCGTGGTGTACGGTGATCATTACGAAAAGCTGCGCCGGAACATTCGCGCGCTGCATCCGGCGTTGGACGAGTGGATGATTGTCGACGGATACGGTAAGGTTCTTTCGAGGCCGGGTGTCGATCTGCGGACGCGAGAGCTGTGTGTCGTGGCAGCGTGTGCTGTCTCCGGACAGCAACGTCAGCTGCACTCACACCTGCATGGTGCCCTGAACGCTGGTGCCTCCGGAGGAGAGTTGGCCGCTGTCCTCGACGCCCTCGCGGACCTGATCTCGAGGGATGACCTTTCGCGGTACCGTCAGCTATTACAGAAAATCGATGTTCATCGACAAAGCGATAATCACAGTTGAAGGTGGGACGGGCGGATCGGGGTGCACCTCGTTCCGCCGGGAATGGCGCACACCTATGGGCGGCCCCGACGGCGGCGATGGAGGGCGGGGCGGGAGCGTAATCGTCCGCGGTGACTCCAACCTCGCCACGCTCCTCGACTACACTTACCGCGACAAGTGGGTAGCCGAGCGCGGCGAACATGGGATGGGCGCGAATAAAAGCGGTCGATCGGGCGGCGACATCATCATGCCCGTTCCTCCCGGCACGGTGCTCCGCGATGCAGAGACCGGCGAGATCATCGCCGAGGTGCTGGAGGACGGCCAGGAAATCGTGATCGCACAAGGTGGCAGAGGCGGGAAGGGGAACGCATTCTTCGCCACCCCTACCCACCAGTCGCCGCGAGAATGGCAGCCGGGCGAAGAAGGGATCGTCCGACGCATCGAGATGGAGCTCAAGCTCATCGCCGACGTCGGTCTGGTGGGCCAGCCAAACGCCGGCAAGTCCACGCTCCTTTCCGTGATCTCGGCGGCACGTCCCAAAATCGCCGACTACCCGTTCACGACTCTTCAGCCGAACCTCGGCGTGGTGCAGCTCACCGATCACCGGACCTTCGTCGTCGCCGACATCCCCGGTATCATCGAAGGCGCCCACGAAGGGAAGGGCCTTGGTCTCCAGTTTCTGCGGCACATTGAACGGACGCGAATCCTGGCGTTCCTCATTCCGATCGATGCGATGGACTGGCAGGCCGAGTACGACCAGCTCAGACAGGAGATCGCTGAATATTCCGCGGACCTCGCCGCCAAGCCGCACTGCGTCGTGTTCACAAAGATGGACCTCCTTGGCGAGCCATACGCGCCGCCAATCGAAGCCCCCGATGCGTTTGGATTGTTCGCCGTAAGTGCGCCAGCGCGCGACGGTCTAGACGCTCTCACGGCAGCGTGGTGGACGGAATTATTGCGGCTGAGACAAAGCGTTAGACCTGAAGACGTAATCGTAAGTCTTCCATAAGCTTGGATGCTAACCCTTCAAGCTTCTCCGCCCCAATCGGAGCTGGCGATTCGCGTCTGGCGGCGGAACGCGCCGGAGTATCCAGCGGGCTTGCTTGATCTCACCCAACCGCCGTCCGAGCTCTACGCCATCGGTCGCGAATCCGCGCTGTCGAAGCCACGAGTCGCGATAGTCGGAACGCGAAATTCAACAGGCTACGGCGAGCGAGCGACGCGAACGTTGACGCGGTCTCTCACCAGGGCCGGAGTGACAATTATCAGTGGGATGGCGCGTGGAATCGATGCGGCCGCTCACCGCACCGTTCTCGAGGAGGGCGGGGATACGGTGGCGGTTCTGGGAACTGGGGTAGATGTCCCATATCCGGTCGGTCACCGAGACCTGCACAGAGTGATTGGCGAACAAGGTCTCGTCTTGTCGGAGAACCCGCCAGGCGCCAAGGCTCAGAAAGGCTCCTTCCCCAAACGCAACCGTATCATCGCCGCGCTGGCACCGGTCACGATCGTCGTCGAAGCGGGCTTCCGAAGCGGCGCGCTCAACACCGCATCGCAAGCCCTTGAGCTTGGTCGCACCGTTGCTGCCGTTCCCGGGCCGATCGACTCCGATCAGAGTCGTGGCTCGAACCAGCTGCTTCGCGACGGTGCGGTCCTTATCGCCGACCCCGACGATGCCCTAGCGCTGCTCGGGATTTCCTCGCCAGCTGGAAAGGCACCTCCGCCACAACTTCCGGACTCCGAGCAGAAGGTCTGGGAGGCTATCAATGGCGGCTTCGTCCACACCGACGACCTCCCAGCGGTCACAGAGCTTGGCCTCGCCGAATGTCTTGCGGCGATCACTTCGCTAGAGATTCTGGGCCTGGTCGAGTGCAGCCTCGCTGGCGAGATCCGGCGCAGATAGAACCGAAGCCGGAACCGCACGATTCGTTGGTTCGTGATCCGTAGTTAGTCCGGAGTCCGGATTTAGGCCGCACTCGGACTGCACTTGGTCTAAGCCCTCGGTCCTTACGTCCCGGTATATTCCAACGTGCCAGTTCCTCACCTCTACGTTCACGTCCCCTTCTGCGCTCGCCGCTGCTCGTACTGCGATTTCTCGATCGCGGTCAGGTCTGCGACCCCGGTCGACGAATATCTCGACGCGCTGAGAAAGGAGCTCGCTGGCCTTTCGCAGGACCTCGATGGCTCCACGCTGGACACCGTCTACCTCGGAGGCGGTACTCCGTCGCGGCTCGGTGGCAGAGGGATCGAAGACCTTCTCGAAACCGTCCGGATCTACGCTGAAGTCGCCAATGGCGCCGAGATAACTCTCGAGGCGAACCCAGATGACGTGAACGACGTGGCAGTGGCGCACTGGGTTGGAGCCGGGGTTAATCGTGTCTCGCTCGGCTCCCAGAGTTTCGACCCCCACGCCCTGGAGTGGATGCACCGTACCCATACTGCCGGTCAGATCGGAACTGCAGTCGAGACGCTCAGGCGCGGCGGGATCACCAACATCTCCCTCGATTTGATCTTTGCTCTTCCTGGCCACCTCAATCGCTCCTGGAAGCGCGACCTTGAAAGTGCGCTGGAGCTGACGCCCAATCACCTCTCTCTGTACGGCCTCACCGTAGAAGCGCAGACCCCGATCTCACGGTGGGCAATGCGCGGGGCGAGCGTTCAGGGAAGCGAAGAGGAGTACGAGCAGGAATTCATCGAGGCCAACGCGACGTTATCTGACGCCGGCTTCGATCACTACGAGGTTTCGAATTTTGCTCGCCCCGGCTTTCAGTCGCATCACAACTCCGCCTATTGGACGGGCGCCGCGTATGTCGGTGTCGGCCCATCCGCGCACTCCTTCGATGGTGCGACTCGGCGTTGGAACGTTTCGGCGTACGCGGAGTGGATTCGGCGTCTCAATACTGGCGAGAGTGTTGTAGCTGGAGCTGAATCGCTAACCAGCGAAAATCGCGATGCCGAGGAAGTGTATCTGGGGCTGCGCACCAAACGAGGCTTGCCTGTATCCGAAGCACAACTTCCAGGGATCCGACGCTGGGAAGAGGCCGGGTGGGCGGTTCTCGACGATCCGCTCGACCAGCCGCGGGTTCGCCTGACGCCGACCGGTTGGCTGCGGCTAGATAGCCTGGCCGCGGAACTGGCCGCGCGGAGAGCGCGATCGGGCGCCCCGACCTTAGGCGCAACCCCTAGTCATTGCTATATTTGACTGCATGGCACTGCCCGGTCTAAACGAGCGCGAACGGCGCATACTCGAGGCTGTGATTCAGACTTACGTCGAAACGGCTCAGCCAGCCGGCTCGCGAAGTCTGGCGCACAAGTTCGGGCTTGGCGTTTCGCCGGCGACCATCCGCAACACGATGAGCGATCTGGAGGAGAAAGGATACCTCTTTCACCCCCACGCCTCGGCGGGCCGTGTTCCCACCGACGTCGCATACCGCGTTTACGTTGATTCGCTGATTCCGATCAAGCCCGCGACGGCCAACGAGCGACGGAGGCTGAGCGCTCAAATCGCGGCGGGCGGATCAGCTGTCGAAGCCATTCTTCGTCGTGCCGCACAAAGCCTCGGCGTCATCACCCAGGAGCTCGGCATCGCACTGGGCCCGCGTCTCGATGATGCGGTCCTCGAGCGAGTCGAGCTGATCAAGCTCTCATCCGAGCGACTGTTGCTCGCGCTCACGCTTTCGGCAGGTGCGGTGCGGACGATCTTCGTCGATGTTCACGGTGAGATCGCCGATGCGGCTATCGCTGAGGTGACGCGGGTTCTGAATGACCGCCTCGCGGGATTGACCCTTCGGCAGATTCGATCTTCGCTGGGTGACAGGCTCCGCGACGTGGGTCCAACGCGGGAAGCTTCGGACCTTCTCAATGTCTTCATCGAAGAAGGGGATCAGCTCTTCGATAGCGCGCTCGAGTCGAGCGACGACGCCGTCTTACTTGGTCAGGCGTCAGTGCTCGCCGAACAGCCGGAGTTTGCAAGCATCGACAACATGAGGAAGCTCGTAGCGCTGACGGAGACGCGCGAGAAACTCGGCGAGCTGTTGCGTCGTCGAAGTGAAACCGGCGGTGTGTCGATCACGATCGGCAACGAGCACAGCGATCCACGTCTCGCGAGCTTCACCGTAGTAACCGCATCGTATCACGCCGGACCTCTGTCCGGGGTGATTGGTGTCATCGGACCGACGCGCATGCCTTACGACAAGGTGATTTCACTCGTAACGCACGCCTCGGAGCTGGTGACCGATTTGTTGAAGGAGAATTCAAGGACGCATGGCTGATTTTTATCAAACACTCGGCGTTCCGCGGAACGCGAGCGATTCAGATATCAAACTCGCTTATCGCAAGCTGGCGATGGCGCATCATCCCGATCGCAACAACGGGTCGAAGGACGCCGAGGAGAAGTTCAAGGCGATAACCGAGGCCTACGATGTGTTGCGCGATGGAGACAAGCGCGCGCTCTACGATCGGTACGGCGAGGCCGGACTTCGCGGCGGAGCCGGCGGCTTCCATCACGTCGACTTGTCCGAGGCGCTCAGCATCTTCATGCGCGATCTCGGCGGCCTTGGCGGGTTCGGTGATCTGTTCGGCGCTGCCACCAGTCGCGGCAGTGGCCCGCGCACCGGATCGGACATCAAGATCGCGATGCCTCTTACTCTCGTCGAAGTCGCGAGCGGCGCTGAGAAGACGGTTACCGCGCGTCTCCTCGAGCCATGCGATCGCTGCGAAGGGCGCGGCGCCGAGCCTGGATCGTCGCCGACGAAGTGCGGCACCTGCAACGGCAGTGGAGAAGTGCGTCGTGCGCAGCGCAGCTTCTTCGGTCAGGTAATCAGCGTCGCGCCATGCCCGGCGTGCGCCGGCGAGGGCTCTGTGATCGCCGCACCATGCAAGAAGTGCAGAGGCGAAGGGCGCGTGCGCGGTGAGAAGCAGATCGTCATTCGGATTCCCGCCGGTGTCGCAACCGGTCAATACATGACCATGCGCGGCGTCGGAAACGTCGGCCCGCGTGGCGGACCGCGCGGCGACATTCTCGTCGTTTTCGAGGTCGAGGAAGACCCGCGGTTCGAGCGGGACGGCGAAGATCTCTACACGGAAGTGCTGGTCACTTACCCACAGTTAGTGCTGGGCGCTAACGTCGATGTTCCGATGGTGACGGGCAGTGTGAATCTTCAGGTGCCCGCGGGAACGCAGAGCGGTCAGGTGTTCAACCTTCGCGGCCGCGGATTGCCGAGAATCAACTCGAGCTCCACCGGCGATCTGCACGTGAGGCTGCAGATGTGGACGCCCGACAGCCTGTCGGATGAGGAGCAGACGCTCATCGCGCGACTGAGCGAGGTGCAGACAGTGCCGGCCCCACGTCCCAAGGGACTCTGGTCGAAGATCAGAGAGTCACTGGGCGCCTGACAGCGTGACCTGGATAGCGCTGCGAGTCACTCCCGATTCAAACCGTGACGGAGTGATCGCGGCGCTTTTCGCATCCGGTTCACAGGGTGTTCAGGAAGATGGCGCAACAGTCGTGACCCATTTTCCGTCCGACGCGCCGATCGCCGACATTCGAAGCGCGGTAATGCGCGCCGATCCCTCCGCTGCGATCGCCGTTTCGGAATCGCCAGACATGGATTACTCGGAGTGGCAGGCATCGGTCTCTGCTCACGAGATCGGGAACCTCGTAATCGCTCCGCCCTGGCTCGCCGCGGGTTATGCGCCAGAGAAAGTCATCGTCGTCGATCCCGCCATGGCCTTCGGGACTGGAGAGCATCCTACCACGCGGGGCGTGCTGCGTCTGATGCAAGGTGTCGTGCGACCGGGCGATGTCGTCGCCGACCTGGGCGCTGGCAGCGCCATTCTGTCCATCGCCGCGGCGCGACTCGGCGCCGCCCGGGTTGCAGCGGTGGAGCTGGATCACGACTCGATCGGCAACGCCCAGCAAAACGTAGGCGTCAACGGCGAGAGTGACAAAGTAGAAGTGATCGAGGGGGACGCGACCATAATCCTTCCGCTTCTCGCGCCGGTGCGCGTAGTGCTGGCGAATATCATTTCCTCTGTTCTGCTCGAGATGCTCGTGTTGATCCGCGATGCCCTCACAGCAGACGGTCAGGCGATTCTCTCCGGCATTCTGATCGAGGAGCGGGAAGCGATGCTTGCAGCAGTGCAGCGGTGCGGTCTGTCGGTTCAACGCGAAGACACGGAGGACGTCTGGTGGAGTGTGCAGATCGCTCGCCCGTAGCCACGTTCTTTTCGGCGGATCCGTTCGCCGTCGGCGCGACCATCGCTCTCTCCGACGAGGCTGCACACCACATTCGCGTCGCGCGCGTCGGCGTCGGGGAGTGCGTCGCATTGCGTGATGGGGCAGGAAAGGGCGCAGTGGGGACGCTGGTCAAGGCATCAAGATCGTCCGCCCTAATCGAGCTGAGCGATATCGCCGAGATTCCAAGGCCCTTGCCAATTCACCTGCTCGCTCCGGTAGCTGACCGGGAGCGGATGCTATGGCTCGCGGAGAAGGCAATGGAGCTTGGGATCAGCAGTTGGCGACCTGTGGTTTGGCGTCGTTCCAGGAGTGTATCGCCACGCGGGGAAGGCTCGACTTTTCAGGCAAAGGTCCGGACGCGGATGATCTCCGCGCTTTTGCAAAGCGGGAGCGGCTGGCTGCCCGACATCTTTCCGGAAGCAACCATCGAACGTGCGGTAGCGGCGGCGCCGCTCGGGACTAGAGTGCTTCTGGATAAGCAGGGAGAACCAATGGCAGGTGTGCCAATGCGCGCACCAGTCACGATAGCATTGGGACCGGAAGGTGGAATGGAGACATCGGAGCGCGACGCCTTCATCGGAGCCGCATTTCTGCCTGTGAAGCTGTCGCAAAGCACGCTACGTTTTGAAACCGCCGGTGTTGCCGGAGTGTCCATCGCTGCGGCGTCGCTGGCTATCGCGAGACAACCAAATGCCTGAGTCCTGTCTGTTCTGCCGGATCGCGCGCGGTGAGATCCCCGCGAAAATGATCGTCAACAGCAAAGAGATCGCGGCATTTCGTGACATCAGTCCACAGGCGCCCACGCACATCCTGATCATTCCCAAGAAGCACATCGGCTCGCTCGACGACGTCAGCGACTCGAATCTGCTCGGCCAGATGATGGGCATGGCCGCCGCGCTGGCGCGTCAGGAAGGCATCGCCAGGACCGGCTACCGGACAGTGATCAACACCGGCAAGGACGGAGGTCAGAGCGTCGACCATCTGCACATTCATCTGCTCGGTGGTCGACCGATGACCTGGCCGCCTGGCTAGCGGCTCGGTGCGTCGCGTCGCGCTTTGCGGCATCTCGGCGCGGGGGTCGGCGCGGACGTCCTCTTC
>C688J18823_10002396_pt1 | contig 11744 bp, 10 predicted proteins | sample HopSoiMetagenom1_FD_18823 | JGI IMG/M metagenome (IMG submission 18823) | reverse complement strand
CAATGTCGATAGCAGCTGTGTCTTCTCGCAGCGTCCTCGTACTTATTACGTAGGCGCGGGGCCCTGATAGGGGCCAAGCCACCCGCGCCAGAAGCCCTCCGCGAGCCGGGGGGTTTTTCATTTCCCGCTTCCGTCGCCGATCACCCCGCCCGCCCGGCACCCGGTCGGCCCCGCATCGAGAGGAGTCACCCAGATGCGCTACGAGTTCGAACGAGACGGCACGGTGGTCGCGAGCGTCCTGTGGGAGGGGCCCGCCCAGGTCACCGTCGATGCGATCGACCACACCACCCGCGCGACGGTCGATCGATACCTATCCTCTGACGTGCAGTATCTGGGCGGCGGGTTCGACGTCGCCGAGGAGCACATCGCCGACGTGCTGCAGATGCGGCGCCGCGACTGGACCCCGTGGGAGTTCGAGCGCGCGTGCCGCAACCTGGCGCACCGCCTGCAGGCGCAGGTCAGGCGGGTCGAGACCGGCCCGGTCGACGGCTGGCCCGCGGGCGAGGTCGCGGTCGGAGGCAAGGCCATGGGGGGACAAGGATGACGATGAAGGGCGCTGACGCGGTCCTCAAGGCCCTCGAGCAGGAGGGCGTCGAGGTCATCTTCGGCATCCCGGGCGGCGCGAGCATGCCGATCTACGACCCGCTGGTCGACCGCTCGCCGATCCGCCACGTCCTGTGCCGTCACGAGCAGGGGGCCGGCCACGCCGCCGAGGGCTACGCCTGGGCGACCGGCAAGGTCGGCGTCTGCATGGCGACGAGCGGCCCCGGCGCGACCAACCTCGTGACGCCGTTGACCGACGCGAAGATGGACTCCGTGCCGATCGTGGCGATCACGGGTCAGGTGCCGACCCCGGTCGTCGGCAACGACGCCTTCCAGGAGGCCGACATCACCGGTATCACGATGCCGGTCACGAAGCACAACTTCCTCGTGAAGGACCCGGCGGACATCGTCGAGACCGTGCGCGAGGCGTTCCACATCGCGTCGACCGGTCGGCCGGGCCCGGTCTTGGTCGACCTGCCGAAGGACATCCTGCAGGCCGATGTCGAGTACGTGTGGCCCGAGAAGATTTCGCTGCCGGGGTACCGGCCGACCACGAAGGGCAACAACCGGCAGGTCACCGAGGCGGTCAAGCTGATCCTGGCGGCGAAGCGCCCGGTGCTCTACGTCGGTGGCGGCGTGATAAAGGCCAACGCGACCGACGAGCTGCGCCAGCTGGCGGAGCTCGGCCGGCTGCCGGTCGTCACCACGCTGATGGCGCGCGGCGCGTTCCCCGACTCGCACGAGCTTTGCTTGGGCATGCCCGGCATGCACGGCGTCTACACGGCCGTCACCGCGATGCAGCGCGCCGACCTGCTGGTCGCGCTCGGGTCGCGGTTCGACGACCGCGTGACCGGCAAGCTGTCCGCGTTCGCGCCCGACGCGAAGATCGTGCACGTCGACATCGACCCCGCCGAGATCGGTAAGAACCGCCTGGCCGACGTGCCGATCGTCGGCGACTGCCGCGACGTGATCGCCAAGATGGTCACCGAGCTCGGTAAGCGCCAAGGCGACGCCGGCGCGCGCGACCGCTCCGAGTGGCTCTCCACGCTGAAGGACTGGCAGGCGAAGTATCCGCTGCGCTACGCGCAGAACGGCGACGCCGTGAAGCCGCAGTATTGCGTCGAGCGTCTGCGTCACTTCGCCGACGACGACACGATCTTGGTGTCCGGCGTCGGCCAGCACCAGATGTATGCGGCGCAGTACTGGCGGTTCGAGCGTCCGCGCCACTGGATCAACTCCGGCGGCCTCGGCACGATGGGCTTCGCGGTCCCGGCCGCGATGGGGGCGAAGGCCGGTCAGCCCGACAAGCGCGTCGTCGCGATCGACGGTGACGGCTGCTTCCAGATGACCGCGCAGGAGCTCGCGACGAGCAATACCGAGCAGATCCCGTTCATCACGGCGATCTTGAACAACGGCTACCTCGGCATGGTCCGCCAGTGGCAGGAGCTCTTCTTCGACGAGCGGTACTCGGGCGTCTACCTGAACCCCGACGTCCCCGACTACGTGAAGCTCGCCGAGGCGTACGGCGCCGTCGGGCTTCGCGTCGACAGCCCCGAAGAGGTCGACGCCGCGATCGAGAAGGCCTACGCCATCGAGGACCGGAGTGTCGTGATCGACTTCCGGGTCGACCCACGTGAGGGCGTGTTCCCGATGGTGGCGGCGGGCACGTCGAACGACGACATCATCCTCGGGCCGGAGTTCGCGCCGCATGAGACCCCCGGGGAGGCACCGATCGTATGAACAGCCACCTGCACACGATCTCCGTGCTGGTCGAAGACCGGCCGGGAGTCCTCACCCGGATCGCGGGCCTGTTCGCTGCGCGCGGCTTCAACATCGACTCGCTCGCGGTCGGCGCCACCGAGAGCCCCGGCGTCTCCCGGATGACGATCGTCGTCAACGTCGAGGAGAAGCCGCTCGAGCAGGTCACGAAGCAGCTGAACAAGCTGGTCAACGTGATCAAGATCCTCGAGCACGATCAGGGATCGGCCGTCGAGCGCGAGCTGATGCTCGTGAAGGTGCGCTCCGACGGCGACAACCGCGCCCGGATCATGGAGATCGCCGACGTGTTCCGTGTGAACGTCGTCGACGTGACGCACGGGACGCTGACACTCGAGGCCTCGGGCAAGCCCGAGAAGCTCGAGGCGCTGCTCGGGATGCTCCGCGACTTCGGCGTCGTCGAGCTCTCGCGCACCGGGCGCGTCGCGCTCGGCCGCGGCGACCGCGGCATCAAGGATCGAACGCTCAAGGTCGCGAACGACGCCTGACCCGGCGACTCGCGCACGACGGAAGGACGCCAGCATGGCCACGATCTACTACGAGAAGGACACCGACCCCGGCGTATTGAGCGATCAGAAGATCGCGATCCTCGGGTTCGGGTCGCAGGGGCACGCCCACGCCGAGAACCTGCAGGACAGCGGGTACGACGTGCGCGTCGGGCTCCGGCCGGGCTCCTCGAGCCGCGCGAAGGCGCAAGAGGCGGGTCTAAGCGTGCTCGACACCGCCGACGCGGTGGCCGAGGCGGACGTGATCATGTGCCTGCTGCCCGACACGTCCCACGGCGCGGTGTACGCGAGCGACATCGCACCGAACCTCAAAGACGGCGACATGCTGATGTTCGCCCACGGGTTCTCGGTCCACTTCGGCACGGTGGTGCCCCCTTCCGGCGTGGACGTGACGATGATCGCGCCGAAAGGACCGGGACACCTGGTCCGCCGGACGTACGAGCAGGGCATCGGGACGCCGGCGCTCGTCGCCGTGCAGCAGGACGCGACCGGCAAGGCGAAGGAGCGTGCGCTCGCATACGGCAACGGGATCGGCGGCGCACGCGCCGGCATCATCGAGACGACGTTCAAGGAAGAGACCGAGACCGATCTGTTCGGTGAGCAGACGGTGCTCTGCGGCGGGATCTCCGAGCTGATCCGCAACGGGTTCGAAACGCTCGTCGCCGCGGGCTACCAGCCGGAGATCGCGTACTTCGAATGCATGCACGAGCTCAAGCTGATCATCGACCTGATCTACGAGGGCGGTCTGTCGTGGATGCGCTACAGCGTGTCCGATACCGCCGAGTGGGGCGACTACCAGAGCGGCCCGCGCGTGATCGACGCGCACGCGCGCGAACAGATGCAGCAGGTGCTGTCCGAGATCCAAGACGGCACGTTCGCGAAGAAGTGGATCGCCGAGGCCGACGCCGGCTTCCCGGAGTTCCTCCGACTTAGGCAGCAGGCGCAGACGTCCCAGCTCGAGCAGGTGGGACGGCAGCTGCGCCAGATGATGCCCTGGTTGGAGTCCGAGAAGAAGGTGCCGAGTTGAGATGAGTGAACCTGGCGTAGTACGCGACAAGAACCGAGTACGGATCTTCGATACCACCCTGCGCGACGGGGAGCAGGCTCCCGGGATCGCGTTGACCAAGGCCGAGAAGGTCGAGATCGCCGAGCAGCTGGCCCGGCTGCAGGTCGACATCCTCGAGGCGGGCTTCCCGATCTCCTCGCAGGGCGAGTTCGAGGCCGTCCGGGAGATCGCCGACGGCGTGCACGGCCCGGTGATCGCGGCGCTCGCGCGCACGGCGACCGGCGACATCGAGCGAGCCGCCGAGGCGCTGAAGGGCGCCGAGCGCTGGCGGATCCACACGTTCATCTCGACCTCCGATGTGCAGCGCGAGTCGATGCTGAAGATGACTCACCAGCAGGTGCTCGACGCGATCCAGGAGAACGTCACGCTCGCGAAGGGCTACACCGAGGACGTCGAGTTCAGCGCGCAGGACGCGACGCGCACCGAGCTCGACTTCCTGCTCGAGTGCTTCCGTCTGGCGGTTCGCTGCGGCGCGACCACGATCAACGTGCCCGACACGGTCGGCTACGCGACGCCGACGGAGTTCGGCGAGCTCGTCAGGATCGTGCGTGACGACACCCCCGACCACGTCGTGATCTCGACGCACTGCCACAACGACCTGGGACTCGCGGTCGCGAATGCCTTGGCCGGGATCGAGAACGGCGCCCGCCAGATCGAGGTCGCGGTCAACGGGATCGGCGAGCGCGCGGGGAACTGCTCGCTCGAGGAGATCGCGATGATCGTGCGCACGCGCGGTGAGCACCTCGGCGTGCAGCACGGCCTCAACATCAAGGAGATCACACGCACGTCGCGGCTGGTCTCGATGACCACCGGCTACAGCGTCCAGCCGAACAAGGCGGTTGTCGGGGCCAGCGCGTTCGCGCACGAGAGCGGCATCCACCAGCACGGCGTGCTGGCCAACCGCGCGACCTACGAGATCATGGACCCGCTCGAGGTCGGGCTGGAAGGCAATCAGCTGGTGCTCGGCAAGCACAGCGGCCGGCACGCCTTCGTCGACGCGCTCGACAAGTTAGGGATCACGCTCGACGACGGCGCGCTGAACCGAGCGTTCACGCGGTTCAAGGACCTCGCCGACCGCAAGGTGCAGCTGACCGATCAGGACCTCTCGGCGATCGTCGCTGAAGAGCTCGGCGCGGCGGACGAGGACGTCTTCCTTCTCGAATCGGTGGTCGTCGGCGGCGGGACGCACCTGCAGCCGAGGGCCACCGTGCATCTGCGCAAGGGTGACGAGACGGTCGAGGAGTCGGCGATCGGCGACGGGCTGATCGACGCCGCGATGGGCGCGATCTCGCGGGCTGCGGGTGTCGAGGCACGCCTGGCGAGCTTCCAGGTCTCGGCGGTCACCGGCGGCACCGACGCGCTCGGCGACGTCGTCGTGCAGGTGGACGTCGATGGACGCCGGGTCACCGGGCGCGGAGTCGCGACCGATGTGGTCGAGGCGAGCGCGCGCGCGTACCTCGCCGCGGTCAACCGCGCGATCGCGGTCGCAGCCAAGGATGAGGATCAGACGAACGAGGTCACGCCGTGACCCACCGGATCGGCGTGATCCGCGGGGACGGCACGGGTCCCGAAGTGGTCGGCGAGGGCCTCAAGGTGCTCGAGGCCGTCCGCGAGGGCTTCGACGTCGACCTCGTGGATCTCGATCTCGGCGCCGACCGGTACCTTCGGACCGGCGAGGTGCTGCCGGACGGGGAGCTCGAGGACCTCGGCGCCTGCGACGCGATCTTCCTCGGTGCGGTGGGCGATCCGCGGGTGCGGCCCGGGATCCTCGAGCGCGACCTGCTTCTCAAGATCCGGTTCGGGCTCGATCAATGGGTGAATCTCCGGCCGGTCGTGCGCTATCCCGGCGTGCAGACGCTCGTACCGAGCCATACCGAGGAGGACGTCGACCTGGTCGTCGTCCGCGAGAACTCGGAAGGGCTATACACCGGCGCGGGTGGCTTCCACCGGAAGGGGACGCCCCACGAGGTCGCGGTTCAGGAATCCATCAACACGCGCCACGGGGTCGAGCGGATCGTGCGCTACGCGTTCGAGCTCGCGGCCTCGCCGTCGCGCCGGCACAGGCTCACGCTCGTGCACAAGACCAACGTGCTGACGTTCGCCGGCGATCTGTACCAGCGGGTGGTCGATGAGCTGGGCAGCGAGTTCCCGGGCGTCGAGACCGATTACGTGCACGTCGACGCGGCGTGCATCTACTTCCTGGACTCGCCGTCGCGGTTCGACGTGATCGTCACCGACAACATGTTCGGCGACATCATCACCGACCTCGGGGCGATGATCCAAGGCGGGATGGGCCTCGCCGCGGGCGGCAACATCAATCCCGACGGCGTGTCGATGTTCGAGCCGATCGGAGGCACCGCGCCGAGCGAAACCGGCAAGGGCACGATCAACCCGCTCGCGGCGATCGGCGCGATGGAGATGCTGCTCCGCCAGCTCGGCGAGACCGAGGCGGCCGAGCGCGTCGACCGGGGGATCCGGCACGCCACCGGCACCATGAAGAGCATGCGCGCCGGCGAGATGGGGTTTACCACGGTCGAGGTCGGGGACCTCGTCGTCGAGGGGGCGGCGTGAGCGACGCCCGCCCGGTAACGGTCGAGCTCTACGACACGACGCTTCGCGACGGTGCGCAGCAGGCAGACCTGTCGTACACGGTCGAGGACCGTCTGCGGATCCTCCACCGGCTCGACCAGGTCGGGTTCCCGTACATCGAGGGTGGGTGGCCGGGCGCCAACCCGCGCGACACGGAGTTCTTCCGGCTCGCGACCAAGGAGACGCTCGACCACGCGCAGCTGACGGCGTTCGGCATGACGCGGCGCGCCGGTGAGCGCGCGGAGGATTCAGGCGTGCTGCGCGATCTGCTCGACGCGGGCACCGAGGTCGTGTGCCTGGTCGGAAAGGCGTGGGATCTGCACGTCACCGAGGCGCTGCGCACCGACCTCGACGAGGGCGTCGCCATGGTGCGCGACTCAGTAGCGTTCCTGCGGGCGCAGGGCCGCCGCGTCTTCTTCGACGCGGAGCACTTCTTCGACGGCTATCAGAGCGATCCGATGTTCGCGATGGCGGTCGTCGCGGCCGCCGAGGAGGCCGGCGCCGAGCGCCTCGTCCTGTGCGACACGAATGGCGGGATGTTGCCGTTCGACGTCGCGCGCATCGTCAAGGTCGTGCGCAACCAGGCGAGCGCGCCGCTCGGGATCCACGTGCACAACGACGCGGGGTGTGCCGTCGCGAACTCCCTGGTGGCGGTCGACGCGGGCGTGCTCCAGGTGCAGGGCACCGTCAACGGCTACGGCGAGCGAACCGGGAACGCCGACATCGTGCCGATCGCCGCCAACCTCGCGCTCAAGCTCGGCGTCACCGACGTCCTGCCCGAGGGGTCCGTCGCGCACCTAACCGAGTTGGCGCACTACGTCGCCGAGGTCGCGAACCTGTCTCCCGAGGCGCGGCAGCCGTACGCCGGGCGATACGCGTTCACGCACAAGGCCGGCCTCCACACCAGCGGGGTCGCGCGCGTTTCCCGCGCGTACGAGCACGTCGAGCCGGACGCTGTGGGCAATCGCCGCAATATCGTCGCGTCGGACTACAGCGGCGGCGCGTCGATCCGCATGAAAGCCGACGAGTTCGGATTCACCATCACGGACAACGCGGTGGCCGCGGCGGTCCAGGAGCTCAAGGACCGCGAGTCGCGCGGCTACACCTACGACCTCGCCGAGGCGTCGCTCGAGGTGCTGCTCCGTCGCGCCGACGGGTGGGTTCAGCCTTGGTTCACGATCGAGAGCTACCGAGTCCATGTCGAAGAGCGCTCGGGCGAGGATCCCCTCGCCGAGGCGACGGTCAAGGTGATCACCGGCGGCACGCGCCACATCGAAAGCGCCGAGGGGCAAGGGCCGGTGGGTGCGCTCGACAACGCGCTGCGCAAGGCCCTGTCCAACGACTACCCGGCCCTGGACGACATGGAGCTTGAAGACTTCCGCGTGCGCGTGCTCGATCGAAGCGTCGGGACCGGGGCGACCGTCCGCGTCCTGATCGACCTCTCCAACGGCGAGCGCGAATGGACCACCGTCGGGGTGAGCGAGAACATCATCGAGGCCTCATGGGAGGCGCTCGTCGACGGGTACACGTACGGCCTGCTCCACCCGAGGTCTGCGCCGGAGGTCTAGCACGGTGCCGGCGACGATCCGTTCCGCCACGGTGGACGACGTCCACTCGTTCCTCGCGGTGAAGGTCGAGGCCTGGCGGTGGGCGTACGCAGGCATCTTGCCCGCCGACCATCTCGCCGCGCTCTCGATCGACGAACAAGCGGTGGCGTGGCGCGAACGGTTCGTCGCGCCGGACAGCGCGGCCGACGGCTCCGTGTTCGTCGCCGTCGACGGCGGGCGGGTGGTCGGTGTCGCCGGCGTTGGTCCCTCACGCGACGACGACGCTCGCCGGTCGACCGGCGAACTCCAGATGCTCTACGTCGCCCCCGACCATGTCGGTCGGGGCCTCGGTCGCTCGCTGCACGATCGCGCTCTGGCAGCCCTCCACGCCGCCGGCTTCGAGCGCGCGACGCTCTGGGTCCTCGAAGCGAACACGCGCGGACGAGGGTTCTACGAGCACGTCGGCTGGGCGCCCGATGGTGCTCGCGGGGATCACATGGTCGAGTGCGACAACCACCCGATGGTGCGGTACGCGATCGAGCTCTAAGGCCGAGGCTTCGCGTGGTTCGCCAGTACCTCGACGATCCGGTCCTCCAGGTCCTTCGCGGTGTACTCCTCCATGCCGCTCGTGAGCAAGGAGAAGGTTACCCACCCGTCGGTTGGCTTGTTCCACACCCAGCCCGACAGTGCCGAGACGTGGTCGAGCGTGCCCGTCTTCGCGCGTATCCGCACGCCGCGGAGGCGGTGACGAAGCGTCCCTTGGCCCGCCGCGGGCAGGGCCATCCGCAGCGTGCTGAGCCATGGCTGCCGCTCGGCGTTCCACAGTAGGTGGACGATCCCGATCGCCGTTTGACGATTCGCGTACGAAAGCCCGGAGCTGTCATGACACGTGGCGCGCACGTGACGCGCCGCCTCGTAGGCGCAGATCGAGACGGCTGCGTTCGCGATCGTGCCGGCCTGACCGCGTGCGTAGGCGAGCGCCTTGCCGAGCACCTCGGCCGCGAAGTTGATCGAACGATGATCCATGCGCTCGAGGATCGCCCGGAGCGGTTTCGATGACGCAGACGCCAGCTCGGTCATGCCGGCGGCGGCCCGGCCGGCGGTCGCGTCGCCGCCGATCGTCACCCCGATGTGTCGGAGCGTATGCGAAAGAGATACCGCCGCATGCCGCTCCGGATCGTTGATGTGCTTCCCGGTCGGGGCGACGTTCCCTCCGTAGGTGAGCGCGGTCGGGCGTGCCACGTACTCGGCGGGGAAGTAGCTCTTCCAGCCGGGGGCGAACCAATCCCGATGGAACGGCCCCGTCACGCCGACGACGTGGCCGGTGATGTGTCGGACGCCGGCGGCCCACAGGCGTGACGCGATGAGCGCGATCCTGGCGTCGCTCACTTCAGGATCGCCCTGTCCCTTGAGATACAGGTTGCCGTCGACCGTCCCACCGCCACCGACCGCCGGCCCGAGCGCGCGCAGCGCGAAGGTATGTGCCCCGCCGAACCGTTCGAGGAGCGCCATCGACAACAGGAGCTTCTCGTTGGACGCCGGCGGCCGGGCGACGGAGGCGCGGTGCCGATACCAGACGGATCCCGGGTCGCCGACGACCACCGACATCGGGTGGGCGCCGACGATCCGGCCGATGTGCCGAACCCACTGGGGCTCCGCCCGGGCCGGCCCCGCGATAAGCGAGAGCCCGAGCACCGCAGCCAAGACCAGACAAGCACGCCGGACCATGGCGGCCCACGATACCCGTCGGATGACCTGCGTCCGCCTGTTGCTTGTAGGGCAAAAGGCGGGTTATCCCCCACAGGGGGTTCACGGACTAGTCCTTGTTCGCTACCCTCGTCCATCTGGCGCCCGGCGGCCTGAGCGACGTTCAGCTGGCCGCATCGATGCGAGGTCGAGCCAACGAGGGCACGGCCGAGAAGGGCCCGAGGGAGGGGAACCGCGTGCGTTTGAACCAGGGCATCCGTCGGGGCACCCGTCGACGTGGGCAGACGGCGATCGCCGTCTGTTGCGTCGCGGTGATCGCCCTCGTCACGCCGGCAGTGGCAGGCACGAGGACGTCGTCGTCGTACCACCTGACCACTCACACAGGGCTGAAGAAGGTCCGAGACAGTCAAGGCCCGCAGCAGATCCGGATCTTGAGCGTGTCGCCGGGCACGAACGTCCCCGACATCGCGCCGGCGACGCAGCAGTACCCGATGTGGGCGCTGACAAGCTCGATGTCTGCGCACGCCGGTGCGATCGCCGGCATCAACGGCGACTTCGGCACGTCTCGCGGTCAGCCGATGCACACGCTCATGATCGACGGCGAACTCTGGACGACCGGTCAATCGGGCGGCGATGCCATCGCGTGGTCTGCGAACGGCAAGAGCGCGTACATCGGCCACCCCGCGCTCAAGATATTGGCGAAGGACCTCGACCGGACCAACGCCTTCTTCGTGCAGGGATGGAACGTCGGCACGCCGAACGGCGGCTCGATCCAGGGCTACACCACGCGCGGCGGGACGGTCACGCAGCCGCCCGGCAAGTCGAACCCGCAGGCGACCGATCCGCACTACTGCGCGGCACGGCTCGTGCCGACGGCGCCGATCGGCTGGAATGGGAAGGCCCGGACCTCGATCGTCCGCCGGTACAAGGTGGAGGCGCAGCCCGAGCCATGCCCGAAGACCCCGCTCGGATTCAGCGGTGAGAACGACGCGGTGGTCGTCGCGGCGAAGGCGACGTCCCCCTCTGCGACCAAGATCACCGGCCTCAAGGCGGGCGACAAGATCCGGCTGAGCTTCACCTTCAAGGGCTGGCACGGCGTCACCGACGTGATGGGCGCCTCGGAGATGCTCGTGAAGAAGGGCAACAACGTGGCCCCGGGCTACAACCCGGGCGACAACTACATCCTCAACTACAACCCCCGCACCGCCGTCGGGATCACCAAGGGCTGCTCCGACATGGACATCGGCACGAAGTGCCGGCTGATCTTCATCACGATCGACGGCCGGCAGGGCAGCACCGGGTGGTCCAAGGGCGTCCGGCTGCCCTACCTGGCTCAACAGTTCATCCGAGCGGGGGCCTACCGCGCCGTCAACCTCGATGGCGGCGGCTCCACAACGATGTGGACCAAGAAGCGCAACTCTTCCTACTGTGAATCCTCACCGTCGGTCGGCGGCTGCCTCGTGCAGCGGCCGTCCCCCTCGACCGGCGAACGAGCAACCCGGAGCGCGATCGTGGTGTTGCCCTCCGGCGACTCAGGGACGCCTTCCGGCCTGCGATGAAACGCGGGGCCGCGCCGATCGTGGTCGGCGCGGCCCTGTCGTGGATGCTCGCCGTGTCCGCGGCGCAGGCGCGGCCGCTCGACGTGAGCTGGTCGATGGTGCCGGCCGTCGCCCCCGCCGAACGCCATCACGCACATCAAGGCGGTCCCGTGACCGTCGTCGCGGCGGGGGACATCGCGTGCGATCCGAGGAACGCGCTCTTCAACAACGGCTGGGGTTCCGGAGGGTGGTGCCGCGCCAACGCGGTCGACAAGGTGATCCGGTCGGTGGATCCGGACGCGGTGCTGGCCCTCGGCGACGAGCAGTACAACGATGGGCGACTGAAGGCGTTCCAGCAGTCGTATGCGCGGAGCTGGGGCAAGGAGCTCGCGCGAACGTACGCGGTGCCCGGCAACCACGAGTATTACGGAAGCCATACCGCGTACGGCTACTTCACGTACTTCGGCGCGCA
>C688J18823_10002393_pt1 | contig 11749 bp, 16 predicted proteins | sample HopSoiMetagenom1_FD_18823 | JGI IMG/M metagenome (IMG submission 18823) | reverse complement strand
CGTATGCCAATGGAATTAGATCTTCTTCATTTCCTCCAGTACCATGAAGTAAGAGAAAAGTGGTAAATGTTTTTCTTTGTGTTGCTCCCTGTTTTGCTCTCTCGGAGTCGATTATATTTTTTGGAGGCATAAAACGGTGGATGAACCAAGATCAGTTTTAGTTTTGACCATTTCTACTTGTATCCCTTTTGCTGATATTGCTGCTGTTCTTTGTTTAACACCTGTTGTTTTCCTTCCTTTATAGGTAAACGTACTGGTGGTAGAACTCTCTCAAGATCCTTACGCGTAGGTTCGACATTTGGGTAATGTCAAATGTGTTCCAAGTGCTTCTACCTTTTCATCAACTGTAAATCCTGGTGGATTGGTAGCAATTTCAAAAAGTACTCCGCCAGGTTCGTGGAAGTAAACAGAATGAAAATACACTCGGTCAATTACAGGAGTTGCATTTAGTCCAGCTTTGACTATATTTTTCCGCAACACTATTTGTTGTTCATCAGTAGGCGTACGCCATGCAACATGATGTACTGACCCAATTCCTGTAGCAGCATGCCATGTATTAGGAAGACAAAGAATGTCAACAATGTTGGCACCTCTTGCATTTTCTTCTTGTTCTTCTTTTTGCTCACTAGAATAAGACGATGAGGTAGTGGGGATTTCATATCTGAAGCGACTTCCATCTTGATGTGTAGGTATAAACCCAAGCTCTTCAGTTAAAACAGATACGGTAGGTCCGTACCCTTCCTCTGATAAAGTCACAGAATAACAAGGAGCTAAAACCGCTTAAGTGAACAGAGCCAATTCAAATAAGAAAACTCTTTTATCTATGGAGTTGCTTCTTGGAAGCGAGATTGGATGACAACCACAGCAGGAGATACCAGAAATACATTGAAAAGAATTACATGGCAACCCCTTAAATTTGCCTTGTTTTCGATGTTTCTTGGTCCTATTCTTAACCTAGATCTACAGCAAGGACAGAATACTCCGTCCCATTGCATAAACTAGTCACATGTTTGACAACGTTTGTGTCCAGTCGCATAACGACCAGAAGCATTGTGATGTATACGAATTCCCTTGCATGCCATTTACTGCTTATACGTCATGTTGAACGCTATACCAACCTGCAAAAGACTGATGAAAAGCCATATTAATCGCACGCCATATTTCCACCACAAGCACAAAAGTTGAATTCATCTAAAATTATTCAAAACTCATAGTTATTGAGGCTATTGTAATTCTCTAAACTCCAATCATTGGTAAGATTATCGTTAAGAAAGTGGATATTGCCTTCAGTATATAGTATAGTAACTATTTCATAGTCATTCATATATAGTTAATCTTCTATATATATTGTAGGGAAAAATAATAACATGTCAACAACATCAAAAGAAGTAACAACAACATCAAAAGAAGTACATCAAAGAATAGAACAACAACAAGCTATCAATAAAGCATTAGATGAGACCAAGAACAATATCAAAAAAGCAACAGATGAAGCAAGAAGAGATATCCCACATTATACTCAACTGGTGAACGAGTATCAAGAAGAAACTATTCAAGCAGCTAGGCAGATTGCAGATAACTACTTAGAATCTCAAAGGGAATTTATCAATTCATTTCAATCAGCATTGGTACCCCAGATAGAGGCAGCAAATAGAGCAGGATTGTCAAATTGGACATCTCCAAGAAATGTGAGTGAACAATACGCAAGGTTAGTTAGCGCTTTTGCAGATAATACAATTGCGGTAACCAAACTAGTTAACAGTGCTATGTTTGCAAATTTAGATGCATTTAAGAGATCTGTTCAGAACGCAAGGGATAATGTAAAGGAGTTTTCTAGAATAGGTGTTAATAGCGAGAAAACATTCGAGGAAGTGTCAAGAGATACAGCTGCAACAAGAACAACGTCCTTTCCATAGGAAATAAAGTAACTACAAAGAAATCAGGGATAAGGGTTAAGTTAATAAGATGAGAAAAACAAGGCAACAACGCAGGTAAGAATCACTAACGCAGAGAAAATTCCAACAACTTGAAAGAGTAAGAGGAATTTAATCTTGTAGGTTTTAATCTATAATACACAATAAATGAAATTTGACTCCAGAACACTGTTATCCAAATGGTAATAAGCGCGAATGTGCAAGTATACATATCTGTGTGCGAAAAGATGTGAAGTAGGTTTAGGCCTACTAAATATCCTTGGTAGTTCACAGAAAACCTCGTAGGGTAGGTGAGAGGAACCTACTTTTGAATAAAGAGTAGAGGGATCCTGCCGAGCCTACAGGGATTATTATCGCATATCCCTTTCTCCTTCCCTCGTGGCAGCTAACTCACCAGTTCCGTAGATGTTATACTCACAGATAAATAATGCCAAAATTAAGTTTTGTGATTTATAACAAATTACAGGCTTTTTATCAACAAATATGCTGTAAAGAAGTAGATAAAATTACTCATGAGAGATTGATAATGGAACTGTGGCTAGATTTACATACTACTAATGCTACAGTATTTACCTAATTTAATCTAGGGTATTGACCCAGCATGGAGTAGTTCAGTGTTTGGATTGTGGTAACTCATAGTATGCTCAATAAAGTGGCGGAGGCAATATCGCAAAGCAGATACAGTATATTACTCATCTCAGTGGTCTGGCGGATACATTCAACATAGACACCTATGTGATCAGAGGTGACAAACTTTACACATTGATATTCACTACAGGATCATTCCTTGTACCTGAAACACTTCCAACAGCAGAGAAAATGATACACTCTATATGTAAGCTGCTATCTTCAGTTGATAAACCACCAAGAGTACTTGTATCTGCATCTGCTACAGGATATTATGGAGACAGAGGTGATGAGATATTAACCGAAGAAATCCCACCTTCCTCTTGCTCCAATGATTATCTCTCGTATGTTGTAGGAATTGGGAAGAAGCTACTCAAAGAGCTAAAGAATCTGGCATTCGTGTTGTAAACTTGAGGATAGGCATAGTTCTATCATCTTCTGGCGGAATGCTGTCAAAAATTCTTCCCATTTTTAAATTGGGATTTGGTATAAGAATTGGAAATGGTAATCAGTATATGAGTTGGATCGTACTAGATGATTTACTTGGTTTGATCCTGTATGCTATAGCTAACAAATCTATTTCTGGTCCTGTAAATGCGGTATCATCCAATCCTATTACAAATGCAGATTTTACAATGGCTTTGGGAAAGGTCTTGTCACGGCCTACTAAATTTTCTATTCCTGAATCCATGATAAAATTACTATTAGGAGAGGAATTAGCCAATGCTGCTATCCTATCAAGCACACATGTTATTCCTGAGCGTCTAATCGACCATATTTGGAATCAGTGTTACGGCATACTCTAGGAAAAAGTATTTCCTAAGGACTGCGTCAAGTTCATTTCATTATCATTCGGGGATTACTATAATAATTGTGAAGCTCCAAAAAAATTTGGTTGCGGAATAGAAAGGAATGCGTATTTATATTCAGACCTATCTTGAATAATCGCAGCTAGGGCTTGGTTGACACATCACATTACCTCATTTATAATTTGACATAAATGCAAATATCATACATCCCAGAACAACACCATACACTATATGTCCACCTAGGCTTGCAAATGCCGGTACATGACCTAAAGGATGACTGAATGGAGTTAAGCCAGTAATTGGTTTATGTATTGGTACTAAGGTAATAATCCACAGTACAAAACCATATAGTGTTCCAAGTAAAAGTAATGATGCAAAACTGTCGATTAACGTTGTGAAAAAGAAAGTAACAATAAATGGAAAAGCTATTCCTGCAAGAATACCATTTATAAAGTGAAAGAAAAAGATTCCTTTGAAGTGAATATTATTTTCATTTGGAAGTTTAAGCAATCTCCTTGTTATGACCTGATTTTCATGCCATTCAAACACACCAGGCAAACCCCAGCGCTTCCATGACGGGATCTCCGTTAAGGTCATTACAGCCGTTGATACTGCCCCACTCAAAAGACCAACCACCAAATATGACAATGAAGCAATATCAGACAACAACTTTTATATCCTCTATCTTCTAGCTCAATACTGTTTTATTTTCCATCATAATTCTAGACAACAACTCTAAGCCTTTGTCTTTTATAAGATAGACTTGCTTTTGTCCACTATAGGAAATAAAATCGTAATCAATTAGATAAAACGAATATTTCTTTAATATCGCGGGTGATGATGAGATCATCAACTGCATTAAATCATCAAATGTTGCTTCCCTCGCACATAATGATAAAATATACTCCAAGATATCTTTTCCAGTCAATTGTAAAGGATTTAGGCTTGCTTTGTCATTTACAGTCATTGTTGCTCAAATTCGTATAGTCTGATATTAAAGAATTGCACATTATGTGATGTGGTTAGGCACTATAATAATCATTGGTATATCGATGTACCATAAACAAGGATACTATAACCTGACCTTTGTCTATGCAATCTACAAACACAGATGAGTGAAGAATATTGGGGCAACATGGGGAATCTTATATACGACAGGCTAATGCTTTTTGCACTATTGCATCGAGACCTTCACCAATTTCATTATTTCGCCAAATGATGCATCATTTATAATGAAAGCATCGATTGTGTTATTCTGATATTGCTTCATGTTGTTAAATGCTGAACCGCCAACTACAACAGGCAGCTTGTTATTGTACTTTACATGGATTTGGTGAATGAGCCTCTCAGCTGATTTGATATTTTCTACAAGAGTTATAGAGACAAGCAGAATATCTGGCTGCAAATCTCGTATATAGTCCATAATATAATCGGATGGTATAGAAGTTGAAATATTATATACCTTAAAACCCTTACTTAATAGAAGTGATTCTATCATGTTGCAGGCCAAACCATGCAGCTCGCCATCAGGAGTACAAATTACAGCCTTGTAGCGAGAAGATGGTTCCTTGGTCCTCGCAGTTATTCGTTCATTTATTATTTTAACAAGCCCAAGGGCTGTATTGGTGCTAGCATGTTCAGTTGCAACATCTAGTTGACCTTTCTGCCACAAGTCACCAATTCTATACATTACAGGTTTTAAGAGTTTATCATAAAAATCAGTCAGACCAAATAGTCTGGAATATTTTTCATAGATGTCTACGAGACCTTTGACATTACAATCGTCTAGCAGTATAAATACTTCTTCTTGAATCCTAGAGACGAGTTCATTTCTTTCTTCTTGATGAGAACTAAATGCCGATACAAAGGCTAGAATTTTTGCGTCATCCCTGTATTCTTCTGGTATATCCTCAATCGTTACCTCTGATGCTTTACCTAGATATTTTAGGGTATGTTGTCTTGATGTATTCCTTTTAGGATCCCAAACGCTTTGAACTAGATAAGCATAGTCAATTCCTTTTACTTTCTTATTTCTAATATACACCATAGCGAATCATGCATACTCTCTGTTGGCATTCAGTATTTACTCGTCGCACATATATCAGATTAGTGGTACGACAGATCTCTGGTGCTAACATCTGGTCTGGTATTCCTTTAAAAAGAAACAAATAAAATTGCTTTACTGCTATCGCATTATCTTATTATCTTTCTTCAGAAATACACCTATCTCAGTCATTCTTCCGGCGATAAAGCCAAGCAAAGCACCATATATAAGATGAAATACAAGCGAACCACCTATAACAACAGCATATAGCCCGCTGAAAGGACCAGCTATATTGTGGATATATTGATTGGGTGCTGAGAAGATGAAGGAATCAAGCCGTGGTTGTATTAAAAACGTTGCAAGTGGAACAAATAACACTGTCCATAATGCCATACCTACAACCATTCCTTTAACAATACCCTCTCTTGAGTTGTAAGGTGCTATCTTCGACCAGAACAGTGAAATTTGTCCAAATATGTTACCTGCAGCCATTCCAGTCATTATGTGTAATGCAAAGCCAATATATTGAGCTGATACTGGATCGTTAATTCCTAACGAAGCTCCAATTACAGCAAAAAATGTTCCGGCAGGAGTACCAGATATAACATCTACTATAACTAGAAGGCCAGAAATAGCCCACGCACTAATAAATCCTGCAATTGTACAATAGAGTATAAATTGTCTACGTGAATTTGCTGCAACATTTGTTTTTGTCAAACTTTCCATATCTTTTCCCTACGAACACACTATATAAACACGTGCCTATAGCCAGATATAGTGCCTAACTAAATTTACTAGGAAAATAAACTGGCTCAAATACCATTAACTCTTATTTTATGATATACGTTATGCGAAGCTACTACGACTGAAGCTGCTATGGCTGCACCAATGAAATTTCTAAGTGTCATCATTAGATTAGGAGATGTAGCGATCAACGAACTGGCTGAAACAGTGTATATATTATCAATGAGCCAAAAAATAAGAGTTATCCAGCCAATTACACCTGCGATAAATGCTCCAAGTCTTGCTCCATTAAAGCAAAAAAATAGCGAAAATGCAATAGAAAGATACCATAATCCGCTAAGAATTAGCCAATTGAAGTGGAAAACTTCGGGCCTAGCATCCAGCATATAGTAAGTAGAGCCTATCGCAGCCATTGCAAATAATGAAACGATGAGAAGTTTATTATTCAAAGTATGTGATGTTCGCTGTCGTCGCCCTGATGTTTTTCTTTTTACTTGCTGTTCTTCTTCTTGTTCTTCTTTCTCAGCGCTCTTGATTGCTTCTTCAAATGTTTTTAGCTTTAGAGGGATTAATTTTTTAACTGTCTCATCTCTTACTATAGCCTCGTGTTTTAAGCTATCTATTAATGGTCTTGCTAACGAAGCCTTTACAGGAGTAATGAGGTCAACCCAGTAGGAGGATAGTCTGGGGGTAAGAAATGGAATGATGATTATTTTTATATCTTTGTTGAGCATCTTTGCATAACGCTTCATCATCTGAAGGTATGTAAGAATTTCAGTACCACCAATATCAAAATCTCTTCCCTCGGTTTCCTTTACATCTATTGATCTAACAAGATATTCAACGACGTCGTCTACTGATATTGGTTGCGATTTTGTCAAGACCCATTTTGGACATACCATCACGGGCAATCTTTTAACAAGGTATTCTAACATCTGAAATGATCCTCCACCCTGACCTAAGATTACTGCTGCACGGAAAATAGTAACTCTAGCAGTAGATGTCCTTAATATATCGCCAACTTCTTTTCTACTGCGCATATGGTCTGATAATAACGACTCATTATGCCCTTCTCTGTCTTCTTCGGGAATCAATCCCCCCAAATATACGATCCTATCAACACCACACTCTGTGGCAGCCCTCGCGAAATTTTGTGCAGCAAGCCTATCTCTTTGTGAAAATTTTTTCCATTCCTTAGAAGAACCTTCCATCGAATGAATAAGATAAAATGCGATATTTACTCCGTTCATGACTTTCACAAGTTGTGAATAGTCTTGTACGTCTGCCTCAACTATCTCTATGGCCCCATTATATTTTTCGTGGCGGCCTCTCAAAGATTCTTTGTTTCTAGTCAAACACAGTATCTTGTAATTATTGTTAGTTGTATCAGGAGAGAGATAAATAGATAATAATTTTGATACGACCCGGCTACCAATAAAACCACTCGCGCCAGTTACTAATATCTTTACCATAGTTTTCTCCACAGGTCTATCGATATTAGTATTATACATATCCGCGTATTTTTGCATAATCTACTATCTCCTATCAATCCAATTTTGTTATGTCAACGTGAACTGTGCTGTATGCAAAGTCATTTCTACTGGCAGGTGATTTGAAAGGGTAAGAAGGACATCGTCCTGACTCAAATAAACCTCAATAAGGTCTCCTAGTCCTATCTTTACTTCAGATCTCACAAAAATTTTATTTTTGTCGCTATCCCCCGAAAATCCAAAACAAACTAGTGCTTCGCGTGACTCTTCGATATTAATAAAATCTGACGGAAGAACAACAAGAGTATTACTTGCTTGCTGAATATTAATTGAATATGAATTATCAGATGTAAACGCTGTTCCATAAATATAGCTCTCACCCAATTCCAAATTCAATATGAATTTATTAACTTGCTCTAATGCCATGACTAGATAGATTGAGATATCATATATAAATAATGCCAACAGGCATTACATAGTGCTAACCATGTTACTTAAAACTGCTAATGAAAAAAAGTTATGAGGGGTATTTAACCTGATGTTTATCTATAAAATCTAAGCTATTTTAGCTTCACTGCCAACTCTGGATTGAGCTTTGTCTTCTCCATTTGTTGTCTTGCTAAAAGTGTGGTCACTAACGCTAATGCTCCTCCAGTTATGCTTGCCAGTCCTATTATTGCTGTACCATTAAATGCACCCGCAATTGTCACACCCAGTGTACCTATAGCTAGCCCCCATGGAAGTTTGTTGTTTATTTTATTCATATCATTCTAAGTAGATATGGTTTTATATAAACTAGTGTCAATACACATACATGGTGCTAACTTATGTATTTATGCAATTTTAGTAAACAGAGCTAGGAAATGCGTTAGCTAAATTACGAGGAGAATATTTGGCTAGTTACTTATTTAGTATAGTGCCCAACCACATCACATTATGTGCAATTCTTTATTATTATACGATACAAAGGTCGCTGATATGACAAAAGTTGAATATCAAACACAAATCAACGCTCCAGTACAAAGAGCTTATGAATACTATATAAATCCAAATAATATACAAGAGGCATGGCCACACGATATAGTTAAAGAATCCGAAGATGTATCAGATTCAAAAAATGAAGAAGGCTCGGAAATGAGAGTAAAAGGTCAATACATGGGAAAAGAAGAAGAAATGCGATTACAAGTAGTAGATAGAGAACAGAATAAAAGGCTTGTTACAAAACAAACTCAAGGGCTATTTAAGAGTTGGGAGAGTATACAGGAGTTTCAAGGAAATGGGACAAATACCACTCACATAAAGCATACAATTGATTTTGAGCTACCCACAACTGGTAATATTGCAAACGTGTTATCAGGTAGCCAAGAAACAAAATAAAAAAAGCACTTGAACAAGTTGCACAGACAGTAAAACAAAAGTTAGAAGTTGGTGCAAGATAAGAAAAGGAAATAGGTGAGAATATTCTTATGTCAACTAGCAGACATGAAGTAGGTCACTTTGAAATACCTGCAGATAATGTAGATGGTTTGAGGAGCTTTTATTCCATTAACTTCGTCGGCAATGAAATGCCGACTGCAACATTATTGTGCATACATACTATTCTGCAAAAGTTGATAAAGGGTTTGGGTCGAACTAGTACATAAGAACGCTTAAATATGATAACAGCTGAAAAAAGCAGATTTTACTGTCAAGAGGAACGTAAACTACATGGAAATGGCAACAAGTATGACTTAGCCATAGACAATATAATTATTCAGACGCTGTATACTAACAAATCATTAAGCTACGGAAAACTCAAGTCCCATGTGGAGGAAAAACATGACAAATCCCATATTCGATCCTGTAGTGATCGTATTAAAAAGCTAGTGGATCATGGTATACTATTTAGAGTTGATCATGGAAGAGGAAAGGTTGTAGAATATTCTCTAACTGAAGACGCGATAAAACAGGTACGACTTAATCTTATTGGAGTGTCGATAGGTACAAGTTTGCTTTTTAGAAAGATCTATCAAACGATATTATATTATGATATATCTGAGAGCCTGCCTATTAGGATAGAATCGGAAGAGGATTTTGACAAACTGATTTTAGCAGAATTGCATGTTAAGAGAAGTGATCTTCAATGGAGAAGGATACCATCTGCTGATACTGTTGACAGTGAGGATCTCATATACCAAACTCGAAGTCTAAGAGATAGTCGAACAATCACTAAAGAATACTGGGCGGAGAGAGAGGATGAATCGCCGGTGTTGGAAGACATTGAATTTATCTGTTATCCTAAAGGCAATTTAGGAGTAGTTCTTAAGAGAATTGAATATTGGCAATTTAACAGATATTCAGAAAATATACAATATCATCAAGAATACTTATGCGAGTTACCTGGTTTCTCAATAGAGGAGATGCTCGCAAGTAATAGGTTCAATGATGATGATGTGTATTTTGCATTTAATGCACTGCGAGCTCTGAAATTAATTGAACCATGCATGGAATTCCGAGGTAAAACGAGGTTCATAATTTTGGATAGAACATTACATAAATTTCTGATAAATTTGTGGATTGTTCATCAAGCGGAGTTCTCGTATCAAGTCAAAAAATGGAAATACTTTGATGCACCAACACCTGAAGAAAAAAATAGAATAATATATTTTTTGGGCGAACAGGAAGCCGCCAGGTTTTTCAGACAATTAGATCTTGCAAGATCTCAGCATAATCTGGACCTAAGAAAATTCAGAACTACAGAAGAGTACACTGAATATATCAAAAAGAAATGCTCTGATTTTTGGGAGGTTCTGGTTATTGATTTAGAACTAGATCGTTATAAAGAGGTAAGAGGAAACAAAAACTAGTAACAGATAAGGATAAAAAAGATGATTTATACAAGTTCGTCAATTTTAGGAAAGAAGGATTATACAAAAACCTGAAATACTTACCAGATAACTCTGGGTATGAGAGTATAGAGGGATTAAAAATGGAATATAAAGATACCATTGAAAAATATACCTTTTTTCAGCCTATATTAAAAGAGATTTGTCCCAAAGCATTTGAGGCAAACAATGCTTCAGAACCGAATGTGGAAGAACAAAAAAATATCTCCAATTAAGAAAAGAAAATTCGTAACTGCTACTCCTAAAAAAATCACTCGAGGGATAGATCCTCATCTCCTAGAAGCAGGAAGAAAATAGTGAAAATACCGGATTTTACTGATATATAGATTATATGCACTCTAGAAACTAGATCAAATATTCTTTACTAATGCCTCTGGCTTAACATGTGCCAATTTGGGATTGTGTTGTATCATTGACATAATATGACCAAACTGTTTATCCATCTGTTCACGTATATCCTTAATCTCTTCTTCATGTCTCTGTTTCATGATTTCAATTTCATCTTGTTTCCTTGTCAGTTCTTTGACCTTCTTCTTTAACCTACCTTCTTCATTTATCGTCAGGTAGTTAACAGCTGTAAGATATTCCTCTAATACATCATTTTCAGTCGGCTTAAAGTAATTATTGTCTAAGCCTATACTATGACCCATAAACATTTCTTTAATTGCTGGCCTTAAATCTGCAAATATCAGTTGGGTATCAAAAAATTTTCTAAATCCGGTGGTGAGTCTGACATTCTTTCTGACTTTCCCATGCTCATTATGTAATTCAGTCTGTCGTTCTACTGTTCTAAGTCCTGATTTCTCTATTGTTCTTGAGATCAACCTTTCCACTGCTCTTAACTTTAGAGGCTTAACATTATGAATAGAATCAGGATCGTTTCTATCAAATTGATCTCTAAAAAGTGGTGATTTAGGTATTAATTTTTCACCATATCTTTCCCTGTAGCTTAGATATGTGTTCACGGCTTTAGACGCTTCTGGAGTAGTAAAAGTAAAGTAACTTTGCTTTGAGTCAGAATATACTTTTACTTGATATAGATCAAAATTAGGGATGCTTGTCAAATCTTCCAGTTTTAGATCAACAATTGCTCTTATTCTAACTCCTGTTGATGCCAAAAATAAAATTAACGCTTTGACCCTTTCATCGCATACTTCCAACATTCTTGCGATTTCTTCGATTGTATAAGCTCTATTCTCAATTGGTTTTTCCTCTT
>C688J18823_10002392_pt1 | contig 11749 bp, 10 predicted proteins | sample HopSoiMetagenom1_FD_18823 | JGI IMG/M metagenome (IMG submission 18823) | reverse complement strand
CAGCGCTGGACGGGACCCCCAACACGTTCATTGGCGGGTTCAAGAACCTCGGGGGAACAGCGCTGACAGCCGATGACATACCTCTGGTGAATCCACCGGTTCTTCTACTGCGACAGATGTTGCGGTTACATCCGTCTGGTCAGGGGCAGCAGCAGCAGCGGTAGCACTACTCGGAACCACGCCGCATTAAGGACGCCGCCGCACCGCCCGGAGCACCCGGCGCTGTGCGGCGGCGTCTTTTACGGCCAGAAAGATGGTATCGTCGCCAGCGATGGTCCCAATGACCTCGGGCCAGGCCAGCCGGTCCAGCGTGACCGCAACGTGGTTGGCTTCACCCTGGCGGAATTCGGAGGACAATCAGTGCGTCTCTTTATCCCTGTACGCTCGAACGTAGCGGGGAGCCCTTCAGTCCGGCGATGCCTTTGCTGATGTCCAAGGTCAACCTTCGCTCCGATCTCCGATGAGCTCCAGCAGTAGTGCTCGCTGGGCGTGCAGGCGGTTTTCTGCCTGATCCACCACCACTGAGCTCGGCCCATCGAGCACCTCGTCATCGATCTCTACATTGCGGCGCACCGGCAGGCTGTGCATCACGATGGCCCTCCCGCCCCGGGTAGATCGAAGCCGCGAAGCCGTAAGCCTCCAGTCGCGCAGACCGGCCCGGCTCTCCGCCTCCTCGGCCGGCTTCCCGAACAGCTTGACCGATCCCCACGACTTCACATAGACCGCGTCCGCACCCACCAGCGCGTCGTCCGGATCGTCGTTGATGTGCACGAACTCCCCACCGGCCTGCTGTGCCGTCTTCCGAATCAGCGCGGTGTCCTCGGGATCCAGTTCATATCCCTCCGGCCGGGCGATCACGATTTCCATGCCTAGCCGGGCCGCAGCCAGGGCGGCGCTGGCGGGAACCGCGGTGGGCAACGCCTTGGGGTGCCAGGCCCAGGTGAGCACGAAACGTTTGCCCTCGACCTGTCCCAGCTTCTCCTGCAGAGTCATGGCGTCGGCCAGGGCCTGGCAGGGATGCCGGCGGGAGGACTCCAGATTGATCACCGGCTTGGGGCAGTAACGGGCAAAGTTCTTGATCACAAGATCCTGCCGGGCGACGGCCCAATCCGAGCCCCCAGGAAAAGCTCGAACTCCCAGGGCATCGGCATATCGGCCCAATACCTGGGCGGCTTCGATGATGTGCTCCACCGAGTCTCCGTCCATCCTGGCCCCGATCTCGGTTTCCAGCGGCCAGCTTCCCTTTCCCTGCTCGAGCACCACCGCGTGTCCGCCATGCAGGAACATTGCGGTCTCGAAGCTGGCGCGAGTGCGCGGGCTGGGATCCATGAAGAGCAAGGCCAGGACCTTCTTCTCCAGTCCGCCGCTCACCTCTCCCCGTTTGACACGGCGGGCGACTTGGAGCAGAGCCGCGACCTCTTCCGGGCTCCAGTCTTCCAAGGCGAGAAAGTCACGCTTGCTCACCGAAGCACGTACTCCAAAGCGTGAATCAGGATGTCAGCCTCCCGTGAGCTGTCGCCTGGATCGTCCCGGTTACGGTGTTGAGGGGAGAGAAGAGGAGGAGGTGAGGACCGTGGCAGACGAGCATCGCGGCTCGGCGGCAGAGCCCTCACCACCCCGAATGGTAATCGTGATCAGTTGTGCGACTGGTTTCCCGCTGTGGTGGTTTCGACCTCGGTAGCGGGCCCTCCATTGCTGGTGTCGAGATCGTGGATGTACAAGGCGGCGCCGAAGCCGGTACCAGTCTCACTTACTACCCCTCGCGCCAGGTTCAAGGCCTCGGTCAGCGTGGGCGAGAAGGCAAACTCGAGCGCAGATGGCGCTGGTTGGCCGTCTCTCGTCTCCGGGAGGTAGGCAGTAAGAAAGCGATCGACGATAACAGGATGCACTTCTCGGTTTGCTGGATGGGGCAGGCCGTGGCGACGTTCGATCTCGGACAGGAGGCGCTCCGCCACGAAAAGGCGCTCCTGTTCAATCGCTGCAGGAAGCATCACATAGTTCCTCACGGGAGTTACCGGCTCCCTAGGCGTACGGCCGGCAAGTGGTGGGATCGGGCGACGCCAGACGCCCATCGGACCTCCATAGCTTAACTCGCCAGGGTGAGCCCCGCCATCCATCGCTCGCCCACCTCGAGGTCCTCCCGGGTCAGATTATGGCCGCCCGTGCTCCAGTGCAGGGTAACCTCCGCACCGGCCTCGATAAGGAGGTCGGCGAGTGCCTGGCTTTGATCCGGCCGCACGATGGGATCGCGGCGCCCGGCCGCAAGGAGAATCCGCAACGGGCCTAGTTGCGGCAGCGGCTCCGGTACCAGCGGCACCATCGGACGGAGCAGTATGCCGCCGCTCAGACTGCCGGGATGAAGCAGCATCAGCGCGGCTCCGATGTTGGCCCCGTTGGAGAAGCCCACCGCCAGCGGAGGAACGTCGCCCAGCTGATAGCGCGTGCGGGCCTGGCTGATGAACCGCGCCAGCTCCCCCGCACGAAGCTTGATGTCTTCGACGTCGAAAATTCCCTCGGCATAACGCCGGAAGAAACGGGGCATTCCGTTCTCCAGAACCTGCCCCCGCGGGCTCAGCAACGGAGACCCTGGCGCCAGGGCCCGACCCAACGGGAGCAGGTCGTCTTCGTTGCCCCCGGTGCCGTGCAGCAGGAGCAGGGGCACGGCGCCCGGGCGCTCCCCAGGCACGAATCGGTGCACGAATTCGAGTTCCGGGGTAGTCATCTTCCCTGCCCTGCGGTGGCATGGGGCAACCGCAGCGGCGGCAGCGCGCGCTCGATCTGCTCGCGGTACGTCTGGTAGATCGGAGGCAGCTTCAGCTGAGAGCCGAGCTCGGCCGGAGCTTCGTCGATGGTAAATCCGGGGCCATCCGTGGCGATCTCGAAGAGAACACCTCCGGGCTCTTTGAAATACACGGAGTTGAAGTACTGCCGGTCCACCACCGGCGTGATGCTGAGCCCCCGGGCTTCGATCGCCGCACGCTGCTCCAGCTGACTGGCGTCACTGGCTGCTCGAAATGCCATGTGGTGAACCGTGCCCACTCCGCTGGCCCCACGCCAGAAACCCGATGCGCGTCTCAGGTTCACCACCACTCCCGATCCGTTTGCCTCGGCTTGAAAACGCAGCAGCCCCTTATCCTCGCCATGGGGTTGAAAGCCCAACATCTCGGCCAGAAGCTTTGCGGTGCCCCGGTCACCATCTTCCCAGATGGTTGCTCCATGCAGGCCGCGAATGGCGTACTCGGGACTGATAGGACCGTCGTTCCAGGGCTGCTCGGCGCTGGAAACGTCGCCCGCAACCAGCTCCAGGAGGAGACCGTCGGGATCGGTGAGACTCAGAACCTGGTCGTCGAAGCGGCGGCTAGGGCCCTCGTACTGAATACCCTGAGACAGAAGTCGCTCGATCCAGAAGCCGAGCGACCCCGCCGGTATCGCCAATGCCACAGTGGCAATCTGGCCGCCGCCTTGCCGGCCGCGGTGCGCACCAGGCCAGGGAAAAAACGTGAGCAGAGAGCCGGGACGTCCGATCTCGTCACCGTAGTAGAAGTGATAGCTGCCCGGATCGTCGAAGTTCACCGTGAGCTTGACGAGGCGAAGTCCCAGGACACCGGCGTAGAAGTCCAGGTTTCGCTGCGGATCGCCGGCGATGGCGGTGATGTGATGGATTGCCACAGTAAATCCTCTGGCTACTTGGGTAAGGCGGGCCCGGCCCCGGCCCCGCTACGGCCGATGGCCTGGGCGATTTCGTCGAGATCTTCCAGGGTGAGCTCCAGGGTCGCGGCTCCAATCCATCCGTCTACCTGCTCCGGGGATCGGGCGCCGACGATGGCGCCAGTGACTCCGGGCCAGGAGAGCGTCCAGGCAATCGCCACGGCGCTTACGCTGGTTCCGTGTCGCTGTGCCAGCGGCCGAAGCGCGTCGCGCAAGGCAAGATTGCGCTCCAGCCGGGGCGGCTTGAAATCGGGCGAGCGCCGGCGCCAGTCGTCTTCCGCCATGCTTTCAACCCGCTCCGGCGAAAACCGGTCGGTGAGCAGTCCCGACTGCAGTGGACTGTATCCTATGACTCCGGTCTTGTGGGCCGCGCACCAGGGGATGTCGGATTCTGCCACCTGCCGGCGAATGAGCGACAGAGGCGGTTGCAGCGAGTCCACGTGACGGATGGCCTCGCAGCGCTCCAGCAACGGGACATCGAAATTGGAGACACCCGCTGCCCTGACCTTACCCTGCTCCGTCAGCCGGATCATCGCGTCCCAAGAATCTTCGATTGGAATTCCGCTTTGGTCGGGCCAGTGAAACTGGTACAGATCGATCTGCTCTACACCCAGTCGCCGGAGTGATGCCTCACATTCGCGCCGGATGGATCCCGGCTCCAGAACCTGACGCGGAGGAGCCTCGGGCCTCCGCTCGTCCCACACCATGCCGCATTTTGTAAAGATGTAGGGCCGGTCATTTGAGGGTATGACCTCGATCGCCCGCCGGACCACTTCTTCCGAATGCCCCAGACCATAGACGGCAGCAGTATCGATCCAGTTCACTCCCCGGTCGACAGCGTGGCGGATGCTGGCAATGGATTGGGCGTCATCCTGGGGTCCCCAGCCAAAGGCCCAACCACCACCTCCCACCGCCCAGGCGCCGAATCCCACCGGGGTCAGTCGAAGCTCGGTGCTGCCCAGCCGCCGGGTCGGCAAAGTGGCTATCATCAATCCCACTCCACGTTCGGGCCGATCGTTTACCCATAAACCGTCAGGCCATGCCGGAAGCTACACCCACGGAACCGGGGACGCCGAGCGCCGCATCATCCAGCGGCTACGCTCCAACGCTCGGGCTTTTCTCGGCCACAATGATGGTGGTCGGCGGCATCATCGGCTCCGGAATTTTTCTCAACCCCGCCATCGTTGCCGCCCGGGTCGGGACCACCACGCTAACGCTGTTGGCGTGGATTCTGGGTGGCGTGATCGCTCTCATCGGAGCCCTGGTCTATGCGGAGCTCGGCGCCTGGCGACCGGTGGCGGGCGGTGGTTACGTCTACCTGCGCGACGGGTATGGTCCCCTGCCCGCCTTCCTCTACGCCTGGACCCTGCTGCTGGTCATCGCCACGGGGGCAATCGCCGCGGTGGCCGTCACCTTTGCCAATTACGCGGCAGCTTTGCTGGGCTGGAATGACGAAGCGAGGGTACCGCTGGCAGTGGCGGCGATCATCACGCTGTCCGCCGTGAACTACGTAGGAGTCCGGCCTGGCGCGCTCACGCAAAACGTGCTCACCGTACTCAAGCTCGTGGCGCTGGTGTTGCTGATCACTGCAGGTCTCACGGCTGCTGGCGCGACCGGAGCCGCCGGGCTGGAACCACTACGGCCACGGAACACCACGCTGATGCTGGGAGCAGCTCTGGTTCCAGTGTTGTTCGCCTTCGGCGGCTGGCAGCAGACCAACTTCATCGCGGAAGAGCTGAGGGCGCCAGAACGGAATTTGCCGCGGGCCCTGATTGCGGGCGTGAGCATCGTCGTTGCAGTGTACCTGCTGGCGAACCTGGCCTATCTCAAAACTCTGGGAATCGCCGGTCTCGCCCAGAGTAGCGCGCCAGCCGCCGACGCGATGGCCGCGCGGTTCGGCTCCATCGGCGGGACCATTATCGCCGCCGGCATCGCAATTTCCAGCTTCGGCTTTCTGAACCTGGTCATTCTGGTGTCGCCCAGAGTCTACCGAGCCATGGCCAGCGACGGTCTCTTCTTTCCCAGCCTGGCGCGGCTCCATCCCAAGTACCGGACGCCAGCCGCCGCCATCGTCTTTCAGGGTGCCTGGGCCATTCTCCTGACGCTGACCGGCCGTTACGGTGATCTGCTCGATTACGTGGTCTTTGGCGACTGGATTTTCTTTGGCTCGACCGCGGCAACTCTCTTCGTCTTTCGGGCGCGGGCCAGACGCGGGCTGGACCCGAAAGAGATCCGATTCAGAATGCCGGGCTACCCTGCAGCGCCTCTCATCTTCATAGCGGCTGCGGCATACGTCGTCGTCGGCTCGATCGCCTCGAATCCGGCGAATGCGGTGAAGGGAGCTACGCTCATCGCGCTGGGGATTCCGGTCTATCTGTTCTGGAAAGGGAAGAACCGGTAGAAGCGGCGATCTCTTCGGTAGCCTCTTCGTCATCCAGGTATTCCGCCCGGTACATCTGGATAAGCTCGAAGAAGTAGGAGATCGCCAGCGGGCCAATGATCAGCCCGAGCAGACCAAAGTACTGGATGCCGGCAAAGGCGCCGATGATGGTGATGAACGGGTGGATCCGAGCCCAACGCCGGAACACCATGGGCCGAAGAACATTGTCGACGTTGCCCACCACCAGAATGCCCCAGACCGCAATGCCGATAGCCCGGCCGTAATTCCCCTCCAAAGCCAGGGCGAGAGCGCCCGGGCCCCAGACCAGTCCGCTTCCAACTACTGGCAGGATAGCGAGCACCACGGTGACTACCCCCCAGAACAGGGCGTTCGGAATCCCGGCCGCCCAGAATGCCAGCCCGACCAGGACACCCTGTACCGTGGCGGTCAGGCCGGTCCCGATCAGGGTTGAAATGGTCACGTCCCGGAAGCGGTCCCGCAGGATCTCGGTGTTGGCCCGGGAGAACGGAATGAATGGCTGAACCTGTTTCCAGGCGCTGCTGGGCTCCAGCAGGAGATAGTACAGGCCAAAAAAGGTGATGGTCAGCTGGATTCCGAGCCTGGTGGCGGTGCCGACGAGACCGAGTGCACTGGTGCCGATGAAGGAGACTACCCGTGCCCCCAGAGTCTCGATCTGGGCTCCGACATCGTACGGGCCGATCCGGAGCTCCCTGATCCGGCTCAGCAGGGGACTCCGAATGACCCCCGATGCCATGTCCTGGGCTTCCCCGGCAATGATCCCGACGAAGGACACCCCGGGCCCCAATACAAGGATCACTCCAAGTAACACCACCAGGGCGGCAGCGATCCGGGGCCGAGTTCGCCGGGCAAGCCAGCGATGTACCGGCGCGAACACCACATACAACACTGGCGCCCCCAGCAGCCCGGTGATGAAGGGCCACAAGGTCCAGACCAGCGCCACCCCTAGAACAAAGATCAGGAGCGCAGCCCGGTTGCGCTTGCTATCGAGGAACGCCATGCGGAAGAGTAGGGACACGGGGTACCCTCCGCCAGCAGGATCGTAGGCTGTTTTGCCGTCCTCGACCGACCCCCTGCCGGGGTGTATCTTCGAGGTTCCGGACTCAACCCTGCGCAGGACCGTGGTCTCGAGCATCCAGCTACCCACCCAAGTCTCCCTCATCACTATCGCGGCCCTCGCCGGGGCGGTGATCCTGCTGCTCCTGCTCTGGCGTGAGGGTCGCAAGCGTCGCCGGGCCCAGCGTTTGAGCGACGAGCTGAGGAGTCAGCTGCAGACGGTGACTGCCACCATGCGGGAAGGGGTGATCGCCTACGGCATGGACCGGAAGCTTCGCTTCGTGAACCCGGCCTTCGAGCGGCTCACCGGGTACTCGGATGAAGAGCTGCGAGACCAGGAGTTCCTGCAGTACATCCACCCCGACGACCGGCCCGCCATCATGGCGGAATGGGACCGGCTGTCCCAGGGTGGCGCTCTGAGAGACCAGGAGTACCGCGTGGTGACTCGCGCGGGGCAAACGCGGTGGTGCTCCAGTAGCTGGGAGCCGATGCGGGATGAGAACGGGCGGCAGATCGGTTACCTCGGCACCGAGCTCGATATCACCGAGCGGAAGGTGGCGGAGGAGGAGATGCGCCTGGACACCGAGCTGTTCCAGGCAGTGCTGGAGGTCGAGCAGGCGGTCACGGCAGCGGGACTCGACTCCGAAACCGTGATGCGAGTGATCGCGGAGCGCAGCAAGACCCTGACCGACGCGAGTGGCGCCGTTATCGAAGCGGTACAGGGTGACGAAGTTGTGCCACTGCTGCACATCGGGACCGAGGCACGCCGGCTGAAGCTGAATGGAAGTCTGTCAGGGTTGGGTGTTCGGACCGGCGAGCTGCAGCGAAGCAACGACACCTTCAACGATCCGCGGATCGAGCACCAGGCGTATCGCGAGCTGGGGGTCCGCTCGCTGCTCGTAGTCCCACTGCGGGATGAGCAACGCATTCTCGGTCTTCTGAAAGTCGTGTCTCCCGAGCCCAACGCCTTCAGCGATCGGGACGCAAAGGCGCTGCGTTTGCTGGGGGGTTTGATGGGAGCAGCGCTGGGGCACGCCGAGGCGTACGAGGGACGCCAGGCCCGATTGGAGGAGCGCACCCGCGCCTTGCAGGAGAGCGAACAGAGGTTCAAGCAGCTGATTGACGTGGCTCAGCAAGGGATCTGGGTTGCCGATGACCACGGCGTCCTCACCTACGTCAACCAGCGCATGGCTGACCTCCTGGGGTATTCCAACGGCAGCATGCTGGGTCGGCAGGTTTACGACTTCATTGAAGCCGATTCTCGCTCCGGGGCCAAGCATACCCTGAGCCGGCGGGGAGCCCGGCCGGGAACCAGTCAGGACCTGCGATTTCGCAAGCGCGACGGAACCCAGCTCTGGGGGCTGGTGTCGTCCAGCCCTATTCTGGGCAAGGATGGCGCCCTGGTGGGTACCGTCGGGATGGTTACCGACATCACGGAGCGGAAGGGCGCGGAGGAGCAGCTTCGCCGAACGGCAGACCGTTTGGCCATGCTCCACGACATGGACCAGGCGATTGTGTCGGCGCAGTCGCTGCCGGAGATCGGCCGGGCCGCGTTGGGTCGGATGCGCCGGATGATTCCCTGCCAGCAGTGCATGGTCGCGCTCTTCGATTTTTCCAACAGCGAGGCCCAGATGATCGCCGGCTTTTCCGCCGGCTCCCACCTCCAACCCGCCCCGGTGCCCCTGGGAGATTTCGCCTCGAACGACACCCTGCGGAGCGGATCGGTTCGCTATGTGGAGGACCTCTCGACCGTGGAGGACAGCTCCCCGTTCCACCGCACGCTTTTGACCGGCGGCATGCGATCGGTGCTCTCGGTGCCCCTCCTGGTCGAGGGCGAGGCCATCGGCGAGATCACCATGGCCTCGAGTACGCCTGCCGCGTTCAACGCCGAGCACCGCGACATCGCCCTGGAAGTAGCTGCCCCGCTGGCCATCGCCATCCGCCATGCCCGCCTGCGAGACGAGCTGGCGCGGCAAACCGGAGAGCTGGAGCGGCGAGTGGCCGAACGCAGCGCCGCGGTTCGAGCGGCCACAGCGGAGCTGGAGACGGTCCTCTACTCGGTTTCCCACGATCTACGAGGCCCACTTCGTCAACTGCTGGGCTTCTCCAAGCTGCTGATCGAGGAGTCCGGACCGGAGCTGCAACCATCGGCTCTTCACCACGCCCAACGGATCCATCAGGCCGCGACCAGCATGTCCAGCCTGGTTGACGATCTGGTCAATGTTTCCCGAATCGGCCGCCAGGATCTGCTCCGCCGGCAGGTCAGCCTGACCCCGCTGGTCGAAGACGTGGTGGGACAACTTCGGGCCCAGAGCAACGGCAGGGTCATCGAGTGGCAGATCGAGGACTTACCCAGCGTGGAGGGCGATATCGGGCTGATCAAGCTGGCGCTGAACAACCTGCTCGCCAATGCGGTCAAATTCACCCGGCCCCGCCAGAAGGCTGTTATTCGAATCCGACCGCTTGAATTCGAGGGACAGGTAGGGGTGGCCGTGGAGGACAACGGGGTTGGGTTCAAGATGGCCTACGCCGGGAAACTCTTCGGGATGTTTCAGCGGCTGCATCGAGCCGATGAGTTCGAGGGCAACGGAGCGGGACTGGCCGTCGTGCAACGCATCGCGCATAAACACGGGGGCCGGGTCTGGGCCGAGGCCGAGCCTGAGCGGGGAGCGACATTCTATATGACGCTCGGAAGCGGGGATGCAGGGAAGCGGGGAGCTTGACGGATATTCTCGTGGTCGAGGACAATCCGCTCGAGGTGGAGCTCACCGTCCGTCCCTTGCGGGAGCTGGAGAGTGATGCGGAGATTGCCGTGGCCCGTGACGGTGAGGAAGCGCTGGACTTTCTCTTTGGACGCGGTGGTTTCCGGAGCCGCAGCGGCGCGGTGCCTCCCCGCCTGATCCTGCTCAGTCTCAAGTTGCCCAAGCTCGACGGTCTGGAAGTGCTGCGAGCCATTCGCACCAACAGCCGTACCAGCACGGCTCCGGTAGTTGTGCTGACCTCATCGGACGATCCCCGGGAGCTGGCCCAGTGCTATCAGCTTGGCGCCAACAGCTGCGTTCAAAAGCCGGTGCATTTCGAGGACCTCCGCTCAGTACTCCATACAATCGTCCGCTACTGGTTGGGGCTGAATCAATCGCCGCCAGGACCCGCTTTGCCGCTGGTATAACCCGCCTGCAACTTTTGAGAGAGTCCGGGCGTCTGTTGACACGACCCGGCTTTCCACTGTCGCCCAGTCTAGAGGAATTTTCGTGCTCCCACTACGTCTCCGAGCCGCGCTTCTCCTGGCATCTCTCGCACTGATCCAGCTGCCCTATCCGCTGGCGGGCCAGACAACCACACCGGTTTCCCTCGACATTCCCTATCAGCGATTCGTTTTGCCCAATGGGCTGACCGTGATCGTGCATGAAGATCACAAGGCCCCCATCGTCGCGGTGAATGTCTGGTATCACGTCGGGTCCAAGAACGAGCGGCCCGGCCGAACCGGGTTTGCTCACCTGTTCGAGCACCTCATGTTCAACGGCAGCGAGAACTACGACAAGGATTTTTTCGGGCCGCTCGAGCAGGCCGGCGCCACCGACATGAACGGAACCACCAACGAGGACCGAACCAATTATTTCGAGAACGTCCCCACCAATGCGCTGGACCTCGTGCTCTGGATGGAGTCCGACCGCATGGGACATCTCACCGGGGCCATCAGCCAACCGAAGTTGGACGAGCAGCGTGGAGTGGTACAGAACGAGAAGCGTCAGGGAGAAAATGAGCCCTACGGCAAGGTCTGGGACTTTCTCACCCCCAAGCTGTATCCCGCAAACCATCCGTATTCCTGGACCACGATCGGCTCGATGGAAGACCTCGATGCCGCCAAGCTGCCCGACGTAAAAGACTGGTTCGCCACGTACTACGGAGCGGCCAATGCCGTGGTTGTCTTGGCGGGTGACATCAACGCGCAAACCGCCAAACAGAAAGTCGAGCAGTACTTCGGTGATATTCCCGCCGGTCCTCCGGTGGCTCGGCAACAGGCCTGGATTGCCAAGCGAACCGGCAGCCAGCGGGGCGTGATGCAGGATCGGGTACCCCAGGCGCGCATTTACAAAGTGTGGAACGTCCCCGGGTGGGGAACTCCTGAGGCCGACTATCTCAACCTGCTGAGCGACGTATTGAGCAGCGGGAAGTCATCCCGGCTTTACAAGCGTCTGGTCTATGACGATCAGACGGCAACCGACGTTTCGGCCTATGTGGATATGCGGGAGATCGGGGGCTTCTTCGTGGTTGAGGCAACCGCGCGCCCGGGCGTCGAGCTGGCGCGGGTGGAGAAGGGTGTCGACGAAGAGCTGCGCCGCCTGCTGGCGGGGGGACCTACGGCTGCCGAGCTCAGCCGGGTGAAGACACAATACCGAGCGGGTTTTATTCGCGGAGTAGAGCGGATAGGCGGATTCGGCGGTAAGTCCGACGTGCTGGCTCAGGGTGAGGTGTTTGGCGGCCGCCCTGACTTCTACAAGGTGAGATTGAATCGGGTGCGTCAGGCCACCACCTCGCAACTGGCCCGTGCTGCGCGGCAGTGGC
>C688J18823_10002390_pt1 | contig 11751 bp, 12 predicted proteins | sample HopSoiMetagenom1_FD_18823 | JGI IMG/M metagenome (IMG submission 18823) | reverse complement strand
AAGCTGTAGTAGAGCGGCACGATCAGCGACTCGAACGGCACCACGATGCCGGTCAGGATCACGTAGAACAGCAGATCCGCGAACGGGAAGCGCATCGTCCCGAACGCGTACCCGGCCGGGATCGAGAGCACCGTCGTCAGGGCCACCACCGTCACCGCCACGATCGCGCTCGATGTCATCAGCTGGCTGAAGCCGCCCTCGTCCCAGGCCGTCCGGAAGGTGGCCAGGCTGAGCGAGTCGGGCAGCCCGGCGCCGGACAGGAGCGCTCCGGAGGGGTGCATCGCCGCCAGCACCACCACCACCAGCGGGGCCAGCGCCAGCACCGCGAACAGGGCCAGCATCACGTGGGTTGCGGTGCGCTCGAAGCTGCCGGTGTTCACCGCCGCTCCTCCACAAGCCGGGTGATCAGGATCGACAGCAGCAGGATGATGGCGCCCATGATTGCCCCGATCGCGGCCGCGGATCCCACCTCGCCGGTGATGAACGCGCGCTGGTAGATCAGCAGCGAGGGCACGGTCGTGGCGTTGCCGGGGCCGCCCTTGGTGGTGACGAAGATGATGTCGAACGCGCGCAGCGCGGTGATCACGCTCAGCGACATCGCCACCGCCAGCTCGTTGCGCAGGCCCGGCAGCGTGACCGCGAAGAACTCCCGCACAGGCCCCGCGCCGTCGACCCGCGCGGCCTCGTAGCGCGACAACGGGATCCGCTGCGCGCCGGCTACGAACAGCACCAGGCACAGGCCCGTGGTGACCCAGCTGCCGATCACGCCGACGGCCGGCAGCGCCGTCGAAAAGTCCCCCAGCCACGAGTGCTCGAGGCCGGTCAGCCCCACCGCCCCGAGCAGCGAGTTGATCGGCCCGGACGGGTCATACAGCCACTTCCAGGCAACGCCGATCACCACCGCCGCCAGCACCTGAGGCAGGAAGATGATGGTGCGAACGGCGGCCCCGCCCCGCACCCGGGCGTGCGTCATCAGCGCCGTCAGGAACAGCCCGATCGTGATCGGCAGCACCGCGTAGAAGCCCACCAGCACCAGCGAGTGGCGGAACGCCTCCCGCACCAGCGGGTCGACCAGCGCCTCGCGGTAGTTGGACAAGCCCACCCAGTGGCCGACCGTGACGCCGTCCCAGGCGAACAGCGAGATCCAGGCGCCGTCGACCATGGGCGCGACGACGAACACGCCGAACACCACCAGCGCCGGCAGCACGTAGAGGTAGCCGATCAGCCGCGGCTCGCCGGGGGCGGGCTCACGAATGTGTCTTCACCCAGTCCTGCTGGACGGCCGCCGTGAAGTCGGCCGGCGTCTCGCGGTTCTCGCTCAGCTGCTGCAGCCCGCCGAACAGGGTGTCGCCCATCGTGGAGGTGGCCCAGTCCAGGTAGGGCGTGAGTGTGCCCGCCTTGGCCTTCTCGCCCCAGGCGGCCGAGATCGCGGCCAGCGACGAGTGGGGATCGACCGCCGCCGCCCCCGGGTTCGCGGCCGGCAGGTCGCCGTTGCGGATCACGACCTTGGCCGCGTTCCGGTCGGTGATGAAGTTGATGAACGCCGCCGCCACGGCCTGGTTCTGGGAGTGCGAGCTGATGTGGAACGGCAGGGACAGCGAACCGGTGGTGGCTGCTCCCGGCGCCCCATCCAGGGACGGCAGCGGGATGAAGCCGACGCCGTCGCCGAGCGGCCCGGCGAACGTCTGGTTCTCCCAGGGGCCGGTGATGAAGTAGAGCCCCTCGCCCCTGCCGAAGCGGGCGGCCGCGTTCTCCTGGCTGACGCCGTTGAAGCCGTCCTCGAAGTAGCCCTTGTCGCTCCACTGCTGCAGCACCGCGGCCGCCTTGCGGGTGCCCGCCGTGTCGAACGTGGCGCCGGCGTGGCCGTACGTCCAGTTCGAGATGGAGGCGGCCTGGTCGAACCGCGCCTGAAGCACCATGAACACGTGCCCCATCGGCCAGCGGTCGAGGTTGCCGACCATGATCGGCGGCACGCCGTTCGACCTGGCCACGGCCAGGCTCTGCTGGAACTGATCGAACGTGGTCGGCACCTGCAGACCAAGCCGCGTCAATGTGGCCTTGTTGTAGAACGCTCCCACCACCTCGGCCTTCTGGGCGATGCCCCACAACCGGCCGACGCCCCACTGGTTGCCGTCGGACGACCAGCGCAGCGGGTTCAACGCTGCCGAACTGCCGAACCGGGTGTCCCAGCCGTAGGCCTTGGCGTAGCCGTCCAGCGGCACGATCAGGTGCGCCTTCACCAGCGCCCGGTCGACGGCGCCCTCGTTGCCCTGAAAGACATCGGGGGCGTCGCTGGACGAGGCCGCCAGCTTGATCGTCGCCATGTAGTCGTCGAAGTTCTTGACGACGCGTTTGACGGTCACGTTCGGGTACTTCTGCTCGAACTGTTGGATCAGCTCGTCCTCGGCCTTCGACGGGCCGGCCGCGTTCTCCGTGTCCCACATCGTCAGCGTCACCTGCTTGGACGTGTCGAAGCCGGTGGACACGGCGCCGCCCGATTGCGACACGGAACCGCCGCCGGCTCCCGGCGTGCCGCACGCGGACAGGGTGAGCACCGCCGTCAGGCAGGCGAGCAACAGGGATAGGCGTGGACGCACGTGGCTCATCATCTCGTTCCGTTCGGTGGGATGCTTGCATCAAAGGGCCCGGCGATGTCGCGGAACTCGTCGAGCGTGAGGGCGCCGGCCAGCGTGGTGGGGACGCGCACCGACATCGCGGCGTAGGTCACGGCCAGCCGCAGGCGCTCGCCGACCGGCATCCCGGCCAGATCGGCCCAGACCCAGGCGGCCGTGAACAGGTCGCCCGCGCCGTTCGTATCGACGGCGGTCACCGACGGCGCGGACTCGCGCAGCAGGCCGTGACGACCGGCACAGACGGCGCCCTCGCCCGCCAGCGTGACCACCACCGTCGGGCAGAGCCGGGTCAGCGCCTCGGCAGCCCGTTCCGGGTCGTCGATGCCGGTCAGAAACGATGCCTCGGAGTGGTTCGCCACGAGCGTTCTGGCCGAGGCCAGCGCCGCCGGCAGCCGTCCGGCCAGGGCACGAGCGTCGAAATCACCCACCACCGCGTAGACGGCGCAGCCGGCCGGCGCCACGGCCACCTCCGGCAGGTCGATCACGACCGCCCGCGGCTCCAGCGCGGCGATCGCGTCGCCGTCGCGGGGCAGATCGGGCGCGACGGTGACGAAGGCACGGTCGCCGTCCAGGGGCAGGATCGCCGAGACGGCCGTCGCATCGGCGCGGGGGCCGACCCAGCCGATGCCCTGCTCGGCGAGCAAGCCGGAGAGGATACGGCCGCACAGGTCGTCTCCCACCGGTGACATCACAACCGCCTCCAGATCCAGCCGGGTGAGACCCAGCGCCACGTTGGCGAGACCGCCCGGCGTGAACTGAACGCGCTCGGCCATGCGCTCCTCGCCCAGCGCCGGCATCGCACCCATGCCGCTGAACGTGATGTCCAGGAACGGCGCGCCCGCGCACACCACGTCGACGCTCATGCGAACCGCCCCGCCAGTGACGGGTGCTCGGCCAGGTACCCGTCCAGGATCCGCCCGGCCACCTCGACCGAGGGCACCAGCGGATGCAGCGCCAGCGACCGCAGGGCTTCGCGCCGGGATCCGCTGAGCGCGGCGTCGATCGCGGCCCGCTCGGAGGCGCGCACCTGCGTGATCAGGCCCTTGGCTTCCATCGGCACGTCGCCCACCGCGACCGGCACGACGCCACCCGGCCCGACCAGGCACGGCACCTCCACCACCGCCTGTTCGTCCAGGAACGGCATGCTCGAGCGGTTGGCCGTGTTCAGGATCATCACGCGCGGCCGCGCGTTGACCATGGCGTCCACGATCTGCAGGGCGACGCCGCCGTAGCCACCGGGCTCACGGGCGGCGCTCACCTCCGCCATCTCGATGCCCCGCGACGACCAGGCCTCGGCCATGTAGGACGCCTCGCGGGCAGAGTTCGCCGCCTTCCAGCGCGCCAGCGCATCGCCGTTGCCTTCATAGAAGATGCTCTGCTGAGAGAGCAGAACCGAGGCGCGCATGTTGCCGGCTCGCATCGATGCGAGCGCCTCGTGCTCGAAGTAGTAGTAGTACAGGTACTCGTTGGGCAGCATGCCGATGGCACGAAGCCACTCGCCGCCGAACAGGCGGCCCTCGTCGAACCCGGCCAGGCGCTCGTCATCGGCCAGCAGCCCCGGCAGCAGGTCGCGCTCGCGGTGCCGTACGGCGCGCAACCAGCCCAGGTGGTTGATGCCGAAGTAGTCGAACCACAGCCGGTCGGCCGGCATACCCAGCGCGGTTGCGACCCGCTGGCACATGTCGGGGGGAGCGTCGCAGATGCCGACCACGCGGTTTCCGAGCACCCGCTGCAGCGCCTCGGTGACCAGGCCGGCGGGGTTAGTGAAGTTGATGAACAGGGCGTCCGGCGCGTGCCGGGCGACCTGCTCGGCGATGGCGGTGGCGGCGGGCACCGTGCGCAGGGCGAAGGCGATGCCGCCGGCACCGGTCGTCTCCTGGCCAATTGCACCGGCGTCCACCGCGATCCGCTCGTCCAGCAGCCGACCCTCGAGGCCGCCCACGCGGATCGCGCAGTAGACGACGTCGGCACCCTCCAGTGCGTCGCGCAGATCGCCGGCGGTGCGGTAGGCGACGCGGTCGCCCAGCTCGGCGTCGATCCCAGCCAGCACGGCGCCGATCTGCTGCAGCCGCTCTGCGTCGGGGTCGTACAGCACGACCTCGTCGAAGCGGATCGTGCCGGCTCCCGCGACCAGCGCGCGGTAGATCGCCGGCGTGCGAAATCCGCCGGCTCCGATCAGGGTGAGCTTCACGACTGCCAGTAGTACCAAAACGCTGCGCCGAGCGCTGCTCGAGCTCGAGGGGTGCGCTATCCTCGCCGCCCATGGGATTCGACCTTGCGGTTGCCACTCCGGCCTTCCTCGATCTCACGTTCACGGGACTGGAGGCACTGCCGGCGCTCGGCGAGGAGCGCTTCGGCAGCGACCTGCTGCGATCTCCCGGCGGCGGTGCGATCACCGCGGTCGGGGCCGCCAGGCTCGGCCTTGCGACGGCGCTGGCGTCGCCGCTGGGCGACGACGTGGCCGGCGACCTGGTGATCGAGGTGCTCCGCGGCGACGGGATCGAGATCGTCTCCCGAAAGGCGCCGCGTACACCCACGACCGTGGTGCTGCCGGTCGGCGACGATCGTGCGATGGTGACCGTCGACCCGGGGGTGCGATCGAGCGCGGCCGACGTGGCCGCCCTGTCGCCCCGGGCGGTGTCGGTCAACCTCGACCTGCTGTACGTGGTACCCGAGGGCGCGGCCGCCTACGTCACCTGCGGCGATGACGACGCGCGCGCCTTCGCCGGGCGGCCGCCGGCCAAGCTGTCGGCGGCGCGGGCGCTGTTCGTGAGCGAGGGCGAGGCGCTGGCGCTGTCGGGTAGCGACGATGTCGAAGCCGCCATCCGCATGCTCGGCGACGTCGTCCCGACGGTTGTCGTAACGCTGGGAGCCAGAGGCGCGGTGGCATCGGTGGAAGGGCAGCAGGTGGATGCCGGGACGGCGCCGTTCGACGCCCTACCGGTGGTGGACGCCACCGGCGCCGGCGACCTGCTGGTGGCCGCCTACATCTGGGCCGACCAGTTGGGAGTCACGCCCTCCGAACGGCTGCAATGGGCCGTCATCTACGCCTCGCTGTCGGTCACGACGCCGACCGCGGTGGCCGGAGCGGTCTTCCTGCAGCGGCTGCTCGAGGAGGGGGCGCGGGCGGGGCTGTCAGCGCCGGACGGGGTGGCGACGAACGTCGGCTGAACCGCAACTGCTCGACCTCGCCACGGAGTTCGGCGCTCGTGCCGACCTGCGCCTGCGCGAGCAGTTGATCGGCTGGCTGGTGACGGTCAGCCCGGCCGGCGCACCGGTGCCGGTGCCGGTCTGGTTTCTGTGGAACGGCGCCGGCAGCCTTCTGATCTATAGCCGGCCCGGCACGGCCAAGCTCCGCAACATCGCGGCCAACCCGCGCGTGTCCATGCACCTGGACGGAGACGGCGCCGGCGGCGACGTGGTGGTTGCGGCCGGCCGCGCCCGTATCAGCGATGAGCCGGCGGCGGACGGTGTCGACGCCTACATCGACAAGTACGGCGGGCGGATCAGCAGGAACGGCTGGACGCCGGCAGCGTTCGCGGCCGACTACTCGGTGCCGATCCGGATCGACGTGACCCGGATATCGGGCCACTGACGGCGGATTCGGCGGAGCGGCGATTTGCAACGCCCGGCAACGCCGGCGTGTCGGAATGCCGGCATCGCGCGGTCGGTGTTTGACTCCAATAATTGGGCCGACGCCCTGTTCTCCACGAATCACTGTCACAGCTGTGGGGCGTGACGGTGACGGATGCGTGCCGGAACCCCACGGAGGCCGAGGCGGAGTTTGGCACCTCGTGGTCAGGCGAGCTCGGACAGCGCCGCCGTCAGGCGCCGCTGCTGATCTGTGTGCCATTCATCGATCCCGCCGGGTGAGACGAACCGCGCGAATCTCTGACCAGCGCATCCGCCCCCTCGCTACGCTGGCGGTTCGCGGCCGGCTCCGAGCACATGCCGCCAATGCTACGTGCAATGCGTGCCCAAGGATCACCTGGTGCGTGTTGGACAATCCGGGCCGCTGCGCGCAGAATGAGGTGATGCTAACTCCCCTTTCGCGGCCGCTGGTTGCCGCGCTCTCGATGCTTGTGCTCGTGTCCGGCTCCGGGGCCGCCGCGGCCAGCACCCGGCCCCCGGTCGCGCCAACCCTGCGAGCCGTCCCCGGCAGCGCCCTGCCGGCCCTGCGCGGAGCCGCCCGGATCGGGCCGGCCGCGGCCGCCCGGCCGATCGACGTGACCGTGTCGCTGAAGCCCCGAAACGCCTCGCTGCTGGCCTACAGCGCCCGCACCTCCAGCGGTTCGAAGCCGATGAGCACCGCCGAGCTGCGGTCGCTGTTCGCGCCCATCCCCGCAGACCGGGCCGCGGTGCTGGCCTACATGCGCGGGCACGGGCTGCGCCTGGAACGCAACGGCCTGCTGACGCTGAGCTTCCACGGCAGCGCGGCCGCCGCCTCGCACGCCTTCCACGTCGGCCTGTCCAGCTACCGCGGAGCCGACGGTCACGTGTTCCGCGCCCCGGACGCCGCGGTGCGGCTGCCGGCCGCGATCTCGCCGCTGGTGTCGTCCGTAACCGGCCTCGACACCGCCACCAAGCTGGAGAGCCTGGCCACCGGGCCGGAGCTCACGCCGCACACCGCCGTGCCGACGCCGTCCTGCTCAGGCCCCGGCCACGCCAAGAGCCTCTACGGCGGCTACCTGCCCGGCGACCTGGCCACTGCGTACGGCCACCGCTCCCTGATCCAGGGCGGCAACGACGGCACCGGTGAGTCGATCGCGCTCGTCGAGTTCACCAACTTCAAGGCCTCGGACATCTCATCGTTCAAGTCCTGCTTCGGCCTCACCACCCCGGTCCGCACCCACCACATCAACGGCGGCAGCAGCACGATGAGCGGGGCGATCGAGGCCGAGCTCGACATCGAGGTGGCGCTGTCCAATGCGCCCGGGCTCAGCAGCGTCGAGGTCTACACGGCACCTAACAACATCGCCCAGATCCTGCCCATGGTCGACACCATGGTCAACAGGCGAGACCTGACGAACACCTACATCGTGAGCGACAGCTGGGGCCTCTGCGAGGACTTCCTACCGCCGTCATTCCTGCAGGCCGAGTCGGACGAGCTGCAGCTGGCGGCGGCCGCCGGGATGTCGTTCTACGCCGCATCCGGCGACTCCGGGTCCAGCGACTGCAAGTCGGTGCAGCCCACCGATACGAGGCTGGTCGTCGACGACCCCGCATCCCAGCCGTTCGTGACCGGCGTCGGCGGCACCGCCCTGCACTCGGCCAACGGCGCCGACAGCACCGCCTGGAAGCACGGCGGCGGCGGCATCTCCCGGAACTGGTCGCAGCCCTCCTACCAGAGCGGCAATCCGCATCGCAGCTACGACAACGGCGCCAAGTGCGGCAACCCCACCGGCTTCTGCCGGCAGGTGCCTGACATCGCGCTCGACGCCCAGCCCAACACCGGCTACATCATCAAGTGCACCTCGACAGCCTCGGGCTGCCCGAGGGGTATCCCCTGGTTCCCGGTCGGCGGCACAAGCGCCGGTGCGCCGCTGATGGCGGCGATCACCGCCGACGCGAACCGCTACTCGCTGCAGCACGGGGGCCAGCGCATGGGTTTCGCGAACCCCTTCCTCTACAGCGACCCGAGCATGTTCTGGGACATCACCCAGGGCTCCAACAGCATCAACGGCTCCGGCCTCTACAAGGCAGCCGCGGGCTACGACCCCGCGACCGGGCTGGGCTCGCCCATGGCCGACGCGCTGGCGACCGCGTTGGCGGCGTTCACGCCCGCGCCGGTCAGCCCCGATTCGACGAACCTGGTCGTCGCCAGCCCCGCGTCCACGAGAACGATCAAGTTCGGGCAGCGAGTGACTCTGGCCGGCACCCTCACCGACTCGAGCGAGACGCCGATCGCGAACCGGCGCGTCTACGTCGAACTGCGCGAGGGCAACCGGATCTACTGGTACCGCGACCAGACCGACTCGAGCGGCGTCTGGAGCTTCGCGCTCGCCACCCAGCTGCGGCGCAACCTCACCTGGCAGGCGGTCTTCCCCGGTACAGACACCCAGCAGGGGCTGACGGTGGCGGGCACGACCGTCCACGTGATCCCGCGCCTCGGCTCGAAGGCGTCGCGAGCCAGCGTCCACCGCGGCACGTCGTTCACCTTCGGCGGCCGGTCGACGCCGAACATGCACGGCGCGCGGGTGCGCCTGCAGGTGCGGCGCAAGGCCAGCGGCGCCTGGCGCACGATCGCCACCGTCGCCGTGAACCGGCGCGGCGGCTACTCGCGCAAGGTCCACTTCACCACCCCGGGCGCGGCGTACCTGCGCTGGAGCTACGCTGGTGGCGCGTCGCACGCCTGGATGAGCGCCAAGTCGCTCTCCCGGCACGTCGCCATCACCTAGACCTGGCTAGGGTTGGCCCATGCCACGGACGGTCGACCCTGACCGCGCCCGGCGGATCGCCGTTCGCGCGCAGCTCCTCGACGGATCGGCGAGCGGCGTGCTGGACACGGTGCGGCGGCTCGGCTTCCTCCAGATCGACCCGATCGCGACCGTTGCAACGCCGCAGGAGCTGGTGCTGTGGAGCCGGCTGGGAGCGTTCGACCGGGGAGAACTCGACCGCCTGCTGTGGGCTGAGGGGAGGCTGTTCGAGTGGAACGCGTTGATCTGGCCGATCGAATCGCTGCCGATGGTACGGACCTGGATGCGCGCGTACCGCCGCGCCAACACCACCGCTCGCGAACGCTGGTGGCGCCAGTTCCTCGAGCAGAACCAGGGCTTTCGCCGCTACGTGCTGCGCGAGCTGGAGCGCCGCGGACCTCTGCTGTCACGCGACCTCGAGGACCGGGCGGCCGAGCGCGGCCGGCGGCACCGCTGGCACGGCACACGCCACGTCGGGCGCATGCTCGAGATCCTGCAGCTGCGCGGCGAGATCGGGATCGTCGGCCGCAGGGGCGGCCAGCGGCTGTGGGACGTGGCGGATCGCTGGCACCCGCCGGACGCCCAACCGCTCAGCCGCCGTGAGGCCGACCGGCTGTTCGCGCAGCAGCGTTTCCGGGCGCTGGGTGTACGCCTGGTAAAGGGCGACTGGCAGGCGCATCCCGATATCGCCGACGACCCGGTCGGCGACCGTGTCACGCTGCTGTCGCCGTTCGACCGGCTGATCCACGACCGCAAACGGGCCGAGGCGCTGTTCGGATTTCGCTACCGGCTGGAGATGTACGTCCCGCCGGCCAAGCGCGAGTACGGCTACTACGTGCTGCCGGTGCTTCACGGTGACCGCATCGTCGGCCGGATCGAGCCGCGCTTCGACCGGCGAACCGGCGACCTGCAGGTGCTGGGCCGCTGGGGCGACACGTCGCGCGTCGATCCGGTGCTGGAGCGGCTGCACGGCTTCCTGCGAACCGCGACCGGCTAGGGCGCAGGCCGAGGCCCGTTCATGCGCCGCTGCGCAGCGTCCAGCGGATGCTAGAGGAGCTCCGCGATGTCCTCCATCGCGTGCTCGCGGTCCTCAGGGTCGGCGATGCCGGCGGTTGCCCGGCGGGCCTCCTCCGCGTGCGCAGTTGACTGGGCCTGATCTCCGAGCACGCGGTAGGAGCGGGCCATCGCCTCGTGCGCGTAGGCGATGTCGAAGTCGCCGATGCCGTGCTCGAGGCAGGCGTCCAGGCACAGGCGCGCGTGTACCAGCGCCGGCTCTCCGCGGCCGAGCACGCTGTAGACGCGCGACACCTGCCACTCGCCGCGCGCGAAGTTGACCGGCGTACCAACCTCGCCCCAGTGGTGCCGCGAGGCGTGGGCGGCGTGGATCATCTCGGTGTCCTGCTCGCGCGTGCGCTCGGGCGTTCCCATCAGCGTCCACACGTGGTTGAAGAGGTCGACCGCCAGCTGCCGATGCACGGCGGCGTCGATCGTCGGTGTGTCGGTATCTGCCATCGCCCCTCCCTCAGTACTGGTACGGCGCCCATCGTATCGTTGCCTACGATGCGGGCGATCATGATCGCCCGCATCTTCAGCGGCCGGGTTCACTACGCCTGGGTGGTGGCTGCGGCCACGTTCGTGGTGCTGCTGACGGCGGCCGGCTTCCGCGCCACGCCGGGCGTGCTGCTGCTGCCGCTGTAGCACGAGTTCGGCTGGTCGCCGGCGCTGATCGGCAGTGCGGTGGCGGTGAATCTGCTGGTGTACGGCCTGGGCGCGCGCGCCCCATCCTGCGCCCAGCATCCACACATCCCGTGAAACCAACCATCTGATGCCCCGCCGCCCCGACCACGTCGACCCGCCCCACCCTCCGCTCAGCGACGGCACCGTCACGCTCAGAACGATGCGCGAGAGCGACCTGCCCGGCCTGATGGAGGAGGGACGAGACGAGACCACCCGCCGCTGGGTGAACGTGCCCATCCCCTACACCGAGAAGCACGCGCGCGACGAGCTGGCGCAGCTGATGGAGTCGTGGGACGATCCGACCGCACCGCTCGCGTTCACCATCACCGAGAGCGGCAGCGACGAGTACCGGGGCGTGATCCTGCTCTCGACGGAGCGGCCGCCGGGCATCGTCGAGCTGGCCTACGGCGTCCATCCGGCGGCGCGCCGGCGGGGGCTCGTGACCCGGGCCATCCGGCTGGTGTCGCCGTGGGCCTTCGAGGCGCTTGGCGCCGAACGGCTCGAGGGGCGAACCGATCCGGAGAACATCGCCTCTCAGCGTGCGCTTGAGCGGGCCGGCTTCACCCGCGAGGGGCTGGAGCGAGGATCGCGCTCGGTACAGGGGGTGCGCAGGGACATGATCTGCTGGTCGCTGCTGCCCTCCGACCTGCGCTGAGGCGTTTACCGGGCACGGTCCCCAGGTATCCCGGATGCATGATCTGGCTACTGCTTTTGATCCTCGCGATCCTGGTGTTCGGCGTGATCGGCGCGATCAAGCTCGCCTTCTGGGTGCTGCTGCTGGCGCTGCTTGTCGCCGTCGTGGCCGGCTTCCTCGGCCGCGCGCTGTTCACCGGTACGCGCTAGACCGAACCGCTCGTCATCACGGCAGCTCCGTACGGGCGAGGGTGCGGGCGGCGCCCAATGCCGCCAGCACGACCACGGCCGCCAGCACCAGTGCGGACGGCACCAGCCCCGCCACCGGCGGG
>C688J18823_10002389_pt1 | contig 11751 bp, 13 predicted proteins | sample HopSoiMetagenom1_FD_18823 | JGI IMG/M metagenome (IMG submission 18823) | reverse complement strand
AAGCCTGCGAGCCACAGCCATAGCGGGTACTGCCGGAAGACGACTTCCCTCACGTGGCGGCGACCCGGTGCGCGCGGAGGAAGGACCGGATCTGCCGCACGGCGAGCGGAATCCTCTCCTTCGGCTCCTTCCACGGGAACAGGCTCACCTCCGCGTTCGGCGCGAGCATCGCGCTCTCCATCGCCACCGCGTACGGATGCTGCGGGATGTCGTCCGGCAGGATCAGCACTGGCGTCTGGCACCTGCGAACGAAGTCGCGCGTGACCGTGAAGACGAAATCGGCATTCGTGCGATACATCTTCGTCAAAAACTGGTCGACCAGCTCCATCGTAATCTCGGGCCGGCGCTTGACCAGCTCCGGTCCCCAGTTCTTCAGGTTGTTATCGTAAAAGAGATCGCGCATCTCGGGTCGCGACCCGCTCGGCTGCGCGAGCACCGCCGCGACCACCCGATCCGGCGCGCGTTTGAGCAGGTTCCAGATGAACGGCCCGCCTATGCAGAAGCCCATCACCAGGAATTTGTCGATGCGCAGGTGATCCATCAAGCCAAGATGATCGTCGGTAAAAGAGTCCCATGGCCGGTCTGGCTCGAGCGGTCCCGTGGACTGGCCTTCAATCGCATTGCGCAGATCTGCTGCGATGCACCGGTACTCGCCTTTGAACTCGCCGATCGCGTCAAAGGGATTGTTCAGCTTCGAGATCGTCGAGTTCAATCCACCGCCGGCGATGAGCATCAGCGGGAAGCCTTTGCCGGCCTCCTGGTAGTGGATGCGGACCGGACCTCGTTCGTGAAACGGCATGGGTAGAGCGCCTTTCTGTCAGCCTAGAATTCCGGCGTGCGTCAGTGACGCGCTGCTAAGGTGCAGCTGCATCCTTTCGCTTCTCGTCTTGGATAATGTCGTAACAAAGCTCCGTGCATTGATCGCATATGAAAATGCCCGACGCTGCGATAAGTTTCGTTACCTCGTGCTGACTCTTGCTACAGAACGAACAGAACCGTTCTTGTGGCCCTTCACTGGCCTGCTGTTCTTTAGGTTGGGGAATGAGACCCCAAATCCTTAGTTCGAATGTGTCGCCAACCTTGGATTCAAACGTTTCTGTGGATGCGCCCTCGGGGAATCCGATTTGGGCCAGAGTGGCGCGCAGATCGGAGGCTTGCTTCGCGTCGGTGGCCAACAGCTTTAGGTAGGAAAGAAGGACTTCCTTTTCCCCATTTTTTGTGGACGAGCTCGCGCCTGCCAGGTACTTGCCGTTACGCAGGATCTCATAGCGCAGCATGGAGTCTGTCGCGCATGCGGCCGACAAAAAAAGGCCGCCGAAGCGGCCTTTTTGTCCGGGACATAACGTCTAACCTCGACTAGTTATGCGCTGAGCGTCGCCTTCACGCGTTCCGGCGTGAACGGCATGTGGTACAGCCGCTTGCCCGTGAGGCGGAAGACCGCGCTTGCCACTGCAGCGGCGACCCACGGGTTGCCGATCTCGCCGAGGCCCGAAGGCGCGGCGTCGCGGTCGACGAAGGCGACTTCCATCGTCTCAGGGATGTCGGACATGCGAAGCACGTGGTAGTCGTGGAAGTTGGATTGCTGCACCGCGCCTTCCTTGATCGTCACGCGCTCGTGCAGGACGCTCGAGACGCCGTAGAGGATGCCGCTCTCGATGTTCCGGCGTGCCATCTCGGGCTGGACGACGAGGCCGCCGTCGACGGCGACCCAGGCCTTGTGGACCTTGATCTTGCCGGTGGACTTGTCGATCGAGACTTCGGCTACGCCGGCGCCCAGGGAGCCGGAACGCTCGCTCACCGAGACGCCTAGGGCGCGACCTTCGGGACGCGGTGTGTTCCAGTTCGATAGGTCGCGCACTTTCTCGAACACTGCGCGCGCGCGCGGCGTGGGATTCATGCGCTCCAGCCGGAATTCGATCGGATCCATGTTCGCGTCGACCGCCATCTGGTCGACGAGCGACTCGATGGCGAACACGTTGAACACGTGGCCGACGCCGCGCCAGTGCTTGAGGCGTATCCCGTGCGACGTGCCGCGTGACTCGATGTGGGTGTTCGGGATCTGGTAGTAGATCGGGCGGATGCCGGTCTGGAGCAGCACGCCGCCGTCGCCGACCACGCAGTGGGACCAGCCGACCACTTTGCCGCTCGCGTCCTGCGCGGCCTGCAGGCACTGGAAGGATTGCGGGCGGAACATGCCGTACTGCATGTCCTCCTCCCGTGTCCACACCAGCTTCACTGGGCGCTTCGCTTCCTTGGCGATGCGCGCGGCTTCTGCGGAGTAGTCGCCGAGCGAGCGCCGTCCGAAGCCGCCGCCCATGTAGCACTGGTGCAGCGTGACCTGGTCTTCCTTGAAGCCGATCGCGTCTGCGATCGCCGTGCGCGAGGAGGCGGGGTCCTGCGTGCCTTCCCACACCTCGATGTGGTTGCCGGCGTCGTTCAGCCGCGCGACGGCGTTCAGCGGCTCCATCTGCGCGTGGTAGCCGTAGTCGCTGCGGAATTCCGCCTTGTAGACCTTGGCCGCATTGGAGAACGCGGCCTTTGCGTCGCCTTTGGCTTCGAGCGTCTGCGTCTTCGCGGCCGGATCGGCGTGCACTTGCTCATACGTCTTCATGAGCGCGGCTTCGGAGTCGTAGCCGGCGGCAGCGCCCTTATTCCACTTCACCTCGAGCGCGTTGCGCGCGGCCATGGCGGCCGGCAGGCTGGTGGCGATCACGGCGACGCCGTCCGGTAGCTTCACCGTGCGGATGACGCCTTTCATCGCCTTCACCTTGGCTTCGTTCCAGCTCTCCGGCGCGGCACCATGCACGGGCGCGTGACGCACCGTGGCGTACACCATGCCGGGAAGCTGCACGTCCATCGCGTACTGCGCGCTGCCGTTCACCTTCGCCGGGATATCGCGGCGCGGCGTGGCTTTACCGATGAGACGGTGCTGGTCCTTCGTTTTCAGCTCCGACTTGTCGACGGTCGGTAGCGGCGACGGAACGGTGGCGAAGGAAGCGATCTCGCCGTAGCTCAGCTTGCGTCCCGAGCCGTCGACGACGAAGCCGGGCTCAGTCGTGAGCGACGAAGCGTCCACACCCCACTTCTGCGCGGCGTTGGCGACGAGCACCTTGCGCACCTGCGCGCCGGCGGTGCGGAGGTCGTTGAAGTACAGCATCACCGCGCGGCTGCCGACGATGGCCATCGCTTTCTGGTTCTGGAAGGTGTATCCATAGATGTTCGCGTCGGCGGGCGCGAATTCGATCTTCACCTTCGACCAGTCGGCGTCCATCTCGTCGGCGAGGATGAGTGGTAGCGAGGTCATCGAGCCCTGGCCCATTTCCGCGCCGGCGGAGAGGATGGTCACCGTGCCATCGGGATCGATGCTCACCCAGGCGTTGATCTTCTGCGCGGCCGCGGCATTCGCGGCGGAGATGAGCTGCAGGCCGTCGCCCGCGACCGCGATGGCGAAGGAGAGGGCGCCGCCGGCTTTGAGGAATGTTCTGCGGTCCATGGTTACGCCTCCTGCGACGCGCGCTCGATGGCGGCGATGATGCGGTGGTATGTCCCGCAGCGGCAGATGTTGCCGTCCATGTGGCTGACGATGTCCGAGCGCGACGGCTTCGGATTGGCGGCGAGGAGTTCGGCCGCCTTCATGATCTGGCCCGACTGGCAGTAGCCGCACTGCGGCACCTGCTCGGCGACCCACGCTTTCTGCAGCGGATGCGACGAATCGGGCGAGAGACCTTCGATCGTCGTTACCTTCGCGCCTTTCACTGCTCCGAGCGCCGTGCTGCAGGCGCGCACCGCCTTGCCGTTTACGTGCACGGTGCACGCGCCGCACTGCGCGATGCCGCAGCCGTATTTCGTGCCGGTGAGCTTGAGCTCGTCGCGGATGACCCAGAGCAGCGGGGTGTTGTCCTCCGAGTGCGCCGAGACCGGCTTGCCGTTGAGGGTGAATCGAACCATGGGAACTCCTCCTTTGACGCGCGAAATGGTGCGCCAAAAAGTACGACGCAGCAAGAATTCGGGGACAGAGCCCTAACTCCGTAAGCTTCGCCTCCCGGAGTTAGGGCTCTGTCCCCGAATTCCTACGCGCCGAGCTTATGGGCAAGATCGACGAAATCGGACGCCACGATGTCGAAGTTGTCGGCGCTCGCCGACTCGGGCGGCCGGGAGGGACCGTGCTCCAACGGACGCACGACATACGCGGTACGCAAGCCGGCGCGGGCTGCGGCGCGCAGGTCGGGTGGGTGCGCGGCGACCATCATGAGATGCGCGGTTTCCACGCCGAGCAGCCGCGCGGCCATGCGGTAGACGTCCGGATCAGGCTTGTACTTGTGGATCAGCTCGCCCGACAGCACGCAGTCCCACGGCAGACCCGCGTGCTTCGCCATGTCGACGAGAAGCGAGAGGTTGCCGTTGGAAAGCGTGGCGAGGACGTAGCGCGAACGCAGGCGATTCAGGCCCGGCACGGAATCGGGCCACGGCATCAGGCGGTGCCAGGCCCGGTTGAGGTGATCGATATCCGCCTCGGCAAGCCCTTCGACATTAAAGCGTTTCAGGACACCGTCCAGGATCTCGCGGTGCAGCTCGTCGATGTTGCGCCACACGCCTTTCGCCGTGCGGTCCATCGCCGGCCGGTAGCCCGCACGCCACGCATCGGCGAATGCAGGCCAGTCCACCTTCAGGCCTTTCGCCGCACCGAGGAGCTCGCCTTCACGGATGATCGACGTGCGCCAGTCGACCACCGTGCCGAAGACGTCGAACGCGAGGGCGCTGACCTTCATGCCGACCCCGCTACATGCCGAGGCTTTGCAGCCATTGCGCAGTCCTTTCCGCCACCATGGCCTCGTTGCCGACGAAGTTGTGCGCCTTGAGCGGGGAGCTGTCGGTGACCGAAGGAATTACGACGATATCGACGCGCGGCGCTGCGGCGGCGTTCGAGCGGATCTCGTTGGCGAGCGTCTCGCGTTTGGTCAGGCCGCCCTTGCCCTGGATGTTGTCGGCGGGATCGTAGACGATCAGCATCGGCACGCGAACCTTGCGCAGCGCCCCCTGCACGGCCGCCTTGCTCGTGTCGGTGTCGCGGTAGCTGATGAAGGTGCGGGCCGAGGTGATGATCACCCGGTTCTCGCGATACGGCAGGAGCTTGATCTCGTCGCCGCGGCCTTTGGCGACCAGCTCGCGGCATTCGGCGCGGAATTTCTCGTACAGGTCTGGCCCAAGCAGCGAGTCGCGCGTGATCTTCGGGATGTCGATGTGCGGGCCATAGAGCCCGAGCGCCTTCACCGCCGGATCCGGGTTTTCGCCTTGGTAGTGCTCCACGATTGGAGTGCCGAGGCTATGGCCGACGAGAAAGATCGCCGGGAAGCCGCGGCTCTTCATATCCGCGACCGCCGCGCCCACTTCCTTGACCGCCGTCTCGAAGTCCGAGGTACGGAAGCTCTCGCCAGAATGGGCGCCGTTATAGGCGAGCGCTGCATAGCCGCGTTCGGCGAGGAGCCCGGCGAGGAACATCGGCGGGCCTTGGTACCAGTACGACTCCACGCCGTGGACGATTACCACGGCCATCTTTGGCTTCGCGTAGCGTGCGGGATCCGGCGTGAAGACGGCGCCCTGAAGCGTCTTGCCTTCGGCCTTGAACTCGACGAGCTCGACACGCACATCCTTCGGCGGCAGATAGGCGGATGCAGCCGAGGAAAGAAGCAATGCGACGCAGAAGCCGAGTGCTCTAGAGATCATGCGCCACCTCCCGGGCGAGCACTATACCGCTCACTTCGGATAGAGTGCCTTGTTCTCCTAGGGGAAATCGATGACATCCGCTTGGCAACGCGCGCTGGCCGCACTCTTTTTCTTCGCGGCGACAATCGCGTGGGCGCAAAGCTATCCCACCCACACCGTAAAGCTCGTGGTGCCTTACGGCGCCGGCAGCTCGCCCGACAGCGTCGGGCGCATCGTCGCGCAGCAGATGCAGGAGGCGCTCGGGCAACCCGTGATCGTCGCCAACATCGCCGGAGCGCTCGCGAATGTGGGGACGGCCGAGGTCGCGCGCTCGGCGCCCGACGGCTACACCATTCTCCTCACCACCAATACGCCGCACGCGGCGAATGTCGCGCTCTTCAAGTCGCTGCCCTTCGACCCGGTGAAGGATTTTTCGCCCATCGTTCGGCTCATCACAACGTCCATGGTGCTCCTCGTCAGGAGCGACTTCCCTGCGTCCAACCTGCAGGACTTCATCGCTTACGCCAAGAAGAAAGACGGCGGTCTGAAGGCCGGATATGGTTCCGCGGCCACCATCGTTTCCATCGCCAAGCTGCGAACCGCGGCCGGTTTCACGACCCTGGATGTCGCCTACAAAAGCGTGCCGAACGCCATCACCGACGTGCTCGGCGGCCAGATCGACTTCACGCTCGGCGATCTTGCGGTGTCGATTCCGCAGGTCCGTGGGGGCAAGATGAAGGGCCTCGGCGTCACCTCGCCCGCGCGCACCGCGCTCGCGCCGGAGCTGCCGGCCATTGCGGAAACGTTTCCCGGCTACGAGACGCGCATCTGGTACGGCCTCGTCGCGCCGGCTAACACGCCTAAGCCGGTCATCACGAAAGTGCACGATGTCGTCGCCGCAAGCCTCGCGAAACCCGAGGTGAAGTCGAAGCTCGGAAACCTCGGCCTCGAGCCGGCACCGATGCCGCCCGACGAATTCGCTGCGTTCATCAAGCAGGAAATCGGCAAGTGGACGCGCGAGATCCACGAGGCCGGAATCCAGCCGGAGTGATCGACGCGGCGATCGTAGGCCTCGGCCGCTGGGGCCGGGCGCTCCTCGAATCGGTGCAGGGAAAGTCGCCGAAACTGCGCTTTCTCCTCGGCGTCGACCCCGCTGTGGATTCCGTGCCTGGCCTCCAACGCTCCGCCACGCTCCAAGACGCGCTGGCGGATCCGGCGATCCGGGCCGTCGTGCTCGCCACGCCACACTCGCTCCACTTGCGGCAAGTCGAAGCGGTCGCGGGCGCCGGCAAGCATGTCTTCTGCGAGAAGCCGCTCACCCTCACGCTGGCCGATGGCGAGAAAGCGGTCGATGCCTGCCGGCGGGCCGGCGTAGTGCTCGGTGTCGGGCACAACCGCCGCTGGTGGCCCGCCATGCGCGAGCTCAAGCATCTTTGCGATTCTGGCGAGCTCGGCACGCTGCTGCACATCGAAGGCCACAACAGCAACGAGAATTCGAATGCCGTCGCCGGCGGCTGGCGCACGCTCGAGAGCGAGTCGCCCGGAGGCGGCATGACCGGCGCCGGATTGCACGCGCTCGATGCCATGGTCAGCATTGCCGGCCGCGTCAAGCGCGCTCACGGTCAGCTCATCGAGCGCAAGCCCGCGCCGCAGCCGCACGACACCGCGTCAGCGCTGATCGAGTTCGAATCCGGCGTGAGCGGGCTCCTTGCCACCGTGCGCGCAACGCCGTTCTACTGGCGCGTGCACGCCTTCGGCTCGAAGGGCAACGCCGAGGTGCTCGGCGAAAACGAGATCGTGCTGCGCATGAGCGGCAAAGCGCCGGAGCGGCGCAGCTTGCCGCCGTCGGAGTCACTGCGCGCCGAGCTCGAAGCCTTCGCCGACGCGGTCGACGGTCGCGCGCCATTCCCGGTCACGACGGCGCAGATGCTCGATACGGTAGCGTCGTTCGACGCTGTAATCGCCGCCCTGAAAACAAATCGGGGACGGAGCCCGATCTAATTAGGGCTCTGTCCCCGAACTCAGACCTTCGGCGTCCACGGCTTGTCGACCCAAGCGACGCCAACTCGCGCCACCTGTGCATCGATGAGATACGGCTTGCCATTGGCCGCTGCTTTCTTAGCGCGGCCCAGTGCTGCACGCAGCTCGGCAGCGTTGTTGGCCACTTCCGCCTCGACGCCGAAGCCGCGCGCGATGAGCGCCATGTTCATGTCGGGGTTGCCGAGATAGTCGTGATAGAACTGGCCGGTCTGCAGCATGCGGCCGCCGGGGACCTTCTCGATCACGCGGCTGTGCGGGCCGCTGTAGGCGTGGTTGTTGTAGACCACGGTGATCACCGGCAGCTCGAGCCGCGCCATGTTCCAGAGCGCCGTCGGGCCGAAGACGAACGAGCCGTCGCCGACCAGGCAGATTACTTGCCGCTTCGGCCGCGCGAGCTTCACGCCCGCCGCGGTGCCGACGCCTGAGCCGAGGTGAGCGCCGTAGTAGAAGAAGAGCTCGCGCCCGCCTTCCGGATTGAAATCGAAGCCGTGCAGGTTCACCGAGCCCGCCTCGTGGACGATGATCGCGTCCTTGTCGGCGAAGGCGGCGATCTCGCGCGTGACGCGATCGGCGATCATCGGGGCGCGATCCCAGTCGGGCGTCTTCAGCACGAGGTTGCGCAGCTCGCGCGCCTTCTCATGGAACTTGCGCACCTCGTCTGCACGCGCGGCCGCCTTCTGCTTCACATCGGGTGTGATTAGCTGAGAGACGGCTGCCGTGAGGTCGTCCAGGCCGAGAGAGACGTCCGCAACGAGCGGCACATCGGTCGGCATGACGTTGCCCATCGAGCCCGAGTCGATGCGCATGTCGATGAACTTGGCGTTGCGGCCGACGATCGGCGCGGGGCTGTTGTGCTGCAGCTTGTTGCCGACGTTCAGCACCACGTCGGGATTCTTGGGGAAATCCAGCGAAGCGAGCCGCGCCGCCGGCGGCGTGCCGACCCAAAGCGGATGAGACTCCGAGAAGTTGGCGAACATCTGCCGCGGCTGCGTCACCGGCATGCCGAGAAGCTCCGCGAGCTTCACTGCCTTTGCCACTGCCCGCGTGTTGTACACCTCGTCGCCGACCAGCATCACCGGCATGCGCGCTTCGACGAGCATCTTGGCCGCGCGCTCGACTTCCTGCGGATTCGGCCGCACGCGCATGCGCGGATCGACCTTGGATTGCGCAATGATCTCGGTGCGCACGCCCTGGTCGTTGAAGTCCGAGTGCCACGAGGCGTACGTCGGACCGTGCGGCGGCGTCCATGCCGCCTTGAAGGCGCGGCGCACCGTCTCCGGGATCATGTCGGGGCGACGCGCAAGCCAGGAGTACTTCGTCATCGGCTGCACGATCTGCTCCTGGTTCGCGACTTCCTCGAAGCCGTCGCGTCCCGCGCGTCCGGTCTGGTCGGTGCGATAGGAGTAGAAGACGAGCGGCGTCTGCTCCTTGTAGGCGTTGAACATCTGCCCCATCGCGTTGACCATGCCGACCACCGCGGCCTGCATGACGATGGTCGGCTCGCCGGAGGCCTTCACGTACCCAGCGGCCATGGCCGCGCCCGGACCCTCGTGCGGCGTGAGGATGTATTTCAGCTGCGGGCGGTCGACCAGCGCCTCGTAGAACTGCGCGTCTTCGCTCGCCGAGTTGCCGAACACATACTTCACGCCGGAGGCGATGAGCTGCTCGGCGAAGGCGGCGCCGCCCGTGCCTTCGAAGATCTTGATTCCTTCTTGCGCGTGCGCGGCGGGAATCAGCGAATCGAGCACGCCTCGCGCGGCGGTGAGCGTGAAACCTGCGCCCGTCATGCCTTTCAGAAACGTGCGGCGGGAAATCGAATGAGAAAGATAACGGGCGACGAGCTCCCTCATTTCTGTCTTCCGTAGGTGGAACCGAGGTAATCCGCCATTTGCTTGATCTCATCCGGTGTCCACAGCGCACCGCGGCCGATCATGCGGTAGAGCGTGGCTTCCCACGCGCGCCGATCCTGATGGAGGTCCATCCACATGGTCGGCGCGTGGCATTGGAAGCATTTGCCGACCAGGACTTCCTTGCCGGGCGCGTCGGGGAAGCCGACCGGCGCCGGCTTCTGCTGCGCGGCGGCTAGGCCGGTGATCGAGATGCCGGCCAGCACGGCCAGCGTCCTGCAAAGCGACATTGCGCACTCCTCCCGCCGCGCAATGTAGCCCAAAAAAGAATCAGGGACAGACCACGATTCAAGCGATACCGGCGCTGCGCGCGACCATGTAGGCGCCGAGGGCCACGAGCGCGGCGAAGAACCAGCGCATGAAGACTTCCGCGCGTAGCCGCCGACGCAGGCGCATGCCGAACCACATGCCGGCGAGCGCCGGCGCGAGCGCGGCGAACGACGCGCCGGCGGCCGCGGCCGGGTACCGGCCGTGCAGGGCGAGCGCGAGGCCAAGCGCGAGCGGGCAGACGAATGCATTGATGCCGATCGCCTGCACCAGCTCTTCGGTGTTCAGGCGTAGCGACGTGAGGTAGGGGGCCGTCGGGATCACGAACACGCCGGTCGCGCCGCAGAGCATCCCGGTCAGGAGCCCGATGAAGGGCGAAAGCCAGCGCTCCGACTCCCGCGCGAGCTCGAAGCGCCGGCCGAGGAGGCCGTATGCACCGTAGGCGGCGAGGACGCTGCCAAGCGCGATGCCGGTTGCCGCGGTATTGGACATGAAGCGGATCGTGGCGAAGGTGCCGACGAAGACGGCGACGATCATCCAGGCGAAGCGCTTCAGCAGCGCGGCGAGCGCCGTTCCGGCCGCCATTTGCCAGATATTGGTGGCGAGTGCCGGCATTACCATCAGCGCCGCCGCCTCCGCGGGCGCCATGACGATGCTGAGCAGCCCGACCACCACCGTCGGCAGCCCGATGCCGACCGCGCCCTTGACGAAGCCGGCGAACAGGAACGCCAGCCCTATGAAGACTTCAATGCCGCCCATGCGAGGCAAAGCCATGCTGCGAGGAATGCGAGCCCGCCGAGCGGGGTGATGGCGCCGAGCCAGCGCGCGCCGGTGAGTGCGAGGACGTAGAGGCTGCCCGAAAAGACGACGATGCCGGCGACGAAGAGCCAGCCGGCGGCGTAAGTCCACGTGCTGGCCCAGCGCGTGCACGCCCACGCGACGCCGAGAAGTGCGAGCGCGTGGTACATGTGGTAGCGCACGCCGATCTCGAACGTGGCCAGGAGACTGGCATCCAGGCGAGACTTGAGGCCGTGAGCGGCAAAGGCGCCGAGCGCCACGCCGACGAACGCGGCTAGCGAGCCGAGGGCGAAGAAGACGCGGTCTATTGCGCCACCACGAGGCTCGCCAGTCGCTCAGGATCGCGCAAGAGCGCGTCGCTCGGCCCGTGATGGATCACGCGGCCGCGGCTCATCACCAGCGCCTCGTTCGTCACCTGCAGGGCGAGCTTGGCGTGCTGCTCGACGAGGATCACGGCGAGCGCGTCTTCGCTCATCAGCCGCTTGAGCGACTGCAGGAGCGCCTCGACGATGATCGGCGCGAGGCCCTCGAGCGGCTCGTCCATGAGGAGCAGCGACGGATTGCCCATCAGCGCGCGGCCGATGGCGAGCATTTGCTGCTCGCCGCCCGAGATCTGGTTGCCGCGATGGTGGCGCCGCTCGGCGAGGCGCGGGAACAGCTCGTAGACGCGCTCGAGCGTCCAGCGCTTTCCAGGACGCGCGGCGACGATCAGGTTCTCCTCGACGCTGAGCGACGGGAAGATGTCACGGCCTTGCGGCACATAGCCGATGCCAAGGCGCACGCGCTCATACACCGGCAGGCGCTCGACCTGGCGTCCGCTGAAGGACACGGCCCCGGCATGGAACGTGGTATGGCCCATGATGGTCGCAAGCAGCGTGGTTTTGCCCACGCCGTTGCGACCAAGGACGGCGAGCGAACCGCGCTCGGGCAGCGAGAGCGCCACGTCCTCCAGGATCACGGTCTCGCCGTAGCCCGCGCGCAACTGCGAAAGGCGCAGCGCGTCAGGCATGGGTCGCCTCGCCGAGATAGACGTCGC
>C688J18823_10002386_pt1 | contig 11759 bp, 11 predicted proteins | sample HopSoiMetagenom1_FD_18823 | JGI IMG/M metagenome (IMG submission 18823) | reverse complement strand
CCAGCTGCGCCGGCCAGTAGACCGCCACCCGCCGCCACGGGAAGTGGCGGGTCAGCGCGAACGCGAACGTGACCGCCGGGTTGAAGTGGGCGCCCGAGATGTGCCCGACCGCGTAGATCATGACCATGATCACGAGGCCGAAGCTGATCGCCACGCCGACGTGGCCCAGCGCATGCGTCGTCGTGTCGACCATGATCGCCCCGCAGCCGGCGAACACCAGCGCGAACGTGCCGATCAGCTCAGCCAGGGCCTGTCGCGCCAGCCCAATCGTCATTGCGCGCTCCCACGCCGCTCCAGCAGCAGCACGTCCCGCCAGACGCCCTCGCGTTGTCCCAGTCGCTCGCGGAATCCAACGGTGCGAAATCCGCAGGCATGGTGTAGAGCGAAGCTGGCCAGGTTCTCGGGGAAGATGCCAGCCTGCACCGTCCAGATGCCGGCCGATTCGGCCTGCCCGGTCAGCTGCGTGAGCAGCGCCCGTCCCGCGCCGTGGCCGCGCGCCGGTGCGGCGACGTAGACACTGTCCTCGGCGACGCCCTGGTAGGCGCACCGGTCGGAAACCGGCGACAACGCCGCCCACCCGACCACGGCGTTTGCATCCAGCGCTACCAGCAGGTGCCCGGGCAGGTGGGCGGTCTGGAACCCCACCCAGTTCGGCGTCTCCGTCTCGAACGACGCGTTGCCGGTCTGCAGTCCCTCCCTGTAGATACGCTCCACCGCCGGCCAGTGCTCCACCTCCATCTGCTCGACGGAGAAGGTGGTCAGCGCGGGCGGCCGATCAGAAGGTATTGCGCCCACTACACCGCTTTGGCCAGCGCCGCAGGCTCCACCAGCGAGTGCAGCCGCTCCATCGCCTCGGGCCGCACGCGGAAGTACGCAAACGTGCCGCGCTTCTCGCGATCCAGCAAGCCCGCCTCGCGCAGCAGCTTCAGGTGATAGCTGACCGTCGGCTGGGCGAGGTCGAGTTGGTCGGTGAACTCGCAGACGCAGACGGCCTGTCCGCGGGCGCGGAGCAGAATGTTCAGGATCTTCACGCGGGTGCGATCGGCCAGCACCTTGAACAGCTGCTCGAGCTCGATGGCGTCCTGATCGGACAGCGACGTGCCGGCAAGCGGCGTGCAGCACGCGATCACGGGCAGGCGCTTCCTCATCCATGACGAACTATATCGAGAGCCCCAAATATTTGCGGCCGCGGACAGGCTGGGGCCATCGTGGTGGTTAGGGCTGCGTCGTCTCGGCCCGTGGATGCGTGACCATCGCTACGCCCGCGATCACGATCATGAGTCCGGCCGTGGCAACGGCGCCCGGCAGGTTGCCCTGCAGCGCCTCGATCACGACTGCCACCGCCGGCACCAGGAACGTCCACGAGAAGACGCGGGCGCTCGACCATTGCGCCAGCGCCAAGTAGAAACCGACGTAGGTGATGATCTGGGCGCCCAGCACCAGGAACACCAGGCTCGCCCAGAGCTTCGCCGATGACCATTCGGTGCCGCCGAATCCGCCGGTCGCAGCCAGGTAGGGCAGCAGCAGGACTCCGCCGCAGAAGAACTGCGCAGTGCTCGCGCCCCACACGTCGAACCCGGCGTCGCGCACGCTCAGGTAGCGCATGCCGAGACCTGCGCCGGCCCAGCCGAGCGCACCGAGCAGGCACACGACGGCGCCCTCGACCACGTGCGAGCCGCCGCTGGACGGCTGCGACGCGACGATTACGAGGATGCCGGCAAACCCCGTGATCAGGCCGATCACGCGCAGACGCGTCAACCCCTCGCCCAGGAATACGCGCGCCAGCACGGCGGCGAAGAACGGGGCGCTGTTCAGGAGCACCGACGCCACCGCGGCGCCGGCCAGCCTCGTACCCTCCGCGATCCCGGCCAGCGTCACGGTCACGTTTCCGAAGCCGATCGCGAGCGCCCAGCCCCATCCCACCCAGGTCGACGGCAGCCGCGCGCCGACCAGGCGCAGCACCGGTAGCATCACCAGTCCGCCGACCAGGGCGCGACAGACCGAGATTACCGCCGGGCTGGTCAGGCCGAGCGCCGCACCGGTCACCGGGTAGGCCGCGCCGGCGCAGATCACCGAGACGCCGAGCACGGCCGGAACCGGCAGGCGCGGTGCGCGCGGTGCCTGGGCGACGGCGTCGTGCCGGGACATGCTCAAGGCAGCAGCGTACAGACCCGTCCCGTCGCAGCAGGGTGGCCGACCCTGACCAAGTGCGGCAGCCCTAGCCGACCGGCGCCGTCGGTCCCGGATCGACCGGCGCCCCCACCGGCCGCACGAGTCGGCCACCGACCACGTGACACACCTCGACCGGACGCTGGTAGAACCCGGCCAGCTTCGCGGCTCGCCGGAACGCATGCTCCGCATCGTCGATGTCATCGCCGTAGATGCACTCGGGATGACCGGGGTCGCGTAGACGATACCAGGTGAGGCGGTTCTTCAGTCCGTGCATGACGCGGGAACTTTCCTACACAGGAGTTGGAAGCTTCCTGTGATTCTTGGTCCGCGCCAATCCTCCTGCGCCGGCGAACGGTTACCTAACCAGTGATGGCGAAGAAGTAGACGCCCTTGTCGTTGTCGCTGACTTCTGGAGCGACCTGAACCTACACGTGGTACGCGTACAGGCCGTTGTGCCGGGTGGCCAGGAGCAGATACGGCCCCACAAACACCGGCTGCGCGAACTCTGCTCCGTTCAGGAACTTCTTCACGACCACGCCGGTCTTCGCGTTGAGCAGGTAGCAGCCATCCTGAGGGCTACCGGTGGGCGCGCCCTTGATGCTGTCGTACGTGGCGACTGCAAGCACGTTCGAGGAGTTCAGCGACGGTGTTCCCAGGACGGCAGCCGGCAGCCCGCGAGCCCACAGGAACTTGCCCCGAACCGTGTAGCTGCGAACCGATCCCTTGTAGGTCGTGCCCTTGATGGTGGTGGTGTTGCCGGCGATCCAGAGCCGCTTCTGCTGATTCCAGACGGCGGCCGGGATCGAGGGTGTGACAGGATTGTCGATCCGGTGCTTCCAGACGGGTCCTCGCCCGGGATGCGCTGCGCGCCAGGCATAGAAGATGCCGTTCTTGTTCATCGCGCCCACCAGTTCCGTCCTGCGCCCCTTGACGACGGCCGGGAACAGTACGGGGCTGGCGCCGAAGTCCTGGTCGATCCCTGGATGGGCCAGCGGCACCGTCCATCTGCCGACCCGCTTCATGGTGCGTGCGTTCAGCCTGACGATGCTGACGGCGTCGGTGCCGGGAGGCTTTCCGTGCACAGGCGGCGTCCCAGTCGTTGCCCAGACCGAGTTTCGGCGGACCGCCACCGATGACCATACGCCGCCTCCGCCGACTCCCCGCGGCGTGGCGTGGTAGGTGCCCAGCGGCTTGCCCGTGTGCTGATCGTACTTCTTGACGCCGCCTCGTGTGAGCGGCTTGTCACACTGCGATGTCAGGCCGACGTAGATCTTGCCCTTGGCCACTGTCGGGGACGACCAGTCGAACCAGTCATTTGCCCCCGGGCTGTGCACGTGCACCGCCGACTTCCAGATGGTGGCGCCGGTGGCCGCATCGAGTGCGTAGAGATAGCCGTCACCGCCGGCCTCGTAGACGGTCAGCGTATGGGAGACGGGATCCGGTAGCACGGCCGCCGAGGCGGACGTCCCGCGAGCTTGGCAGGTGAGCTGCGGGACGAATCCAAGATCTTTCTTCCAGATAACGTTTCCGGTGGCCAGGCTGATCGCGTAAAAATCACCGGAGTTGGAACCGGTATAGACCACGCCGCCGACCACGGCCGGTGAGCTGTAAAGATCGTTCCGCGGATGGCCCGCGGCGGGAGCGTCCGGGTGCCAATGCCAGGCCACTGCCAAGCTGCCGGCGTTCCCGGTGGTTATGGCGGTTGCCGCGGAAAACGATGAGTGCCCGGCACCGTGCAGGTACTGGGCCTGGGTGTTGGGATCGCCACCGGCGGCGCTGGCTGAGCTTGCCAACAGGATCACAGGGACGATGGCGAGGGCCGCAGCCGCTCTGGACCGGCGCGGAAACCCAAGCAACGCTGACATATCGCCCCTCCCCCCAAAGGCCGTATTGGGAGCCTACCGTGCGGGATGCTCCCACCGGGGCGCGGCCATGTCAAGTCCTATTTCGAACACCGTCGTGGGTTCATCGTCTCCTCACGGTTCCTTGCGGAACGCTGACAGCGTGTTCAAGTGATGTTGATACTTGAGTGACAGAACACCCGGAAGGGAAAAGAACCTAGGGGGGTCTTTGTGAAGTTCCGGGTCATCCTCGCATCGCTGTGCGTGGTATGTGCTGTTTTGAACTGGAGTAGTGCTGCGGCTTCGGCTGCGTCCACGACCTCGAGTGGGGTTCATCTGTTCGCCGGGTTGCAGGGCAACCAGAGCGCCACGCAGGCGGACGCGGTGTCCGCGGCGAGAATGTCCGACGTCGTCAGCGGTCTAGCTGTGCAGCTTCATAAATTCGGCCCGGCCATGCGGCAAGCGAACCCCAACGTTGCTCTGTATGTGTACGTCAATGGAGAACTCGCCCAATCGAAGGACTGCTCGACGTTCCCAGCAAGCTGGTACCTCCATACCAAGAGCGGGGCGAAGGTGAAGTCGGGCACGATCGGAAACTGTGCGATGTACCCGCTCTCCACTCAACCCTGGAATGGTTACAACGGCTGGATCGACTACGTCCGGCACCAGTGCGCCGACGGGCTGCGGACGGCGCCGCTCGCCAACGGCTGCTTCGTCGATCAAATCTCGAGCGCGCTCAACTCCGGGTTCGCCACCGGGCTGCCGGTCGACCCGGCCACCCGAGCGCTCTACCGGGCCTCGACATGGATGGCGCAGATGGGTCTGATCGGGCAGCGGATCCAGAGCTTCACCGGAAAGCCCGTGGTAGGAAACTCCTACGAGGGTGGGGCGCGGTACTGGGGTGTACCCACCAACATCGTCAACGGCTACGTGATCTCGGGGTTCGAATCTGAACATTTCCTGAACGCCAACCACACCCAGTGGACGCAGCTATCCTACTGGACCCAGAACGTCAACATGATGATCGACGGCCAGGCTCACGGAAAGGGCGTTGAGGTCGCCTTCACCAATGCTCCGGCCACCAATGAGGAGATCTGGCGTCAGTACGTGGTCGCCTCCTACCTACTGGGAAACAACGGTCGCGCCTGGATGGCGTTTTCGAGCTCGAGCAAGCACCCCTACACCGACCCCTCACCGTTGTACAAGCGTCCGATCGGCAGCCCGACGCAGACGGCCTCCTCCGTGTCCGGGTACCAGATCCGTTCCGGAGTGTTCCTGCGTCGGTTCACCAGCGGCCTTGCCATCGTCAACCTGAGCGGTTCAAGCACAACGGTGTCGCTGGGCGGGACGTACCGCGATGTGAGCGGTAAGACGTACTCGAGCGTCACCCTGGCGTCGGCGCGAGGCATCGTGCTCAGCAAGTAGGAGCAGGCGACGGCCCGCCTGCGGCTGCACATGGGCGCAGTTGTAAGGCGACCATGCTGGAATTTTCACATTTGTTTCCTCAGCATGTTGGCTCGCGGAGCCGATAACCCACCTGTCAGCAAGGAACAGGGGGTCTCTTGTGCGCAGTCTGACGTGCCTCACGGGGGTGGGGCTAGTGTGTATGCTGGCGAGTGGGTTCATCGCCCGACCGGCGGATTCTTCGACCACGACGCCGACGGCGGTCGGCATCCACATGTTCTCGGGGTTGCAGGGCAGCGCCAGCGCAACCCAGAGCGACGCCGTCGCCGCGGCGAAAATGTCCGACATTGTCTCGGGCCTGACGGTCCAGATCAGGCAATACGGCGGGGCCATGCGGCAGGCGAATCCGAACGTCCAGCTGTACCTGTACGTGAACGGCGAGCTGGCCCAGTCGAAGGACTGTTCGACCTTTCCGGCCAGCTGGTACCTCTACAGCTCGTCGGGAGCCAAGGTGAAGTCGCCGAACGGGAACTGTGCGATGTACCCGCTTTCGACGCAGACCTGGAACGGCTACGCCGGCTGGATCGACTATGTCAAGCACCTCTGCGCCCAGAACCTGGCGCAGGCACCGCTCGCCAACGGCTGTTTCGTCGATCAGATCTCAAGCGCGCTCAACTCGAGTTGGGCAACGGCGCTGCCGGTCAATCCTACGACCAAACAGCTGTACACGATGTCGACCTGGATGGCGCAGATGGGCCAGATCGGGCAGACGATCCAGCAGTTCACCGGCAAGCCGGTGATCGGCAATTCCTATGAGGGCGGTGCCCGCTACTGGGGCATGCCCACCAATCTGATCAACGGCTACGGGATCGCCGCGTTCGAGTCCGAGCATTTCCTGAACGCGAACAAGACGCAGTGGACGAAGCAGTCCTACTGGACCAAGAACATCGACATGATGATCGACGCTCAGTCCAAGGGGAAGTCGATCCAGGTCGGTTTCACCGATGCGCCGACCACCAACGAGGAGACCTGGCGGCAGTTCGTCACCGCCTCCTATCTGCTCGGGAACAACGGCAACGCCTGGTTGGCCTTCTGCAGCACGGCGAAGCACTCCTACACGGATACGTCTCCGCTGTATCGCTTGCCGATCGGCTCGCCGACTCAGACGGCGACGGCGGTGTCCGGGTACCAGGTGGCGCCGGGGGTCTACGAGCGGAAGTTCACCGGCGGGGTCGTCGTGGCAAACGTGAGCGGATCGAGCGCGACCGTAAACCTCGGGGGCACCTACAAGACGGTCTCGGGATCATCGGTTGGCTCGGTGACGCTGGCGAACGGAAACGGGGCGGTGCTGGTCAGCGGCTGACCTGCACAGCAGAAAGCGTGCTCGGAGGCGGGGCGATCAGTGGGTCGCCTCGCCCCCAACGCCTACCGTGAGCCCTTAGCTGACCGACACGCTCCACGCGGGTCCGTATGCCACCGATCCTGTTCCCGGAAGTCGGAGCCGGGCACGGAATTGATACTGGCCAGACGTTGAGGCCGTGTAGCTGCCGGAAGTCCCCGCTTGCAGAAGCATCCAATCAGTCCACGTGGACGAACCCGGTAGGAGTACCTGAACGTCCTCACGGTATCCGGAGGGCAGCGGATTCGCCGACCAGGTGATTGTGAACGGCGCTCCGGAAGTTGCTGCTGCCGGCCCACTCGGCGCAATGCGAACGGTCTGAGTCTTTCCGGAAGGACTGTCGACGATGGTGTACAAGCCGGCCGCGTTAAACTGTTGGCGTGCGAAACTGGTCGGCGACTTCACGCCGGTATCGAACAGATGAGTCTGATTCTCGCTGATGTCGTGAGCTGCTGAACCGAAGATGTTGTATTGGACCACCGAGCCCATCGGGACCGTCAGTGAGCTCGGCGAATATCCGCTGTCGCCCACGCTGACGTACGACACACCGGACTCGGCATTAACCGTCCCCGACCGGTTAGACGAAACCTGAGACGCCTCGTTGGACACCGCAGACGCAGCGTTGGAGATCGTTCCCGGCTGGATCGGGGTCACCGTCACCGTCAGCGTCGCCGTTGCTCCGCCGGCCAGCGAGCCGAGCGAGCATGTGATTGCGGTGGTGCCCGAGCAACTGCCCTGGCTCGGCTGTGCGGATTGGAAGATCGTATTGGCTGGCGGCGTGTCGGTTACCGTGACGCCGGTCTGCCCGGCTGCTCCGGGATTGGTGACGTGCACCGTGAACGACATGTTGCTGTCGGCCACGACCGGCGACGGCGCGTCTTGACTGATCTGGAGCGTCGGCGGAGGGGCCGAGATACCGATGCAGGTATCGGTCGTCTCGAACGGCAGCAGCTGGTTGTGGTCAAACCACTCCACCCAGATCACGGTCTTGGGGGCGAAGGTGACTGGGTCGCAAGCGAGATCTTCGTACCTGCGAGTCGTCGTCGACGAAACCAGCGTGGAGCTGACGAAGTCGGTCGTGTAGTGGAGGGTCTTGGTGGGGCCGTGCTGGTCGGCCAGATACATGCCGTTGGTGGTCGATTGCACGCCCGAGACGTACCCGTCGTGCGTCAGCGTTCCGGGCATGAACTTCGTCAGTGTGCCTGCGGTCAGATCCGGCTTGACCACATACCTGTCAAACGTCTTGGTGGAATCCTGGTTGGTGACACCAGACGATGACACGACGGAGGTGGTTGGGTTGTAGTCGACGCTGTTCACGCAGCCGTCGGGGGCGGTCGCGAAGTGCGTGAATGTGGCCGTGCCGTTCGCATTCAGCCGGATGTAGCCGAGATCGGAGCCCTTGTTCTTGTCCCCACCAACGAATGCGCTGAGGTTGCATGCCCAGAGCACGTTGTGCGTTGGATCCCACGCCAACCCCCCTATGCCGTTCAGGCCGGTCACCCGGTAGATGCCGTTGCTCCCGACGGCCGTGTCCTTGGCGAAAATCGTCTGTGAGGCCACCGGCCGGATAGCGGTGATCGTGTTGTCGGTCCAGCAGGAGAACAGCAGATCGGTGCCGTCGAACGTCACCCCGGTGATGTTGTTCGGCGCGGCCGTCTTGTAGAACCCGGCGTCTCCCGACGTGGTGCTGATCGAGGCGCACGCTGTGCCGCTGTGGTCGAAGTCGCGCAGACGGTAGGGGTTGACGGCCGCGGACGCCGGGATCGTGCCGATCGCCGCGGTGATCAGCACCGCGAGCAACCAACCAACGGACCCGACCCTGGTCCAGTGAATATCGTGGATCTGTCTAGTCATCGACCGCGCGGGACGGAGCGTGCCCGCGTTTGAATCACCCCACTAGCGCCGAAAGCTAAAGCATCGTAGCCCCGATGTCAAAAACCGGTTACAGCGTCTCCCTACCGGTATTGGCTTCGGCGCTCCTCGGGCGGCCTGGTCTGGATCGTCCGTTCCGCCTCGAGCTCTCGGGCAACGGCCTTGGCCTCCGCGTCGCGCTGGCGCGCCTCACGCAGTAGCTGATCCAGACGTTCCGCCTCCTCAGTGGTTGCGCAGCCATCCTCGGCCCGCAAGCCCTCGACTCGCAGAATAGCCTCGAGCAGGTCCCACCGGCTGGCAACCACCAGTCCGCCCGACACGCCTCGCTCGTGCGCCATCGAGAACAGCACACCGTGCGAGATGTCGTCGGCCATCTCGGCGCGGATATCGGCCATCCGCCGGCGCCGTGCCGTTTCCTCGTCGACGCCGCTGTCTCCGCTGCTGGGGCGCACGAGCGGGGTCGCCGCTTCCATGGCGACGTGCAGGCCGGGGGGTGTTTGTTCCGGTTCGACGGCTGGCGCCGCGGCCGGCGCTGGGCGATCGCCGAGCGGTATCACCCGTGCGCTCGGCTGGGAAGCCGGATCGCGTTCGTGCTCGACCGGCCCGCGCGCGACCGGCATCTGCTCGCGCGCCCGTCTCGCCCTGACCAGCAGCACGATCAGCAGGCAACCCGACAGACAGAGCACGAGATACATCACGCGTCGCACGGAGCCCCCCTTCGCACGGTTCCAGTTGTCCGCATGATACTCCTCGGACGGCAAGAAGATCGTTCGGGATCTGTGCGGATTCGCGGGTGAGCGCTCAGGTCGGGGCGACGGAGTCGGATCGCCTGCGGGGACGTCCGCTCTGAGCGGGTGCGGCCAGGCGTCGCTCCGCTTCCGCCACTTCTGCATCGAGGCCGCGCCACCAGAGGATGCTGCCCGCCCACAGTCCCAGGGCAAGCCCCAGGGCCGCGCCCCTGGCGTCCGCCAGGTAGGCCCCGGCGGCAGTACCGGCCAGCGACAGCGCCCCGGTGATCAGGCGCGCGTTCAGGCTTCGTTTGGCAGCGGCCAGTGCGCGAAGGCCGACGGTGGCGCCGGTCAGCACGCCAGACGCCGCCCATGCAAGTGCGAGGGGGAGGATCACGGCGTGGGCCGCCGGCCACGTCCGCTTCAATAGTGCCCGTCCGGCGGAGTCGGGCAAAAAGTACATACCGACCCCCCAGACCAGCGATGCAACGGCCAGCCCGAAACCAAGCAGGACCACCATCTTCAGCATCCGCCGCGGCGACCGTCTCGAGATCCGCACCGCCTCGGTGATCGACGGCGCCGTCAGTCCCATGTTGAGGATGTTGAGCGGGCCGAGCAGGACCTGTGCTCCGCGCAGAGCTCCAGCGGCTGACAACCCGCCGAATAGCGCAGCAAAATAGATCGAGCCCGCGTTGGCCGCGTTGCGGGCGAGGAACTCGATCAGGTAGCGCGGCGCTATGTCGCGTTGACGCCGGAACCAGCGGCCCGTGCTGAACGGCCGAGGTGCCACGCCCGACTGGAGCGTTCCGGCTACGGCGGCGACGCTGGCAGCAGCACCCCAGGCGAGCAGGAACGCCGCCGCTGACTTGTGGCCACCCTGCAACATGGCCAGGATGAAGATGAGCTGTGCGATCGCCCATACCAGATCGTTCAGGAACGCCGCCGATCCGCGCATGTGGCTGAAGAAGGCCGTTCGCCACGTGTCCTGGACGATCAGGCCGGGCATGCAAACGGCCAGTGCCAGCATGCACTCGCCCAGGGTTCCCGAAAACAGCAGCGATATCGCCGCACACAGCACGCCGGCGAGCGAGCCGAGCACGAGTGCCGCTCCCGTCGAGCGGCGGGTGCCGCGCTCCCATGCATCCCTTTCGCGCGCGCTGTAGCGAACCGACATCGGCTCCGAGCAGAACGCGCGAGTGGCGCCGAGCACGAAGGTGTATGTCGTGAACGCGAGGCCGAACGCGCCGAGATCCGCGGTGCTGACGGTGCGCGCCACCAGGATCGCAAGCGCAAAGTTGGTGACGCTGGAGAGAGCCTGGTCGCCCAATCCCCAGCCCAGACGCCGCACGCGGCCGCCCGCGCCGGCGTGACGATTGCGTGCTTCGGTGGCCACGTCCTGATGGTACGTGGGGTTGGCGGCCGCTGCACCTGCGTGTGACGTCCGCGGCTCGGTTCCGGTTGTCCCATCGAACCGGCATCCGCATAATGGGCCGGTGGCCCACGACCGCCGACCCCTGATCCTCGCCTACCACGCCGTCGACTCGGCGTGGGCGTCCCCGCTCGCGGTCACCGCTCGATCGCTCGAGTTGCAAGCGGCGTACCTGGCAGCGCGCGGGTTCATCGGACTGACGGTGACCGAAGCCGAGCGCGGGAGGCAGCTGGGCAGGCTCCCAGCCAGATCGGTGGTCTTCACCTTCGACGACGGTTATCGAAGTACGGCCCTGGCCGCGCCGATCCTCGCGCGGTTCGGGTTCCCCGCAACGGTGTTCGCCGTCACCGGATACGTCGAGTCGCAGCGGCCGTTCGACTGGTACGGCGTCGGCCATGAGGATCCGGCGCAGCTGAGCCCGATGGACTGGGACGAGCTGGCGGCGCTGAAGGATAAGGGGTGGGAGGTCGGCTCCCATACCGTCACCCATGCGCTGCTGACGACCACGGACGATCGCACGCTTGCGGATGAACTCGCCGGTTCGCGCACGCGTATCGTCGAGCGCCTCGGATCGTGCGACTCGATCGCCTATCCCTACGGGCAGGCCGACCGGCGGGTGGCGTTGGCAGCCGGGCGCGCCGGCTACCGGGCGGCCGTCATGCTGACCGGCGTGGTTGTCGCCGACGAGGCGCTGCGCCGTCCTCGCGTCGGGCTCGGCAGCGGCGATCGCGGGCTGCGGTTGCGGATGAAGCTTTCGGCGCCGGGGCTGGCCGCGCGACGTGCGCGACCGGCAAGGCTGGTGAGGCGATGGCGCGGCGCGCGTGATTGGATGCCGTCTGATGAACCAGCTGCAGACTGACCCCGCCGATCGGGGCTCGGGATACCCGGGCGAACGTCGCTTGTTGTTCATCGGC
>C688J18823_10002385_pt1 | contig 11760 bp, 7 predicted proteins | sample HopSoiMetagenom1_FD_18823 | JGI IMG/M metagenome (IMG submission 18823) | reverse complement strand
ATGATCTCGACCTTCGACCAGATGTCGGGCGGGCGCATCTGCATCAATCTGATCGCCGGCCAGAACGAGAGCGAGGTCGAAGGCGAGGGCGTGCGCTATCCCAAGGAAGCGCGTTACGAACTGATGGAGGAGGAAGTCTCGATCCTGAAGGCGTTGTGGACCACGCGTGGCCCGGTAAACTTCGAAGGAAAGTTTCACAAACTTTCGGCTGCGCATATCAAGCCGCGCCCGCTCCAGCAGCCGTTTCCGAAATTCTATCTCGGTGGCGGCTCGCGCCAGGCCTGGGAATTGTCGGCCAAACATTCCGACGTGCATCTGTTCTGGGGCGACCTGCCGGAAAAGATCGCATCGAATATTGCCGAGATCAGACAGATGGCGCGCGCGCATGGCCGCGAAAACGACATCGGCTTCGGCATGCGGCTGCAGGTGATCTGCCGCGAGAACGAAGCGGACGCCTGGGAAGCCGCCGATCAACTGGTGCGCCACGCCACCGAGCGGCAGAAGCAGGAAATCCAGACACTTTACAACAAGTCGGAAGCGAACCTGCGCGTGCAGCAGCTTGCCCGCGAGCATGGCGATCTGTTGCTGCCGCATCTGTGGACCGGCATCACCAAGGTGCGCCCCGGCGCCGGCATCGCCGTCGTCGGCAATCCCGTCCAGTGCGCCGACACGCTGCAGCAATTCATCGATGCCGGTTGCCATTCGTTCTGTCTGTCCGGCTATCTGCATGACGAGGAGGCCGAGCGTTTCGGCCGGCTGATCCGGCCCATTCTCGCCGAGAAAAATCGCGGCCGGTGGGCGGCGTAAAGCAGGGATGGATACGGCGATCATGCTGCAGTGCATCCGCGGTGACTGTTTGACGCCAGCGCATATTGCTGCGGTGCGCTCGCGCCGGGTCTTGATATCGCTCGCGATGGTGTGGGCGCGGCGTTAAGGTTGGATCTGAGAATTCAACTGGGTACCGCCAAATGAGTGGATCGAGTTCGGTATTGGCGTGGAGCTCCGCCCTGGAGGAATTCACGCTTTTTCGAACGCTCAGTTCCGAACAGCGGCTGAAGGTTCTCAACGCCTTGGTCCGCCAGGATCTGGTGCGGGGGCAGATGCTGGTCACGCAAGGCGGGCCATCGGATTCGCTTTTCCTGGTGCTGCATGGTGCGCTGGCGGTACGCAAGACCGGCTATCTCGAGCCGATCGCCGAGCTTCGGGCCGGCGAATTGGTGGGCGAGATCGGCTTCTTCGCCGATGTCCCGCGCACGGCCGACGTGATCGCGATCCGCGACACCAGCGTGCTGGCATTGACGCGTCCGGCCTACCAGAAGCTGGTCGAGGAAGCCCCCGCCATCGTCGAGGCGCTGCTGGCCGCGCTGGCGCGGCGGTTCGCCAAGGAGACCGCGCGGATCGCGCCATTCCCTAGCTCGCCGAAGGCGCGAACGGTGGCGCTGATCGACGGCGGCGCGGAGCCGCTGCCGGGCGCTTTCGATCGAAGGATGCGCGAGGGGCTCGCTGCGACCCATGCCGAGATTATCGACGCTGCCCGCCTGCAGGCGATGTTTCCCGGGCGCGCGCTCGATGCCCACGAAGTCACCGAATGGCTCAACAGGCTCGAACACACCGCGCCGCTGGTAGTTTATCTCGGCGGCCGCGACGCCTCGCCATGGGCGCGCAAGGCGATCCGTCAGGCCGACATGGTTGTGTTTGCGTGCCGCGGGGAGGCGCCTGCCGCCGCATTGACTGAAATCGAGGCCTTCGCCTGCGAGGTGCATTCCGTCTCGGCCAGACGCCTCGTTCGCGTTCACGACCATCGAAGCGGCGAGGTCAGTGGCACCGCGGCCTGGCTGGCCCGGCTGCCGGCGTTCATGCACCACCATGTCGCCCTCGAAGACCAGATCGATATCGACAGCCTTGTCCGTTTTCTGTGCGGCCGGGCGATCGGCTTCGTCGCCGCCGGCGGCGGCAGCTTTGGGACCGCACATGTCGGAATCTACAAGGCGTTTCGCGAACGCGGCGTGATGTTCGATATCTTTGTCGGCACCAGCGTCGGCTCCGCCATGGTGGCCGGCTTTGCCAAGAATCTCGAAGCCGAGCATCTCGAGCGCGGAACGCACGAGATCTTTGTCAAAAGCAGGAGCTTTCGACGGCCGACATGGCCGCGCTATTCGCTGCTGGACCACAAGGCGTTCGATCGCGCGCTGGCCAATCAATACGGCCCCGACTGCCGGATCGAGGATTGCTGGCGGCCCTTTGCGGCCGTCGCGACCAACCTTTCGACCCACAATCTCGAACTGATCCGCACCGGGCCGGTTTGGCAGGCGGTGCGCGCGTCGAGCGCGATCCCCGGGCTGTTGCCGCCGTTCTACACGCCGGAAGGCGCGATGCTGGTCGATGGATGTCTGATCGACAATGTGCCCCTGGCGTCGATGCACCAGCTCAAGAGCGGTCCAAATTTGGTCGTGCATTTCGGCGAGCCAGCGGCAGAGATGTTCGACGTCGATTATGCATCGCTGCCGGGCCGGTTCGAGCTGATCGCCGCCATGCTGACGCCGTTCCGCAAGAAGCTGCTGCCCGCCGCACCCAGCGCGGTGAACGTGCTGTGGCGAAGCCTCGTGGCGCATCAGCGCTACGATACGCTGCCGGTCGGGCCGTTCGATACGGTGATGCGGCCGCCGTCTCCGGACGGGATCGACGTGACGGATTTCGATCGCCACACCGAAATCTTTGAAGCCTCTTATCTCTGGGCCAAGGAGGCGATTGCGGCGCTGGAGGCGGGAGGCAGTTCGGCCATCGCCGCCATGCTCGACATCGGTGCGCTGGAACGGCGTCAAGCGACGGCGGTCGCAGCTTCCAATCGCGCGCCCAGCAATCGCCTCGCCTCGGCTGCCGGCTTCGGCGCGCTGAACAGATAGCCCTGCATCTGGGTGCAGCCGAGCTGGCGCAGCATGTCGCGCTGCTGCTCGGTCTCGACGCCCTCCGCAGTTGTGGTCATGTGGCGGGCTGCGGCGATGTTCACCACCGCCTGCACGATCGCGGCCGAGCCGTCGACCTCGATGTCGCTGATGAAACAGCGGTCGATCTTGATCTTGTCGAACGGGAACCGCTTCAGATAGCTCAACGAGGAGAAGCCGGTGCCGAAATCGTCGAGCGCGATGCGCACGCCGATGCCGCGGAGCTGATGCAGGATCGCCAGCGCGCTTTCGTCGTCATGGATCAGCACCGCCTCGGTGATTTCGATCTCGAGCCGGTCGGGCGGCAGGCCGGAGGCGGCAAGCGCGCCGGTGATCCGCAGCGCCAGCGTCGGCGACTTCAACTGGATCGGAGAAACGTTGACGGCGAGCCTGACCCGTGACGGCCAGCCGGCCGCCTCGGTGCAGGCGGTCTGCATGACCCAGTCGCCGAGTTCGTTGATCAGGCCGGTGTCCTCGGCGACCGGAATGAATTCCACGGGCGAGATCATGCCGCGTTCGGGATGACGCCAGCGCAACAGCGCCTCGCAGCCCGTCACCTCGCCGCTCGCGAGATCGAGCACCGGCTGATAGTGGATTTCGAAGGCACCGTCGGCCAGCGCCTGCCGCAGATCCTGCTCCATGGTGAGCCGCGCCTTGGCGCGGGCATCCATGGCAGGCTCGAAGAAGCGATGGACGCGACGTCCCTCGGCCTTGGCAGCGTACATCGCGAGGTCGGCGTGCTTGATCAATTGGTCGAGTTCGGTGCCGTCTTCCGGCGCCAGCGCGATGCCGATGCTGGCGTCGGTTGAAAGATGATGTCCGAGGCATTGATACGGCCGTCGTATCGCCTCGTAGATGCGGGTCACGAATTCCTCGACCTCGGCGCGGCCGCCGACAGCGGTCTGGATCACCGCAAATTCGTCGCCACCGAGGCGGGCGATGAGATCGCCCGGCTTGGTGCAATTCTTGAGGCTGGCGGTGACCGCCTTCAAAAGCTCATCGCCGACATGGTGTCCAAGCGAGTCGTTGATGCCCTTGAATTCGTCGATGTCGATATAGAGCAGCGCGAATTGTTGGCCGCCGGCGGCCTTGCGAAGCTCGCGCTCGATCTGCTCGCGGAACAGCACCCGGTTCGGAAGGTCGGTCAGCGCGTCGTAATGCGCCAGATGCGCGATCTTCTCGTTGGCAAGCCGGCGCTCGGTCACGTCGTCGACGACGTTGATAATGTAGCGCGCCTGACCCGCCGCATTGCGGATTCCGAGCCGCCTGGAGGTGATGTAGCGCGGCCCCATCCCCTGGGTTTCCCAGATGTGCTCGTCCTTGAACAGGCCGTCGGGAGATTGCAGCGTTTTCTCCTCGTCGGCCGTGATGATCGCGGCGGCGGCTTCCGGAAAGAGATCGGAGGCCGTCTTGCCGATGATCAGGTCGCGCGAAATGCCGAACTGGGCTTCGGCCACGCGGTTGACCAGCAGATAGCGCCGGTCGTGCACGTCCTTCACGGTGATTTGCGAGGGGATGTGATCGATGATCTGGCTCAGGAAGGCGTAGTTGCGGTCGCGCTCCTGTTCGAGATTGCGCCGCTCGGTGATGTCTTCCATGGTGGCGACCCAGCCGCCGTCCGCCAGCGGCCTGCTGACGGCCAGGAAGGCGCGCCCGTCCCGGCACTGCAAGACGCTGTGGTTGACCTGACCCCGCGCGATGCTTCGCACGACAAGGGAGCAGAACGCATCGACGTCGCCGTCGAACGATCCATTATCCTTGCGATGCTGCATCAGGTCACGGAAGAGGCAGCCCGGCTTCACGATGTCGGTCGACAGGTCGTGCATTTCGATATAGCGCCGGTTGAAGGTGACGAGGCGCGTCGAGGCGTCGAACGTCACCAGTCCCTGGATCATGTTGTTGAGCGCGGTGTCAAGCCGGCTTCGCTCCGCTTCCAGCCGTTGCTGGGCCTCGCGGCTTTGCCGGGTGATCTGCCTGATGATCAGGAACAGGATCAGGGCGATCACCGCCGCCGCCAGCGTTGCCGCGACGACGAGGAAGCGGGTTTGCTCGCGCCAGTCGGCGAGCGCGGCGGTAACCGTGTTGGTTGCGACCACCACGCCGGAGTAATGTCCAAGCGGAGCTGCCGATCCCAGCCTGTCGGTCTGGTCGATCGGGCTCAGGACGCGCAGCGTCTGCTGGGTGCCGCGCTCCCGGACCTGCTGCAGCAGCGGCGCCTTCGCGAAATTCTGGCCGATCAGGTCGTCGACCCGCGGATAGCGCGCCAGCAGCGTGCCGTCGGCATGAAACATCGAAATGGCGGCGCCGTTTCCGAGCGCCACGGAAGCGAAGAATTTTTCGTAATTGACCGGGTTGATACGCCGCGTCATCACGCCGAGGAAGACGCCGTCTTCGCCTCGCAATCGATGGGCGATGACGGAATTCAGATTGCCGTTGAGATAGCTGCGAACCGACTCGGTCAGAATGGATGGCGATCGCGCATCGAACTTGAAGCTCTTGAAATAGCCCCGCTCGGAAATGTTGAGGCGCGGCGCCGGCAGCGGCCGCGACCAGTTGATCATGTCGCCATTGGAATCGAAGATGGAGATGTCGCCAAGATAGGACAGGACGCCGGCCTTGGACCTCAGGATCTCGTGGGCTTCGGAGCTTCCGACATGTTTCTGGAAATCCTTCTCCGAGGCGATACCGGAAATTTGCAGCCGGGTGATCACGTCGTCGGCGAGCGTGTCGGAATCCTCGAACTGCTGGTCGAAGTGACGGCCAAGCAGGAGGACGGTATTCTCCAACTCGCGTTCGCTGTTGAGAAGCGCACGTTCGCGGAATTCAGCGGTCATCATGATGGTGCCGGCGAAAATCGCCGCGACCAACAAGCCGCCGCAAAGGGTCAGCCACAACACCGGCCCCCGGATGGTCGCAGCAAGATGCCGCCCGGTGGCTGCGGTTCGGGCGCTGATGCCGTGCAGATGGTGAAACAGACCGCGCATTTCCCCCCTCTCTCGGGGAACATGCATACGATGGGCAAATGCCAAAAGCGGTTAGGAAACCCGGTTACCTAAGGCTTAATCGCGCGCTCCCTGCAGGACGGGCCACCATTTCGGGCACAAGCGCCATGCGAGGCGGTACCCCGTTGCTTCTGCCGCTTCGAAGGTTAAGGTCGGGATGCCCGAAAAAAAACAACGCGGCGAGAAGTCCGCAATCACAGGGAGAAGAACCAATGAAGAACCTGCTTGCCGCTGGTGCTCTGATGGCATTGGTCGCAGTCACCCCCGCGAGCCGCGCCGAAGACATCACGCGCTTCGCGCCATTGATGTCCGAACAACTGACGCCCCCGCAAAAGGCCTGGGCCGATGAGATCGCAGTGCCGCCGCGAAATGCGAAGTTCGGCAACCCGCCCTATCGCGCCTATATCCGTAACCCGGATCTGGCGCCGCGGCTGTCGGCGCTGTCGGACTATCTGCGCTGGAATACCTCGCTGCCGCCGCGGCTCTCCGAACTGGCAATCCTGATCACGGCGCGGGAGTGGACGGCGCAATATGAGTGGTTCGCGCATTATCCGCTCGCGCTCAAGGGCGGGCTTGATCCCAAGGTGGCGGACGCGATCGCAGCCGGCAAACGCCCCGATGCGATGAAGGATGACGAGGCTGCGCTCTATGATCTGGCGACCGCGCTCTACCGCGACAGGAAGGTCTCCGACCCCATCTACAAGGCGGCGCTGGAAAAATTCGGCGAGCGCGGCATCATGGATATCATCGGCATCATCGGCTATTACGACCTGGTTTCGATGACGCTGATCACCATGCAGGCCGAGCCGCCGAATGACAGCGTGAAGCCGCTGCCGGTGCTGGGGAAGTAAGGCTGGCCTCGATCGACATGACGACGGAAGTGCGTAGGGTGGGCAAAGCGCAGCGTGCCCACCATCAAGAGTGACGCACGCAGTGGTGGGCACGCTTCGCTTTGCCCACCCTACATACCTGCACAACTACGCGACCAATCGCGCGCGTGTCGGCCTCAGCGGCGATAGCCGCCGGCGCGCGAATAGGTGGGACGGTTTTCCTGTGCCGGCCGGCTCGACAGGCTGGCGCGCGCCTCGCTGGCCCGCGGGGTCGTCGCCAGCTTGAGGTCTTCCAGGAAAATCGGCTTCGAGAAGTAGTAGCCCTGGGCGTAACGGATCTTGGTCGCGGCCTGCAGATAGGCCAGTTCCTCGAAGCTTTCGAGCCCTTCGGCGATCACGGTCATGCCGAGCGCTTCGCTCAAGGATTCAATCGCCCGCAGGATGCCCTGGCTGCGCGGACGCTTGTGGATGTCGGTGATGAAGGAGCGGTCGATCTTGATCTCGTCGGCGGTAATGTCGGCCAGCGCCGACAGCGACGAATAGCCGATGCCGAAATCGTCGATCGAGATCCTGACGCCGAGCTTGCGGAAGATCGGCAGGATCTCGTCCTGGAAATGCGTCTTGGTGACGAAGGCGTCTTCCGTCACCTCGATCATGAAGCGCGTTGGAAATCCGGTAGCGTCGATCGCCTCGGCGAACGACTGCATGAATTCGGGATTGCCTGCCTGTTTGGCCGCGACGTTGATGCTGATCGTGGTGTCGTGGCCGAAGGTCTCGTTGATCAGGTCGATCGACTTGACGATCTCGGCCAGCACCAGATGGGTCAGTTCGTCGATCAGGCCCAGTTCGGTAGCAAGGTTGATGAAGGTACTGGGAGCCTGAATCACGCCCTCGTCGTCGCGCAGGCGCACCAGCGCCTCGACGCCCGTGAGCTCCTGGGTCCGGATATCGACCTTGGGCTGAAAGGCGCAGCAAAAGCGCTTTTCGAGAATAGCCAGCCGCAGCGATTGCTCGATCTTCATCCGCGCCAGCGCCTCGCGCTCCATGCTGGCATCGAAGAACGCCGCGGCGCCCTTGCTGCCGTTCTTGACGCGGTACATCGCGATGTCGGCATTCTGACGCAGCACCTCGTAGCTGCGCCCGTGTTCGGGATAGAGGCTGACGCCGATCGAGGTCGAGGCGAATATCTCGGACTGGTCGATGAAGAACGGCGCCTTCAGCCGCTGCAGGATGAAGTCGATGTACTCTTCGACCTCGGCGTCGTTCTGGATCGGGTTGAGCAGCAGCACGAACTCGTCGCCGCTGATCCGCGACAGGATGTCGGATTCGCGCAGGTCCAGCCCCAGCCGCTTGGCCATCTCCACCAGTAGCGCGTCGCCGACCGGGTGTCCGTAATAGTCGTTGATGTGCTTGAAATTGTCGATGTCGAGAAACGCCAGCGCGAAGCGGCCCTGTCCGTTGTCGTACTTCAGCAGACTGTTGACGCGATGCTCGATCACGCGCCGCGTCGGCAGGCCGGTCAGCTCGTCGTAATAGGCGGAGCGGAACAGGTGATCCTCGAACGACTTCTGTTCGGTGATGTCGGTCGAACTCGAGATCAGCAGATTGCGTCCGGCGACCTGGATCGGCCGATGCGAGGTGAGAAACACCTTTTTGGCCGGACCGCCGGCAATGGCTTCTTCCATCACGGCCGGGCGGCCGGCGCGCAGCAATTCGAGGCAGGTTTCGCGGCGATCGCTCAGTTGCAAGGCCGAGGGCGCCGCGGCGGCGGCCTCCAGCAGGGTCGTCGCGGCATCGTTCATCAGCACGAACTCGCCGTGCTCGTCCTGGACCGTCACGCCGGCCGGAAGCAACTTGAAGACATCCCGCAGGATGTTCAATTCGGATTCAAATATGCTTCCATCACTGGCCTTCGTCGGCGCCGTCTGAAAGTCGTGCTTATTGGGACTATGCATGCCACGCAGCTTGGCAAAGTCCCTTGTAGCATTGGTTAAGCGGAACTGCGAAAAACCGGGACAACCGTAGAAGTCGGCGGTTTCCGGCGGTGCCGAACCTGATCGTCATTAACAGAATGTCAACGCCGATGAAGAGGGTTGCGTGCGAGGTGAATATCGGTTCATGCGTTTGGCCGGCGCGAACGGATTTTGCGCCGGGACTTCGCCAAAAAACGCTCTAATTCGCGGGAAGCCGGCATTGCATCGTGCAATGCACGCCGGTCTTGAGGAAGCGGATCTCGGTCTTGCCGTCGAACGCGCGAAGCGCCGATTGCAATAGTTTGGTGCCGAAGCCCGCCGGGCCGACATTTTCGACCACGGGACCTTCCGTTTCATCCCAGGTGACGTTGAGGCGATTCTCCGACACCGTCCACGACACCTGCAACAGGCCGCGAGCAGACGAAAACGCGCCGTACTTGCCTGCATTGGTGGCCAGCTCGTGAAAGATCAGCGCCAGGCTGACCGCAAGCTGGGCCGGCAGGAACAGCGGGTCGCCGTTCAGATTGAACCGGACGTGGCCGTACGGCCCGAGTTCGGAATGCAGCATATCCTTGATGTCGCAGCCGCGGCCGTCCAGCCGCGCGATCAAATCGTCGGTCGCCGACAACGCGCGGAGGCGGCTATCGATGCTGCCCCAGATCTGCGGCTGGTTCTGCAGCACCTGATGCAGCACGGCATGGATCGTCGATGTCTTGTTCTTGAGCCGGTGCTGCAATTCCTCGACCAGCAGCTTGCGGTATTCCTCTTCCCGGATCAGGCGTTTCGCATCTTCCCGCTGCTGCACGACGATCGTTCGGTAATGCTCGACGCCCCAGATCGCGAACCCGCAAACCGCCCAGAACATCACCAGCAGCGCAAACCGCGCGGAATCGGCAACACCGCTGCCGAAATTGACGATGAAGCCGAGCGCGCCTCCTGCAATTGCAGTAGCGATCCCGATCCGGGCGCCGCCGATGGCCGCGGCCAGGAACACGGCCGGGAAATAGGGCGTGAAGAATACGTCGGGACGGATCTGGGCGACGCCCCACCGGGAGATTGTCGACAAAGCGAGGCAGCCGGCCGCGAAGCACGTGCTGAAAAGCAGCGAGGGCTGGGAAATTCCCTGCCAGCCGTGTCTGAACTCGTCGATCAATTTCTTCATCGGGATTGTCACTTCACGTGATCAGCGAATCCAAAATATGGCCGAGCATATCGAAAACAGGGGATTTCGGGGCCGCTGATGGCAGCAAAGCGACGCTGTGCTGGCGATCACGGTGGAACAAGCGCGCTTGCCTTGCTGGCCAAGGGGCGGGAATATTGGTGGAACCGATGGCGAGAGGGGACGACGACATGGGACGGCTGGACGGCAAGGTTGCTGTGATCACAGGTGCGACGAGCGGCATCGGATTGCACACCGCGGAACTATTCGTCGCCGAAGGCGCGAAAGTCGTGATCGCCGGGCGCCGCGCGCCGGAGGGCGAGGCACTGGCGAAAAAACTCGGTGCGACCTGCATCTTTCGCCAGACTGATGTCACGGTGGAAGCGCAGATGCAGGCGCTGATCGCGCTTTCGGTGGAGAAATTCGGCCGCATCGATTGCCTGTTCAACAATGCCGGCGGTCCGGCGCAAACCGGCGGCATCGAAGACCTCGAGGTCGAGCGTTTCGACGCCGCGATGGCGACGCTGGTGCGCAGCGTGATGCTCGGCATGAAGCATGCGGCCCCTCATATGCGGAAGCAGGGTTCCGGCAGCATCATCAACAATGGCAGCATCGCCGGCCGCCTCGCCGGCTTTTCGTCGTCGATGGTCTATAGCGCGGCGAAGGCCGCCGTCATCCATCTCACCAAATGCGTGGCCATGGAGCTCGGCGAAGCCAACATCCGCGTCAATTCGATTTCGCCCGGCGCCATCGCGACGGGCATTTTCGGCAAGGCACTGGGCCTGACGGTGGAGGCTGCCGAAAAGACGCCTGCCGTCATGCGCGAGGTCTACAAATCGGCCCAGCCTGTACCTCGCGCCGGTCTGCCCGAGGATATCGCGCATGCCGCGGTGTTCCTGGCGAGCGACGAATCCTCCTTCATCAACGGTCACGACCTGGTGGTCGACGGCGCCATGACCGGCGGCCGCAACTGGAGCCAGCAGCAGCAGGGCTATGTTGCGCTGAAGAAGGCGTTCGATCAGGGCGCGGGATAAGGGAGAGACGCAAATGTCTGCAACATTCCAACCATCACCGACATCAGAAGGCCGTCCGCTCTACCTCGCCATCATCGCCGGCCTCGCCTGTGCCTTCGTGATCGGCAAGGCGCTGCCGTCGACCATGGACGCCGTCTCGGCCATCATCGAGCCGCTCTGCGCCAACAGCGTGAGCGGTTCGACACAGGACGTCGTCGAGCCGATCTCCTCGCATGCCTTGCCGAACGTGGCGGGCAAGCGCGTGACCATCGTGCGCGTGTTCTATGGCCCCGGCGGCTTCACGCCGGCGCACCGGCATGCCGGTTCGGTCACCGCCTATATCACCAAGGGCGAAATCCGCTCGCAACTGGCGGGCGGTCCGGTCGAGACGTTTGGGGTCGGGCAATCCTTCTTCGAGCCGCCCGGCGCCGTGCATCTGGTCTCGGCCAATGCCAGCATGACCGAGCCCGCCGAATTGATCGCGGTGTTCGTGGCAGATGAGGGCGCGCAACTCACGACGCTGGTGAAGTGAAGGCGCCGTACGCTAGATCGTAGCTCGTAGGGTGGGCAAAGCGAAGCGTGCCCACCATCTCTCGAGACCGCGAATGTGAATGGTGGGCACGCTGCGCTTTGCCCACCCTACGCACTACGCGCCGGCCTCACACCGCTTTCACCACCACGCGCAAGCCATCGCGCGGCTTCGGGATCGGCCATATCTGCCAGTCCGGCTTATAGCCAGGCTCCAGCGACACTTCGAGATTCTGCAGGAAATGCCGCGCAAAGCATTTCGCCTGCATGTAGGCGAAGTGCAGGCCGAGGCACATATGCGCGCCGCCGCCAT
>C688J18823_10002384_pt1 | contig 11764 bp, 5 predicted proteins | sample HopSoiMetagenom1_FD_18823 | JGI IMG/M metagenome (IMG submission 18823) | reverse complement strand
GATGCCCACCTCCACCGCCACGTAGCGCACCTGACGGCGGGCGAAATCGGTCAGCGCCGCGGTCCGCTGCCGCTTGTCGGTGACGCCGGCCACGAGCTCATGCGCCTTGGCCGTCACCGGTCCGGCGCCGCGGGGGACCGTGGTGAGGAGCCCCTCGTACCACCGGCCCACGGCGTCCCAACTCCCCGTGTCTCCCCAGGCGTAGCGCAACATGGCACCCTCGGCGGCGAGGCCCGGGGCCTTCTCGGGGGGATTGAGGCCTGGCAGCTTCGTTCCGGTCACCGTCACGCCGCCGGGAGACTCCTGGACGGCGATCCCCGGCAGCGTCCCGTCCACGTGATAGCGCCAGCCGGCGCCGCCGCCGTGGACGGCCACGCGCAGCGACTCCACCGGCTCGGCGGAGCCGAGGGCGATCTGTCCGGCCGGGAAGTAGGGGTGCTCGCGCACCTCGTAGTCGAGGGCCAGCACGGAGCCCGCCGGCACGGCGGGGAAGGTCACGGTCCGCACCACGAGCGAGGAATGGAGATTGCCCTCGCCCGCCACCTGGTGGGTGTCGAGGTCGTGGCGGGAGACCTTGAGCGTCTTGCCGTCCGGCTGGATGGCGGAGGCGGTGAGGTCTCCCATCTCGCGGTTCTCGTCGAGCACGATGGGGTAGGGGGACCAGTTGGAGAAGTCGCGCGCGTTGTCGAGCCGCACCCGCAGACGGGTCCGCTCGGTCACGCCGTCCGGCCGGATCTCGACGTCGATCGACTTCTCCAGGACGGTGGCGGCGTGGAGCGGGGGGACCGCTCCCACCAACAACACGAGCCCGCTACCGGCGCACCAACACCAGTTTCTGCGCATCGTTCTTCTCCACTTCGGCGAACAGATTGCGGACGCTCTCGTACTCCTGCGAGGTGCCGATCTGCCGCTGGCTGACGTCGAAGCGCCGCTTGTAGACCAGCGTGCGCGCGGCCGGATCGGCCTCCACCCGGGAGGAGAGCGAGACGATCTTCGCGGTCAGGTTCCGCTCCTGGGGCTTCGACTCCAGGGTCCACCCCTCAGGCCAGTGCAGCTTCAGCTCGACCTCATCCCGGTAGAGCTCGCCGAAGATCACGCCGCTCCGCCGGTCGGAAGCCGGCTGGAGGAAGGGCTGCTTCTGGGGCCCGACTGGCGCGCTCGGTACGACCGAGGCTTCGTCGCCCAGCACCTCCTCCGGCCGCTGGGCGAGCGTCCAAGTGACGGTGGCCGTGCCGTCCTCGATCGATTGGACGGTCCGGACGGCGGTGACCTGGAAGCCGGGAAAGCGTTTGTCCAGCCACTTCTTCCAGGCATCGGCGGCGTTGGCCTCCTCCACCAGCCAGTCGGCCGTCCTGGCGATCTGCTGGCCGCTCAGCCGCAGGGTGCCGGTGCCGGCGAGGCGGCCGTCGGGACCCAGGGTGAGGTCGATCTCGGCCCGCCGCACGCTCTTGTAGTAGGGCGTCTCGGGGAGGGTGATCGTCTGCGGATCCCGGGTGTCGAAGAGGATCGCCGTGGTCCCCTCATGGCCGGCCCGCAGGCGGCCGAAGCCGAGAGAGCGGTCGGAGGGATCGAGATAGACCGGCTGGCCGTCGAGCTCGATCCGCACGAGCACGGTGTCGAACCAGTTGGGGTTGGCGAGCTGGGGATCGATGGTCTCGCGATCGCGGTCCGCGGCCCAGACCAGGCGCGGGGAGAAGCCCACGGCGCGGAGCATCGCCTCCAGGAGGAGGGCCCGCTCGGCGCGGCTCGCCTTGCGCTGGGAGAGGGTCTTGGCGAGAGTGGAGGAGGAATCGGTGATCACGCCGATGTAGACGTCGTCCTCGATCTGATCCCGCACAAAGCGGTAGACCGCCAGGGCCTTGTCGCGCGGGGAGCCGGTGCCCGCGATCTCGCGCGCCTTCTCGGCCACGCCGCCGTCGTGTTTGCGGACGTCGTCGTAGACCTGGCCGAGCAATTCGCAGGTGGTCTTCCAGCTCTCGAACAGGGGCTCGTGGCCGTTGGAGCTCCTGGCGGTGGGGAGCAGGAGCATCTGCGCCGCAAGGTCCCGGAAGGGGGGGCCGTAGGGGTCGTCGGGGACCGGGGGGAGGTTCTCCGCCCAGGCCCTGGTGACGTAGCCGCTGGCGCTCTGGCTCTGCTCCACCTTGACGCCCACGAGGGCCCGGTTCCAGGCCTGGAGCGCGAGGTCGGCCGGCGTCTTGAAGACCACCTCGGAGTAGCGGACCGGCAGCTCGTCCGAGAAGTACCAGGGCTCCAGGTAGAAGATCGAGTCGAACCCCAACTCGTACTGGTAATCGAGGATCGCCCCCGCCTGCACGGCGGGGAAGGCCACGGCGGTGGTGAACGTCTTGTGCGTGCGCGAGGTCTTGCGGACGAACTGGGCGTCCGGGGGGACCGGCACGACGCGGCCGTCCGGCAGCACGGTGCGCGCCTGGAAGCCGTGGAGCCGCCGCGCATGGCTGTGGGAGATGACCACCTCGCCGCTGCTCTTGCCGGCCTCGGTGAGGATCTTCATGCGCACCTGGACGCGCAGGAGCGACGCGTTGCCCCCGCGTTGCGTGCCGTAACCCGCCAGCAGGAATTCCCCCTTGCGGTACAGCACCACGGCCGGCGCGTTGGGCTCGCCGGGCACCGAGGTGAGCGCGCGCTCCTCGGGGGTGATGGGCGGGAAGTCGGCCGCCGCGGCGCCGCGGAGACCGGCGAGCGCCAGGATCAGGGACGCCAGAAAAACCGTGTGGGATCTTTTCATGTCAAAAAGGTTTCCAAAGCTGGTCATCGCCGGACCAGCGTCAGCTTCTGCCCGTCGTTCTTCTCCGCCTCGCCGAACAGGCCGCGCACGGCCTCGTACTCCCCGGAGCCCAGCTTCCGCCGGGTGAGGTCGAGCCGCCGGCGGTAGACCAGCGTGCGTTCGCCGGAGCTCAGATCCACGGACGTGGTCAGCTCTCCACACGGCGCGGTCCGTTGCGCGGGCGCGGGCCTGCCCTCAAGGCTCCAGGCGGCCGGCCAGCGCAGCCGGAGCTCGACCTCGTCGCGGCTCGGGTAGTCGAAGATCAGATCGAGCTGCCGCTCCGCCTCCAGGAAGGGCTGGCGGGCGGGGCCCAAGGGTGAGCTCGGGACCAGCGTCGCCTCGTCCCCCAGCGCCTCCTCCTCCCGCTGCGCCATCGACCAGGTGACGGTGACCTTGCGTTCGTCCCCGGATTCGGCCGCGCGCAGATCCGAGATCCGGAAATCCTTGTAGCGCTCCTCCAGCCACTCCTGCCAGGCCTGGAGAGTCTGGGCCGCGTCGTCCTTCCAGTGCAGCCTCTCCACGGCCCGGAGGCCGGTCAGCTTGAGGGTCCCATGGCCGGTGAAGCGCCCGGCGTCGTCGAGCGAGAGGTCGATCTCCGCCCGCCGCAGGTTGCGGTCGAACGGGGTTTCGGAGAGCGTGACCTGCTGGACGGTGTCGAAGATCAGCGCCTGCGTCCCCTCATAGCCGGCCCGGAGCTGGCCGAAGCCGAGACCCGGGGCGGACGGATCGAGGAGGACGCGCTTGCCGTCGAGCTCCACGAGCACCAGCACCGCGTCGAACCAATTGGGGTTCGGCAGCGTGAAGTCCACCGTGCCGCGATCGCGGTCGGCGGCCCAGACCAGGTAGGTCTTGCCGCCGGTCTCCAGCAGCATCAACTGGAGAAGCAGCGCCTTCTCGACCGGCGTCCCGCGGCGGGTGGAGAGAACGTCCTGGAGCGCGGCATTCTCGTCGACCAGGACCCCGTCGTCCGGCCGGGTCTGGATCTCGTCGCGGACGAAACGGTAGAGGGCTTCTGTCTTTTGCCGCGGGCTGCCGTCGCCGGCGGCCTTGTGGGCCTGGCCCCTGACCCCCCAGTCGCGGTTCCGGGCCTGGTTGTAGACCTGGTTCACCAGCCGGGTGGTCCCGGCCCAGTCGCCCATCATCACCGTGCGTTTGCCCATATAGCTGAAGGTTTCCGGCAGCAGCAGGATCTGGGTCGCCAGGTCGGCCCACGGCGGTCCGTAGGGGGCCTCCACGACGGCCGGCAGGCCCTCCGCCCAGGCGCGCAGCTCGAAGCCGCTGGGGGTCTCCCGCTTCTCCTGCTCCAGCTTGACCCCGAGGGGAGCGCGGGACCACACCTTGTGGGTCCATCCGCGGGCCATCTTGTAGACCACCTCCGCGTGGCGCACCGGCAGCTCCTCGGAGAAGTACCAGGGCTCCAGCACGAAGGGGGAGTCGAAGGTGACCTCGTACTGATAATCGAGGATGGCGCCGGCCTGGACGGCGGGGAAGACCACGGTGGTGACGTAGGTCTTCGAGGACTTCGAGGTCCGGCGCGAGAGCTTGGCGTCGGCGGGGATCGGCAGGACGCGGCCGTCCGGGAGCACGGTGCGCCCCGAGAAATTCTGCAGCCGGAGAGAGCCGCTGTGAACGACCGCGACCTCGCCGTTGCTCTTGCCCGCCTCGGTGAGGATCTTCACCCGTCCCTGCACCCGCAGATGGGAGGCCAGGCTGCCGACGAAGCGGCCATAGCCCGCCATCAGGAATTCCCCCCTCTTGAACAGCACCACGGCCGGCGCGTTGGGCTCGCCCGGCACCGAGGTGAGAGCGCGCTCCTCGTCCGTGACCGGCGGGAAGTCCTCCGCGGCGCCGCGGGAGGCGAGCAGCGCCAGGATCAGGGTCGCCAGAAGAACCGCCTGCGATCTTTTCATCCTTCATTTTCCCTGTCGTACCAGCGTCAGCTTCTGCCCGTCGTTCTTCGCCGCCTCGCCGAACAGGCCGCGCACGGCCTGGTACTCCCCGGGGCTCAGCTGCCGCCGGGTGATGTCGAGCCTCCGGCGGTAGACCAGCGTGTGCTCGCCAGCATTCAGATCCACGGACGTGGTCAGCTCCCCGCACGGCGCGGTCTGCTTCGCGGGCGCCGGCCTGCCCTCCAGGCTCCAGGCCGCCGGCCAGCGCAGGTGGAGCTCGACCTCGTCGCGGCTCGGGTATGCGAAGACCACGTCGATCTTCCGCTCGGGCTCCACGAACGGCTGGACCGCGGGCCCCAGCGGCGCGCTCGGGGCTAGGATCGCTTCGTCGCCGAGCACCTCTTCGTCCCGTTGCGCCATCGACCAGGTGACAGTGATCTTGCGCTCCTGGGGGGCTTCGGCCACCTGGACGCCGTCGATCCGGAAGTCGCGCCAGCTCTCGGCCAGCCGGTCCTGCCAGGCCTGGACCGTCTGCGCCTCGTCGTTCTTCCAATGGAGCCTCTCCACGGCGGGGAGGCCGGTCAGCCGCAGGGTTCCGGTCCCGGCGAGACGCCCCTTCTCGTCCAGCGCGAGATCGATCTCCGCCCGGCGCACGTTCCGGTCATAGGAGGTCTCGGGGAGCACGATGCCCTCGGCCGTCTCGAAGATCCGCGCCGGAGTCCCCTCGTAGGCCGCCCGGATCTGCCCGAAGGCGACGTCCGGAGAGGCCGGATCGAGGAAGGTGCGCTCGAAATCGAGCTCGATGATCAGGAACGCCGTGTCGAACCAACCCGGATAGGGCAGCTTGTCGTCCATCGTGACGCGGTCACGGTCGGCGGCCCAGACCAGGAGCGCGCCGATGCCCGCCTCCCGGAGCATCGCCTGGAGCAGCAACGCCTTTTCGATGGCGGTGCCGCGGCGCTCCACGAGGACCTTGCGGAGCGAGGTCCGATCCGGATCGACCAGTACGCCGTCCCCGGGTTGGGTCTGGATATCGTCGCGGACGAAACGATAGAGCGCCTCCGCCTTCTGGTGGAGATCGCAGGTGCCGGCGATCGCGCGCACCTTCTTGGGGAGATCGCCGCTGTCGGAGGTCATCTGCAAATAGAGGCGGTCCGCCCACCGGGCGGTGGCGAGCCAGCTCGACATCAGCCCCTGCTGCGTGTCGAAAGAGGAATACAGGACCGGCAGCAGCATCATCTGGCTCGCCAGATCGGCGTAGGGCGGTCCGTAGGGATCCACCGGGACCGCCGGCAGGCCGTCCGCCCAGGCCCGGACCTCGTAACCCTTGGACGATTTCTGTTTCTCCAGGGTGATCTTCACCCCGAGAGGCGAGCGGCTCCAGATCTGATAGGTCCAATTGCGGGGAGTCTCGTAGACGACCTCCGCGTGGCGTACCGGCATCTCCTCCGAGAAGTACCAGGGCTCGAGCAGGTAGGGGGAGGAGAAGGTGACCTCATACTGGTAGTCCAGAATGGCGCCCACCTGCACGGCGGGAAAGATGACCGCGGTGACGAACGTCTTCCGGGACTCCGAGGTCCGGCGCCGGAGCTCGGAGTCGGCGGGCACCGGGATCACCCGGCCGTCCGGCAGGACGGTGCGCCCGGCAAATCCCTGGAGCCGCAGCCTGTCGTCGTGAGCGATCACGATCTCGCCGTTGCTCTTACCCGCCTCGGTGAGGATCTTCACCCGTGCCTTGACCCGCAGATGGGAGGCCAGGCTGCCGACGAAGCGGCCATAGCCCGCCATCAGGAATTCCCCCTTCTTGAACAGCACCACGGCTGGGGCGTTGGGCTCACCCGGCACCGAGGTGAGAGCGCGCTCTTCGTCGGTGATCGGCGGGAAGTCGGCCGCCGCGGCGCCGCGGGAGGCGACCAGCGCCAGGATCAGGGTCGCCAGGATGGCTGTACGCTTCATGAGACACCTCATTCTCCTGGTTCGAGCGGGCGTTCCCCTCCCCCAGCACCTCCCCACACCTGATGTCGATCGGGTCCGGAACGTTTCCGAAGATACCGCGCTCTCGGGATGGGTGTCCATGGAGGAGCGCAATTTTGAGGGCTGTTTGATAGTATGCTTGCCAAGAAAATACAGGGACCTCAGGGACGACAGGGACTCCAGAGACATGAAAAAGCATGCCGATCCGGCTTTTGGGTCCCTGGAGTCTCTGCTGTCCCTGTCGTCCCTGTCTTTCGTAAAGCGCATTTCTGAGGCCGTCCTCGGCCTACTGCTTCTGGTCGCGCAGGCGGTCCACGCCGTCCCGGTTCGCCTCTCCGTCGAGCTCTCCGGGTCAAAAGCGACCGGCTCTCCCCTCTCTGGCGCCGTCTTTAGACGGCCCGGAAACCGGATCCGCCCTGCAAACGGGGCCGGAGGTCGAGCCGTTCCGTGGAGCGGTTCTTCCAATTCGCGAAAGAGTCCAACTTTTCCGCGGAGCGGCTCAACCATTCCGCGGTTTAGTTCTTCCATTCCGCGGAGCGGGTCAACTTTTTAGCGGAGCGGCTCACCCATTCCGCGGAGCGGGTCAACTTTTTAGCGGAGCGGGTCAACTATTCCGCGGAGCGGGTCAACCATTCCGCGGAGCGGTTCAACTATTCCGCGGAGCGGGTCAACTATTCCGCGGAGCGGGTCAACCATTCCGCGGAGCGGGTCAACCATTCCGCGGAACGGTTCAACTATTCCGCGGAGCGGGTCAACTATTCCGCGGAACGGGTCAACCATTCCGCGGAATCCCTCACCCATTCCGCGGAGCGGACCAACTATTCCGCGGTTTGGCTCACCCATTCCGCGGAGCGGCTCAACCATTCCGCGAAATCGGCCAACTTTTCCGCTTTTGAGGGCTCCGGCCCACCTTTTACCCTCACGCGAACGGCATCGGCTGCAGGCCCAACCTCGCCACGCGGAAGGTGCGGAGCATCGTCGCGATGGCGTGGCGGGCGAGGGCGGGCAGACCCGGCTCGGCGTCCAGGGCGAGCTCGGCGAAACGCAGGAGACCTCCGGTCGCGACGAGCAGCGGGGCTTCGTCCGGGAAGGATTTGCAAGTCCTGCTTGACAACTCGTTGCTGTAGTGAATACAGTGAAGCTAGAGGAGAGCGTGATGAACGTGATGAGAGTACCAGTTCCTGTGCGAGCCTCACAAGGCTGCCGTCGTTCGGCAACTGTAGCACTGACGCTAGCTATGATGGCTCTGACAGGGGCTCATCTGATGAAAGCGCAGGAAGCCAAGGTGAAGGTCAAACCCGAAAAGCCGGCTTGGCAGTGGACCTTGGACGAACGGCTCGCCCAACGGTTCGATCCGGAGGCAAGGCGAGCTCGGGTTGCTGCCAAGATCGCCGAAGAAACCGCGTACCGGAAAAAGTCGGAAGCGGCCGGATCTGCTCCCCTCGAGGGAGCGGGAGGATTCGTTGAAGGGAACCGCGGAAAGGATGTCGATGTCATCAATGGCCGCAAGAATCCAGAGCTCTTCCTACCATTGGAGTTATTCACCTATTTGATCCAGGATGCCTTCCCTCCCGAAGGAGTAGATCCCAGTGAGTACAGGCATATGATCGAGGAGCGTGCGGTGGTTCTCGGATTTGGGAAGGATCTTTGGGCTCGTCTTGCCAAAATCGCCGCACCCGTATTGACCCTTGAGCGTCAACGCGAAGAATTGGCGAGAAAGAATCCCGCGGCTGTCCGTATGAAGAGCGGCGCCGAAATGGACGACAGCGATCTCGCTCTTTGCCGGGCCCGAGCCGAGGCATTGGCACGGGCGGAGGTCGAGTTTGGCAAAGAATCCTTCCTCCGTCTTCTCTACCAGGCCACTATAAATTCCACGGAAGTGGTTTACGACCTTCACGATGGAATGGAAGAGCTCCAGCGCTATCTGGAAGGGGGCTGCAAATGAAGCGAGGGGCGGTCGTTGCCAAGCGAGTCGCGGCATGGCTTCTTCTCGGCATAGCTTCGACTCAAATGTCGTATGCAGCCCATTTCAAGTCCGATTTGACCTTGGAGGCATACGTCCAGATTTCCTTGACGGGCAGAACTCCAATTGTGCACTCCAAAACATCGGCCGCTTTGATTGACGATTTTGGAAACCGCATCTATAATCAAGAAGTTATTCTTGCGCATAGGATCCGGGATGTCACGAATGCTCGCGATCGGTTCACCGCGAAGGTCGTTACCGAAATTGGTTTTGCGAACAGCTCCTCGGGCGATCTCGCGGGGGACTATTCAATCTGCTACGATGCTGAGATGAGAGCTTGGGCCCTCTCCGTCAACGCGAGCGAAGAGATTTATGCACCTCAACAATGCATCCCTGATTTCTACCAACCTCCGCCGCATGTTTTCGAGGATAACTGCCCGGTGCTCCTCGATCTTGCGCAGAACGGCTTTCATCTGTCCGGACCCGATCCTGCCGTCCGCTTCGATATCGATGCGGACGGCGTATTGGACAACATCGCATGGACCCAAGCTGGAGGGGATGATGCCTTCCTTTGCATGGACCGCAATCACAATGGCGTCATCGACAACGGACGCGAGCTCTTCGGTTATGCCACCCCTCTTCTCACAGGAGGGCCGGCGAAGGTCGGGTACCGTGCATTGGCCGAGCTCGATACGCTTGCTGCAGGAGGCAATTCGGATGGAGTCATCGACTCCCGTGATTTGCTGTTCCATGAGCTCTGCGCCTGGATCGATAAGAACCGGGACGGAATAAGCCAGCCTGACGAGATCTTCACCTTGGACCAGGTCGGTGTCTCCTACCTTGAATACGATTACAAGCCGATCCGGTTGTTTGACTCCTATGGAAATCTCTTTCGCTACATGTCCCGCGTAGGTATGCGGACCCCAGGGGGAAGAGTGACTTCCTGGCCCACGTTCGACGTAATTTTCGGCGAACGCTAACGTAGCTCACGCGAACGGCATCGGCTGCAAGCCCAACCTTGCCACGCGGAAGGTGCGGAGCATCGTCGCGATGGCGTGGCGGGCGAGGGCGGGCAGACCCGGCTCGGCGTCCAGGGCGAGCTCGGCGAAACGCAGGAGACCTCCGGTCGCGACGAGCAGCGGGGCTTCGTCCGGGAAGGATTTGCAAGTCCTGCTTGACAACTCGTTGCTGTAGTGAATACAGTGAAGCTAGAGGAGAGCGTGATGAACGTGATGAGAGTACCAGTTCCTGTGCGAGCCTCACAAGGCTGCCGTCGTTCGGCAACTGTAGCACTGACGCTAGCTATGATGGCTCTGACAGGGGCTCATCTGATGAAAGCGCAGGAAGCCAAGGTGAAGGTCAAACCCGAAAAGCCGGCTTGGCAGTGGACCTTGGACGAACGGCTCGCCCAACGGTTCGATCCGGAGGCAAGGCGAGCTCGGGTTGCTGCCAAGATCGCCGAAGAAACCGCGTACCGGAAAAAGTCGGAAGCGGCCGGATCTGCTCCCCTCGAGGGAGCGGGAGGATTCGTTGAAGGGAACCGCGGAAAGGATGTCGATGTCATCAATGGCCGCAAGAATCCAGAGCTCTTCCTACCATTGGAGTTATTCACCTATTTGATCCAGGATGCCTTCCCTCCCGAAGGAGTAGATCCCAGTGAGTACAGGCATATGATCGAGGAGCGTGCGGTGGTTCTCGGATTTGGGAAGGATCTTTGGGCTCGTCTTGCCAAAATCGCCGCACCCGTATTGACCCTTGAGCGTCAACGCGAAGAATTGGCGAGAAAGAATCCCGCGGCTGTCCGTATGAAGAGCGGCGCCGAAATGGACGACAGCGATCTCGCTCTTTGCCGGGCCCGAGCCGAGGCATTGGCACGGGCGGAGGTCGAGTTTGGCAAAGAATCCTTCCTCCGTCTTCTCTACCAGGCCACTATAAATTCCACGGAAGTGGTTTACGACCTTCACGATGGAATGGAAGAGCTCCAGCGCTATCTGGAAGGGGGCTGCAAATGAAGCGAGGGGCGGTCGTTGCCAAGCGAGTCGCGGCATGGCTTCTTCTCGGCATAGCTTCGACTCAAATGTCGTATGCAGCCCATTTCAAGTCCGATTTGACCTTGGAGGCATACGTCCAGATTTCCTTGACGGGCAGAACTCCAATTGTGCACTCCAAAACATCGGCCGCTTTGATTGACGATTTTGGAAACCGCATCTATAATCAAGAAGTTATTCTTGCGCATAGGATCCGGGATGTCACGAATGCTCGCGATCGGTTCACCGCGAAGGTCGTTACCGAAATTGGTTTTGCGAACAGCTCCTCGGGCGATCTCGCGGGGGACTATTCAATCTGCTACGATGCTGAGATGAGAGCTTGGGCCCTCTCCGTCAACGCGAGCGAAGAGATTTATGCACCTCAACAATGCATCCCTGATTTCTACCAACCTCCGCCGCATGTTTTCGAGGATAACTGCCCGGTGCTCCTCGATCTTGCGCAGAACGGCTTTCATCTGTCCGGACCCGATCCTGCCGTCCGCTTCGATATCGATGCGGACGGCGTATTGGACAACATCGCATGGACCCAAGCTGGAGGGGATGATGCCTTCCTTTGCATGGACCGCAATCACAATGGCGTCATCGACAACGGACGCGAGCTCTTCGGTTATGCCACCCCTCTTCTCACAGGAGGGCCGGCGAAGGTCGGGTACCGTGCATTGGCCGAGCTCGATACGCTTGCTGCAGGAGGCAATTCGGATGGAGTCATCGACTCCCGTGATTTGCTGTTCCATGAGCTCTGCGCCTGGATCGATAAGAACCGGGACGGAATAAGCCAGCCTGACGAGATCTTCACCTTGGACCAGGTCGGTGTCTCCTACCTTGAATACGATTACAAGCCGATCCGGTTGTTTGACTCCTATGGAAATCTCTTTCGCTACATGTCCCGCGTAGGTATGCGGACCCCAGGGGGAAGAGTGACTTCCTGGCCCACGTTCGACGTAATTTTCGGCGAACGCTAACGTAGCTCACGCGAACGGCATCGGCTGCAAGCCCAACCTTGCCACGCGGAAGGTGCGGAGCATCGTCGCGATGGCGTGGCGGGCGAGGGCGGGCAGACCCGGCTCGGCGTCCAGGGCGAGCTCGGCGAAACGCAGGAGACCTC
>C688J18823_10002382_pt1 | contig 11771 bp, 10 predicted proteins | sample HopSoiMetagenom1_FD_18823 | JGI IMG/M metagenome (IMG submission 18823) | reverse complement strand
GCCGTGCGCCAGTTCCGCGACCAATCGCTCCTTGACCGGCGTCAGATGCGTCGCCTGGATCAGCGCTTCGGCCGAATACATCAAGGCGTCGTTCGCGCCCGGGCGCAGCGGAGAAAATCGGCCACGGGAAACGCCACGGCAAGCGAGGTAGACATTGTCCCGCACGGTGAGGCCCGGAAACAGCGCCGATATCTGGTAGGTGCGGCGCAAGCCGCGCCGGATCCGCTCATAGGGCGGGAAGTGGGTGATGTCCTCGCCGAAGAAGCGGATGGTGCCGGANGANGGCGGAAANTCGCCGGTCACGCANTTGAACAGCGTGGTCTTGCCGGCGCCGTTGGAGCCGAGCACGGCNCGGCGTTCTCCCGGCCGAACCGTGATGGTGACGTCGGTCAAGGCCGCCAGCGCGCCGAACAGCCGCGTGACGCCGCGNAGCTCCAGCGCGGCGCCGGAACCGACCGCTGAAAAGCGTTGCGTGGCGCTATCCATGACCGTGACCTCCGCCTGGGCGCTTGTCGACAGCNGCCACGCGGCGGCGCCATCGCTCCCATAGCCCGATCACGCCATCCGACGACCAGAACACGATGGCGAGGAAGCCGAGGCCGATCAGCAACCGGAAGCGGTTGCCGTCGAGCCCGAACTTGACCAGGAGATCGAGCGCGAAGGTGCGCAGGATGACGAAGATGAAGGCGCCGATATAGGGACCGACGGGACGGGTGATGCCGCCGACCACGGCGATAATCAGAATATCGATGCAGGCGCTGACGCTGACCGAGCCGGGCGAGATCTGCCGGTAGTTCCAGACCTGCAGCACGCCGCCGAGCGCGGCGATGAAGGATGCGAAGGCGTAGGCCGCCACGCGGTGCGCGTTGACATTGAAGCCGAGCGCCGCCATGCGGCGGGGATTGTCACGCACGCCCTGCAGCGCGAGGCCGAACGGCGCGCGCGAGACGTACTGAACCGCGAAATAGCAAAACGCCGCGACGCCCAGCGTGACGTAATAGTAGGGGACGTCGGAACGCCAGTCGACGCCCCAGAATTTCGGCGTGGCGATGGTGTTGATGCCGGTGTGGCCGCCGAAGATCGCCCAGTTCTGGTTGGTGAAATAGTAGAAGGCGGCCCCGATCGCGAGCGTGATCATGATGGTGTAGATGCCCTCGGTGCGCACCGCCAGCGTGCCGCCGAGCGTGCCGAAGATGGTCGCGAGCACCAGCGCCATCGGCGTGGCGAGCCACCACGGCCAGCCGAGGCTGATATTGGTGTTGGCGCTCATGCCGAACACCGCGACCATGTAGGCGGCGAAACCGGCGACGGTGAGCTGCATCAGGCTGACCATGCCGCCGTAACCCGCCAGGAACATCAGGCTGAGGGCGATGGTCCCCAAAATCAGCGTCGTGGCAAAGATCTCGATCAGGAAGAAGCCGCTGGCGATGAACGGCATGATCAGGAGAATCACCGCCACCAGCCAGACAGCGGGCTGGTTGAATTCCGGCCACGCCAGCAAGTTCGCGCGCACTGTTGCGGGCCGACTTGTCTCTTGATGGGCGCCCTGGACCAGCGACATGTCAGCGCCTTGCCAACAGGCCCTGCGGCCGCAGCGCCAGCACCAGCACCATGATGAGGAAGGTCACCACGATCGCGTAGGTCGGGATGTAGACGGAGCCAAGCTGCTCGGCGAGGCCGATGATGACGGCGCCCAGTGCTGCGCCGGGGATCGAGCCCATGCCGCCGACGATGACGACGACGAGGGAAGCCAGCAGAAAGCGGGTATCCTCACCGGGCGAGAGCGACTGAAAGGTGCCGCCCACCACGCCCGCGATGCCGGCAAGGCCGGCGCCGAGCGCGAACACGACGACGAAGACGAGCTGAATCGGCACGCCGGTCGCCGCCAGCATATCGCGGTCATCGACGCCGGCGCGCACCATCATCCCGACGCGGGTTCGATTGAGCGCCAGCCACATCGCGATACCGATCACCACCGCAGCGACGAAGATGACGAGCCGCACCATCGGGTAGCGCAGATAGACCGCTTCGCCCGATGATTTGACCGCGGTGACCAGCGGCAGTTCGATCGGGCCGACCAGCCAGCTCGGAGTCTGGATCTGATAGAAATCGCCGCCGAATACCCACAGCATCAGATCGGCAAACACGATCGAGAGCCCGATCGTGACCATGGTCTGGCGCAGATCCTGCCCCTCCATGCGGCGGAAGACGACGATCTGCAGGACGATGCCGAGCAGCGCCACACCGAGAAACGCGACGATGAAGCCGAGCACCCAGGAGCCGGTCCAGGTGCTGATGGTGTAACCGATATAGCCGCCGAACAGATAGAGCGAGCCATGCGCCAGATTGACGTTGCGCATCAGGCCGAAAATCAGGGTGAACCCGCTGGCCACCAGGAAGTAGAGGCTGCCGAGCGTGATGCCGTTGAAAACGGCGTTGAGAAAGACCCGCTTCCTGCCGATCGCCTCTTCGAGGCCGGGCGGCCACACGGCAAGGATCAGCCACAGCATCACCGCGACCGCGATCAGCAGGATCAGCGCCCATGCCGGATGACGTTCGATGAATCGTGTCACGGTTTTGGCCCGACCGTCGCCATGCCGTCCTCCCAGACGCCGCGGCCTTTTCGGCTCGCGTTTTGGGAGCATCCTAACGGCGCCGCGGAGCTTGCACTTGATTGTCAGTATCTTTTCGCAGCCTATGCGCTCAGGGCCGCAAGACTTTGGCGGCGCGGCGGTATTCGGTCGGCGCCATCCCGACATTGGCGGCGAAGAAGCGCGTGAAGCCGCTCTGGGAAGAGAAGCCGAGATCGAAGCCGATATCGGCGATCGGCACTTCGGTCGCCACCAGCGAATCCAGCGCCTGTTCCATGATCAGTGTATTGAGATAGAGGTTTGGCGTCACGCCGGTCTGGGTGCGGAACAGCCGGTAGAAGTGCGGGCGCGACAGCCCGGACTCCCGCGCGATCGAATCCAGTTCGATCTCTGCGCCCGGGCTTTCGGACATCAGCTTGATGGATTTGCGGACGCGAAAGTCGGTAACGGCGGCGGCGGTGCGCGTCTCCGGCACCGGCTCGGACCTTTGCCAGCTCTCGTCATAGCAACTGTCGATCAACTGCCTGAGTTCGCAATCGAGGGTGCTGAGCGAAGGTGCGCCGCAAACCAGCGCCGCGGATCGGCGAATATGCCTGTCGAGCGTGGGCGTGCGCTTGAAAAAGGTGCGCCCGAACCGCAGGCTATGGGTGCGGGCCGCATCCGGGGCGAACCATTCGGGGTTGACGTAGAGCACGAAGAAGATCGCGCCGTTCTCTACATCGGTGGGAATAAAATTGTGTGGTTCCCAAGGGTTGACGGCAACAATGGAGTCTTCTGCGAGAAGCCATCGCTCATCGCAGACGTCGATCCGGGCCGGCGTTCCACCGACATGAAAAACCAGATGCCCTTCGCGATGCGCATGCATGTTGAAGGGCCGGTTCAACTGATAGACCGTCGCGCGACCGAACCGGCCGTGGAAGACGGCCAGAGCCTTGCTCATGCCTTCCCTCCCGCGGGGATGTTCTTGTCTTTTCAACCAGCGTTCAACATCCGCCGCGGGAATGCAAGGGAAGATCACGTCCAGCCTGGGCCCGAGTGGACCCCGGCGCGTGACCGGGGCCCGTTCGCAAATGCGAAGAACTCAGTACTTCTTGCACTCGGGAACCGTGCGGCTCGGCAGCCCGATCTTGGCGAAGACCGCCGGGTCGTAACCCAAGGTCTGGTTCACGTCGGGAATGACCTTCACCACCTTGCTGAACAACGCGCCCTTGCCGTCATCCACCACTTCGGTGACGAAGTTGGTGCCGATGGCCTGGCGATTGGAGTCGAGCTTGATCTTGCCGTTGGGCGCGTCGAGCACGATCTTGGCCAGCGCTTCCCTGTACTTCGCCTGATTGTTGCTGAGGTCGCCGTTGACCTCACGCAGGGCGAGGATGAGCGCCATGGTCGAGCCGTAATAGTTGGTGGCGAGCAGCGANGGGCTCGGGAACCGCTTGNNCGGNGGGAAGGCGTCCTGATAGGCCTTCACGAACTTCTGCCAGCCCGGATCCTCCCANGTGTCGGCCTGGCCGCTCGCGGCAATCGTGCCGATCATCGCGTTCTTGGCGTTGCCCTTGGCGGACAGGATGGTCTGGTCGACCATGATCGAGCCGCCCATCAGATGCGCCTTGCCGCCCGCCTGCTGGTATTGATTCAGGAAGTTGACGGCGTCCGCGCCGCCGAGGCCGAGATAGATCGCATCGACATCGTCGGGCAGCGCGGCGATCACGGAGGCGAAGTCCTTGGTGCCGAGCGGCACCCATTGCCGGTTCGTGACCTGCCCACCGGCGCCGCAGAACTCGAGCACCAGCCCGAACACCTGCGTGTAGATGAACGAATAGTCTTCGCCGACAGTGGCGATCTTCTTATATTTCTTGGTCTCGTAGGCGTATTTGCCGAGGCCCACCTGCCACTGCGCGCCGTCCATGTTGTAGCGGAAGAAGTTCGGCGCCGGATCGACGTAGGTGGTTTCCTGGGCGCCGGAAGCGGCGTTGATGAAGGTCAACTCGGGCCGCGTCTTGGCAAAGTTCTTCACCGCGATGCCTTCGTCGCCGGACAACGGCGACAGCAGGATCTGGACCTTGTCCTGCTCGATCAGCTTGCGCACGGCGCGAATGGCGGAATCGGGCGTGGCATCCGTCGAGGCGATGATGAACTCGATCTCCTTGTCGCCGATCTTCTTGCCGAGCGTATTGATCGCCGTCTGATGGCCGCGTATTCCGTCCTCGCCGAGCACCGTATAGGTGCCTTCGAGTGTCGCGGTGACGCCGACCTTGATCTTCTCTTGAGCTAAGGCGGCGCCGGAAAGCAATAGGCTGCTCAGCGCGACCAGTCCCGCACAGCTTTTAAACATCGAACCCCTCCCTTGTATCGCCAGTTTTTAGGTCGCTCCAAAATCGCCATGCGGCCGATGCCGGTTGTGTACCGTGCAGCCGGAATGCATTGCGACAGGGATCGCCAGGGTGGAAGCTAACCGATGACGGGGGTCGCGCACGCAACTTCACCTGTTGCAACTTGACAGGTAGTCTCATTTTGCATGTTGCGCCGCGACGAGGTTCGGGGTGATTTAGGATGGCTGAATCAAGAAAGTGGAACGTGCGGACGAAGCAATAAGTCCCTGATTTCACTCGCGGGTGCTGCAGGACTTGAACTTCGACCGGAGCGTCGGTTGAGATGCTGGTTGAAATCTCGTAAGCGGAATCGCGGAGGCATCTTCATGGCCAATCTACAGACGACGAGCCTCCAATCTATCCGGACAGCCCGTGGTGCGAACCGCGCGATGATCAGGATGTTTCTGGCAGTCTTCCTGACCTGGTGCGCCGGCACCATGACCGCCGTGGGGGCTGATCTCTATCGTACGAAGGTCACCGTGACGGGCCAGGGCGAGGCGAACCGCATGGTTGGCTTTGCCGCGGGTCTTGAGGACGTCCTGATCAAGGCATCCGGCGCACAGAAACTCAGTGGTGACCGGCGATTGGCCGCCTACAAGTCGAAGGCAAAGGATTTCGTCAGGGCATTCAGCTATCGCGACCAGTTTTTTGGCAAGCCTATTCGTGACGAGCAGGGCACCCGCGACCGGCCCTTCGATCTCACCGTGGAGTTTGAGGAAGGCAAGATCGACGACATTCTCAAGGCACTCAGCCTCAAGCCCTGGCTTTCACATCGCCCGTCCCTTGCGGTCTTTGTCGAGATGGAACAGGGCTCGAAGAACTATATCGTGACGACGGATGGATCCCAGTCCGACCTGCAACGTGACGCGCTACTCGCCGCAGCCGACAAGCGTGGCATGAACATTGTGCTGCCGAGTACGGCGGCGCTGGCGAAATCGAACATCACCGACGCGGAGCTCAGGACGCCGTCTTTGCCGGCGTTGGCGCCGGCTGCGGCGGAGCAGGGTGGCGAAGTTGTTCTGGTCGGGCGATTGGTCTGGGATGACCGGGATCTCGGCTGGNCCACGCAATGGCAGATGGACTGGCGCGGCCAGANGCACCGTTGGCAAATTCGCGGNGCCACGTTCGATGAAACCTTTCGGCGCGGCATCGGCGGTGCGGCGCAGATATTGTCAGGCAATGGCCAACCGGCCACCCGATCGTCGTCGGTGGGAGGAAACAGGCTGCACTGAATTTCAGTCTAGGCGGCCCTATCCGGCGAGAAAGCCGCCATCGACCGCGACCACCGTTCCGGTCGCATATTTCGACGCCGGCATGCAGAGGAAAGCGACCGCGCCGGCAACGTCTTCCGGCTGTCCCCATCGCTTGAAGGCGGTGCGGTCGGCGATGCGCTGGTAATGCGCAGCGTCTGACCGGCCGGCGGCGTTGATCGAGGTCTCGATATAGCCGGGCGCCACGGCATTGACCCGGATGCCTTCCTCGGCCCAGGCCATGGCGAGCGCCTTGGTCAGCATCACGACGCCGCCCTTGCTGGCGCAATAGGCGGGAATGCGCGGCAGCGCCAGCGTGGCATTCATCGAGGCAATGTTGACGATCGAACCCCTTGGCCTTGGCCAGCAGCGGGCGGAACGCCATGCAGGTCCGGAACGTGCCGGTGAGATTGACGTCGAGCACCTTAATAAAGGTCTCGATCTCGTATTCCTTGTCGCGCGCGAGGATGCCGGCGCAATTGACCAGCGCATCGACGCGGCCATGCCGTTGCGCAAGGGCTGCGACCGCGGCGTCGTCGGTGACGTCGAGCGTCGTCAGCTCAAGCCCCGTCCGCGGCTCGAGCGGCGTCCGGGCAAGATCGGCCTCGTTGACGGCGGTGGCGGTAACAGTCGCGCCCAATTCGCAGAACAACTTGCTGATGGCAGCGCCGATATCGCCGGCGCCGCCGATCACGACGGCATGAAAACCCTGGGCCAGCGAGAAGGTGGAGGTCATCGCGATCGTCCGTGTCGTTTCGGGGGCGTGGCGGTCGACTCGCGAACGACGAGCGAATAGTCGATCTCGTGATGCATGATGGTCTGTTCGCCGGCCAGCCGCCGGACCAGATATTCGCCGGCGCGCTGCCAGGTCTCGCCGGTGGGAACGTGAATGGTCGTCAGGCTCGGGCGCAAATGCCGGCTCCAGTCGAGATCGTCGAAGCCGACGACGGAGAGGTCGCGCGGCACCGCGAAGCCGCTGCGCTCGGCTTCCAGCAACACGCCATAGGCGATGACGTCGTTGCCGCAGACCACCGCCGTGGGACGGTCATCGAGGCTGAGCAGATAGCGCGCCGCCTCGCGCGCATCGTCGAGCGTGTAGGGTACCTCGACATGCCATTTTTCCGGCAGTTCGATGCCGCCTTCGGCTAGCGCCCGGCGGAAGCCGGCGACGCGGGCGCTGGCGCGATCGTTGTTGCGCTGCAGGGCGGAGACGACCCCGATCCTGACATGTCCGAGTTCAACGACATGCGCGGCGGCGCGGTAGGCCGCGGCTTCATTGTCGGTGCCGACGCAGGGGTAGGGACGATCGGGCCGATAGATGCCGACATTGATGAAGGGCACCGCGTTGTCGGCGAGCAGCTTGCGCATGGCGTCGTGATGGCAATCGCCGCGCAATACTAGCCCGTCGACGCCGCGACCGATCAGGTTGCGCGCTTGCTCCAGCTCGGCGTCGAGGTCGTAACCGCTGGTGGTCAGGAACAGCATGTAGCCGACCGAAGAGAGATATTTCTGCAGCGAAGCGATGCCGCGCGCGAACATGGTGTTGTCAATGGTCGGCACGATCGCGCCCAGCGTGCGCGAGCGGCGCGACGACAGGATGCGGGCAGGCGCATGGGGGATGTAGCCGACCGCCTCGATCGCTTGCGAGATGCGCGCGCGCAAGGAAGGGCTCACCGCTTCGGGATTGTTGATCGCGCGCGAGACCGATGCCGTCGATACGCCGGCCCGCGCGGCGACAGCACGGATGCCTTGTTTCAGTGAACTAACGGCAGGCGGGTTCATGGGTCTGTCGATGTAACGTTACATAAATGGTCAAATGATCGCCAAGGCTATTTCAGTAATTCTGCTGGATGTTGGGCAGATTGTCCATTCTCTTGACAGGCGGGAGGTGACGCTTAGGATGTAAACGGTTTCAGAAAAGGCGCTGCCAAACAGGCGGACAAGCCGGGTCAGGGAGGAGTTCAATGAACGCCAGGATGTTTGCGGCGCGCGTCGCGTTGCCGGTTCTCGCGGCGGTCGCCGTCAGTGCACAGGCGCGTGCGGCCGATTTCGAATGGAAAAAATTCCAGGGCAAGACCGTCACGTTCCTCGCCAACAACAACCCCGTGGCGCTGGCGCTGGTGACCTACAAGGCCGATTTCGAGAAACTCACGGGAATGACGCTCAAGGTCGACGGCTACCAGGAGCAGCAGATGCGCCAGCGGCTGGTCACCGTCATGAATGCGCGCAGCGACGAGGTCGATGTGTTCATGACGCTGCCGTCGCGCGAAGGCGAGCAGTTCGCCGCCGCAGGCTGGTATGCCGATTTGTCGGCCATGTCGAAGAACGAGGCGGCAACGGAGTACGATCTTGCCGGCCTGAGCCAGGCGCTGCTGAAGGCCGGGACGTTCAACGGCAAGCTGACCAGCATGCCCATGAACATCGAGGGCCCCATCCTTTATTACCGCACCGATATCCTCAAAAAATGCGGCGTCGAGAAGCCGGCGACCATCAAGGATGTCGAAGCCGCGGCAGAAAAGATCAAGGCTTGCGACAGCACCATCACGCCATTCGTCTCGCGCGGCCTGAAGCCCGCGATCGCCTACACCTTCAGCAACATGCTGCACAATATCGGCGGCAGCTACATGGCCAACGGAAAATCCAATCTTTGCTCGGCGAAGGGCAAGGAGACGCTGGAGACCTACAGCCGGCTGCTGCGCGACTATGGCCCGCCCGGTGTCGTCAACTACAGTTTTCAGCAGATATCGGCGCTCTATCGCAGCGGCCGCGTTGCGATGTCGTTCGAATCCTCCAACGAACTGCGCACCGTGATGGACGGCGGCGAGCGGCTCAAGGACACCGGCCTGGCGCCGTTCCCGGCGGGCGCGGCCGGGCAGGTGCCGACCGCGATCGGCTGGGGCATGGCGGTGTCGGCCTACAGCAAGCAGCCGAGTCCGGCCTGGTACTTCGTACAATGGGCGACCAGTCCGGAGATTCAGAAGCGCATGGCGTTGCAGGGAATCGCGCCGCCGCGGCCGGCGGTCGCCAACGATCCCGAATACCGCAAGTGGATCGATGCCGAGCCGGTGCGCAAGGAATGGCAGGCCGCGCTCGACGTGCTCGCCACCAAGGGATCCTCCGAGGTCGGCTATCCGATCGTCGCCAATCCCGAATCGCGCGAATTCATCGGCCAGGCCGTGCAGGACCTGATCCTCAAGCAGAAGACCGTCGATCAGGCCTGTGCCGATGCCGACAAGGCGCTCGATGCGCTGATCGCGCAAAAGTAGCGGCTGATCTGAGGGGGAACGGGACATGTCGGACGCGGCTGCGACATTGACGCAGGACCGGCAACGGCTGGAACTGTCGGCGCTCTCGGCGCCGGCGGTGATCTTCACCGTCGCGATGATCGCGTTCCCGGTCGTCTACACGATCTGGCTCGGCTTCCAGAGCTTTTCGTCGACCGGCAAGCAGTCCTTTGCGGGTCTTGCGAACTATTCGAAACTCGCCTCCGATTACGAGTTCTGGCACGGACTCTGGGTCACCATCGCGCTCTATTTGCTCTCGCTGGTGCTGCAACTCGTGTTCGGCGTCTGGCTGGCGCTGGTTCTGTTTCACGCCAAGCGCCTGGCCGGCATCGTGCGCTCGATGTTCATCTCGCCCTTCATGATGCCGCCGGTGGTCGCCGGCATGATGTGGCTCGTGATCCTCGATCCATCGCTCGGGGCGGCNAACTACATCCTGCAATCGCTTGGGCTNCCGCCATCGGAGTGGCTGGCCTCGCCGAGGTGGGTCATTCCGACGGTGGCGCTGATCGACAGCTGGCAATGGACTCCCTACGTCGCGCTGATCGTGCTCGGCGGGCTGCAGTCATTGCCGCCGAGCGTCTATGAAGCCGCCCAGATCGACGGCGCTTCGCCGTTCAAGACGTTTCAGCGCATCACGCTGCCGCTGCTGCTGCCGACCATCGTCACCGCGGCCATCCTGCGCAGCGTCGACCTGCTGCGCTTCTTCGACATCATCTACATCACCACCCAGGGCGGTCCCGGCAACGCGTCGAACACGCTCAACATCTACGGCTTTCGGGTCGGATTTGAATTCTTCAACATCGGCTATGCCAGCGCCCTGATGTTGACGCTGACCGCNATCGTGTTCGGCGCNGTGCTCGCATTCAACCGCCTGCGCGGCGCGGTCGCCTGGTAGATGCNGACATGANCGACGCACCGACCACCGACCGCTGGATCCGCCACCTCAANNTGCTGCAGCTNGTGCTCGCCGGCATCATCATCATGACGCCGACGGTATGGATGGTGCTGTCGTCGCTAAAGCCGTCGTTCGAGGTNACGGCCTATCCGCCGACATTGATGTTCTCNCCGACGCTGGAGAATTACGTCCAGCTCATGAAGACGACACCGTTCGTGAGCTACGCGATCAACAGCCTGATCGTCACCATCGGCTCGACCAGCCTCGGATTGCTGTTCGGAATTCCCGCAGCCTTCGCCGTGTCATGGACCCGGATTTCATGGCCGGCCATCCTGACATTGGCGGCGCGCATGGCGCCCGGCACGCTGTTCCTGCTGCCCTGGTACGTCATGTTCCGTCAGGTCGGCATGATCGGCTCCTACACCGCGCTCATTCTCAGCCACGCCGTCATCACGCTGCCGATCGTGATCTGGGTGCTGATGCCGTCCTTCGACGGCATTCCGCGCAGCGTGTTCGAAGCCGCACAGGTCGACGGCTGCAGCGTCACGCGGATTCTCTGGCGGATCGCGCTGCCGCTGGTCGGCTCGGGCGTCGCGGTTGCGGCGATCCTGGCCTTCGTCTTCTCCTGGAACTATTTCCTGTTCGCGCTGGTGCTGTCGAACGGCGACAGCAAGACGCTGATCGCGGCAGCGTTCAACTTCATCGGTGAAGGCTCGACGCAGTGGGGTGCGCTGATGGCGGCGGCGACGCTGATCGCACTGCCGCCGCTGGTTCTCGCAGCACTAGTTCAGCGCTGGCTGGTCTCCGGGCTGACGCTCGGTGCGGTAAAGGGTTAGGTGCTCCGATGAATGTCCCTCCATCAGCCAATTCGATCATGCGCGCCGCCGTCTTCCACGGCCACGAACGCATCACCATCGAGCGCGTGGCGATGCCGGAGGTGGCGGCCGGCGAGGTGCTGGTGCGCGTCTCGCGCACCGCCCTGTGCGGCTCCGACTTCAAGCTCTGGCATAAGGGCGCGGAGTTCACGGCGGGGCACGAGATATTCGGCGTGGTCGAGCAACCGGGCCATCGCCTGCATGGCCGTCGCTGTGCCGTCTATATCCCGCTGCATTGCGACCGTTGCGCCGCCTGCAAGCGTGGCGACACCCAGATGTGCCTGGAAGTGTCGAGCCTGATCGGCTGGAACCGGCCGGGCGGCTATGCCGAATATGTGCCGGTGCCGGAGAACTGCCTGCTGCCGGTGCCAGACGACATCGACGACAGCCTCGCGCCGCTGCTGCTGGATACGATCGGTACCTCCGGTCATGCCGTGCGGTTCGTCAGCCGCGTGGTGCCGCCCGAAGAGGCGGGTCCCGTTCTGGTGATGGGTGCGGGGCCGGTCG
>C688J18823_10002381_pt1 | contig 11776 bp, 10 predicted proteins | sample HopSoiMetagenom1_FD_18823 | JGI IMG/M metagenome (IMG submission 18823) | reverse complement strand
AACGATCAATTAGCGGTATTGAAAGGTGGAGTAACTGTTGGTTCATGTGCATGCCCTTCAGATTATGCAACGTGTAATACTTGTCAGGGTTGTCAAGCTAGTGTAGGCGTTTGTCAGACATTAGGTCTTGATTGCTAGGAAAATTAATTAGTTTAATAACAAGCCGTTTATAATAAGAACGGCTTGTTTTATTTATGATCAAATTACAAATCATATGTGGAAACCTGTTGTAAGTGAAACAGATAGTTTAAAAATAAGCGAGAAGATTGATGAAATAGCAGCGCTACTTTCCATGGCGGATCTGGAACAAAAGGAGTTGTCACTCTTGGATGGTTCTATAGGTACAGCCATTTTTATAGCCTATTACGGACGATATAGAAAAAGCGAGTATCATTTAGAGCTTGCCGGCGAATTAATAACAGAAACAATTGACAAATTGAATAATACAAGCTCACAACCCTTCACATATGCAAATGGTATCCCTGGTATTTTTTGGGGAATACAACATTTGATTCAAGAAGGTTTTATAGAAGCGGATGCAGATGAATTATTTGCAGAAACAGATAACCTGGTCTGCAAAATGATGATTGAACAGCTGAAGAGCGGAAATTTTGATTATCTCCACGGTGGAATGGGTTTAATGCTGTATCTACTTCAACGAAATAAAAAAGAACACGCTGAGCAACTCGAAGAAGCATTACACGCATTAAAAAATATAGCAGTCCTTGATGAGGAGAGAAGAACAGCAAAATGGATCTCTACGATATATAGCGATGACACTTCTCATAAGGTATATAACCTAAGTTTGTCGCATGGTATTTCAAGTATCATTAACATATTAGCAAGGTATTTATCAAATGCTAAAGATTCAGTTAATTATAAGCAACACGAGCAATTATTCGTTTCTTCAATTAATTATTTAAAAGAGCAACACAATTCCGAAGAGTTTTCGTTCTGTTTTCCAAATTATATTTTTTCAGAGACGGGTCAAAAAATGCAAGGAACAAAGATAGCCTGGTGTTATGGTGATTTAGGAATGGCTATATCGTTATGGACGGCTGCTAATTTTGTGGAAGATCCCTCTTTAAAACAATATAGCCTTCATATTTTGGAATACTTTCTTAAAGACAATGCTTATAAATTGACAGGTGTTATGGATGGTGCGTTGTGCCATGGATCTGCTGGAATTGCACATATTTACCAACGCATGTATAATTATACAAATGTTGAAGAATTTAGAGCTTTGGCTGCCAATTATTATAATGACACCTTAAATTTTGCTTCTTCTATCGATGGACCAGCCGGGTACAAAGCCACGCACGGCCTAAATAATTTTAAAGACTCGATAGGTCTGCTAGAAGGTATTGCAGGCATCGGTCTCTCTCTTATTTCAGCCATATCTGATATAGAGCCCAAATGGGACGAATGTTTACTCTTATCCTAAATTTTGGTTATTTTTACACTGAGAAACCTGGAAATGAAACCCAGTGTTTTCATGTAATCTTATAAACCAAAATCATGTCCGCAAACGATAAAAAATTATACCTGCTTGATGCATACGCTTTAATTTACCGTGCCTATTTTGCATTTAGCAATAACCATCGCATCAATTCAAAAGGAGTCAATACATCTGCTATTCTCGGATTCACCAATACCTTATTAGAGGTCTTAAAAAAAGAGAAACCAACACATATCGCCGTGGTGTTTGATACATCCGAACCTACAGTTCGACACACGGAATTTCCTGAATACAAAGCTAACCGGGAGGAAACACCGGAAGATCTTGCAGCATCCATTCCTTACATCATTAAAATTATTGAAGGATTTCATATCCCTGTTTTATTCTCTCATGGATATGAGGCCGATGATGTGATCGGGACCTTAGCTAAAAAAGCAGAAAAAGAAGGGTATACCACCTATATGATGACACCAGATAAGGATTATGGCCAGTTGGTATCAGATCATATTTATATTTACAAACCGGCCCGACTTGGCAATGGGGTTGAAATTATGGGACCTGCAGAGGTTTGTAAAAAATGGGACATCGCATCTGTTGATCAATTGATTGATATCCTTGGACTGATGGGTGACAAAGTCGATAATATTCCGGGTATCCCTGGAGTAGGAGAGAAAACAGCCATTCAACTCATTAAAGATTTTGGAAGCATTGAAAACATGTTGCAAAATACCGACAAGCTAAAAGGAAAATTAAAAGAAAAAGTAGAGCTGAATAAAGAAAAAGCCATTCAATCCAAAAAACTGGCAACAATTATTTGCGATGTTCCCATTGAATTTGATGAGAAGACGCTTATTATGGAAGAGCCAGATAAAGAAGCATTGAAAGCACTTTTCACAGAGCTGGAATTTAGAAGACTGGCTGAGCAATTAAATTTAAATTCAGCTGAATCACCTGCAAAAGTAAAAACGGAAAAAACAAAATCACCTCAAATCAAATTAAACTCGGATCAGATTGATATGTTTGAATCCGACGTTGCAATAGAAGAAGCTGCAGCTTTGGAAACTGAATTATTAGGAGGAGAAGAAGAACAATCTGTGAATGTTATTTACAGGACAAGTACAGATGTTGAACATGCCTATCATTTAATTGATACAAGTGAAAAACGTGCAACATTAATTGCAACATTAATGTCAAAACAAGCGATCAGTTTTGATACGGAAACAACAGGATTAGATGCGAATAATTCGGAATTAGTAGGATTGTCATTTTCTATAACGCCAAAGGAAGCGTATTATGTGCCCGTTCCAGAAGATAAAGAGGATGCACAGGCGCTGATCAATGAATTCAAACCCTTGTATGAGAATGAGGAAATTTTGAAAATCGGACAAAATATTAAATATGATTTGTCCATCTTGAAATGGTATGGTATAGAGCTCAAAGGAAAATTGTTTGATACGATGTTAGCGCATTTTCTTCTCAAACCGGAAATGCGCCACAACATGAACGTCTTATCAGAAACCTATTTGGGTTACTCACCAATTTCTATTGAAACCTTAATTGGTAAAAAAGGAAAAGGGCAATTGAGTATGCGTGAAGTGCCGATAGAACAAATAAAAGAGTATGCTGCGGAAGATGCTGATGTTACCCTTCAGTTGAAAGAAAAATTTGAGCCCATGCTGAAGACCGCAACAGCTCAACAATTATTTGAAGAAGTAGAGCTACCACTTATCCCTGTACTTGCAGATATGGAAGCCGAAGGGATTACACTTGATAAAGCGGCTTTAGGAGAATTATCATTGGCACTGGAAAAAGATATTCTCGCTGTGGAATCGGAAATTCAACAATTGGCCGGTGCACCATTTAATGTGTCTTCGCCTAAACAAGTTGGTGAGATTTTATTTGAAGTATTAAAAATTGTTGAGAAGCCAAAGAAAACAAAAACAGGGCAATATGCAACCGGTGAAGAGGTGTTGGTAAAGCTTGTTGGTAAACATGAAATTGTAGGAAAGATATTGGATTATCGTGAGCTTGTTAAATTAAAAAACACATATGTAGATACATTGCCTTTACTGATCAATCCACGTACAAATCGTATTCACACCTCTTATAATCAAGTAGTGGCTGTTACAGGAAGGTTAAGTTCAGATAACCCCAATCTGCAAAACATTCCGATTCGAACCGTACGCGGCAGAGAAATTCGTAAAGCATTTGTTGCAAGAAATGAACAGTATATTTTGCTTTCAGCAGATTATTCCCAGATTGAACTTCGTATTATCGCTGAATTGAGTAAAGATCAGGGAATGATAGAAGCATTTCAAACAGGACAGGACATCCATCAGACAACTGCTTCAAAAGTTTACAATGTGCCCTTGGAAGAAGTAACATCAGATATGCGAAGAAATGCAAAGATGGTTAATTTCGGAATTATTTATGGAATATCAGCATTTGGTTTATCAGAACGATTGAACATTCCAAGAAAAGAAGCCGCAGCAATCATTGAAAATTATTTTGCAAAATATCCTCGTATCAAATCATACATGGATGAAAGTATTGACATTGCAAGAGAAAAAGGGTATGTAGAAACAATAAAAGGTCGTAGACGTTATTTAAGAGACATCAATTCAAGTAATCATACCGTTAGAGGATTTGCAGAGCGAAATGCGATCAACGCACCTATTCAAGGAAGCGCAGCAGATATGATTAAAATTGCAATGATTAATATTCACAAAGATTTTAAAGAGAAAAAATTAAAATCAAAAATGCTGTTGCAAGTACATGATGAGTTGGTGTTTGATGTATTCAAAGAAGAATTGGATATTGTGAAGCCAATTATTGAAAACAGAATGAAAAATGCCATGACCACGCTAAGCGTACCCATGGAAGTTGGAATGGGTACAGGAGTAAATTGGTTGGAAGCACATTAATCTATAAATTAATGCGTTATTCTACATAAAAACAAAAATGAAAAATAAATTTACACCCAAAGCGACTGCCTTTCTCTTATTTTCAATGTTATTGTTTGCACGTATATCTTGTTATGCACAGGATACGCTTGTTAAAAGAGATGGCCAACAACTGATCGGAAAGGTGTTGGAAGTATCCACCACAGAAGTTAAATATAAAAAAGCTGAACTTCCGGATGGACCAATGTATACAGAAGAGAAGTCAGCAATAGCACAAATAAAATACCAGGGTGGTTATGTTGATACATTCCAGGAGATAAAGAAGAGTAGTGTAGAAAAGAGTAAAAATGAAGATGATTACAGGGCACCCGTGAAAAATTCATCCATTACCCGAATGGGGTCCTATTATAAGTACAATGAAAACTTAATGAAAGAGCAGGAAATGCAAAACATTTTGCTAAAGGTGAATGATCCGGAGATTAATTTAAGAGTGAAGAGTGCCAGAACCTCAAAAGCATTAAGATACATAGGGTTTGCCGCAATACCGTTAGCCGTTGGGTCCGCAGTATTATTCTCGTTAGTAAATTTTTCACAGCCGGCTAATACTTCAGTAATGAATATGGCATCAGGAGCATTAGCAGGTTCTGTAATTTTACTGGGCGGGTCTATTTATTTTAATGTAAATCATAAAGTACAAAATTCAAAGGCGATAAACGTATACAATCAAAAATATGCCGGTCAAAACGCATATAGATAATTACATTGGAAAGATTTAACCATTCTCAATTTTAGCAATCAGTTTTTTAAGTGCGTCATCAATTATCTTAAAATAGCGGTACCGTTGTTTTTCTCCAACACCACTAATTAAATTTGATTTTCGAATCAGGTTTTTTAGCCACCATTCCGTTTCATTACAATACGTATCATTCGTTGTTGCCATTGAATTGAACGTATGGTATGAAATATAGGTTTCTTTGCTATTTCCCATTTGGGTGAGTATACAATTGTTTCCAATCATAACATCGCTATGATAAAGCAAATAACTGTTTTCAATGCCAACAGGTTTGTTGTGAAGATCTAATTTTACATTTAGTTCAGCTTGCCTGCAAATGCGAAGTAGCATTTGGTTTACCTCCCCACAAATTAGTAAAGCATCCTCTTTACTCAGAAATACTCCAGAATCCCAATAAAATTCTATTTGTTTAAGTGTACTGTTCACTGTATTATCCGACCATATCTCAATGCAAGGGATTTTAGCATAAAGTTCATAAATTTCTTTTGCCAACTCCTTTAATATGGGGTCGGTTGATACCAGTTCAAATTTTTTATCTTCAAATCCGGGTGCATTTAAAATCGATTTGTTCCAGTAAAATAATTTGAAAGTTGTTAGGTCGGGGTGAGCGAAATGATGAAAGATAGGGACATCTTCGGCAGCAAAAATAATTTGTTGCTGATCACTTGGGTATTTCAAAACGGTTTCCAGGTTTGTCTTCATGTTCTGTAGATACAAAGCAAAAGAGTTGGCATTGCCATTAAACGGCTGATAGGAAAAAGTTACAGAATGTTCGCTCCTATTATTAATAAATGAATCAAATGATAATTTGAAATGCTTACAAAGCAAAGTAATTTCTTCAATAGTTAAAGCACTTTCTCCACGAATTCGACGGTATGCACTATCGTTACTAATTTTTAAAAGATCTGAAAGCTCGTTAACTAAAGAAATACTCGAAGGTAGCACGCTTTTTACGCGCTGCATGAATACTATTTGAGCCGATTCCTCTGATTTTTTTTTCATGATAATCTTCATTAGTTACAGTGGGGGTGCCTAATTGTGCAAATACTACCAAATATAGTTAAAGCATCTGCAAAAAATGAAAAATTTTAAGGAGCGGGCATTTTTTACCTGAATAATGCTTAACTGGAATTTCTTTTAATGTGTTATTTTTTATTGATTACTTTTTTCAAATGTGATGATAGTTAAATCCGGCTTTTTATTTAGTGCAAATAAGACATCCAACAACGGCAGACACTACCTTAGATATGGTATATTTCCACCCTTATGTTCTAATAAAGGTTAAAAAGCAACCTTTTTTAAAGTTATACGCACTATCTTGCATGATAGTATTACTATTATTGTTATTTTTGCAGTATATATCCAGATTTTTGAAAACAATCAGCACCTATATATTCATTTTGCTCTTCGCATTTACCTTTAGCTATAAGACGGTTAAGTATATCGTCAAAGTTAAAGCTGAAGTTACCTGTGCAGTAGATATGGATTGCGAAAATGAAAAAGAAAATTCGATAGAAAAGGATGAGATAGTCGATCCTTTTTGTAATTCATTTTTACATTCAGATAAACTAATCTTAACTGAAGAAACCTTTTTGCCAAAAGAATTAATTATAAATTTTAGTTCAGCCAATTATAGTAACCCTATTTATTCCCCTCCGGAAATTCTTTCCTAAGCATTAATTACAAGTCTTCGAATCATTAATTATTTTAACACATGCACAAGCATTCGTTTCTGAATGTTTGCATACATGTATCAATTTTTATTTATTTATGAATGCAAAAGGAAAAAAAGTAAAGTCATTTAACTTGGCTTATTGGAAAAATGATTTGTCATCAGGTGTTGTCGTATTTTTAGTAGCATTACCATTATGTTTAGGTATTGCACTTGCATCTGGTGCGCCCTTATTTTCGGGTGTTATCGCTGGAATTGTAGGTGGCATTGTAGTAGCATCAGTAAGTGGTTCATCGTTAAGTGTTAGCGGCCCGGCGGCAGGGTTAACCGTAATTGTATTAAACTCAATTACGCAATTGGGAAGCTATCCCTCATTTCTATTGGCCGTTGTACTTGCAGGCGTTATTCAATTGACACTTGGATATTTACGAGCCGGTATCATTGGACATTATTTCCCATCAAGTGTCATTAAAGGAATGTTAGCGGCAATTGGCTTGATATTAATTTTTAAACAAGTGCCACATGCCTTAGGATATGATAAAGATACCGAGGGCGATTTCTTTTTCTTTCAGATAGATGGCGAAAACACGTTTAGCGAAATCGTCAATGCTCTAAACCATTTAAGTTTAGGAGCAATTATTATCAGCAGTATCTCTTTGCTTATATTAATACTTTGGGATCAACCATTTTTAAAAAAGTATTCCTTCTTTAAAACGATACCTGGTGCGTTGGTAGTTGTACTTTTAGGGGTGCTCCTTAATTATATCTTTGCACTTATTAATTCAACATTAGTATTGGATAATGGACATTTGGTTAAATTACCAGTGGCCAATACAGCAGGGGATTTTATTAACCAATTTACATTACCTGATTTTACTACTTTTTCAAACCCTAAAGTGTATATCGTTGCATTTACAATAGCAATCATTGCCAGCTTAGAGTCATTGTTGAGTGTAGAAGCAACGGACAAACTGGATCCTGAAAAAAGAAACACACCAACCAACAGAGAATTGAAGGCACAAGGGTTGGGAAATATTGTTTCCGGTTTAATTGGTGGATTACCGGTCACAGCGGTTATTGTAAGAAGCTCTGCAAATATTAACTCAGGGGCTAAAACAAAATTATCGGCTATTATTCATGGAATATTGTTATTGATGAGTGTAATTTTTTTAGCATCGATTTTGAATAAAATTCCTTTAGCCTGTTTGGCTGCTGTATTATTAGTAGTTGGATACAAATTAGCAAAAATTTCCTTATTTAAATCCATGTATAAATTGGGATGGGATCAATTTTTACCATTCGTAATTACCATTGTCGTTATATTAAGAACAGATTTATTAAAAGGAATTTGTGTTGGGATGGCAGTTTCCATCTTTTTTATTTTGCGTAACAATTACAAAAGACCCTACTTTTTTGTTAAGAGTGAACATCATGAAGGAGATATAATTACGATTGAACTGGCAGAGGATGTAACGTTTATAAATAAAGGAAGTGTAACCTTAACATTATATCACTTACCGGAAAACTCAAAAGTCATCATTGATGGCCGAAAATCCAAAAACATAGACTTAGATGTACTGGAGATTATTCATACGTTTAATGAAACAGCACATTTAAAGAATATTGAAGTACAGTTGGTCCATATCCCTCCTTTTACGGGAATAAAAGGACATTAATCATTAACTTAAAACTTAAGAATCATGTTAGCATCTTATAATCAATTATTTCATAACAATAAAAAATGGGTTCAACAAAAATTAATGGAAGACCCAGAATACTTTATTAAATTGGGGAAAGGGCAAGCACCTGATTACCTTTGGATAGGTTGTTCCGACAGTCGTGTTCCCGCCAACGAAATTACGGGAACAGAACCGGGAGAAATGTTTGTACACCGTAACATTGCAAATATGGTGGTACATAGCGATATGAATTTACTAAGTGTATTGTCATATGCCGTTGAAGTATTAAAGGTGAAGCATATTATTGTGTGCGGACATTATGAGTGTGGAGGTGTAATTGCAGCAATGGGAAACAAACAATACGGATTGATCGACAATTGGCTGCGTCATATAAAAGATGTGTATCGCTTGCATGAAAAAGAACTGGATGGAATCGCCGACTCAAGATTAAAAGCAAGAAGGTTTGTAGAAGTAAATGTAATCGAACAGGTGGCCGATTTATGTAAAACAACCATTGTACAAAATGCCTGGAAAAAGAAGCAAACATTAGCGGTACACGGTTGGGTATACGACATTAACGATGGGTTTTTAAAGGATTTAAAAGTAAGTGTTGTGAATAAAGAAGAATTACATTCTGTTTATCACATTGATGCGCAATAAATAAATTGTTATCTTCATTGCAAAATTCGTGTTATGGACTCAATGGAATCAAGTTATACCCGATTAATTAAAGGGAATCAAGTTTGGGCAAAGGAAAAATTAGATCAGGATCCCAATTTTTTTAAAAATCTGGTGCTGGGACAAAACCCTCAGTATTTATGGATAGGTTGTTCAGATAGCAGGGTACCAGCCAATGAGATTACAAATACAAAGTCAGGAGAAATATTCGTGCACCGCAACATTGCCAATGTAGTGGTGCATACAGATATGAATTTACTAAGTGTATTGTATTATGCCGTGGAAGTATTGCATGTGAAGCATGTTATTGTATGTGGTCATTATGGTTGCGGAGGCGTAATAGCTGCCATGAATAATAAGGATAATGGTTTTGTAAACAATTGGCTGCGAAATATAAAAGAAGTGTATCAAAAACATTCGAAAGAATTGCTTGCCATTTCTGATATGCGAGAACGTGAAAATAGGTTGGTAGAATTGAATGTGATTGAACAAGTCCTTAATCTGGGAAAAACAAAAATTGTTCAACAGGCCTGGAAAAGAAGGGAACTTCAGGTGCATGGCTGGGTATATGGTTTTGATAACGGATTGATTAAGGATTTAAAAGTGATGATGGATGAGATAGGTGACATAGACCCGATCTTCAGATACGATATATAACAGAGGTGCATGGCCGTTTCCATTCTAATAAAACAAACATCCAATTTATATGTGCGCAACCCGGAAGAATCGGAGCTGGGTAAAAAAATTATTTCCGATAGTATAAAACTGATCGCCAAATTAGGCTTTGAAGAATTTACTTTCAAAAAACTTGCAGCTGCTATAAGATCTACGGAAGCCTCTATATATCGATATTTTGAAAACAAACACAAACTACTTACTTATTTAATTTCCTGGTACTGGGCTTGGTTGGAATATCAAATCGATTATAAAACAAATAATATAACCGATCCAATTGAAAAAATAAAAATCATCATTAAGATTATTGCAGAATCATCTAGTAAAGATGACCCCAACAGTTTGCACATAGATGAAAGCTTGCTTCATAAAATTGTGGTTGCCGAATCTGCAAAAGCCTACCTTACCAAAAATGTGGATACTGAAAACAAAGCAGGATTGTTTGCAAATTATCAATCCTTATGTACCTGTATTTCTTCCATCATTCATGAAATCAATCCAAAATTTCCTTATCCGTTAGCAATGGCCAGCAATCTGATTGAAACGGCGCATGAGCAAATTTTCTTTTCTCAGCATTTGCCAGGCTTATCAGATGTGCCTACTTCGAAAAATGACTATTCTCATATTTCTAAGTTTTTGGAACTCATATTCTTTTCGACGGTTAAAAAATAACATTCGGATAATAGCTATTCGAGGGAACGGCAAAGGTCTTTTAGACCTTTACCGTTTTTATTTTATGCAGAATAGGAACCATAACCCAACAGGTTTGAAAAACCTGTCGGGTTTATTTTTTATAAATGTATTCGAGTTCCTGCTATTGCTTTAACATTGATGCTATTACTTTAATTCATAGGGACTAACTTTCTTCCTAGCCCCGATTGCAACGGAAAGCCCGCCTTCGCTGAAGCTCCGGCGGGTGAAACCCGTAAATATAAGTAATAGATCTTGGAAGAGATCAATTTCAAGGCGGCTTGCAGTGTAAAGCGGGACCGATGGGAACGAAGCATGATGATGGTCCGCTTCTGAAAACATGTTGCATAAGTATATATTTACCATTTCCCTCTTATTATATAGCATTTCAAATCGTTTTTGTTTACATAAACGTAACATTAAAAACATAAACTTAACATTGGAGTAATGTTTTAGTTACAGAACTGAGATATTTTTGCCTCAACGAAAAGTTCTATTAACTATAAACTAACACGAATGCTTACTAAAAGAAACGTTTTTTTAACATGTGCAAGCATCGGATTGATGCTGGCGAGTACGAAAATGAAGGCTCAGGAAACAACTGAAGCACCTTTGGATACACTTACAAGAAGTGTACAAACGCTACAGGATGAAATGCGAGTATTAAAACGCTTAAAAATAACAGGTTATATCCAACCTCAGTGGCAATATATTGATTCGGCAGGTGCACCCTCATTTGCGGGTGGTGATTTTGTAAATGGAACCGGAAAATATTACAGCAGATTTACCATAAGAAGAGGACGTTTTAAATTTACCTATGATTTTGAAAATATCCAATTCATGCTGAATACGGATGTAACAGAAAAAGGATTGGCGATGCGTGAGTCATATGCAAAAATTACAGACCCTTGGAAACATATGTTTAGTCTTACTGCGGGGTTACTCCAGGTTCAATTTGGATTTGAGGTAACACAATCATCCAGCGTTCGTGAAACTCCTGAACGTGCACGTTACAACCAGATTTTATTTTCAACCGAGCGTGACCTAGGTGTTTTTGGTAGCATGGTGGTTCCAAAATCGTCAAAATTATATGGATTAAAAGTAGATGTTGCTGTCATGAATGGTGTAGCCGGTGTTAACCCTGAATTTGACAGTCATAAAGATTTTACAGGAAGGATACAGTATTCAAGAACAACAAAAAATGAAAAAATAACTTGGGCCATTGGA
>C688J18823_10002379_pt1 | contig 11787 bp, 30 predicted proteins | sample HopSoiMetagenom1_FD_18823 | JGI IMG/M metagenome (IMG submission 18823) | reverse complement strand
ACTGAACTGCCGCCTGGGCTCGTAGGGGCGTTGGCTTCCTACTTTTACGAGACTGCTGTTCGCCCAGTTCCCGATATCGCTCTCTCAGCAGCTATCTCTCTGGCAGCCGGGATCGTAGGGAGATCCTACAACGTAAGCGGAACTGGCTTGAATCAATACATCATCCTCGTAGCGAAGACTGGGACAGGTAAAGAGAGCGCAGCTCGAGGAATCGATAATCTAATTGCTTCTACCAAGATGACGATTCCAATGGTAGACCAGTTTATTGGACCTAGTACGTTTGCTTCTGGACAGGCGCTAATCAAAACATTAGATGAACGACCGTGTTTTGTTTCGATCCTTGGAGAGTTCGGATTAACCCTCCAACAAATCTGCGATCCCAATGCTACATCTGCCCAAATCATGTACCGAAAGGTTCTTTTGGACCTTTACTCTAAGTCGGGATGGTCTAACATTCTTCGTAGTTCTGTATATAGCGATACAGTTAAGAACACGAAAGTGGTACAAGCTCCTAATGTTACAATTCTCGGTGAAACGACTCCTGAAACATTTTTCGACGGCCTTGACTCGAGTCATATCTCAGAAGGTTTGATCCCGAGGTTCCTAGTTATCCAATACGCCGGAAATAGACCGCCTCGGAATAAAGCAGCAGGGTCACCACCATCTAAGAATCTTATCGAGAAGTTTTCAGAGATCGTAATGATCGCCCTAACTACGAACCAAAACAATCAATGTATTGATGTATCTATAGATCCTCATGCATCGAAGTGGATGGATGATTTCGATGCCCTATGTGATGAGCGCATCAATGGTGCCAATCAAGACGTTGAAATTCAAGTTTGGAATCGGGCTCATCTAAAAGCTCTGAAACTAAGTGCCTTGATCGCAGTTGGTTGTTCTCCTCACCAACCACTTATCACAGCTGATCTAGCTGAATGGTCAATCAATTTCATAAAACGTGATGTAGAGGCAATGGCGTCCAAGTTCTCGACTGGAGATATCGGTCATGGCGATGCTAAAGTATCTGCCGATCTTCAAAGAGTTATCCACAATTATGTTCTCGGCGCATTCGAGGAAGCTCAGAACTATGGTGTAGATAATCAGATGTTCTCGGATAAGATAATTCCGTATTGCTATTTCATCAGGAAGACGGCATGTCTTGCAGCTTTTAGAAAAGACCGTAGAGGTAGTACTGTAGCTCTGAAGAGTGCTATCCAAGATTGCGTTGATTCTAACTTGCTAGTTGAAATACCAACGAATCAGTTATTCGGGAAGTATCGTGCTCGAGGCAAAGCATGGACTCTAGGTCCAGGCTGGAAGGCGCCATGACCTATACTCAATGGGCTTGGATCAATTGCTCGATCTTTCTGCTCGTCATTGAGGCTGTCGCTTTAATCAGAGGTGATGCTTTATTGACTGATGCAATGCGGACAGGCGCCAACCGTTGGCTGCTCTGGCCAGCGGTCTTCGGTACACTCTGTGGTCATTTCTTTGGAGCATCGACACTTCCAGCGTGGACCGCTTGGTTCTTAGTTCCGCTAGGTCTTGGAATCTTAGCTCGAGACCTATTTATCGGATCTCAAGTTGCTCCGATTAATCATCTCACGGTTTGCATCCTATTCATCGGTATTGGAGCGCTGCTTTGGGGTTCTCGAACTTAAGTTCTGTTTTAATAACTATCAGTCAGTGATAATCCAGTCGATTCGGTCATAATGACTCCAGTGCAGTTCGCCATCGCGGATCCGGTCAATCAAGTTGCACAACGCTTCGATCTGAGTCTTCTCCGCTCCATGCGCCTTCCCCGTCTCCGCTGCGTGCGGCTTGTGCAGGCCGCAGAACATCGATCCCGGCAGGGCTTCACGTTCGCAGCGATTGCGTTCGCTGTGCGCCTCGACGCAGATTCGCTTCTCCACCGCGTTCGCGGCAGCGGGCGGAATCAGGGCGCGGAGTTGCGCGGCAACTGCAAGCGAGCCGTGCAGACCGCGACGCTGGGCGTGTTCAAGCTCATAGTGTTGCGCCGCCCGTTCGAGGGCTGACGACTCGGCGGCGCGGAGAGCGGTGGCAAGGTGTGACACTCCACGTGGGTGGCTGTGCCCACATCCGAGCGGATTTCCTTCATTGTCTAGAATCTCCCGTGCCTGCTTATCGAAGCGGTCCAGTTCGCGCTGGGTCATGGCTGATCAGCCCCCTGAGTTTCGCGGCGAGCGTTGTTCAGCTTCTTGAGACGCATCGGGAACCATTCACTATTCGGAATCGAACCCTTCTTCGGAAGGGTATCTTTCTCCCATAGCTTCTGGCATCTCATAGAACAGAAGCCGCGAAGCTCTGCCTGAGACTTCATAGTGTTATAAGGTTCGCCACAATGAATGCAAGTGCAGTTTCGACCGGGCATTAGATTAGACCTTTCATAACATTAGCGTAGAATTCTTTCAATTCAATTGGACGAGAGTTTATCTGAGCATTAATATCGAAATCGTCGTGAACTTTCAGAAGAGCAAGACTATGATACTCGTTTACTTCTATGATCTGCATTGTAGACTCTGCAAGCCCAGCAGCATTGAGATAGTGTGCTGAACGATGGACGTTTCCTGGAGTTTGCCATGGAACAAGTTTCATGATTTCTCATCTCCATACAGATACTTCATATGAGTTTTACAGTAACAGTGTCCAATCAAGCCTCGCATTATAAGATCGTAAGCATGAGTTGTATGATCTTTAGGCTTGATAGATTTGGTAGTATAGAGATGATTCTTTTCAGAACACGGAAAAGCACACTGAAACTGCCCGCGAAGATTTGCAGGAAGCTTCTCAATCCCATATCCAATGCAAAGATCTTTCCAGTTCATTTGAAGTTGACCCAGCCCTTAGGCTCGAGAAGCAGCTTCAGCCGTGTCTTGTTGACCTGGAGAGGTTGGATCCTGGTCCCTAGATCTTTATACTGATAACCAGAACCAGATCCACCGCGGCCAAACGCCTCATTGTACGCTTGGAAAGCAGTATCTGCTTTAGCCATCCGAGTATACTGCTTGCGGATAGCTTCGTCAGTTTCTGCACTCTTAGGTCTTATCGCCCAATACCGTTTCATTATGACCCTCGTTAAGTGAGCGCCCATCGACGCTTACGATTAGCTCGAGAAGTTCTTCCACTTCTCCGTAATCACCATTATCAATAGTATCTTTGACCCACGAATAGAAATCGTCTTTCGAGATCTGTTCGTCGTCGATTTCGAATTGGACGTTAATGATGAGTTTTGCCATCTTCATACTCTTTGTTGATAGATTGCAGGAAATCATTAAGAACGAGTCGCACGATGTTTAGCTTCGTTTCCCTCGAGGCGGCGTTTACCACAGGTAAGCTCTTAAAGAACGTGTCGATGTCTTTGCCTTCTTCGACAACTGCCAGGTATCCGATCATCACTACCTGTAGTGGAATCCGGTCCATCTGAACTTCGGCCCTTCCAGATTCAATGACGGTAGGATCGTTTGAAGCAATCTTCCCATCATAGACACGGCCCCACAAAATCGTGGGCGTATTCTCCTGATCTTTGATCAACTGATCAGTTACGGGACCAATCTTGCCGCCAAGCCGTCGATGAAAGATCATGGTTCTTTCTCCAGCCGATCGTTAGTAACATCATCCCAGTCTTGATCCATATCATAAAGATTAGTTCCAGCCTCTTTATTCATTTCTTCAATCAGCTTTGCAAGGCGCTGACTGAATGCGTTTGCCTGAGTATCTGTGCCGTCAGTATAGACCGTGAGCATCCATCGTTGATTGGCCATTGTACCTCTAGTTGTTAGATCTTGGAAAGTCTTCGATTTCAGCTTTTAGAACGCTGATACCATTCTTTTCGAAGATCGATTTAACTTCCTCGAGTGTTTTAATAGCGAGGCCCAGTTCCCTATCCAGCTTCGAGGGATCGCTGGGCCTCTCGATTACGAATGTAATCTTGATTCTCAAGAATCAACCGGCTTGTAAGACTTGCCTGGATAGATCATCAGAAAGAATGTTCTCAAGACTGCCTCGATCACTGCCATTTCATCTTCCGAATGATCGAGGCCAAGAACTTCAAACATCGCGCCGCGATCGTAATCTGTTTTCAGATTCGACAGTAGTTGTGTTCCTTTGGTCATCAGATCCGCACTCGATACGTAAGCGCGATCATCATCTTGATGGAGTTCCTTGATAAAATCTTCGAATGAATTAGGATAGGCTGGCATCTTAGTCCCACGACTCTCCGGCATCGCCGGGGTTGAAGTCTCGAGGCTGCTGACGAGGATATCGGCTATTGATCTTCTGTTCCGTCATCACGCGCTTGGCATGATGGAACTCGCACCTCGGGAACGCCTTCAAGCGCCCACTGTAGCTATGATATTCGACTTTGCCTTTGCAATCCGGACCATGTTGCAGACACTGAGGGGTTTCCATATGTAATACCTCCAAAGTATGGAAACATTATACCATACCCCTTAGAACAATACAAGTGATTTTATGACCCTATTGCTTACTAGGAGCAGAACAAAAGCGGGAGCAAGTTAGCTCAACCTTATCTTTTGCTTTAGATGCTTTGTAAGTTTGCCACTGCATGTTCTGAGGCGCGTCAAGTCCACAGCACGCCAAAGGACACTTGTGGTCAATAACATAGCCACTGCATCTTTTGATAGATCCTTTATCCTTACCGCCTGGACACGGATGCAATTTTCTAAATCTTGAAGCCGCGTTACTTGAACGGTGAGGAGCTGGACACGGGTTAGTGGCCAAGAGGATCATCAATAAGATCATACTTACCTCAGTTTGCACCCGCCGTAATCTTCTCGACAGTCCAGCGGTTGACTTCAGCAACGCCGTCTTTAGTTACAGTGACTTCTGCCTCGAGATCGCGGCAAAGAACAGCAATCGCCTTAGCGTGGCGGCGCAGCTGTTCGAGTTTGCTCAGATGTTCTACAGGTGCCTTAACTACCTTCCTGGGAGTCGCGTGCTTGACCACCTTTCGCGTCTTTCCGTTGCTCTGCTTGAGAATGTCGAGAAGGGCCGGGACATCGGTGCTCGGAATGCAGAGAGGAGTCTTGCCTGCACCGCGCCTCCTCAAATCGGAACGAGGCTTGATATCTAGCCCGAGTTTGCGAGCAGTCAAGCGTACCGTGGTATCAGCTCTGCCTGACTGAGCAACCAAGTCGGAGAGCCTCGTCCAAGAAATCTGTCCATTCGTTTCGGTGGCCGGAGCCATTATTGATGTTCCTTTCTTCGTGTTTCTTGATAGTGAGTATAATCTTTGAAGCCACTGCGTTTAACACAATGGACAATAACTCTAGTTAGCTTCTCGTAAGCAGATGGATAAAAAGAATTAACCGCTTCGAGTTCTGACATATGCCAATCACGATCACGAGCTATACGTAATGCTCTGCGCTCAAGAAAAGTCCTGATCGCAACTGCTTGCTTGAATGCTTCCCATCTGATCTGTTGCATAGTCACGGAATTTTCTTCCACGATGCAGCAAGAGGAGTAGTTCCGTAATCCGCTTCCTTCTCTTCATCAAGAACGTCTTCGAGCTTAGAATATTGATCGTCGCGCCATGCGAACCATGCAGCGGTCATCGCATCGCCATCTTCGTTATCTTCGCTCTTTGGAACGATTGCGTAGTACTGACTCTGGCCGAAACGATTGTTTTCTGTTGTATAGACATTGCCGCCAAGCGCCTCTGCAATATCTGCAACCATGCCATCGATATCACTGCGAAGAGCCTCTGTGTTATCAACGTCCAGAGGAGACGGGACGATTTTGATCATTTGACCTTGACCACCAATCCGTCTTTCATCTCGACTTTTGCATACCAGGTATGCGGAGCCGGAGCGTGGGGACCCTCGACATACTCGATCCCATTCTCCACGGGAGTACCGAGGCCGGGAGCGTAGATGCGAACTTTAGACCCAGCGGCGACTGCGCGCTTCAGGTCAGCCTTTGATTTGAAGTTACGATCCGTATACATTTAAGTTCCTTTCGAACTATTTATAACTCATTATACCATAGGGGGGTTGACCCCCCAAATGATTTTTTGACTATGTAGATGCCGTAACTTTGTTCCTAGAGATTGCTTGGGTCAAAAGTGTCTGCGCATCGTTAGGTTTCCAATCAACCATCTCAGCCTCATTCACGCCAATACGATCTCCATACTTCTCGATCTGATACTTATCCCCGCCCTTTGCGATGAACTGAAGCCACTCAAGCCAAGCTAAGCGCCTGAATCGGTAGATGGTACCTTCCATAGTCGCATAGACAAATTGTGTCATTTTTGCTCCGGTTTAGGCCAGGTGATCCCTTCGCTGAACTTCCATTCAGCACACAGTAGATCACCACCATCGGTAATGATAACACGGCGAATGATTCCAAGTTTAGAAGCTGGGCGTTGAATTAGATCCAAGAACTTCTCTTGAGCAGTATCTACATCAACGTATCTAACCTCAGGTCCATCATGAGTGCCGTCAGGATAAAACGCATAGACGGAGAATTCACCTTCGTTCATGATTCTAATCCATGTTTAAATGCAAGTTCTAGAAGTTTAGATTCCCACATATGCGGATCGTATTCGTCGTGAATCGTTTGAACCTCACACAAAAAGTTTTCATCAGATGAATCTTCAACATAATCGATTCCAGAAAGGTTTAGAGCTCTTCTTACATCCGCATCTGTAACAGCATGACCATTGAACGCCCACTTGAAGTGTTCATCCAAGATTAGACATCCAATCCCACACTTTAATCCATCTTCTGTGCGATAAGCACAGTTATGCATAATCTTACATTCATACTCTATTTCGATTACAGCAATCTTCATCTGAGTTAGGAGATGATTCTTAACTTTGTTGTAGACTTCTTGCCTATTCATTTGCCACCTTCACGTTTCTCATCACCTTTGATTTCAGCAGCAGATTCTGCATCCGGTTTCGGGGTAGTAAAAGATCCCGTTTGATGGAGAAGCTGTCCCGTAATTGAATCATGGATGCTGACCGCGCTACCTTCAGGCGCGATTCGCTGATACCTGTGATCGAGATTTTGCCGAATCATATTTATGAATCTAGCTTCAGCTAGATACTCTTTATCTTTGCACCATTCGGGGAGTTGAATCGTTACTCTAAACACTTTCATTTGGCCGCCTTCATAGATTTGAAGAACTCTGCGCGCTTGCGCAGATATTCGAGTAAAGTTCCGCGGCGCAAAGTATCGCGCCAGACCGATTTGCGAACAGTCTCTGGTATTCCACAAGCATCCGCGAAGTCGTCGAATGCCTTGTGAAGCTCGGCTAGTTGTTCAGGAGTCTTCTTCACACAATTTCCTTCTCCGACACGCTCAGGTTATCGCTCATGCGCACTTTTTCTGGGCATTCTTTGATGTGTTCGCCCATCATGTCATACAGCTTCTCGTAGAGATTCCCATATGTCGGGATCCCAATCGAGAAGGGCTTGCTGACATCCTTTGCGCAGAAGGGACAAACACACTGAAACTTAGTGACGGAGACCCGATTAAATGCAACCGGAGCGCCACCGAATGTCAAGATATCATCAACGTGTCTCATACTTCTTCCTCAGGAAGCGGATAAGTAGCATCAAAGCGTCTTGAAATCTGCCCATCAGGACCATCTGCTCCATCTCGTCCAATTGTTCCACGTCTGTTTTCATCGCGGAGTTTTCCCGTCATGGAGGATAAGATTGAGATAAGCATCTTTTGAATGGGTCCCAAGATTCGAATCGTTCTTGATGATCTCGACGTACTTGGCCACCATGATCTCGTGCTTCTTTATGATTGCGACAACTTCTTCGATATCAGCCTTCTGGATGACCTGGCCGAAGAAAGTCATGTGCCTCATCAGTTCGGCGATCCATCTAGTATGGCTCATCGCCATATGGAAAGCGCTTTCAGATGAGGTCATTTCAGCTCCTTGGGCTTGTTCGCGTGAATCTGCGTCGTCAAGTTAATCGTGTCGGCATACGCCTTGCCGCGCTCGAAAGCCTCTGTGCGAACCGTAGTCTGGCGGGTCTTGGACTTCAAGAGCTTAGTTCCCATCTCCTGAATGAATACCAGGTTAGCTTCCGCCTCGCGCTTCGCGATATCGTAAAGAACGAGAGCTGATCCTGTATTCGTGATGTCCCGCTGTGACGCCGCTACAATCTGGTCAATCCTGTGGTAAAGCCGATTTGCAGCGCCGACACAAAATGACCGCGCAGGCGGCGTAAGGCGGTGCTTGTACAGCCTGTCAGCCTCTCTGATCAGAGTTTTGATAATCCAATCGGACATATACATTGCGGTGGTCGCTGCCGATTCGCGGCCGACGAAGTGATGCTCACCTCGAGTCCCGTTGATTTTGCGACCAAAGTAGTACTTGCAGCGAAAGAGCTTTGCCACGCTGTCGCGAATTGATTTGGCGTAAGGAGCGTTCCAGCCATCCATCATAAGATGGACTCGCGGATCTTCAGCGTCCCGAAGCGTTAGCGGGACGTCTTCCATGTCCAGCTCATACTTGGCAAGAAGATCATGTGCCATCTGGAGCGCATTATCGCGCTCGGCCTCTGTAGCTGCCTCGTTGTTGGCCAGCTCCAGCATTTTGCGGACTTTGACTAGGATCTTTTCTTCGGTGGTCATGTAAGTTTATGTTCCTTAAACTTCTGCTGCCCAGGTATGGGCATCTGTTAGGATCTACTTTAGAGGTTGCGAACCATAAGGGTTTATGGTACTATTCGGCGTGGCGGTTTTCTTCAAACAGCCTAAACAAGGGCTCCTCGAGCTCTCGAACATGCCGCTTAAGCGATTCGTATTCTTCCTGGTATTCAGGGTCATCTTTGTAAGTGTCCCCGATATCGGTCATGATGGCGACGTGATCGCGGTAGTAGTCTTCCATGGTTTGAAGCTCTTCGCGATCGTATTCCAGCTCGGCGATATGTAGGTTATAGAGAATCATTGAAGTTGGCCATTGGTTGAGGTTGTTAACCATTTACATCTAACATTATACCATATACCCGAGATCCTTTCAAGTGATTTCTTGACCCCAAGTAGATGTTATCAGGATCTTTATGAGCTTCCGATACAAGAAGATAGTTCAGATACCTAAGACGCCAGCAGAGATCCGCGAGGAGATGCGCCTCGAGGGTCATATCATGTTGAACCAAAAGGTGCAAGCTCGCGACAGAGATGGCGATATTGTACTAATAGGTCTTGTTCAATACGTCGGCCCCGGATACGCAAGAGTTGTCATCAAAAAACAGTTCTGGGATCCGCCAACAAGTCTTATCTGCTTCAAAGTGTGGCTCTGCATCAATGGTCACATCAACATGAAGAAATGCTATACCGATGACCACAATAGATCGTTGTGGTTCGAAAGAGCGTCGGCGGCATCTACGTTTGCTCCTACGCCCCTAGCGGACACGCCATGGCCTCCAGACGAGAACCCCTACGATGTTCCGCACCCAGGATATGATACTAAAGTACAGGAGGACGAATGAAGACGATCTATCTATGTGGCGGTATCTATGCTCTCGATCGCGATGCCTACAAGGATTGGAGAGAAGCAGCTAAGAAAAAACTAGAACCAGACTATTTAATTCTAGATCCTACTCGCCGTACCTATAACAACGCAGATGCTGACTCTATTCGACAGCTAGTGAATATGGACATACGTGATATTCGTCATTCACACATACTGCTCGCAAATGTAAGTCAGCCATCGTGGGGAACGGCGATGGAGATTTTCTACGCCCATCGTCAGAACAAGAAGGTGATATCTTTTGGAGTGCCATCTAGCTATCGCAGCCCCTGGCTTTTGCATCATTCAACTGTTGTAGTTCCTACCCTCGAAGGAGCTATCACTTACATCAAGGAGCAAAAACTATGAAGTTTAACTTCTTGTTTTACTTTTTGATGAAAGGATTCATCAAATGAAGACGATTTATAAGTACATGGTGACCTTCGGCGATAAGACTGAGTTCTCGGCCCCAAGTGATTTCAAGTTCTTGTCACTACAGATGCAGAATGGAGTTCCGTGTATCTGGGCAGTAGTAGATCCTCAGTCAGAGAAGAAGAACTGTGTTGTGTTTTGCTTAGATACTGGTGAACCTATGAAGACAGAGGTGCTCTATAACTCCAACTATCTTGGAACGCTTGTGTTAGCTCGAGAAGCTTTAGTGAAGCATTTCTTTATTCAGATCCGATAAGTGATATAACTCGCTGAGGTAACCACAATGCGCGTCGGCGATAAAGTTCAAGGCTACTACAAAGAAGGTGATAAGGCTCCTGGTAGAGATGGTGAAGTTATTAGAGTCTTGAAAAATGTGGTCGTCGTCAAATTATCGAACGGAGAAGTCTGGAATATTAAGCTGACTAAGAGAGGACATATAGATCTAAGACTATTTTATGGTCTAGTGAAGTATGTAGAAGTTTACTAGATCATGAGTACTCAACTGTTAATGACGTTAAGGGATGTTACGGGGGGGCTTAACAGTAGATTCCTTAATAGTTTCAATAGGTTAATGCCACTGTTTGTGAAAAAAGGGGTCCCCAATATTAAAAGGGAAAAAAAGCGCAGAACCCTGAGTAAAGATTTGTAGAAATCAATGAGCTTTAGATATAGATATAGGAGGGTATTATTAACATTATTAACATTATTATCATGATATAAAGAATAAGCAGTAATCAAGCCACTTCCACTGAATACCAAAACTCATATGTTAATGATCTGATAATGAAAACGCCTTATCCTCTTAACATCAGAAGGAGAGTAAGTGAATATCAGAATGAGAGTAAATGATTTACTTGGGAGAGTGATAGAAGTTAGAACAACTGATCTATAGAAGTGATAAGAAGTTAGACAATCAACTGATCTAAGAATTATCGAGCAATGATCAGATTTAAAGACTTCAAAGAGGTGTAACTTGAACAAGCACAAGCAGAAGGGGATGCGAGGGGAGTATGAGATCAGGGATATACTTCAACCTCATATCGAGATGGTGTATCGAGGGTTTGGAATCGTGGAGGAGAATATACCTCAGATCAGACGCAACGTCGATCAAGTCAGAGAGGGAGGATGTGACCTCGAGGGGATTGATTGGATCGCAATCGAGGTTAAACGGGTTGAACGTGATAACTTATATCACATGAACGAGTGGTGGGATCAGTGCAAGCGATCTGCAAATCAGCCTACGAAGAAGGAGATAGAAGCTAATCAAGGGAAGCCAATGAATCAGGTATTAAGTTCTCCTGAACCTCCGCTACCTGATGACGGTGTTTCATTCAGGCGCGAGCCGGTTCTAGTGTGGCGAAAGAATTGGTGCCCATGGAATGTTAGAATGTTTGGGTACCTTTTGATTACAGATAACCCGAAAGCCGCGAGGGTACGGACACCTGTGGATATATCTTTCGAGGCTTTCCTCGAATGGTTCAGAATAAGATTAATGTCAGAGCTGGTACTTCAATTCGGAAGAGGAGACTCTAAACTCTTTATAAGCGGATCCGTCTCGCAGATTTTGCGTAAAAATGGGGAGAATTTCCCCAATGATCCTGAGCAGATTCTCCTATGGACGGCTCAGAAGGAGTTCCAGTACGGGATCAAAGATCCCGCCGTTCGGCGTGTAGATAGACCCAGACAGGTTCAGGTGATCAAGAAAGATCCCATAGTAACTGGTGAAAAGAAGTTCAAACCTCCCTGGGAAACGTGATCATTTGGCTGATCATACCCACGGGATCTCGTGCGGTGATCTCGGAACAGACCCCGGCTCTGCCGGAGGTCTTCTCGGCGCGGGTACCT
>C688J18823_10002378_pt1 | contig 11788 bp, 7 predicted proteins | sample HopSoiMetagenom1_FD_18823 | JGI IMG/M metagenome (IMG submission 18823) | reverse complement strand
GACGCTCTGTTACAACGCGCCCGTGTTGAACGCGATCCTGCAGGACTCCTCGACTCGTGCGCTCTATCTGTTTCCGACGAAGGCGCTCGCGCAGGATCAGCTCGCCGAGCTTCATGCGCTCTCAGAGCTGGTTACGCACGGCTCCGATCTGGAAATCGGCGTATTCACATACGACGGCGACACCCCCGCGGATGCGCGGCGCGCGATTCGCGGGAAAGCGCACGTGGTGCTCAGCAATCCCGACATGGTGCACTCGGGGATCCTGCCGCATCATCCACGCTGGGCGAAGCTGTTCGAAAACCTGCGCTACGTCATCATCGACGAACTCCATGCCTATCGGGGCGTATTCGGAAGCCATCTTGGCAACATCATCCGGCGCTTGCACCGCGTCTGCCGCCATTACGGTTCCGATCCCGTCTTCATCTGTTCGTCGGCGACAATTGCGAATCCGAAGGAGCTGGCACAGCGGCTGACAGGGCGTCCATTCGAGCTGGTCGAAAAGAACGGAGCGCCGCGGGGAGAGAAGTTCTTCCTGTTCGTCAACCCGCCCGTCGTCAATGCGCAGCTGGGGATTCGACGCTCGTATCTCGCGGAAACGAGACGTGTCGCGCTCGAATTTCTCAAGCACAACCTGCAGCTGATTCTTTTTGCCCAGAGCCGCTTGTCGGTGGAGATCCTGACCACGTACCTGAAGGACGCATTTCATGGACCGCCGGGCGCCGCGGATGTCGTGCGTGGCTATCGTGGAGGCTACCTGCCGAACCGCCGACGTGAAATCGAACGCGGGTTGCGGGAGGGGCGCGTCCGCGCCGTGGTCTCGACGAATGCGCTCGAGCTGGGGATCGACATCGGCGCACTCGACGTGGCCGTCCTTGCGGGATATCCCGGCACGATTGCCGCAACATGGCAGCGGGCGGGACGGGCTGGGCGGCGCACGACGAGATCGGCCGCCGTGCTCGTTGCGAGCAGCGCCCCGCTCGATCAGTTCATCGTGCGGAATCCATCGTATTTCTTCGATGGATCACCGGAGCACGCGCTCATCAATCCGGACAATCTGCACATTCTTCTCGACCACGTGAAGTGCGCCGCCTTCGAACTGCCATTCAAGGCCGACGAACGATTTGGCGATGAAGTCGATATGCATGCGGTGCTCTCCGTCCTGGCGGAAGAAGGCTTTGTTCACCTTGCCGACGGTCAATGGAATTGGACCAACGAGTCGTATCCGGCCGATGCGGTCAGTCTGCGGTCCGTGTCGTCGGATAACTTCGTCGTTGTGGATTGCACGAACGGCGAGCGGGTCATCGGCGAAACAGATTTCACCAGCGGGCCGGCGACGCTTCACGAAAAGGCCATCTACATTCTCGAAGGGCAGTTGTTCCAGGTCGAACGGCTGGATTTTGATGGCCGCAAGGCGTACCTGCGCGCGGTCGACTGCGACTACTACACCGACGCGATCACGTACACGAAGGTCACGATTCTTGATGAATTCGAGTCAGCTTCCAGCTTCCCGCTTCCCGCTTCCAGCTCCGAGCTTTCAGTTCCGAGCATTGCGGACGGCATCAAACGTTCGGATCCCGCACCCCGCACCACGCATCCCGGCAGCTTCGCGATTGGTTCGCAGGGGACCGGTCACGACGATCCCGAGCGCGTCGAGGGACGGATCGCGACAGCGGAGAAGTCTCATGGCGAAGTCCACGTCGTGTCCCGCGTGGTTGGCTTCAAGAAGATCAAGTTCTACACCAACGAGAACGTCGGCTCTGGCGAGCTGGATTTGCCGGAGCAGCAGATGCACACCTCGTCGTACTGGCTGACGATCCCGGCGGACGTGATGTCTTCGCTGCCGTTTGCTGGCGACGACAAACGCGATGGTGTGGTTGGACTCGCGTTCGCGATGAAGCACGTTGCCCAGCTGCTGCTGATGTGCGACGGTCACGACATCGGGCTGTCGGTCGATGGCGGGTCGCTGGAGCGCACGACGCGGACAGGCGGCATGGGCGGCGTTCCCGAAGCGCTGGCCGGAACTCCTAATATTTTTATCTACGACAACTATCCAGGCGGCATCGGGTTCAGCCGGCCGTTGTACGAGATGCACGACCTGCTGCTCGACCGGACGCGCGAGCTGATCGCCGGATGTCCATGCGAATCAGGATGCCCGTCGTGTGTGGGTCCCGAAGGGCATACCGGTCCGCACGCGAAGCAGGTCGCCTCGCGCATCCTCGATCATCTGCTTGTTTCCGAGCCGGCGTGATGGACCTCTCCTCGAGGCTTCGTGCGATCGTCAAGAGCGGCCCACCGAAACCGGGCACGCCTGCCCCGAGCGACCGCGATGCCCAGGCGAGTCGAGGGCCTGCCCCGAGCGAGCGCGATGCCCAGGCGAGTCGAGGGGAGCTGACCTACGAACCGGACACAGGCCGCTATGAATCGGCAATCGATTTGTCGCAGGTGGGTGCCATCCTTGGCGGCCGACCTGTCGATACGCCGTTCGGCCGATGCCTGGTGATCGATCGCCGGTACGAGGCCGACCGATGGCACGGGTCGATTCAGATTGGCCAGTGCGAAGTCGCTGATCTCAGCGCTCTGCTGGTCCTCGATCCCGCGCTGGCTGTGTCGCTGCCCGGCCGGGGTCAGACGCCGGACGGTGGTTTACGTACGTTTCCGCGCACGATTTTCATCGATCTCGAGACGACAGGGCTCAGCGGAGGGGCAGGAACGGTTGCGTTCCTGGTCGGTTGCGGATTCTTCGATCTCGGTGCCTTTCAGGTGCGGCAGTTCCTGCTAACCAGCTACGCCTTCGAGCGCGCGCTGCTGGCCGCGGTGGCCGACTTTTTCAAAGGCGCAGACCTGATCGTCACCTACAACGGGAAGTCGTTCGACGTCCCGGTGATGGAGACTCGATGGCTCTTTCATCGACTTCGCATGCCGCTCGCCGATGTGCCGCACTTTGACATGGTGCATTCCGCCCGGCGGCTCTGGCGCACGCGGTCTTCATCCGGCGACGCCGACGATAGCGGCTGCCGGCTGAGTACGCTGGAACACACGCTGTTCGATGTCACTCGGGTGGGTGACGTCGGCGGCTTCGAAATCCCGTCTCGCTTCTTCCGATTTCTGCGCAGCGGCGACGCTCGTCCACTCGAAGCGGTACTCGAACACAACCGGATCGATCTGGTGTCGCTGGCGGCGGTGATGGCCCGTGCGGTCGAACTGGCGCGCACCGGCCATTCGTCATGCCGCGATAGCGCGGAGGCGCTCGCACTCGGACGTGTCTACGAACGCGCAGCCGGCGACGCCCGCGTTGCCAGACGCGACGAGCTCACCGGGCACGCGGGCGCGTGTTATCAGCGTGGTACCGAATCGCGTTCAGCCGAAGTGAAAGCCGAAGCCCTGTATCGCCTGGCGCTATGGCATCGCCGCGAACGTCGGTATGCGGAGGCCGCGGCTATCTGGCGGGATGTGCTGGAGCTGACCGAGCCGCGCGGGGTGCGCAGGATGTCAGGGATGCGCGCGCTTCGCCGCTTTGCCGCGGAAGCGCTGGCGATTCACCACGAGCATCGCGATCGCGATCTTGGCAGCGCGCGCGAGCTGGCGCTTTTTGCGTTGGAGGAAGCCGACGCCGACAGTCGTGTGGCTGACGGCATGCGGCACCGCCTCGCGCGTCTCGACAAAAAGATCGCCAAAAAAACAGACGCTCAACTCTTGTGGAGCTGAGCGTCAGGTCTGCCGCTCGCGGACGGGCGAGCGGGGCGATTGCCGCGGCTATTTCGCTGCGGTTGCAGTCTTTTCCGACTTCTTGGTCTTCGCGGCGGCCTTGCGGCTTTCCGACGTCTGAGCGCCGAAGCGCTTGGTGAACCGCTCGACGCGACCCTCGGTGTCAACCAGCTTCTGCCGGCCGGTGAAAAACGGGTGGCAGTTGTTGCAGATCTCGAGGTGTAGTTCCGGCTTGGTCGACCGCGTCTTCCACGTCGCGCCGCACGCACAGCGCGCCTCGATATCGAAATACTTGGGGTGAATCCCTTCCTTCACTGCAGGCTCCTTCGGGGTTCTGGGAAAAGATCATTATACCACTTGCCCTGCCGCCCGTAACCTCTTGCATGACAGGCGCTTACTTCGCCGGCCGGAGTCGGATACTTACTCGATGTAGTCGACCGTGCGATCCCAGCGATGCTTCTTCAGCTCGGCCATGAGCGGTCCGGGCAGCGCGCGCCCGTCGCTCGTGGCGATGTTTTCCTCGACATGCTTCAACTTCCTCATGCCGGGGATAACGGTGCTGACGTCGCGGCTCTGCAGGATGTGCCGGAGCGCGAGCTCGGGCATGGTCATGCCCGCGGGGACGACTGGTCGAAGCTTCTCGATCCGGTCGAGCGTCGGCACCAGGTTCTCCGCGCGGAAATAAATGTTCCGGAAATCTCCGGACGGCCATGTCGACTTTGCGGTGAGTGTGCCGGTCAGGCTCCCTTCGTCGAACGGAACGCGGGCAATCACGCCGATGTTCTTGTCGCGGCACACTGGAAAGAGCTCGTCCTCAGGATTCTGATCGAGCACGTTATAGACGACCTGCACGGCATCGACGATTCCAGAATCGAGTGCGCGCAGCACGTTGGTCGGCTGCCACCGGTTGATGCTGATCCCGATCGCCCGCACCAGCCCCTCTTCTTTCAATTTGGAAGCCGCACGCTGCCAGCGGTCATCGTTCGCCCAGGTGTCGCTCCAGACATGGAACTGCTGGAGATCGATCGTCGAGACGCCGATGTTCGCGAGACTCTTCTCCGTGTACTCGCGAATGTAGTCGGGCGGATACACATCGTCCAGCGTGTACTCCGGACGTGCCGGCCATCGTCGATTCTTGGGAGGAATCTTCGTCGCCGAATAGAGACGCTTTCCGGAGTGACGCTTGAGCAGTTGTCCGAGCAGCCGCTCGCTGTGGCCGTCACCATACGCCCACGCCGTGTCGAAGAAGTTGCAGCCCAACTCGACGGCACGATCGAGCGAGGCCAGTGACTCCTTGTCCTCGCTGCCCGTCCATCCCGCCATGCCCCACATGCCGTAGCCGATCTCAGAGATGTCCCATCCCGTCCGTCCGAAGCGTCGATAGCGCATTCGGTGATCATATGCCACGTGCGGCGGCGGCGGGATCGGCGGCGGCGCTGCGCGATAGAATCGTCGTCATGAAGCGCGCCGTGCCGGCAATTCTGTTAGGCATCCTCTACGTCTCCACACTATTTGCGCAGCCTCCGGTCGAATCCCTTGACTACCTGACGATCGCGAAGATTCGGGACGAAGGGCTGAATCGGTCGCAGGTGATGGATCACATCAGCTGGCTGAGCGATGTCTACGGCCCGCGGCTCACCGGCACTCCGGCCATTTTGCAAGCCAGCGACTGGGCGCTGAAGAAATTCAAGGAATGGGGTCTGGTCAACGCGCATCGGGAAACGTGGCCGTTTGGAAAAGGTTGGGCGCTCGTCAGGTTCAGTGCGCACCTGATCGAGCCGCAGGTGCAACCGCTGATCGGCTTTCCTGGCTCGTGGACGCGCGGTACGAACGGCACTATAAGCGCGGATGTCGTCAGAGTTCAGATCGACTCGGACGCTGACTTCGAAAAATATCGAGGAAAGCTTGCCGGCAAGATCGTGCTGACGCAGCCGGAACGCGAAGTGCCAATGCTCGAAGCGCCCATCGTCCATCGCATGAGTGAAGCCGATCTCGCTGAGGCGGCGACGACCCCGATCCCGAGAGGCGGTGGCGGGCGAGCGGGAAGGGGACGCGGGGTGGACCCGTCCACCAACGACGAGGGTCGAGGCCGCGGTGCTGCCGTCGCGTTTGCGAACAAGACCGCTGCATTCCTGAAAGCGGAAGGCGTAGTCGCGGTCTTCAACCGCGGCAGCGACACGATCATGTACTCGGTTGGAAGTGACCTGTCGGCTGAGCAGCAGCGGACCGATGGTGGAACGATCTTTCCGACCGGCAACGGGTCGCGAGGTCCCGATGCCGGGGGCGGTCTGCCGACGGTGACGCTGGCGGTCGAACATTACAACCGCATGGTGCGAGTGCTGGGCAAGGGCATTCCGGTGAAAGTGGAATTGAACATCGAAACGAAGTTCTTCGACGAGTCCACGCCGAACGGTTTCAACACGATCGCCGAGATTCCCGGAAACGATCCGGTCCTGAAGGATGAAGTGGTGATGCTCGGCGCGCATTTCGACTCGGTTGCCGCCGCAACCGGCGCCACCGACAATGCGGCCGGGTCCGGCGCCATGATGGAAGCGATGCGGATCCTCAAAGCGGTCGGCGCCAGACCGCGACGCACGATCCGCGTCGCATTGTGGGGCGGCGAAGAGGAAGGGCTGCTGGGATCACGCGCCTATGTGCGCGAGCATTTCGGGGATCCGGCGACGATGGCGTTGAAGCCGGAACACGCGAAGCTGGCGGCATATTTCAATTCGGATAACGGCACCGGACGCGTACGGGGCATCTGGCTACAGGGCAACCTCGATGCCCGGAATATCTTCGAGCAGTGGATGAAACCGTTGGCGGATCTTGGCGTCGTGGCCGCGGGGCCCCGGTCGGTTACGTCGACCGATCATGTCTCGTTCGACGCGGTTGGCCTTCCCGGCTTCCAATTCATGGTGGACCGCCTGGAATACAACTCGCGAACGCATCATTCGAATATGGATGTCTACGATCGCGTGCAGCGCGACGACATGGTCCAACAGGCTACGGTCGTCGCGGTGTTCGCCTACGATGCGGCGATGCGCGACGAAAAACTGCCACGAAAGCCCCTCCCCACCGTTCAATAGCGACCGCGGCCTTTGGAACGCCGTTTGGATAAACAAGCTCGTCATGACACTCCGCGCGGCTCGATGGGGGGTAGGAATTATCGGCGGATTGCTGGTTTTGCTGGCAATAATTGCCGGCGCCGGTTCGCGTACCGGAACGCTGCGGCAACTTGTCATCGATACGCTAGCCGATCGGCTGGATAGCGAAGTCCAACTCGAGACCTTCAGTGTGGATACCTTTCCCACGGTTCACGTCACTGGAAGCAACCTCATCATCCGGCACAAGGGACGGAAAGACGTGCCGCCGCTGGTATCGGTGGCGTCGTTTCAGCTCGACGGTGGCCTTATTGGTTTGTTGAGCAGGCCACGGCGGTTCCGCACCGTTTCGTTGGCCGGGCTCCAGATCAACATTCCGCCGGGGTTTAAAAGAGACGCCGAGCAGGCGTCACGCACATCAGGTAATCGCGCGCAGGAAAACGACGGCCCGGCGGCGATCGTCGTCGACACCATGGAAGCGACCGACGCGGCGCTGCGATTGATTCCCAAGCGTGCGGGCAAGGAGCCTCGCGTGTTCGCCATTCACCGCTTGAAGATGACGCCGCTTGGGCGCGCCGAAACGATGTCGTTCGAGGCGACGGTGATCAATCCCATCCCCAAGGGACGCGTCGAGGCGAAGGGCACGTTCGGGCCGTGGAATCGCGAGGATCCCGGAACCACGCCGCTGGGCGGCCGCTATACGTTCGACGACGTCGTGCTCTCCACGGTGAAGGGGATTGGCGGCGGTCTCACGTCCAAGGGCACCTTCGACGGCCAGCTCGATCGGATTGGCGTCAAAGGGACGACCCACTCACCTGATTTCCGCGTGAACGTCAGCGCCAACGCCGTCCCGCTCGACACGCACTTCGAGGCCGTCGTTGACGGCACTGACGGTGACACCTACCTCAACCGCGTTGAAGCAACCTTCGGGCAAACGTCGCTGACCGCCCTCGGCGCAATCGTCGGTGCCGAGGGTGTCAAAGGGCGGACGATTAATCTGCACGTGCAGATCGACAAGGGGCGCGTCGAGGACGTGCTGCGCCTCGGCGTCAAAGGCAACGACCCGGCGATGACCGGAGCGATCGCCCTGCACGCAGACCTGAATTTGCCCGCGGGACCTGAGGACGTGGTGGACCGCCTGCGGTTGGCGGGCTCCTTTGAGGTCCGCGACGCGAAGTTCAGCAACAAACAGATCCAGGCGAAGCTTTCCGATCTGAGCGAGCGGGCGCGCGGGCTCGATCCGGATGAACATGCGACGCATGTCGCATCGAACTTCCAGGGGCAATTCCGCGTTGCGAATGACGTTCTGAGTCTCCGCGAAGGAGCTTTCGATGTGCCCGGTGCGGTAGTGCACGTCGGCGGGACCTATGGTCTTGGAAGTGAGGCGCTCGAGTTCGACGGAACGGTTCGGATGAAGGCGACGATTTCGCAGGCGGCCGGAGGCGGAATGAAATCGGCCCTGCTGAAGATTGTCGATCCGGTATTCAAGCGGGACGGCGCGGGTGCCGTGTTGCCGATCACAATTCGAGGGACGCGCAGCGACCCGAACTTAGGACTCGATTTCGGCCGCGTCCTCAGTCGCAAGTGAATCACTCATTCGTTGTTCGTTGTTCGTTGTTCGCGCGACGATTAGTGATTAGTGATTAGTGATTGCGTCCCCATCCATTCACGCCAGTCGGCGCCGACGATCGACCANAGCACTTGATCGTGGTACTCGCCGTTGCGAAGAAACGACTGCCGTAACACGCCTTCGCGGATGGCGCCGAGCTTTTGCAGCGCGCCGTTGCCGCGCCCGTTCTGAACGCAGGATCGCGCTTCAAGGCGTTCAGCGCCGATCGCACCGAACGTGAACTCGACGACGACGCGGGCCGATTCGATGAAGATGCCCGTGCCCCAGAAGCTCGAGCCCATCGCGAATCCCCACTCGGCGGTGTGGAACGACCCGTTCAACTGGCGGACCTGGAAAATGCCGACCGCCTGATCGTAACCGTCGGGCACGATCCCGAAGCAGACGTAATGACCGGCCGCGCGTTCGCGGTGCGTCCACTCGATGAATCGTTCAAATCCGGCGATCGTCGTAGGCGGCGGCGAAATGAATCGTGTCACCTCTTCGGTGGTCAGGAACGCGAGGAGCGATGGCGCGTCGGCGAGCCGCAGCTCGCGGAGCGTCACCCCTTGAGCCTGAAGCACCGGAAGCGCAGCGCGCCAGTTCGTGGCGTCGCGCCGATCAGGGGCCAAGCCGGGCATCACGTCGGGCGCCGTGTTCGTGTGAATCACAGCGACCCCCCCACCACGCCAAGGGCGGAAACTTTCGAGGTGCCCCAGACGATGTTGTCCTCGTTCGCGGCGGTGCCCCAGACGATGTTGTCCTCGTCCAGGGTGCCCCACACGATGTTGTCTTCATTGTTCGCCACGGTGCCCCAGACGATGTTCTGACCGTTGTAGAAGCCGACCAGCGAGGTGCCCCACACGATGTTCTGCGCCCACGCCGACGTGCCCCACACGATATTGTCTTCCAGTCCGGCGTTGCCGGCCCACGTCAAGACGGTCGACAGCGGCACGTTTGTGCCCCAGACAATGTTGTCCTCGTCCAGCGCCAGTGTGCCCCACACGATGTTGTCTTCCTCGCGCGAGAACATTCCCGATACCACCTGCGAGAACGCGCCAGTGCCCCAGACGATGTTGTCTTCCCATGCGGCCTGGCGGAGATCGACGACGCTGGACCCGCGCAGGAGCGCCGGACCCCAGATCACCGTCTGCGACCAGATCTCTGACACGCCGCCGAAGTCTGTCGCTCGAACCGAATCAGCGGTCAACCAATAGTCTCCGGCTCGGCGGGTGGTATCGATGTTATACGCAAGGGCGACGGCTCCCGTGCCGTTCACCAGCCCGGCCCCCTGCTCGAGCGGCCCATACGGCTGGCCCTCCGGGTTCCGAATCGGCGTCGCCGAGTACTCCAGCAGCGCTTTGATCGCATTGACGCGCAGCGCCGGCGGCGCCACGAACGGATCACGCTGATTTCTTTTCAGTGAATTCTGATAATCCTGCCAGCGTTGGTCGGCGCCCGCGCGATTGGCCTCGAACATGACGGCGATCAGGCCGGAGACCACGCCGGTCGCCATGCTCGAACCACTCAACCGGAGATACTTGGTCGAACCGGACTTCAGCACCAGCCCCGGATTGGTCACATCCAGCGTGCTGCCGACGGCATCGGTCGAGATCAGCGACTGGCCCGGAGCGAGGATGTCAGGCTTGGCGAATCCGTCGTACCACGTCGGCCCGCGCGAGCTGTAATCGGCGAGACGATCGTCGATCCGGGTCAGCGTGTTGTTGGTGATGCCGGCGCCGACCGTAATTGCCGACGGCGCGTTCCCAGGTGACGCAATGCCGGCGTAACCAGTGTGGCCGAGCGTGGGGTTGTAGCCATAGTTGCCGGCCGCGACAACGACCACGATACCGGCGCGGACGGCGGTTTCAATCGCCTGCACCAGCGGATCGGTTGCCGCCGGCTCGTAAATCGGATGGCCGAGCGACAGATTGATGACGTTGATTCCGAACCGCGACTTGTTCGCGATCGCGAACTCGACGGCGTTGATGACGTCTGCGGTCTTGCCGCTGCCTTTGCCGTCCAGCACCTTCAGCGACAGCAGCTTCGCGCCCGGCGCGACGCCGGCGTACTTGTTGTTCGACGAGGCGCCGCTCGAGGCAATCAGGCCGGCGACGTGCGTGCCGTGTCCGTAATCGTCGTAGGGCACGGTCAGGTACTGGCGCCCTTTCGAGAACAGGTACTGCGCCACAACGCGCGTGTCGAAATCGACGTTCATCGCGATGCCTGAATCGATGATCGCGACGGTGGTGTTCGCGCCGGTAAACCGATTGGTCAGGCCGAGCGCCTGTTTCAGATCGCCGATCACCGGGCTGTTGTAGGTATACGTGCTCGCACCGGTCTGAGTGGAGTCGCTGGTTTTCTTGTTGTTGGTATTCGGGGCGTTGCCGACAGCCGACGCGGACACGTCGGCGTTCAAGGACACGCCATCGACGTCGGGATCGTTGGCCAGCTCCGCGATGTCGCGCGCGCTGAGCGTCGCGCTGACCGCGTGAATGATCCCGTGCACGTGCATGTCGCTCGATCGCCGGCCGACCTTGGTCGTCACCGCGCTCTCGTGCCCGGGCTTCGCGCGCACGATCACATCGAGCTTTTGATCCGAGCCCGCCGATTCCTGCAGCGCTTTATCCAGCTTCGAGGACTGACCCGGACCGGCTGCAGCTGGCAACGGCCACAGAACGGCGAGTGCCAGAACAGCTCCCCAGACGGCTTTACTCGACGGCTTTATCAATGTGCCTCCGGACAGATTCGCGTGTAACCCATCCATAGCAAGGACAGATCCGTTTTCCGCCCGAGGCAGTTTTGTAAGAGCCTTTATTTTGAGGTGGTTACGGGCTTACATCTTTGGCCGGAAATCACGATTCTCGTGGCCCGTTCCGGTTCTGAAACAGTGAAAAAACGTGAACGGGGCGGAAACCCGCTTATCTCACGAGGAGAGAACGGGTTAGCCCTATGTTCCGAAGTGAACCAGCCACTGACATTTTCGGCGGGTAGTCGCGGACGTCCGTACGGGCAGTTTACACGCACGGACCGTCACTGAATGTAAGTCGTGCGCGGGTGCGGACTCAGCGTCCTCCGTTGGCCATCGATCCAAGGAACTCGGCGTTGTTCTTTGTTTTTCCCATCTTCGACAGCAGCAGTTCCATCGCCTCGGTAGGGGAGAGCGGGGTCAACACCTTGCGAAGCACCCACACGCGATTGAGATCGTCACGCGGAATGAGCATCTCTTCTTTCCGCGTCCCGCTCTTCTGGATATCGATCGACGGAAACACGCGGCGGTCGGTGAGTTTGCGATCCAGGTGGATTTCCAGGTTACCGGTGCCCTTGAACTCCTCGAAGATCACTTCGTCCATGCGCGACCCGGTATCGACGAGCG